>Ga0068853_100000817_pt1 | contig 21716 bp, 18 predicted proteins | sample KBSCornC32_FD_65655 | JGI IMG/M metagenome (GOLD analysis project Ga0068853, IMG submission 65655) | Corn rhizosphere microbial communities from Kellogg Biological Station, Michigan, USA - KBS Corn C3-2 | ecosystem: Host-associated > Plants > Roots > Rhizosphere > Soil ...
AATTCGAACTTGGGCTCTTCGACAATCCTTTTGTCGACACCACAAAGGTCGGGCAGGTGATAGGTAATCCGGTCTCCTTAAAGGCTGGTGAGGCTTCACAGCGCAGGGCGATGACCCTGTTGAAGAACGACGGCAAGGTTCTGCCTCTCGCGGCGGGAAAGCTGAAGATCTATGTTCGCAACCTCGATCCGAAGACGGCAGCGCAATACGGGACCGTGGTTGACCAGCCCGAAAAAGCGGATATCGCCATACTGAGACTCAACACGCCCTTTTATCCGGTGAAGACGGATATTCCTATTGCGGCGATGTTTCATCATGGGGATCTTGATTTCAAGGGTAAGCAAAAAGACAGCATCCTTCAGCTGTTGAGAACGGTGCCGACCATTGTGGATATTTATATCGACCGTGCAGCTGTCATCCCGGAGATCAGTGCCGGTGCAAAGGGTCTGCTGGCGGATTTTGGCGCGAGCGATGCAGCCGTGCTGGACGTCATCTTTGGGAAAGACAAGCCGGGCGGGCATCTGCCGATCGAGCTGCCGTCTTCCATGGAGGCTGTGCGGGCGCAGAAGGAGGACGTTCCGTACGACAGTAGGGCGCCGCTGTATAGGTTTGGATATGGACTGAATTATTAAATCGAAGGCCCCTTGGGGCCTTCGATAATTTGGGCGGGTTTGGCGATGGGGCTGCAAAAAAGATCGGATGGGAATACGTTATCTTTGGCGGCGCATATGAATGACGAACAACTAAAAATACTGACCGGTCTGGCCTACGGTTATAAGGCCTATCTGTATGACTGCGACGGGACGCTGGCGGACAATATGGGCGCCCATAGAGAGTCATACGTAAGGGTGGCTGCGTCGAAAGGTGCTGTTATCGATGGGGCTATCATCGACGAACTGGCGGGCTGGCCGGCAGTGAAGGTGATCGAGGAGATCAACAGGCGGTATGGGACGAGTTTTGAGCCGGAGGAGTTCAAAGAATTGAAATACAAACTTTTTTTAGAAGAATATATTGACCACACGCGACCGGTGGAGCATGTGGTTGCGCATTTAAGGGCGCATGCCGGCAGGGTGAGGATCGGCGTCGTTAGCGGAAGCAGGAGGGAGTCGGTCGAAAAGACGCTTAATATGCTTGGTATAAATGACCTGGTGGAAGTGATGGTCTGCTCCGGAGAAACGCTGCGGGGCAAGCCCTATCCGGATCCCTTTCTAAAAGCGGCGGAGCTGCTGGGTGTGGCGCCGGAGGATTGTATGGTCTTCGAGGACGGCGAGGCGGGGGTGAAGGCCGCTGAGGCGGCGGGGATGAAGTGGGTGAGGGTAGACAAGCTATAATATTATTAACTGCTATTCAACGATGATTCTTCGCTACAACAAGCCAAAGACAAATTCGGAATTGAGACTTTTATATGAAGAGCCTGAATTCGACCGGGTATTTTATGGTAAGGATAAAAAGGATAAGCTGTTGACCATTGCGTGGAACCGTGGCGGGGACCAGACGGTGAAGATCGATGACGTCGAATATGGTTTTCCTGCGAATACGGTGCTTTGTCTGATGGTAAATGAGACCTTTCACTTTCCGGATTCCTACTCGATCGTTGCCTGGCAGTTCAACCGCGATTTCTATTGTATTGTAGACCATGACAAAGAGGTCAGCTGTGTAGGCTTTCTGTTCTTTGGCTCTTCCCAAAAGATGTTCATTCATCTTGATAAGAAAGAGCAGCAGAAGATAGCGCTTCTCTTCCAGGTATTTTTGGACGAGTTCGAGGACAAAGACCATATACAGGGGGAGATGATGCAGGTGTTGCTGAAACGGCTGATCATCATTATAACAAGACTGGCTAAGCGCCAGTATCTGACCGATGCGGCACTTACCGAAGACAAGCTGGATATTGTACGCCGGTATAATCTGTTGGTCGAAAAGAACTATAAAAAGCAGCACCAGGTGAAATTCTATGCGGACCGTCTGAACAAAGCCCCCAAAACCCTTTCGAACGTTTTTGCGCTGTATAATCATAAGTCTCCGCAGCAGGTGATCCAGGAAAGGGTTTTGCAGGAGGCCAAGCGTCTGTTGTTCTATACGGACAAGTCGGCGAAAGAGGTTGCCGCAGAACTGGGATTTGAGGACGCCACTCATTTCAGTAAATTCTTCAAAAAGAAGGTCGGTAGTACGCCTTCCGGGTTCAGGAAAGAAAGTACCCCGGCAGAGGGGAAACGTCCGGAAAGGGATAAAAATTAATAAATGTAACCGATTGCAATACGACTCAGAAGCCCTATTTTTGGTATTATCTTTCTTAAACGATCGGATGCCATGAATAATAAACAACTTCTTTCCGTAGTATCTTTCCTGATGATCCTGGCGGGTTGTAATAATGGTGAAACCCCTGCAGCCGCGGGATCGGATTCGGCACGTGCAGATTCGTCCGCTGTACAAAAGACTCAGTATTTGTCCCAGCCGCTTGTGACGCATATCTATACGGCAGATCCCTCAGCCCATGTTTTCAACGGGCGTATCTATATCTATCCTTCTCACGACACTGCCACGGGGATACCGGAAGATGATCTGGGTTCGCATTTCGATATGCGGGACTATCATATCCTGTCGATGGATTCCATCGGAGGGAAAGTTACTGACAATGGCGTGGCGCTGGATATACGTAATATTCCGTGGGCCGGCCGGCAACTGTGGGCACCGGATGCGGCGTTTGCGAACAATACATATTATCTCTATTTTCCGGTAAAGGACAAAAAGGATGTTTTCCATATCGGGGTGGCTACGAGCTCAAAGCCGGAGGGGCCGTTCGTGGCGGAAAAAGAGGCGATTGGCGGGACCTACAGCATTGATCCCTGTGTATTTAAGGATGACGACGGCAAATACTATATGTATTTCGGCGGCATCTGGGGCGGGCAGCTGCAAAGGTGGAACAACAACCGGTATGACTCAGCAAAGGGCAACAGGAAACCGGATGAGCCGGCTATTTTACCCCGTGTGGCAAGGCTGAGCGCCGACATGAAGCATCTTGCCGAACCCGTGAAAGCGGTTCAGGTAGTTGGAGGTGATAACAAGCCTTTCTTAGAGAAAGACAGTGACAGGCGTTTCTTCGAAGGCTCCTGGATGTTCAGATACCAGGGTAAATATTATTTTACTTACTCTACGGGCGATACACACCGGCTGGTATATGCAACGGGCAGTTCTCCTTATGGCCCATTTACTTATCAGGGGGTGATCCTGAATCCGGTGGAAGGCTGGACCACGCACCATTCCATTATTTCGTACGGCGGCAAGTGGTGGCTTTTTTATCACGATACGCAGTTGAGCGGCAAAACTTTTTTACGGAATGTCAAGGTGACTGAGCTGCATTTCAATCCGGATGGAAGTATTCAGACCATAACAGCGCAGCAGTGATCGGATATCACCAGTTTCGGGTATTGGAGATGGCGGAGGGACAGTCGGGCACTTTTACGGCTTTTATTGCGGATGTCAATCAGCGCTGGCGCCGTGCAGCGGAACAGCCCTGATATTCTCTGATGTCCGGTCCCGAGGCGGAGTTGAACGAGGGGCTGGCCTGGCTGGACGCCTTGCCGTATGATGAGTTCTATGATGTGGATGGCTCGGTACCTGAAACCATGCAGAAAAAAATGGATGATCTCTACTATAAGATCTCAGACACTCAGGAGGCCGATTTTCAGGGTTATCTTTTCAAAGGATATGAGTCGGTGCGGAACAGGGACCTGGGCGATATCGACAAATGGAGAATGGGGTCTGGAATTAATAAATAATTCTGTAAATTCAGGAAAACCTTGTTATATGAAAAATGACCTGACCCGGCGCAAGTTTGTCGAAATGACGGCTGCTGCGGGACTTGCTTTTACCATCGTCCCCAGGCATGTCCTTGGGCGGGGGTATGTCGCTCCCAGTGACAAGATCACGCTGGCCTATATCGGCATCGGCACCCAGGGGATCAGGGAATTGCTGCCGCTACTGGCGGTGCCTGAGATACAGGTGGTGGCGGTTTGCGATCCAAATAAGGAAGCCCGGGGCTATCGCGACTGGGGTATCAATTATCTGAAGGACGAGATACGCAAAACCATCAGGAAGCCGGACTGGAATCCAGGCGGCGACAATACGATTCCCGGCGGAAGGGACAATGGAAAGGATATAGTAGATACCTATTACGCTGCCACGCGGTCCGGTCAAAAGTTGAAAGGCTGCGCCGCCTATGCCGATGTACGCGAGTTGCTGGAGAAAGAGAAAGACCTGGACGCAGTTAAGATCATGACGCCCGACCACCTCCACGGCGTGCTCTGCATGGCGGCTATCAGGAGAGGGAAACATGTGCTGGTCCACAAGCCCATATCCAACAGGCTTATCGAGGGCAAGAAGGTCATCGAGATGGCCAGGAGCCACCCGAAGATCATTACGCACCTTATTCCCTGGGATTCCAACGGTTCGATGGACACCGTGATGAACTGGATCAATGCGGGCGCCATCGGAACACTGAAGGAGGTGCACAACTGGACTAACCGTCCCGTGTGGCCGCAGTATCCTGAACTGCCGGCTGACAAGCCGCCCGTGCCGGACGGGTTCGACTGGGATCTATGGCTGGGGCCCGAATCCGAACGCGCCTATCATCCCAATTATACCCATATGGTGTTCAGGGGCTGGTATGACTTCGGCGGAGGCTCTATGGCCGACATGGGACACTACAGTCTCTGGACCGTTTTTAATGCGCTGGAGCTGACTTCTCCGACGGTGGTAGAACCGCACCGGAGTCATTTTTGTGATTTCAACGGAGCCGTTCCCTTCCGGGTGAATAATGATTTTTCTTTCCCTATGGCCAGCACCGTAAGGTTCAGCTATCCTGCCAATGGCAATAGGGGTCCTGTCGACCTTTTTTGGTATGACGGCGGTATGCGCCCGCGTCTTCCGGATGAGCTCGCGAAAGACAATAAAGAGCTGCCGCAGGAAGGGATGCTGTTTGTCGGCGATAAGGGGACGATCCTTGCCGGGTTCAATGTGCAGAATCCCCAGATCATTTCCGGTCAGAAAATGGAGGCTCCTGCGGGAAGCAACAATCCAAAGGGAGACCAGGTGCAGCAGACGTCAGCGGCGTTACCGCTGTTCGTGGAAGCCTGCAAGTCCGGCAAACAATATCCGGGTAATTTTGGAGAAGCCGAGTATCTTACGGAGGCGGTCAACCTGTATGCAGCCTCGCTGAGGGCTAATAAGATGCTGAAATACGATGCGGCCAGCCACTCGATCACCAATGCCGCCGATGCCAATAAATATCTCAGCCGGGAGTACAGGCAGGGTTGGGATCCTGCATCCATTTAAAACTAGTCATATGAAAACAATCAATCGCCGGTCTTTTATCGGCAAAATGGCCGCCGGGGCGGCTCTTGGTCTATCGCAGCTGCCTTTGCTGACTTCTGCGCGGATGCTGAATATAGAAGTTGGTTTTCAGACCTTCCCTATCAGGGATATTCTGGTAAAGGACTTCCCGGGCACGCTAAAAATGATGGCCGGGCAGGGCTATCAGCTTACGGAGATGTGTTCTCCGAAGGGATATGCCGATATCGGTTATGGCCCGCTGGTGGGCATGAAGGCGTCCGAAATGCGGAAGATCATAACCGATGCGGGCCTCCATTGTCCCAGTTGTCATTTTGGGTTTGCAGAATTTGGCGAACCGCTGGATGAACGTATTGAATTTGCGCACGGGCTGGGGCTCAGCCAGATGATCTGCTCTACCTTCTGGCTGCCCAAAGAGGCCAGTATGAACGATTATCTGGCAGCGGCGGACAAGCTGAATGCGGCGGCTGAAAAAATTAAAAAAGCGGGTATTCAGACCGGGTTCCACAATCACGACTTTGAATTTCATGAACTCGGCGGTCAGCTGATCTATGATGCATTGATGAAGCGTCTGGACCCTGGTCTTGTAAAAATGCAGTTTCAGACGGAGGTGATCAATCTTGGGTACAAGGCGTCTGACTGGTTCAATAAGTATCCGGGCAGGTTTATTTCTGCTCATCTGTCAGACTGGACGGCGGATAAAAAACAGGTGCCGGTGGGGCAGGGGGTCATCGACTGGAAGGATTTTTTCGCGGCTGCAAAGACCGGAGGCGTGAAGAATTTCTTCGTAGAGATGGATTTGGATAAATTTAAGGATAGCGCATCGTATATACATTCTTTATGACTGGAAAGTAGGACGTGGAAAAAGACAGGAATGCACGGGCGCACCAATAATTTTTGTATTAATAAAAAATATAATACATTTGGTGCGATCTTCTCTCATTTAGATACTTCCTCCTGCAAGGGATTTGATTCCTGATCTTCTAAATTTTTAAACCACTACTACCATGCAAGCAATCCAGTATTTTGCCGCAGGCCGGCTCTGCCGGTCCATCCGGATCACTAACGTTCCGCTCGTCTTCCTGTTTCTTTTGGGGTTATTATTCTTCCTGCCGGACAACCGATCATCGGCGCAGACGCCAGGCTCCAAACCCGTCTATGTTTCTGTTTCGTATATTAAAGTCCATCCGGATAAAGAGGCGCAGTACCGGGAACTGCTGAAAAAGTATGGGAAGAAGATCAACGAGTATTTTTATAAGAACAAGGTCATTTTGGGTTGGTACATGCACCAGGTGGTGATACCTTCCGGCTCTGCTGCTGAATACGATTATGCTGCGGTCAATGTTTCCACCAGTCTCAAAGACCTGCTGGACGACTCCATTTCCATACGTACTGTTTTCAAGAAAGTTTTTCCGGGCACAACAGACAGGATGTTCGATTCGATCGCCGGTCAGTACCAGCGCGTGAGGAGCGTTGTCAAAAGGGAGGTTTTCCGGTCTGTGACTGGCCTGAACATGGATCCTGCGGCGCCGCCGACCAAATACGCTTCTCTTGATTTTATGAAGACTTTGCCGGGTAAGGCGGCAGAATACGAGAAAATGGAAAAGGAGACCTGGATGCCCCTTCATAAAGAGCGGGTCAGTCAGGGCGCGATCAAGGACTGGCAGTTGTTCGAAAAGATCATGCCTTATGGCGCAAAGGAGGAATCGGACTACGTGACCGTTCAGTTCTTCGACGATCTTTCCACCCTGGAGAACCCAAAATATATGGAAGCCTTTAACAAGGTCTGGGCGGGGCAGGACGCGGGCAAATTCATACAGAATACTGAAAGTACGAGGACGCTGGTGAAGAACGAATTGTGGCTGGTGATCGACTATGTCGACGCGACGAATACGAAATAATTTGTTAATCATCTGAGGGTTCCAACAAAAACCTCTGGAATTGCCGGAGGTTTTTTATTGATGTTTCGCCTGTTCGCCGTCGTCAGCCTGCAGAAAAGTGTCAGAGACCGGCTTGAAGGCCTGCCGGTGACGGGTCTGTATTATGGCATCAGCTGGTTTGCTACCCTACTGGCCGTTGTTCTGTTGGTTATCGGATTGTGGAATGCGACTATACTGCCCAGCGAGAAAGACTTCTACGCCTTCTCATTTTTGCTGGCCATTTTTGGTGCGGTCGCCGTTCAAAAGAACACAAGGGATACGCTCCAGGCGGGGAAGGAAGAGAAGAAGAATCCTTAATTTTATGCAAGACCCCGAGGGTTGATATCGGCGAAATAAATCTCGCGCCGGGTCAAAAGGGTCCCCTGCATAAACATCCCTGTCGTCGGCTAAAAAAAAGGCGGGCTGTTAGTGCCCGCCTGTAGGAAGATGTGTAATTTATCAGGCTATGTCAAATCGGTCGAGGTTCATCACTTTGGACCATGCCGATACGAAGTCCAGCACAAATTTTTCTTTGGCGTCTTCGCAGGCATACACTTCGACGAGGGCGCGCAGCTCGGAGTTGGAGCCGAAGACGAGGTCGGCGCGGGTGGCCGTCCATTTGATCGCCCCGGTGACGCGGTCGCGTCCTTCGAAGAGGTCGCCGGCTTCCGAAGTAGCGCTCCATTTCGTGCGCATATCCAGCAGGTTTACGAAGAAGTCCGTGGAGAGCGTCTCCGGACGGTGGGTGAACACGCCGTGTCTCGACTGGTCGAAGTTGGTGTTCAGGACCCTCATTCCACCTATCAGTACCGTCAGTTCGGGCGCGGTGAGGTTTAGCAGCTGTGCCTTGTCGATCAGAAATACGTCGGCTTTTGCGGCGTAGTGCGGCCGGGCGTAGTTGCGGAATCCGTCTGCCGCGGGTTCGAGGGCCTCGAACGATTCTATATCGGTCTGCTCCTGAGTTGCGTCGGCGCGTCCTGGAGTGAAGGGGACGTTGACCGTATAGCCTGCGTTCTTCGCCGCCTGCCCGACGCCTGCGCAGCCGGCAAGGACGATGATGTCGGCGAGCGATACTGCCTTGCCGCCGGATTGGGCGCTGTTAAATGTTTTTTGGACCTGTTCGAGCGTTCCCAGCACTTTGGACAGTTCGTCGGGGTTGTTGACTTCCCAGTGTTTTTGGGGTGCGAGGCGGATGCGGGCGCCGTTGGCGCCGCCGCGTCTGTCGGAGCCGCGGAAAGTAGAAGCGGACGCCCAGGCCGTTGTTACCAGTTGTGAAACGGAAAGTCCCGATTTGAGCAGCTGGTCTTTTAATGAAGCGATATCCTGGTCATTGATCAATGGATGTGTAACCGCGGGGAGGGGATCCTGCCAGATCAGTTCTTCGGCGGGTACTTCGGGTCCGAGGTAGCGGACACGGGGGCCCATATCGCGGTGCGTCAGCTTGAACCAGGCGCGGGCGAATGCGTCGGCGAACTGATCCGGGTTTTCATAAAACCGGCGGGATATTTTCTCGTACACCGGATCCATCTTCAGGGATAGATCGGTCGTAAGCATGGTCGGTGCGTGGCGTTTACCTGGGTCGTGTGCATCGGGCACCGTACCCGCGCCGCCGCCATCCTTGGGCGTCCACTGAAATGCGCCGGCAGGGCTTTTTGTCAGCTCCCATTCATAGCCAAAAAGGTTCTCGAAGAAATTATTGCTCCATTTGGTGGGTGTGGTAGTCCATATCCCTTCGAGGCCGCTGGTAATGGTATGGCTGCCGTTGCCGCTGCCATAGCTGTTTTGCCAGCCAAGTCCCTGTTCTGCCATAGAGGCTCCCGCGGGCTCTTTACCGACGTGTTTTCCTGCGTCGGCGACGCCGTGTGTTTTGCCAAAACTATGTCCGCCGGCGATGAGCGCGACGGTCTCTTCGTCGTTCATGGCCATGCGTCCGAAGGTCTCGCGGATGTCGCGGGCTGCGGCGATGGGGTCGGGTGTTCCGTCGGGGCCTTCCGGGTTTACGTAGATCAGGCCCATCTGTACGGCCCCGAGTGGGTTTTCCAGCTGGCGGTCGCCTTCATATCTTTTATTGCCGAGCCATTGTGTCTCGGAACCCCAGTAGGTATCTTCTGCGGCTTCCCATACGTCCTCGCGTCCCCCGCCAAAGCCGAAGGTCTTAAATCCCATAGATTCGAGGGCGCAGTTGCCGGCCAGTATCATCAGGTCGGCCCATGAGAGTTTCCTGCCGTATTTCTGTTTGACGGGCCAGAGCAGCCGGCGTGCTTTGTCCAGGTTGGCGTTATCGGGCCAGCTGTTCAGCGGGGCGAAACGTTGCATGCCCCTGCCGCCGCCGCCGCGTCCGTCCCCGATGCGATACGTGCCTGCGGAATGCCAGGCCATCCGGATCATGAAAGGGCCATAGTGGCCAAAGTCGGCCGGCCACCAGTCCTGTGACGTAGTGAGCACATCCGTAATTTCTTTTTTTACTTCCTTAAGGTCAAGTTTTTTAAATTCTTCGGCATAATTAAATCCTTTGTCCATCGGATCCGACAAAGAGGAGTGATGTCTGAGGATATTCAGGTTCACCTGGTTTGGCCACCAGTCGCGGTTTCTTGTTCCGCCACCTCCGACTTCCCTGAGTTGTCCTCCGATGAAAGGGCATTTGCCCGCAGCGCCTGGATGGTGCACTGTTGCATAGTGCAGCGTGTTATTTTCCATGATGAGTGTGATTGTGTAATAGTAAATATATCGAAGTTTTGACGATCGGCTTTATAGATAATTTTGATAGAGGGGATCGAGAAAATCTATATTGGGATTGTGGCGGGTTTGCCGCGGAGGGGACGGGCTATGCTGCAAGGGGGACTGTTTAGGCCGCGGAGGTCAGGAGCTCGATGCGGAAAGTCGTGCCATGGTGTTCTTCGCTCTGGACGCTGATCGTGCCGCCGTGGGCCTTTATGATCTGACTGACGATGGCGAGGCCGAGACCGAAGGATGTTTCACCCGCGGTGCCAAGACGTTTGACGGCGGCGTCGACGGAAAATAGTTTTCCTTCGATACTTTTTGGTATACCCATGCCATTGTCGCTGACGGAGATGACGGCTTTGTCGTCCTGGCGTCGGAGGGTAAGGGCGATATCGGCGCCGTCGGGGCTGAACTTGATGGCGTTGTCGAGGAGGTTGATGATGACGCGCCAGAGCTTGTCGTGGTCCGCGAGAAGGGTTACCGGTTCTGCTTCGAGTCGGATGGTTTGTCTTTTCTCTCCGGCCTTGAACTGGAGGGTCGAAGCGCAGGTCTCCAGCAATCGGGACAGGTCGATCTTTTCCATCTGCATATTTCCGATGGGAAGGTCGAGGTGCATGATCCCCTCCACCAGGTGTAGGGACTGGTCGGCCGACTGACCGATGAGGTTTAGCCAGGTCTTTGTTTGCGGACCCAGGTCGGTCTGCTTGTTCAGCAGGGAGGCGGCCGAAGAGATCGCTCCTACCGGATTGCGGAGGTCGTGGGCGATGGACTTGAGCGACCTCAGATACATGGCCTGGTCTTCATTCAGCGCGTTGATGGCAGTCTGGGTTTGCCGGTTTTCGGACCTAAGGGCCTTATTGAGCCGGTTCAGCTGACGGATATGCGCATTGGATCGCTGAGCAGCCTTGCGGATAAGGAAAGCGATGACTACCAGCATGACGACGATGAGTACGGCCAGCAGCAGGTAGATGGTCTTGACGTGGTCGCGCTGTTTCAGCAGCTCGATGGTATACTTGTCCTCCAGGTGCACCAATTCCCGGGGAATATCGACGGTGGACGCGGCTATTCCCTCGTGCAGTGAGTCTTTACGGGCGTTCCATGTATTTAATGACGCCCATGCCCCGGACCAGTCCCCGGATTTGCCGAGCCACTCGGCGTGCAATTTTTGCCAGGCCAGTTCAAGGTCAATGTCCGACCGGTGATCCAGCGAGGTGCGGATCTGTTCCAGCTGGGTGCGGGCGTCCTGGAGGCGACCCTGGGCCAGGTGCAGGCGGGCCGTTTTGAGCAGGACGGTGAGCGCATTGCCGGAGTCATGGAGGGGGCGCATGTTGGCGGTAATGCTGGTCCGGTAGAGTTGCCAGGCTTTGGCGGTGTCTCCCTTATAAAGTGCACAGTCGCCCAGGTTGCCAAAGGCGACGGCTTTTGCGGTTTCGATATACATGCGATGCGAGGAATCGGGGACAAATGGCCGGGCTTCCCTGCTGATGAAAGAGAGGGTGCTATCGAAGTAAAAGGCAGCGCTGTCCCATTTGTTTAGGGCGGCGTAGCACTCGCCCATGTTATCGAGGTTGCATTGCTCGTAGGCAAAGGCTCTGAAGTCCGGCCGGCATGCGGCGAACTGATGAAATGCAAGACTAAAAAGGTTGCACGCATCTGCATAGCGCCCGGCCCGGAAGCTGGCCATGGCCACGCGTTGGGTGTACTCGGCCATCGTACAACTGTCACCGAGGTCACGTATTGCCTCGAGTCCTTTCCGGTAGTAGAAAAAGGCGCTTTCGAGGTTGTTCCCGTGCTGGTAGGTTTCGGCTTTGTCGATCAGGCATTTGGCGTATTCGCGGGGATAGTGGTTGCGGGCCACGTCGCCGGACAGCAGCAGCAGGGCGCTGTCAACGTATCGCCCGGAATTGGCAAGGTCGTGGGCGGTATTGTAATAATAGTTCCCTTTATAGTCATAGCGGCGGAGCTGGTCGAGGATGCCGGGGGTAGGGAATTGGGCATATACGGAGTCGACGAATTGAAAAGCCTGTTGAGGGGGTAGGCTCATGCTATCCATCTGGCGAAAGAGCCTGTCGAAATAGGCCGGGTGGTCCGGGGGCAGCGAGGTCGGATTCCGGCAGCCTGGAAACACGGCGGCCAGGAAGAGAACGATGGCGCATCTTACAAAAAGGATATCAGAGCAGTGACGAGGCATAGAAAAAAGAGCAAACGATAGAGATGTGGTCCGCAGTATGGGTTGGAGAGGATAAATATATCTTTTTAAAAAAATAAGTAATTATACCTGGAGTTGTATGGGGCAGGCGGCGATTGCTTCCCTGGAGGTAAGTACGCTGAAGTGAGGAATGTTTTGCAGGTCGGGGAGGGCTGGTTTTTTTGCAGCCAGGGGTTTGTGGGTCCGGGGAAAAGAATCTGATCTTTTTGCATAAGTAATTGTTAATTATATAATTGAGATGGGATTGAAATTTAGTTTGCCCTGGTCTGTGCGTTTGCGTCGGTGTTCGACGCCCGACCCCTGGCATTAAATTTTAAGTAAATATTTAAAACTATGATGATTATGAAAACAAGACTAAATGTGGTGTTAGTCACTACCGCTACTGCCGCTGTTTTGTTGGCCGGATGTGTATCAAGCAAAAAGTATAAAGCATCTCAGGCAGCTCTCCAGCAATCGAAAGATGATAGCGCCCGGTTGGCGCAGCAAGTGACTTCCCTAAATGGAAATGTACACGACCTTGAAGAGAAGAACAGCGCCCTTCGACGGTCGTTGGACAGTACTTCCAACAATTACGCGACCCAGCAGAAGTCGCTTGGTTATTATCAGAACTATTTCAGCCAGCAGCAGAGCGCGATGTCACAGGTCAGTGATGATCTGAAGGGCGCCATGTCGCAGGCGGGTCTTGCCAATGAAGACGTTCAACAGGTGAACAATACCATCTATGTGCGCCTGGATGAAGATAAAGTCTTTAAAAAGAACAGCACGACCGTTACCACCAGCGGTAAGCAGGCGTTGAATAGCCTGGCTCAGGTCATCAAAAACCGGTCGAACAACGTCAATGTATTTGTCAATGATGGAGATTCTTCTTCGGGGCAACCCGGTTCTGCCATGTCTTCTTCCTCCGCGGGAAATGAAGCTATGGCGAGCAACGCAAACGATAACACGACCGAGCGTGTGACGCGGAAGCATCATGTGTCTCACCATGGAACAGCTGGCCGGAAGTCGTCTTCTGCCGGCGCGTCCAGCCCAGGCGCTTCGGGCTCTGCCTCCGGCGGCGTTGCATCCGGTGCGCCAAAAAGCAGCATGGCAACGACGCACAAACGGGTACACCACAAGGCTTCCGGCTCGGAAGGTTCAATGACGATCTACAACAATATGCCCAGGACAAAGACGAGCAGGGCGTGGGCGCTCAAGCAAGGTCGTATGAACATGGTAGCGAACAATTTCCTGCAGAACGGCGTTCCGAAAGTCAATATAGCGCTGAAGCAACCTGTGGGCAACAGTAATCCCAGCAACAATAATATCAACGTGGTTATTACGCCTGTCATGAACGACTTTAACCCGCAAAGTGGTTCTACCACGGAGAGTAAATAGCCCGGCGGACTTTCCCTGAAAAACCCCACGTTTTGCGTGGGGTTTTTTGTATTTTTAGTTTATGAAAGCATGCGCATTAATCGTTTTTACGCTATTTACGTTAGCCGCCTATTCCCAGAACACCATCAACAGCTACAAATATGTACTGGTACCTGAACGGTTCGATTTCTCGAAGGAGGACAATCAGTACGGCCTGAATACCACCGCAAAGTTGCTGCTGGAGCAAAAGGGATTTACCACTTTTATGGGTAATGACCCGATGCCGCCGGCAGTGGCTGCCAACAGATGTAATGCGCTTAGGGCCGAAGTCGTTCAGAAAAAGGGGTTGTTTGTTACAAACCTTACGTTGCTACTGAAGGATTGCCAGGGAAATGTCGTCTTTAAGAGCAAAGAGGGCAAGAGCAGGGAAAAGGAATTCCTGCCGGCGTACGACGAGGCGTTAAAGAATGCTTTTGCGTCGCTGAACGAGGTGTCGTATAAATATGACAGTACCCTGATGGGGCAGCAGCAGGTTGCTGCGCCGGCAGTGACCTCACCGGCGCCATCCGCGGCGGCGCCTGTTCCAGCGCCTGCTATGGCTCCTGTTGCGGAAATAACGGGCACGCTATACGCCCAGATCACGCCCAACGGATATCAACTGATCGATACCACTCCAAAGAAGGTATTGACGTTGCTTAAGACATCCGCGCCGGACTATTATATTGCCGGGGCCGGAGCGTCCAATGGTGTTGTTTTTAAGAAGGATGGAGAGTGGGTTTTCGAATATTATAAAGATGATAAACTGGTTTCGAAGAAGCTGGAGATTAAATTTTGATCGATATCTTTCATAATGCTGCATCGGGAAATTGAACCTCCGGAAGAGCTACGGGATGCTATAAAGTGCTTTTGGTACGATAGCAGAGACGTCGGAGAACTTCTTTCGGGATTTGAGGTAATGCCTGATGGCTACGCAGAGATTATTTTTCACTTCGGAGGCGGCTGCAGTATTTCTTATGACGGAGCCCTGCAGCCCCTGCCTTCACCGTTCATGGTAGGGCTTCTCAATCAGCCTGTTCTCTTTTATACAAAAAATCGTCTTGAAATCATTGGAATCAGGTGCTTTCCGTGGACCGTATTCGATCTGCTCGGCCTGCCATCCGGGAAAAAAAGTGTGCACATATTTGAGCACCCGATCGCGGCGCTTCAGTCCGTGCTGAGTGAGTTGATCAGGGGCTGCCGGGTGGACGAATCGCTGGATCAGGCGAAACAATATTTCCTGGATGCAAGGTCGCGGATCGCAATTGACAGTATGCTATTCAGGGCGGGAGTTGCCATGCGGAAGGCAAACGGTTCTATGCCGGTAAGCCAGGTCGCCGCGGCGGCGCATGCGACTGTTCGTACACTGGAGAGGAATTTCAAACAGTCTTCGGGGCATACTGTAAAAGACGTGTCCGCACTGATGCGCTTCGAGCAGGTACGGAACCGGCTTTGGAATTACCCGGATACCAATATAGCAGGCCTGGCCCATGAACTGGCCTACACGGATCAATCTCACCTGAGCAGAGAATTCAAACGATACAGTGGTACCACGCCGGCTGCGTTTGCCCGAAAAGCAAAGAACGGGAGACAGGCTGTAAGGAGCAATTTTGTCGCGTTTGTACAAGCCTAGCGGAAGAGCATTCCGGAATTTTGCGTCTCAATCATTCTTATGAAAGAGACTATTCACGATGTAATTATCTCCGGAGCCGGTCCTGTAGGGCTCCTCCTCGCTTGTGAACTCGCCCTTGCCAATTGTTCGGTCCTGGTACTGGAAAAGGCGGAGGACCGGCATTCGCCTCTAAAACAAATCCCATTCGGGATACGGGGACTCTCGGCGCCTATTATCGACGCACTTTACCGCCGCGGGCTGCTCGATGAACTCGGGGTGCATAAACGGCTGAAAAACCCACACCAGAATGCCGTAACGGGACCGCGTCGTCAGGTGGGTCATTTCGCCGGTATCCCGTTTCATGAAGGTGATATCGACGTCTCTCAGTGGAAGTATCGTCTTCCGGACCCGACCGGCAACAGTCTGATCTCCGAAATGGAGGAATTGGAGACGGTGCTTTCCCGGCGTGCAGAGGCCCTTGGAGCAGAGATCAGGCGGGGGCTTACCGTTACTGGCTTTCGGCAAACCGCGGATGGGGTTGTTGTTGAATCAGGCGATCGGAATTTTGCAGGTAGGTGGCTCGTGGGTTGCGATGGAAGCCGCAGTGTCGTTCGCAAATCGGGCGGCTTTGATTTCGCCGGTACAGAGCCGGAGTTCACCGGCTATTCGGCCCGGGTTGATATTGCCGATCCGGAGAAGCTGCGTCCGGGCAGAAACCTGACAAGCAAAGGCATGTATCTCCAGTCCCAGCCAGGTTATCTTGCGATACAGGATTTTGACGGCGGGGTTTTTCACGGTTCGGGGAAGCCGGTCACACTGGAACACGTGCAGGAAGTGCTGCGGCGCGTCTCGGAAACCGACGTTACTATTACCGTGCTGCATATTGCTACGACCTGGACCGACCGGGCACGGCAGGCTACAGCCTATCGCAACGGGCGGGTGTTTTTGGCGGGTGATGCCGCGCATATTCACGCCCCACTGGGGGGCCAGGGACTCAACCTTGGGCTGGGCGATGCCATGAACCTGGGCTGGAAACTTGCTGCGACCATCAACAGGAGAGCGCCGGAGGGTTTACTGGACAGTTACTATAACGAACGTCATCCAATTGGTGTACAGGTGCTGGATTGGTCGCGTGCACAGGTTGCTGTGATGAGGCCTGATCCCGACGCCCGCGCGCTGAATGCTATCGTTCGCGACCTTTTGAATACTCGCGATGGCGCCACCTATTTTGCCGGCAGGGTATGGGGTGTTCTTACGCGTTACGACCTCGGCGACGGCCACCCGCTGGTGGGCTGTAGTGCGCCGAATTTTGAGTTTGAAGATGGTGTGAGGATGGGGGAGCTGATGTGGGATGGCCGGGGCGTGCTGGTCGATCTTGGTTTGTGCGCTGCACTTAGGGATATTTCGGATGAATTTGGTGGACGGGTCGGGTATTTTTCGGGTCGTGCAAAAGAAACGTTGGGGCTGAGTGCTGTGCTGATACGTCCAGATGGGGTTGTCGCCTGGGCAGGTGAGGATGATCCTGATCTAGAAGGGCTCCGGGAAGCTGCCGGCCGGTGGTTTTGAAAATTTCTTTTTCTGGTGTGTGTAATTAGAAGTTTTGGGTCATCCTATGAGAAATTCCGCTTATGAGATCTTTCTATATTACGCTTCTATTTTTCCTTTGCGGCCACGCGGTTTCGTTCCCGCAAACCATATTGATCAGGGGAAAAGTAAAAAATGAAACCGATTCAGCTGTGTCATACGTCACTGTCTCGGTAAAAGGCAGCAAAATAGCTACGGCGACGAATCCGGGCGGTGAGTTTACCATCGCCGTACAAAAGCTTCCTGTTTCCCTGGTCTTTTCAGCGGTCGGGTATCAAAGGAAAGAAGTCTTATTAAAAAAGGCGGACAGTACGAAGTACATTTCAGTCAGGCTTGCTGCGGCGACGGCGGCGTTGGACGAAGTGGTTGTATCCGGGTACGCTGCTTCAGAGAGAAAAGAAATAACCTCCTCAGTAGCTTCGCGTAGTTATTCCATCCCCATGAAGGCTCTTGAGGGACGGGCAGCGGGAATCAGTGTCAGCGGTGACAAAACGATCAGAATCCGGGGAGTGGCTTCGTATGATACTAGTGGAAATGGGGTGCGCGTCGCCGAAAGGCCTGGTCATTCAAGGGTGCTCACTGCCGGAGAGCTGAGTGATTTTAAAAAATGGGCATTGTGGGAGGGGTATACCAGAGACGAATTCAAAAAATGGAGCGAACATTGGGGGATAGCTCCTTCTGAGCGATATTGCGTACAGGTGCAAAACGACGGCCACAAAGGGATTGCCGGCGTGAAAGTTTACCTGATAAACGAGAATACAAAAGATACCGCCTGGCGTGCCATTACTGATAATACCGGCAAGGCTGAACTATGGGCCAATTTTGATATGACAGCTGACCGCCAGGATACTTATCGGATCGAATGCGGGAAGGAGATCACCCGACATCCGGTAACCTTTGAAAACGGTATTAACTATATCTCCTTAAAGACTGATTGTGATCATTCCAGCGTCGCGGATATTGCTTTTGTCGTGGATGCTACCGGCAGCATGGGGGATGAGATACAATACCTGCAGGAGGAATTGCAGGACGTGATTGGCGGTTTATCCGGTAAGAATAAAGGCATCGATCTTTATCTTGGAGCTGTCTTTTACCGGGACAAAAATGATGACTATCTTACCCGTCACATGGAGTTTCGAAGGGATCTGCCGGCTTTAACCGAGTTTATCAAAAAGCAATCCGCCGGCGGCGGAGGTGATTTTCCGGAGGCGGTGGATGACGCCCTGATCACGGCGCTCGACAGCCTGCGCTGGGATGCGGGGGCAAGAGCAAAGATCCTCTTTCTGATACTCGATGCGCCGCCGCACGACGAAGCAAAAGACAGAATGAAATTGCTGCTGATCCGGGCTGCGTCGATGGGTATTCGCATCGTGCCGATTGTGTGCAGCGGTATCGATAAATCCACGGAATTCCTGATGCGGTCTATCGCGCTTGCGACCAACGGCAGCTATGTTTTTCTTACCGACGACAGCGGCGTAGGGGATAAGCACATCAAGCCGACAACGGACAATTTTAAAGTTGAGCTGCTGAACGATCTTTTGCAACGGGTCATCTCGGAAATGATCTTTATGATGCCTTGTACTGATGATGCGAAAATGGAAGAGCCCGAGGGTTCGAATAATAACTTCGCAAAGCTGATCGTTTATCCAAATCCATCCGCCGGTAGGATAAACATAAAGTCTTCAGAAAAGATAAAGGAGTTGTTTGTTGCCGATTTCACGGGGAAAGTGCTGGAGAAAGTAAACGTTTATTCCAAAAGTCAGAGCTGGCAGGTCGACCTGGGCAGGTATCCGTCCGGCACTTACCTGATCGAGTATTTTACGGAGGAAAAGAAATGGGGAGCTGAGAAGGTGGTGTTGGTGAAGTGAGGGAAAGTTGGCCTACCTGGATTCGAACCAAGACAAACAGAACCAAAATCTGTCGTACTACCATTATACTATAGGCCAATCCGGACTTTGTCTTAAAAGGAGTGCAAAAATACGGTCTGGTCCAGGATGTTCCAAAAGAATTTGGAAAAAAGTGGGGCCGTAGTGAATCATATGAGCGGCAAACGTGGGGGCCGTTGGTATGGTGGTCTGTGGTTGCCGGCGGCCGGAAAACTAGATAAATTTAAAGAGCAGGGCGAGGATCGCGTAGATGAGGGTCGCGGCGAAAATGCCTTTTGCTGTGCTGTCCTTGTGGGAATTGATATAATAGGTGAATAAGGCGATATTTAGTACAAGGCAGGGCACTGAGACGGCAGTGATCTGCGACTTGTTCGTCCGCATGAAGTCTAAAAAATCTTTTATCGAAAAAGTGGGGTAGAACTTGACGAAGTAGTAGACGACAAGGCTTATGATGGGCGCGACCAACCCCAGGACCAGGCCCAGGCGGAGGTTGTCTTTTTTGAATATCACGATTTCCACGTTTTTTCGAGTTTGCTTTTTAGAACGTAATTCGTCATGTCAAATTGTACTGGCACTACACTTACATAATTGTGTTCAAGGGCCCAGACGTCCGTATCCCTGCCGCGGTCAAAATTTACGAATTTACCGGTCAACCAGTAATATTTTTTAGAGTTGGGGTCATTGCGTTCGACGAAATCCTCCTCATACTTGGCGTAGGCCTGGCGGGCGACTTTGATGCCCTTGATCAGATTATCGGGAACAGCAGGGAAATTTACATTGAGAATCAGGTGTTTATCCATTTGGCGGGAAAGTACCTCCTCGACAATGATCCGTACGTATTTACGGGCTGCGCTGAAGTCCGCCTCTACGCTATAGTCCAGCAGCGAAAAGCCGATGGAGGGAATGCTTTCTATCGCCGCCTCCACTGCCGCGGACATTGTCCCGGAATAGATGACGTTGATGGAGTGATTGGCGCCGTGGTTGATACCACTGAGGCAGAGGTCGGGTTTGCGGCGCAATACCTTGTCCACGGCGAGCTTGACGCAGTCCACCGGGGTGCCGCTGCACTGCCAGGCTTCCACCCCTTCGAAGAGATGGTGCATAGGGTTAAGTCTCAGTGGGTTACCAATTGTGATCGCGTGTCCCATTCCTGACTGGGGTTTGTCCGGGGCGACCACGACGATCTTCCCGAGTCCCTTCACGGCTTCCACGAGGTTGCGGATCCCCGGAGCGCTGATGCCGTCGTCATTTGTAATCAGAATAGTGGGTAACCGCCGGTTGCCCTTTTTAGACGATAGTGGCGCTTTGGAAGTTACAGCGGGTGGGATGCCATTTGTAGGTTCCGGGCTTTTGCCTGTCTCCTGGCGGATGATCCCTGTGGGGCCGGTCTTCCCGGTACGAACCGGTCGCTGGGTCGTATCTGTGTCGGTGGTCTTTATGATGCCGGTGGCGCCGGTCTTACCGGGTTTGCGTGTCAGTGCCGTCCTGCCGGAGGTTTTTTTCTTACCAGCAGCGGACTGCCTGGTTTTGCGTTCGTTAGACAAGTTCTTTTTTTCCATAGTTGTTCTACAAAAATCTGTATTTATTTGGAATTTGCCGCGTTAGCGTCTGAATTAGCGGGAAGGTAAGGCAATTTGCCGCGTCGAGGCTGAATTAGCGGGAAGGTAAGGCAATTTGCCGCGTCGAGGCTGAATTAGCGGGGCGGCCAGGGGAATTTGCCGGTTTGGGGTCCGGAAAAAGGGAAGCCAGGAGAATTTGCCGTAATGAGGCCGTGTGGGATTTGCGGTGGGAAATTGCCGCCAGCGCGGTTGGAATTATCCCTGCTTTGCAGTACTTTTGCCCCCATTTTAAACAAGACTCAAGTCTATGGCAGGCCAACTTAAAGAGGTACGCAACCGGATCAAATCCATCCAAAACTCCCAACAAATTACCAAGGCCATGAAAATGGTCAGCGCGGCCAAACTCCGCCGCGCCCAGGATGCTATTATCCAGATGCGCCCTTATGCCCAGAAACTCCAGGAATTGCTTAGCAATATCGTCAGCAACTCCGAAGGAGAAATAGGCATGGACCTCGCCGCCGAAAGACCGGTCGAAAAGGTACTGCTCATCGTTATAACCAGCGACCGTGGTCTGGCCGGCGCCTATAATGCGAACCTGATCAAGCTGGCTAAGGCGACCATACGTGAAAAGTATGCCGCACAAAGCGCTAAAGGCAATGTCATGATCTGGTCTATAGGTAAGAAAGGCTTTGAGCATTTCCAGAAGAACAACTTCAAGGTTACCGAAACCTATAAGGATATTTTCCTGAATCTGACCTTCGAAAACGTGCAGGCCTGTGCGCAGGCTGCCGTCAAAGCCTTTGAAAATAAAGAATTCGACGCCGTAGAGGTCGTTTACAGCCAGTTCAGGAACGCCGCCACCCAGTCTTTCGTGGTCGAACGTTTCCTGCCCATCCCCAAGGTCGAGAAGAAGCAGGGCGTCTCCAACGTCGACTTCATCTTCGAACCCAGCAAGGAAGAGCTGGTTGCCGAGCTGATGCCCAAGATACTCAACACTCAGCTGTATAAGGCTGTACTGGATGCCAACGCCTCCGAGCACGGCGCCCGTATGACCGCTATGGACAAGGCCAGCGACAATGCCAACGAGCTGCTCAAGTCCCTGCGTCTTTCCTACAACCGTGCACGACAGGCCGCTATCACTACCGAGCTCACGGAGATCGTCAGTGGCGCTGCCGCACTGCAGGGCTAACAACGGGCGGAGGCATTCTGAAGAGGGACCGTCGTCTCAGGAAGGGTCGCCCGCAAAACTTTACATATGGAAATCGGAAACATCATCCCCCACATCGAAGCGCTGATCTTTGCCAGCGAAAAGCCTCTGACCTCTATGGAGATCACGGAGCTGATCAACAACGCTTTTGGTTTTATGGAGGAAAAGCTCACCCTCGAACAGATACAAACGTCTCTCGACGGCATCGTAGAGAAATATGCTTCCGAATTCTATCCATTCGAAGTACGCGAGAGCGGCGGAGGGTGGCAGTTCCTGACAAAAAA
>Ga0068853_100000818_pt1 | contig 21712 bp, 15 predicted proteins | sample KBSCornC32_FD_65655 | JGI IMG/M metagenome (GOLD analysis project Ga0068853, IMG submission 65655) | Corn rhizosphere microbial communities from Kellogg Biological Station, Michigan, USA - KBS Corn C3-2 | ecosystem: Host-associated > Plants > Roots > Rhizosphere > Soil ...
CGCAACTCTGCGCTTCCTTCCGCCCTACAGCCCGGAGTTCAACCCAATCGAAAAGGCCTTCTCACGGCTCAAAGCCATGCTCAGAAAAGCCGGTGAGCGGACCGTCTCGGGCCTTTGGGATCTCATCGGCAAGCTCGTCGATATCTTCCAGCTCCGCGAATGCGCCAACTACTTCGCCTCATGCGGGTACGATGCAGAATGATCGGAATCCGCTCTAGGTATTGGTTTTCCATATGGACATCTCTCGCTGTCGAGAAACTTGTCGCATCTGCTGAAATCCAACCGATACCAGACAGTCGCGAATGTCCCACCCGGAGCCCCGATAGCCGCCATGAGCTCGCGCGGGGAACGTCCACTTTCCTCGCCCGGACGCAATAGCGGACAGAGCAAAATGTCCCAGCCCAAGTCGTTACACTGCGCCGGATCGTCGGCATGAAACTAAGCCTGCATCCCCAGAAACTTCTGCTGCTCATTCCAGTCCAGCGGAAGATCCCGTGCCATAAGGCGGTCGGGATCAAGGTTGGGTGGCGCAGTCCCTTGCAGTAATGCCTTCTGAATATCTGGCGCCAGCAAGCCTACGGGGATGCGAACACGAGACCATTCGTTGTTGGGCGAACGCATCGCGGCATGGCTGGCTGGATCGAGCGGTGACGCACTGAGCTCGTGAAGTTTGCGGTGCGATGCTCGAACGAGGTCGGCCAAGATCGTGCAATGATCGGAGGCATCACGAAGATGCGCCTTTGCCCGGAGGGTCTTGCCCCGCTTGGCCGCGCTTGCGTCCAACGTCAGGAGAAAATCCGTGCCATCGATGCGGGTTTTGGGGTCGATATGGTGTTGCAGGCGTCCGAGCACCATCTCGGGCGTGAGGCCCGGCACAACAAGTGCCGATAACGGAATTGTCAGGTGAAGACGCCCGCCGCCATGCGTTACGCGCGCGATCATGCCGAACAATTCGTCTGTCGTCGTGCCGGCCGGCAGATGGGGAAGCATTTGAGCCGCCAGGACACGTTCGATCCGCTCCGCGGCGATCCTGTCGCCCCGCATGTTGCCCGCGTTCCCGATCTTGCCGTTGGGCAGCAGCGTCTCGCTCACATAATAACGATATGTCTTCTTGCCCCGGCCATAGCCGAAACTTGGCCGCATCGGCTGCCCATCAGCGTCGAACAGTTTGCCTGCCAAGGGACAGGATGCCGCGCGCGCCTTCCTGGCGCTACGCGTCTGACGGTTCCCCTCCAGCTTCGCGTGCACGGCCTCGAACAATGCCGTATCGATAATCCCATCATGATCGCCGGTGTGGATTTTGCCCTTGTGGACGATCTGCCCGATGTAGGTCCGATTGTTGAGGATGAGCGACAGGCTCCCGCAGCGGAATGGCATATCGCCATGCACAACGCCGCGCCGCGAAACCCAGCGCTTCGACCGGATGCCGGAAGCGGCCAGTTCGTTGGCCAAGGCCGGGATCGAACCAAGGTCGAGATAGCGCTCGAAGATATGCAGGACGATCTTCGCCTCGGCACCGTTCACGTCGAGCCGGCGCTCGCCAAGGTCATAGCCGAGCGGAATATTGCCGCCCATCCACATGCCCTTGGCCTTCGACGCCGCGATCTTGTCGCGGATGCGTTCGCCGGTCACCTCGCGCTCGAACTGGGCGAAGGAGAGCAGCACGTTGAGGGTCAGCCGTCCCATGCTGCTGGTCGTGTTGAACGCCTGGGTCACGCTCACGAACGACACCTTGCGTGCATCGAAGGTCTCGACGATCCGGGCAAAATCCATGAGGCTGCGGGTCAGGCGGTCCACCTTGTAGACCACCACGACATCAATCCGACTCGTGGCAATGTCGGCAAGCAGGCGTTTGAGGCTGGGGCGATCCATATTGCCGCCCGACCAGCCCCCATCGTCATAAAGATCGGGCAGGCATTCCCAGCCTTCTCCGGCCTGGCTGAGGATATAGGCTTCGCAGGACTCCCGCTGCGCATCGAGGGAATTGAACTGCTGTTCCAGTCCCTCTTCGGTGGACTTGCGGGTGTAGATGGCGCAGCGGCGCCGCTGGATGACCATCGTCATCGGACATTGTCCTGACGCAGACCGAAGAAGCGCGGGCCGTTCCATCGTTTGCCAGTAATATGCCGTGCCACCTCCGACAGGCTGCCATAGCTATCGCCCTCATAGGTAACGCCGGCGTCGGTGACGACGACCTCGTGGCGGCGGCCCGCCCATTCGCGCGCTAACCGCATGCCTGAGGTTGGGGCGATCCGGATCTCGCCACCCTCCTGTTCGAGCATGCGCCTTGTAGCGGCGTCGAAACCCCCATGCACATCGGCTTGCATCCGCCATGCAAGCACCCGTCTCAGAAGATCGACGGCACGGTGGCGAGGAGCAGCGCCGTAGCGCCGCTCCCATTCTCTGCGCAGTTCGCCAAGCGACATGGCGGCGAGTGCCGCCACATCCTTCGCGACGCGGGCCTGTGCCTTCCTCATGCCGCGACCTCCTGAACCGACCAAACGGTCAGGCTTCCCTCGACATGGCGCTCGATGGCAAAGCCGCGTTTACGCAGGCCCGTCATCGCGGCGCGGACGGTGTGGGGCTGCCAGCCGGTTGCCTCGATCATCTCTTCCAGGCTGGCGCCAGTGCCGGTCTTCAAAAGCTCGACAAGACGTTCGGTCTTGCTGTGTGCTCGCGGTGTTTTGACGTTGGCAATTGGCTCGTGAATGTCGGTCATGATGGTCTCCTGACGGGAGGGGCAAGATTGCCTGCTCCCACCACCATCAGCCCCGCCGGTTAGCCGGTCGAAGCGAGGCGCGTCATCGCTGCGCCTCGAACAGCAATGCTTGCTTTCGGAAGGAAGTCGACGGCTTTCAACTCGGGCTGTGCCTCGTGAAGGACCGCAAACATTGGTCAGCAGAGCGATTTTCCTGAGGAAGCATCTTTGCCGTAACAGCGTGAAACGCGGACCCTAAAACGATGTCATCGTTAGAGCCCGAATTTGATCAACGCCGCCTTCGTAGGTGACCTGCCGTACTGACCCACATTAGTTGCCCTGTTGTTCCCCAGGGACTGCATACGCCGTGAATTCATCACCGTCGCACGCGAATGTCGCTCCATTGGATGACGCCCATTGGATCAACCGTGGAGCGAGCATCGGATATGCAGCAGAGAACTGGCCGCGCGCATTTTCCAGGTCCGACGTATAGCGCATGGCATTGCGCCGTTCTCCATCAGGCATCTTTTCAAGGGCGAACATCTCATAGTCGCCGACGTAGACAATCTCTCCCGGCTTCAAGGTGAAGCGAGGCGCCCCGAAACAGAAGACATCTGTAAAGCTCAGGTTGAAGGTGCGCCCTCCCAGCACATAATCACCCGCTGGCACGATGGCGATGCGAAGTGCCTTTTCGCCCTTTTTCCCGCCAAACAGGGAATAGGAATAGGTGACCTTGGCGCCATTGGGTTTGCCGAGCGCATCCTTGATGATTTGACCGGTCACGCCGTCATAGCGATAATAGAGTATCCGATTGTCGCCCACCATTCCGGGGGCATGCGCCCGCAACACGATCATCGCCTCACCCGCCCCAGGAGTCGGCCGTTCCGGCTTCTTGAGATCGACCTGCTCGGTCAGTTCGGCGCCAGCCGGCACGGAAAGCGCCAGCGCGAGAAAGGCAATCAGTCTTTTTGCCACAGGACAGGCTCCGCATAATCATTGTGCCAGCTACGCAGCAGCGTTCCGCGAGGCGGTGCCGTCACACCCACCAGAGCAGCGAGCTCCCGGTTGCGGTCTGCTTCAGGCAGAGCCTTCCAAGCTGTTCCCTCTTCGCGTGTCATCGCGTATAGATTCCAGCCACGAACCAGCATGCAATTTTCTATATTGACCCGCTTCTGCCGTCCGCCAGCGAACGCCCCGCCGATGACAGCGCCAAGGCCTCCCATCACCACGTTGACAGCCTTTATCTGAGAATCGGTGCCCTCGGCTATGTTCCGGCAAGTGGCGATATCGCTTGCCGCGATTTCCGCTGTCGCGCCGGGCTTGCTGAAGAAAGAGCCGTTTCCGCGATCGACTTTGGGTGCTGCACTGACGACTACAGGACTAAAAATCGATGCCATTACTGTTATGTACAATATTCGCTTCATTTGCTTCCCCTCCAGCAGCACGAAGAATGCGGTTGCCCGCTTCAATAAATAGTTAGCAATCCAACCTAATTTGCCTGTCCGGATTTTGCGCCGATATACTGTTGAGCCTCGGCGTCGCCTAACGCCGCAGCCGTTTCGATGAGCGACCGCCCCCTTGTTTCGTTCCGCGCCACGCCGCTCCCGTTCATATAGAGTAGGCCCAGCCGGAACTTGGCTTTAGCGAGCCCAGGGCCGGCATTTGGGTTATTGAGAAACAGCATCTGGCCATTCCCGCCAAGCCGGACTGGAGGCGAATAGACGGCGGTCGTGGCTGGGATGTCAGCGGCTGCCCGCTCGTACAATTCCGCAGCACGCCGTGCATCTTGAGGTACGCCATCGCCTGTTTCATAGCGAAGCCCAAGGGCGACCATCGCCGTCGGATCAGCTCGATCGGCTTCACACTGCAAACGCCGCAGCGGATCTTCGCCAAGAATTTCGGCACGGCGGGGAACGACGATTCCGTCACGAACCTCGGCGATGTAACGTGGAGGTGCGAGACCTCGACAGCTTTTGGGCACGGAAACGCATCCATTCAGCAAGATGCCAGTCCCCATAATCGCGGCCAACGCTAACGGCCGTGCCATTGTCAGTTGGTCACGGGGTTATGGGTTACGACCTCGATACCGTTGGGGCCCGTGACCTGATATTTGAAGGAGCGGCCGTTAAAGATCGTCGCTGCGGCTTCGGCGAGCATTTCGTCCTGGCCCCCGAATGGAGAAACCATTTCGATGAGCCACAGATTGGGACCCCCTTTCCATTCATGAGGCGCCAAACGCACTTGATTCTGGCGTAACCGAGCTTCCGTCTCGTCGGAGATTGCTCCCCACAGGATCAAGCCCGCCGGTTGACCGTCGCCGCCCTGATAAATTCTGAATTGCTCGAGCAGGATCGCCGGCATTGCAAACCATTCGAGGTCGGCAATGAACAGATTCTTGTGAATTGGACTCTGGGAAAGAAGCCAAGTTATTTCGCCAAGGACATGGCTGACGGTCTTGGCAGGCACCGCAGCATTCGGTGAGGAAGAAATCGTGTCGGAGGTCATGTCACTATCCTGGGTGAGGCGGGCATCGGAGCACCCGCCCATTTGGAAAACATCATTGCTTATCGTATCGAGGCGAGCTTCTGGATAGAAGGCATTGCATCGACCGTCAGCCAAGCGGGTTCGGAGTCATTGGCCCCGTTGAGGCCCTGATAATCCGCCATCATGGTTGGCGCATCGCCGAACGTAGCGAGGGCCTGGACGAGGCGTGCATTCGCGGTCCGAATGATCACACCGTAACCGCTTTCCGCCACGCCGTCGCTGGACTGGCGACCGTCAAGGGAGGGGGGTAACTGCCCTCCATCGCTTTTCTGTGTATCAGGTTGCGCCCCATTCGAAGTCTGATTGTAGACCGTCCTCGGTTCACCGGACTCGTCGCTATCTCCGCCGGGAGTAACAGGTTCGCCTGCATCCCGATCAATGGCTCCCTCGCTCCTTGCCGACGTCCCATCGGAAGAATCTCCATTCAATTGTTTGGCTGTCTCAGCGTCGGTTTCGGTTGTCAGCAACCGAAACTTGTCAAGCTGGGCAAGGCGCTCCTGTTCTTCCATCGTAGGCGGCGCGGGCGGCAATGTTTCAGCCGCCTGCCCGTCGCGGCTGGCTTCTGCGGCAGTTTCGGCCTCTTGCAGCGCCTTCCGTTCAGCAACGAGCTTTCGGGCTTCCTCGATGATCCGCTTCTGCTCACCGGAAAGGGCAAATTCCGCGACGGGCACGGGGTCTGCCTTAAAACCCGACTGTCCGGCCTGCCCCGATCCTTCAAGCGTCCAGGCACTGGCCGCAAACGGATCCTGCCCTCTCGCTAGTCCGACTAGCGATCGAAGTTCTGCCGTTGCCTCCTCCGACACGGCGTAGAGACCATCCTTGACGGAAATCACGTCACCGCCCAGCAGCGTTTCGATCCGATAGAACAGGCCTCCTTCGCCGTCGGACTTGGTTTCTGCCTTGCTCTTCCGGATTGCTTGAACCTGCTCTTCCGTAAGGCTCTGCACGCCGTAGAGGCTGGCATCAACATTATCGCTTTCCCGGCCCTTGACGCGGGCATTGAGATCCGCCGCTTCCTGGCCGCCACCGTCCGTGCGCACCTGCAGGCGGGCAAGGGCTACGTCATAGGCGCTGCCGACCCTCTTCTCGTCAGACCAGCTGATCTCGGCTGTTGCCAGGACCGTGTTGTCGAGACTGTCCGATCCGGTAAAGCCGGTCGCCTGTCCTTTAAGACTGAGGGATTTGAGGCCCGCCTCATCCAGACCGACAAGTTCATCTTGGGAACCGAAGCCGTCCTGATTTTTATCCTGCCATACCTTGAATTCTCCCCAGCGCTTATCTGAAACATCCAGCGTACCATCACCATTGGAGTCATAGGCGCGGAGGCCCTCAAGGTCGGTCTTCGCACCATCCAGATCGTGGATGAAGGATATTTCTCCAATGCGGTCGATGACGCCATCGCCATTTCGATCGAGGGCAAGGAAGCCATCGTCCTGGCCGAGCCAACCCAAACGGGTAACGGTGCCGTTCGCCTCCACGCTCGCGATCCGTGAGCCCTCTACGGAACGCAACTCGATCCCATCCCCGTCAAGATCGATCGCTACTGGCCAGTAGGAACCGCCATCATAATAGTAACTGGTGACCCAGTTGATATTCGCCTTACGAAGATCAATCTCTTGGCCTGCGACCTTTACGAACTCCACGGTGTTGAAGGTCTCGCCGCCCGACACTGCACCAACATTCTTTGTACCACCGCCGACGACCCGAAGGCGGTCGGAAACCTGGCTTGCCGTTTGGGCTGTGTTGTTGGGATTGCGAAGGCTGATGTAAAGATCGGCGGTCGCACCCCATCCGCCCGAGCCGGCGTTTGTGGTGACGACCTCATAGATCACGTCGTCGGTTGCCACGGACGGTCCCATGACAACGGTATCTTCTCCGCCATTGTCGGTCAGCGTGTCAAACCCGTTACCAAGCTCATAGATATAGGTATCGTCGCCAACGCTAGCATAGATGGTGTCGGTGCCGTCGCCCGCATAGACGATGTTATTCGCGAGCTCGTAATTATTGATATTGCCGGCAACAAATATCGTATCGTCGCCATTGTAGGTAAAAATAATGTCGGCTTTGTTAGTAGCGCCGCCTCCACCATAGACAACATCGTTGGTATTGAGACCGTACATATTGGTATAATCGATCGCTGTGATATCAATGGATCCCGCACCGGCGATATCCACCTGCTTTATCTTATGATTGTGATGACCATTTGACCAATTGTAAGAGAATGCATCGGCTACGATAGCCTGATCGTTGGTTCCATTGATCGTGATGTTCAGGTTAGCACCGGTGTAACCGAAGTTCCAAAGCGATATATCGCGCCAATTGATGCCTTCCTTGAGGACGACGGCATTATAGCCTTCATTGCTTTCATAGACGGTATCCGTGCCATCACTACGCCCAAGGATGTAGGTGTCCGAGCCGCCGCCACCGGAAAGCGTGTCATTGCCGGAACCACCTTCATAGACCTCATCGGCGCTGCTGCCGGAAATATTGTCCGCGAAAGCCGTTCCAACAAATGCTTCAATGCTGGTAAAGGTAGTCGTCGCGACGCCGGGAATTGATGCAATCCATCCGTAGGGATCATAATAGATAGTCACGCCTGTCCCAGCCTGGCTTGCCCAGGCCTCACTTCCGTCAGCCCGAGTGATATTGAGGCGCCCGGTTCCATCAACAGAGAGGACAGCATCATTGTTTCCCCAAGTGTTTGAGGCCCAAACAGCACCACCTGATGAGTTGTAGACGACGAGATTGCCATCACCTTGCATCGAAACGTGGCCCGGCGAATAGCCGTAGACCATCGTGCTCCACACGTATCCAGACGGACCGTAAAGCGCGAGATTTCCGTCCAATTGGTAAGCTAAGCGATACTGACCGTCTGCTGACCAAATTTCTCCTGGAAAGAGATTGGCACCCGGAGCCATGAGCAGCATAGGCGCATGGATGCCTGTGCTTGCGTCTAAAGTGTCATGATCGCTGCCGCCGTCGATGACGTCGTAACCTCGAGTGATGCCAAATCGATCGTTCCCGGCAAGACCCTTGAGTACAGTGTCACCAGCGTCTCCAGCGAGAACGTCATCGAAACGCGAACCGATAATATTTTCAATTGCGTAGAACGTATCGCCACTGGCATCGCCACCAAGTGCAGTTGCCGTTGCAAGATCGATGACGACGCCACTAGCCGAAGCAGCATAGCTAGCGGTATCAAGGCCCGATCCACCGTCTAGATGGTCGACGCCCAAATCCCCCTGAAGAACGTCGTCACCATCTCGTCCAAATAGCGTGTCATTTCCAGAAAGACCGATAATTATGTTATTACCGGAGTCTCCGTGGATTACGTCATTGAATCGAGAGCCGGTAATATTCTCAACATCATTGATGTAATCACCATAAATGTATTTTGCTTGTGTATTCCAAGACCAGCCCCCAAGCACCGCGAAGTCGATGTAAACGCCACTCTTGAAGCGCTCGTAGCTGACAGTGTCACTGCCTGGACCACCTTCCATTGGATCCCACGTTCCGCCGCCGTCCTGGTCGACAATGAATGTGTCGTCCCCATTTTCGCCATGGGCATAATCGTAGCCCGCGCCTCCAACTATGACGTCGTTGCCGTCGCCTCCCCAGAGTCCTCCCCCTCGGCCGTCCTCGTAACTATCTAATCCATCACCGCCAGCGATGTAATCGTCGCCAGCTCCGCCATGGATGAGGTCGGCTCCAGCACCGCCAAGCAAGATATTGCGACCACTGCCGCCATTGATAGTGTCGTTGCCCTGGCCTCCGTCAATCCAGACGTTGCCGACGCCAGCGGAAAGATTATCCCCCAGACGGCTTCCGATGATGATGTCATCTCCGCCGTTGGTAGCAGGCGCATAATAATATTCATCAACCCAATAGCCCGGCGATCCGGGGGAAACGGTAATGGCACTGCTGCCCTCCGGAGCGATGATTAGGTCGTTTCCGTCCGTACTTCCGCCTGGAGAAGTGATGTTGTAGCCGGCAGACGCAGCAAAATTGGTAATTTGAACCGATTGACCGTCCGCATCCCAGTTGCCCGTATAACTATAGTCAACGCCAACCTCATGGGTTTCGGGGAGCGTGAAGAACGCATAGGGATCTGTCCCGCCGGTGGCAGCGTTCCGGAGCACGATCCGGCGATAGGCAGTTCCAGAAGGGGCTACCGCTGTCATTGTCAGTTGATTGAAATTGGCGAGATCGCCGTGGTAACCGCCGTTTTCGCGCGCCGCGCCATTCGCCTTGACCGACGAAATATAGCTGTTGTCCTCTCGATAAAAACTGATCCAGAGTTCGGCCGTACCACGATGTTGGGCCGCCCACACCGACGCCTGATAACTACGCCCTTCGCTAGACGCGATCGGGTCCGAAAGACTGTCGATCACTGTCCCGGCAGCGGGCGTCCCCCAACCATGCGTCCAGAGAACATCATTGCCGGAACCACTCCAGTCAGCATTGAGATTGTCACCCCAGTCAAAGGCGCTTGTGTTCGCGTAATTATTATATGTGGTCCAGTTGGGCACACTCTGCGCGCCATTGATTGACGCACCATGATATTCTCCATTCCAGTAACCCGTGGCGCCTCCCTGGAAGCGCGAATTGACGATCCCAGGCACGGCATGCGATTCCGGGCGGGTGAAGAAGGCATAGGGATCTGTCCCACCCGTCGCGTAGTTGCGCAGCAATATCTTTCGATAAACCGTCCCTACCGGCGCTATGGCGCTGGTCGTCAGTTTGTCGAAGGTGGACAGATCGCCATGCCAGCCGCCAAATTCGCGCGTTGCGGGATTGGCTTGGGCAACGCCTAGCCAGCTTCCGTCGGCCGCCATGAAGATCATGTACATTTGGGCGGCGCCGCGGTGCTGAGCAGCATAGACTGAGGCTTCGTAGATTACACCTGCCGTTGACGCCATGGGATCGGAGTAGATGTCGAAGAGAGCGCCAGCAGTAGGCGTGCCCTGCCCATGAATCCACATGACGTCGTTACCGCTGCCGCTCCAGTCAGCGTTGAGATTGTTCCCCCAGTCAAAGCCGTTCACAGACGTCCACGCTTGCCAGCCCGGGATACTGACCTCCCCGTTCGTACTCGCGCCAGTGCCGCTGCCAGTTAAATTGCCGGCTCCCTGCTGAAAGCGGGGATTGAAGACATCCTGGTCTGTCGGGCCATTGATTACCGTCGGCAGGAGCGAAAATGTGCCAGCGGCGGCGGTTCCCGTGACTGATATTGCGAGATTATTCATACTTCGGTGCAGTGTCACATCTTCGAAATGGACAACCGTTCCGGTCGATTCGACATTGAAGCTATTGAGGAAGCCTCCCAGGCCGCCAAAAAAATCAGATTGCTGGAAATTATTCAATCCCAGTTCGCTCACCTGGCCGAGAGTTACGATCCATGCTGCTGAGAACTGCGACCGCGGATCCGATTTTATAGCACTATTTATGACATCACGGTTTTGAAGGTATAATTCGTAGTCATATGCTACTTGCAAGTTTCCGAGCATCGAAACCACCGAATTGGATGCGTTGGAACCGAGCGCGCGCTTCTGAATAATATTACCACCTTTGATCTTGGTGAGATGCAATGCTTGAGTTATTCCCCAATCGACCGCACTGTCGGCGCTTGAAAAGTTCTGCCAGTTACCATCAGCCATTCTTGCTCTAATTTGATTTCCATAATGACCATAAATCTGGGTAGGAGAACTGCTATTCGCGTTATCAAGTCTCGAACCATTCACGACTTGGTCAATGATCCCGTTTAACGTCAACTCGGCAGCGGTCGCCATTTGGACGACAAGCGGCCGATTACCATTTTCTGCAACCGATATTGATCCGAGCTGATACCTCGTAGTATCTAGATTCAACACGACCTCCGCAGACGCGGAGGGAATCCGAGGCTTTTTTCTCCCAAACAAATTCCCGAGTAATGCACCGAGGACGAAGCCCACAAAAGAACCAATGCCCGGACCGAGGATGTTACCAAAATGACCAAGTCCTTTAAATATTGCTGCCGCCCATCCCCCAATGGCAGTCGAGCCCGCAGCTGACAACGCATAGGCACCTGCAGCCGAACCTAATGACGCGAGTGCAGCGCTTGCGGAGGTGGTCGGAGAAACAACCAACGATCCAAGTTTGGATCCAAAAAAAGATGCGAAACTTGCGCCCATCGCATTACCGAAGGCATTCGCAGATCCAAAAATGCTATCTATATTAAAGTTCTGAAAGGGAGTATTCCCACCCAAAATATTGGATATTACTTTGTCATAGATCGGGCCAATAGTCGTACCCGCCGCAACATTAAAGAGTTCAGCCCCAAATCCCTCAACTCCAAGCGAGCGCCCAAGCTCCATTGTTGTAAATGACGATATTGCCCCAACAGACGCTGATTTAAGATTATTATATAATGTCTGATCGAAACTTGCGAACGCTGCATCAAACGACCTACTCAAATCTTTGGCGCCCACATTGATCGATAGCGCATCTCCAAATGCCTGGCCGATCGAACCGAGAACGGTAGAAGCAGCTATTTGAGTAAGCGCTCCATCATCTCGAGCAAGATAATTTCCTAACGCGCTTCCTGCTAGACGACCGAATTGACCTCCAGCATCAGAAATTCTCGACGTCTTTCCAGTTTGGGTGTCAACGACATAAAATGATCCATCCAAGCCTTTTAGTATTTTATTCTCCGGAATATTGGAAAATATTCCGGGAAATTTCAACTTCATTACATTCAAATTCATTTTGCTTAATCGCTGAAGGTCACCATTTTCGTCCTTGAAATAGGGCTGACTATGATCTGCCCTGGGGGAAACTGATGGATCGGTCTGTCGTGCTAGTAGCTGACTTATAGCTTCAATTTTCTCAGCAGGAGTATTGTACTTCCCATCTCCCCACTTAGGACCGTACTGGCGATTGGCAATCAATCTGGATGAGCCCTCGGCCCGATGCCCCACCTCGTGCAAAACCACGTCGGACAAGGTCAATAAATGGGGATTGCCTCCGCTATCTTTATAGTACACTTTTTCTTCACTAAGCAGTTTTGCAAATTCTGGATGAATAAGTACCCTATTATAGTCGCTGTCAAATCCAGCTAAATCCGTTGAAGTTGTTAGGACAACCAAGATATCTCCGTTTCTGCGATACGGAAGACCTTCTGCTGTATATTCTGTATTTGAATTGTCATTTAGAAAGCGTCTATTAAAACGCCATTCATCGACCCCTTTGCGGATGTCTTTCAAAATGCTCTGAGTAGCGCGGTTCCAACGAGTTCCCGACGCGCGAGTATCTATCGAAGCGGCGTGTCCGATCTGTGCGTCAACGTAAGATCTAGTAGCCTGTGGAACTAGAGAACCCCCACCATTGGGACTATAGATATAGTTCACAATCGATATCGGCATTTTACGCTCCTGATCCCTCGAGAACAATATTTATTTTTTCGACTTCATAGTAATAATTTTCAGATTTGAATAATGAAAAAGATATTATACTTCCGGACTTGACTACATACTGTACGATACCAGGACGGAAATTCACGTAATTATGGATCGTGGGCGAGTACGCTAAGTTCCATGATTCCCGTTGATAGTCTAAGCAGACAGGCGTCGAGCAACTTGCCCCCCCAAAGGATTCCGATATGATTCCGTCTTTTTCCGATTTTTCAATTTTTCGGGATATGAACGAGTTTTTATCAAAGTACGACTTTGGCAAGTCTAAGCAATATACTTCTCTTCCGTCGAAGACAAACGGACACTTTCTGAATTTTTCGATTGGCGATATGCTGACTAAAACAGAGTGTAGCCCCTCGGATTTGCCGTTAGATACCTCGGCATTTTCGCTACATCCAGATAATGGGAAACCCATCATGCCAATGCAGAGCGATACTCTTATAGTTATAGAAGTATGTCGCATTCTATCTCTCTCTAGATGCTTCGTCTAACCGCGTCGTGATAGGTGATAGGAGATATTGGATGAGACGTCTCCGTGCTGTCTTGATTTCTGCCGCAACAGCCATGCCCGGAGAGAGGACAATGCGTCTCGAGCGGTCATGGGTTGTGTCGGCCTGCAGGCGCACTCTCAAGTTGTAGATAAGGCCGAGCTTTTCATCATCGATTGCGTCCCCCGACACACTTTCCACCACCCCTTCGACAGTACCGTAGTCAGTGAAAGGGAACGCATCGATCTTTACGCGCACCGCCTGGCCTACGCGGACGAAACCAGTGTCCTTGTTTGCTATTTTGGCATCGACGACCAACCGGCTTCCCTCAGGCACTATTACCATCAGCGCTTGCGCGGGCTCGACCACACCGCCAAGGGTGTGGACCGCCAGTTGCTGGACGGTTCCGTTCACCGGGCTTCGCAGGGCCATAAGGCGATTGCGAAGGTCGGTCTTAGCAATCTCACTTTGGCGTAGATGGCTGTTGTCTTCAGCGTCTGCGAGATCCTTAACCGTGGTACGCGCTAGTTCCGAGCGAAGCTGCCCTAATTGAGCGTCAATGCCTGCAATGGCCGCCTGCGCCTTGGCGGCTGCGGCGCTTTGCACATCGATATTGCGGACGCGCTCGATACGCTGCTCTTCCAACTCATAGAGACGCAGACGCGGATAATAGCCCTTCTCGACGAGGCCTCGACGGCCATCGATTTGCTTGTCTAGGAGCGGCAGCGTTTCCTGCAGTTTTCGGCGCTCGGACGAGGCTGCGTCATGTTCAGCTTGATGCTCGCCACGTTGGCGCTCGAGGATCGCCATGCGCGCCTCATATTCCTGTATCTGGGTGGTTATGAGGTTTCGTTGTATCTTCGCGGTATCCGCAGCTATTCCGTCGGGTGCCGTGAAGTGGGCCGGTTTGCCGGCGAGGTAAGCCAGCAATGCCTGACTGCGCGCATGATCGATCCGGGCCGCCATTAGTCCCGTTCGCGCCTGCGCGTCATCCGCACCAGCGGCGGTCGGATCCAGCTCGATGAGCAGCTGGCCGGCTTTAACCCTCTGGCCGTCACGGACATGAATGGCTCTTACTACGCCCAACTCGGTGGGCTGGATGATCTTAACCCGGTCCGCCGGGATGATCCGTCCCGGCGCAACCACTACGACGTCCAGCTTTCCGACGAATGACCAGATCAGCGCCATGAAAACGCCGACGATCAACACCCACAACCCAGTTCGTCCAAAGGGTGACGCCGGCGTCTCGATCACCTCCAAGGCCGCCGGCAGGAAATCGGTTTGGACTCGGCGCTGACGGCTTTTCTCTCGCTCCGCGTCGAGTGACCAGGCAGAACTGATGACCTGCCAATGGCGGGCCAGATTAGCGATCATGCCAGAACCATCCTCTTAGGCATGTTCCAGCCCCATCTGCTTGCGATATAATTGAGCATAGCGTCCGTTTCGTGTCAGCAGTTCTTGATGGGTCCCCACTTCGGAAATCAAGCCGCTCTCGATAGTCATAATCCGGTCGGCCTGCCGCACTGCCGAAAGTCTGTGTGCGACAATGATGACGGTTCGGCCTTCGGCAATGCTCTTGAGATTGCCCTGGATGATTTCCTCGGATTCCGCGTCCAGCGCGGAGGTGGCCTCGTCGAGGATGAGGATCCTGGGATTGTTGATAAGGGCGCGGGCGATCGCGATACGCTGGCGCTGCCCACCGGAGAGGTTGCGCCCACGTTCTTCCAACTGGGTGTCATAGCCATAGGGTAGCTGCAGGATAAATTCATGAGCCCCGGCCAAGTTAGCCGCCTCGATTACCGCCTCCATAGAAGCAAGCGGGTTGCCCAGAGCGATATTGTCGCGGACGCTCCGATTTAGCAGTTCGTTTTCTTGAAGAACAACACCCACCTGTCGCCTGAGCCAGGCAGGGTCAACCAGCATGAGATCGACGCCATCGACGAGCACACGACCGGTCGTCGGCACATGAAGCCGTTGGATCAGGCTGGTGAAGGTCGACTTGCCCGATCCAGACGGGCCAACCACACCTATCATCTCCCCCGCCCCAATCGAAAAATCGATGCCCTGAAGGACGTCGGGCAGATCCGGGCCATACCGAAAGCGCACCCGATCGAAATGAATATCGCCCCTGATTGCTGGCAAGGTAGCGCGATTGGGGTCGTGTTCAGGCTCGGGTTTGGCGTTCAGCACATCGCCGAGGCGCTCGATTGAAATTTTCATCTGCTGAACATCTTGCGCAAGTTGGGCCAAGCGGAGGATGGGCGTGGCCACTCGCCCCGCCAGCATGTTGAAAGCCACAAGCCCACCCACCGTCAGATGGCTTCCGATGACCTGCTTGGCGCCAACGTAGAGGATAAGGACCGTGGTAAGTTTGGAGACAAGCTGCACTGCCCCTGAACCCCATACCGCAATCCTAGCCACTGAAAAGCCCGTCTGGACATAGGCTGCAAGCTTGCGCTCCCAGTCACCCCTCATGCGCGGTTCCACCGCCATCGCCTTCAGGGTACGCACCATGCCCACGCTTTCGACAAGGAAGGACTGGCTGTCGGCGCCGCGATTGAATTTTTCATCGAGCCGCTTGCGTAATGTCGGCACGACGAGAAAGGTGATCAGTGCATAGACGGGGAAAGAGAGGGCCACAATCAGCGTCAAAAGCGGAGAATAGAGATACATCACGCCCAGAAATACGACCGTGAAGAGGAGATCGAGACCGACCCCCAGTGCCGGCCCGGTCAAGAATTCGCGGATGGTGTCAAGCTCGCGAACGCGCGCCACGGTATCGCCGACGCGGCGTGTTTCGAAATAGGCGAGAGGCAGATTGAGCATATGGCGGTAGAGGGCCGCGCCAAGTTCCGCATCGACACGGGATGTCGTGTGGCTGAGCAGCCATTGCCGCCCGCTAGAAAGCAGCGTCTCCCAAACGAAGACCACGGCGAGACCCGTAGCTAAGACGTCGAGGGTGGTCAGGGTGCCGTGAACCAGAACTTTGTCGATGATGAGCTGGAAGAAGATCGGAGAAATGAGCCCCACGATCTGGATGACGAACGAGGCAGCGACCACCTGCAGCAGCGGCCGGCGATATTTAACGAGAAAAGGCAGGAACCATGTAACGTCGAAGCGGCGGCGCGAGCCAGCCAAGGCTTCGCGCGTGGTCATCAGGACAAGCGTGCCTGACCAATGGTCAAGAAGCTCGTCGAGTGACCAGACCTGGGGTTCGGTCGTCTCGTGGGTCTGTACCAATGCCTGCCAGATGGCCGGACCATTGTCCGGACCTGGCTTCTCCCCCATGCGTGCGATGACGAAGAAGGTCCCATTTCGCGCATGGGCTATAGCGGGCCAGGGAAAGTGCGGCAGATCTTGTGGTTTGGGCGTAATCGATCGCGCCTTAACACCGACCCTCTTGGCCGAGCGCAATATATCATTGACTGAGAAGGGCCTTGAACCGGCGCCTCGTTCATGAAGGATTTGATCTGGATCGGCTGGAATCTGAAGAAATGCCAGCATTTGCAGCATGGCGAGCAAGCCGGAATCGATACCCGGATGGCGCTCGCCAATGTCTATATTACCCATGTTCCCCCACTTTTACGCCAGCAAAGACTGGCACTCCCCTCTCTCAGCACGGCTCGTTATTCGCGATCATTCGCGAGGATGGCCGCCGCTGGAGCGAGCCATGGTTCGAAGTTCTTCCAATGCTCCACTGCACTGGAGGTGATAGGTTGTCGCACTTGCTCCGAACTGGGCGTCCGGACCGGACGCCTGTTCTCTTCTGGTCGCAGACAGGCGGAATCAAACGGCAGATTGAGAAAAGCAAGAAGGCGCGCAATCTCCTCTTGGGGATTAGTCACGAGACTTTCATATTGAAGCTGGCAGATGCCACCAACGTCGGCCGCCCCGAACCGCGCCATAACTCCCGTATAGGCCCGATAGTAATGGGCTATGTCTTCGAGATCGTAGCTATACTCCTGCCCATGGGCAAAAAGCTGCTTGTAGAGCGAGAAGCATGTCGCCATCCCCCCTCGCCGGACATCAATGATCTTGGCCTCAGGCAGGATGGCGCGAATGAGTCCGATATGCGCAAAATTTGCGGGCAGCTTGTCCACAAAATGGGGGCGCCGAAGCCGGCGATGAAGTAAGCTGTGGCTCAAATATTCAGAGCCTAAAGCGCGGCGCTGATCGAGGGACAGCGATTGGACGCGGTCAGCAAGACGTAGGGATCGATCGAACCGTGTATTGCTCATGAGCCGGTGCGCGATGCCTTCCATGTAGGGAATCTCCATCGTGCCTTCGACCATGGGATGGCTCGCCAGAACCTGCTCTACCAGCGTGGACCCGGAGCGTGGCATGCCAACGACGAAAATGGGAGCGGAGTCCGAGCCGCCTCCCTGGCCAGATGTTTCCACAAGGCTGGGAACGAAGCCCTTGGTCAGATGGTCCAGAAGGCGCTGGTGGCGTTCGGCGCTATATTTGACACGACTGCGCTTAAGCGCATTGCCTTGCGCATAGGACTCAAAGGAGCGCTCGAACTTGCCTTCATCCTCCAAAGCCTTCCCGACCGCGAAAAGCAATGGAATACGGGATTGTATGTCGAGATCTCCGCCAGCCGCCAGCTCCGCCATACGGTCGAGATGGCTTTTCTCGAACCGGTACGTCTTCAGATTGGCAAGTTCCCACCAAGCCTCGCCACAATCCTCTTTCAGACCAATGGCGCGGTGATAGGCACGGATGCTTTCCTGTGTTCGGCCCACCATGCGAAGCGTATGCCCCATGTCGAGCCACGTTCTCGGACGGTCGCCTTTTTCCACAGCGAGACCGGTTTGGAGCGCCAATGCTTCGGCATAGTCGCCGACGGTGCTGGCGAGCGTCGCCTTGAGGCCGCGAATGGGTGCATCGTCGGGGAAGAGGTGCAGCAATGTGTCGGCTTGTTCGAGTGCTTCCCCAAATCTGGCTTGGCGGAACAAGGCCATGGTGAGCCCGAAGCGGGAATTTCGATCGGTCGCCACATAGTCGAGGCATTTGCGAAAATCGCCCTCGGCTGCTTCGAAGCGCCGAGTTTGCAAGCTAAGTTCACCGCGCAGGCGAAGGCCCGCGACATCGTTTGACCGCTCCCGGAGACGGACCTCAAGCAACGACGAAGCGCCTTGAAAGTCCCCATCGCGAAGCCGACCGATGATTTTCAAAAGCGCTGGTTCGGCAAGAGATGCGGTGAGAGATCTCGCATAAGCCCGAGGAGCCCTTTCCCGGTCGCCATGTGCGCGCAGCACGTCACCGAGTGCAGCCCAGCGCAAGGACGAAGCAGGCTCAGCCCCAGCCGCTACGAAAGCTGCTCTTATGGCCGTTTCAGGATCGACGGGGGCAACAACGTCATTACCGTCATTGCCTGCCGCTTCTAAAAGAGTGGCTTCTGACAATTCCACGACGACTTTCCTCTAAAACTCATGTCAACTCGCCGCGCCTTACGAAGGAAGGTCAGTTTAAGTCGGTGCTCAATCCATTTCGTCCTCGGGGACAATAGGATGTTGAGGTGTCGGAGATGACTGCAAGGCGAGCAACCTCGTGTTCATTTCGGATTTCGGCAATTTCTTGATCTGTTTCCAGTCGGCACTTGGAAGGCCGAGATGAATGTATCCCTTGCTCTTCATGCAACTGAGATAGGTGACCTTGTAGGCTCGGCCCTGCTCAATTCCGCGAGCGAACCCATTTGCAGCAGCCGCACCTGTCGCTCCCGCCACGGTGCCCTGCGTTACCGGGTTATAGGGATTCGGGGCTCCGGGGTTCTTGAAAGCTACGCTGGCAGCAGCCAGGCACTCGCCCTGTTCGGCTTCTAATGTTTCGGCTGCCACACCAGCCTTGTACGGATAGGGCTTGGGGCCAGCATAAGCGGCCACCGGAACGACGCTAATCGCAATCGCTGCCGCTAATTTCTTCATGCCCAACTTCCCCCTGAGGAAACCGGCTATCATGGCGCAAGTCGCTCCTGCAAATGATTTTCCTCAAAGTTCTATATAATTTTCATCCACTTCGGTACCATCAGTGGGTGCCTTATGCGGGGGCAGGCGCTCGCCCCCGCTTGCCTCCAACTCAGATCACCGACCAAATATGGCGTATCCGGATATAATGGATGCGAGCTGGACCGAAGCAAAACGGCGAAATGCGGGTGCGGTGAAGTGATCTCCATTGATACCGCCGGTGAGCGGCAGGTTCGTACGCGTAAGCCGTCCCAGCGAACGCGCGCGCATACCCGGCATTAAACCTACATCCATCTGGATGCACCTATTTGCGGCCGTAGCAGGGCTTGTGAGAGTAACGCATGTGCATGCCGCGGCGACTGAATCGAGGACCGGGTGCTTGATGAGCTAAATGCAGCCCGGACGTCGCTTGGAACCTATGAGGCTCACCTGCGCGAATATCCGAAGGGCACATTCCTGCCGGTGGTGCAAAGCACGGCGTGAAGATTAGCGCCGTCTTCTCCCCAATACGCGGGAGTCATCAGGAGAGGGAGGTGCCCGCCAACCTTCCTGCTCGCCTCAGGTCACCCAGTTCGTCCGAATGAGCTTTTTGTAGTTTATAGTAGCTGCTCCGAAGCTCCCTGAGCGTGAGACCGTGATAGAGCCATCTGGCGCTGAACATCTCATTCGCAGTCCACCTTCTGCTACGCGGCATCCCGCTGTTGAGGATCTCGGCCAGAACCCCGAACGCGCAGGCCGATCGCCCGTCCGCAGTTACGGTTAGCGGCTGGCTTCCACGACCGTTCATCTCGGACGTTACCAGCAAACAGTCTCGCAACGTCCGCATGGCATCATAGAGCGGTGCCTCTTGCGCGCTCATCGGCCCAAAGCAGCGCACCTTGAGCGTCTCGGGATCGAAGACCAGATCATCGGGATGAGGGTAGAGCGGCGGCGGCTCTGTCCCGCGGGTTCGGTGGCTTTCCAGGATCCGACGATGATGCGCCGCGATCTCGCGCCACTCGTCATACCGGGCCCGCCGATCCTCAAGATCGATACGATGGAGTTCCCTCGACAAGTCGAAGAGATATTTGCGCTCCAACCGACTCTTGGTGGCATTGTTGAGGGCGCTTTTCACCAGCGCAGCGAGGAAGCTGACCTGCTGGCTCTTGCCGCCTTCCGTGAGCGTTACGAGCCTGCTCATCTCGTTCGAGAAGATGCTGTCGATGGAATCTGCACCCGTGGGCGCGGGGGACGAAGCCTTCTTGGGACGGCCCTTGGGATTGCCGGACTCGCCCTTACGAAACTGGCTCTGCCTGGGCGGCTTGCGATAGCCGACCTCATAATCCTTTTCGTTGCTCATGCCCGCTCCCCTTCCAGCGACGCGGCTTGAGCATCTGACCAGCTTATCCCATCGCTTGCCCTCAGCGCCGTTTTGCCGCTGCGTTTCTGCCAGCGCTGCACAATGGTATCGCAATAGAGCGGATCATATTCGATCAGCCGGGCCTTGCGCCCGGTCATCTCGGCCGCGATCAGGGTCGAGCCCGAACCGCCAAAACAGTCCAGCACGATCTCGCCGCGCCGCGTGCAGTCCTTGAGCGCATCCGCGATCAACGCTACGGGCTTGACCGTCGGATGCATGGCAAGCGCCTCATCGCGACTGCGGCCCATGCTGGACATGCCGGCATATTCCCAGACGTTGGTGCGGTATCGACCGGTCTCGCCCAGCCCGAAACTGTTGGTGTGCGCTGCCTTGCCCTTTTTGAAGACGAAGATCAGTTCATGGCGGGAACGGTAGAAGTTGCCCATGCCGCCATTGCTCTTCACCCACACGATGAGATTCTTGAACTCGTCGAACAGCTGATTGCCGGCAGCAAGCAGCTCGCCCATGTGCCGCCAGTCCATGCAGACAAAGGCGATCGCCCCGTCCTTCAGCGCCTCGGCCGACGGCTGCATCGCTTCCACCAGAAAGCGGGTGAACGTTTCCTGCGACATCTCGCCGCTCGCGAAGGCGAACTCCCGGTGCGTCTGCTTACCAAGCCCGGAGACATGCCCATCGATCGGCACATTATAGGGTGGGTCGGTGAACAGGAGATGCGCCTGCTCGCCTCCCATGAGGAGCGCGCAGGCACCATGATCCCGCGCATCCGCGCAGATCAGCCGATGCTTGTCCATGATCCAGACATCGCCCGATTGCGTGACGGGAATTCCTTCCGCAACGGGAACATCCTCGTCCTCCTCAGCATCCGGCGCATCGCCGATGATGATCTGGTCGATCTCGGCAATGGAGAAGCCGGTCAGGTTGAGGTCGAACTCCAGCTCCGCCAGTTCGCCCAGCTCAAGACGCAGCAGATTCTCGTCCCAGCCGGCGTTGAGCGCCAGCTTGTTGTCGGCGATGATATAGGCGCGCTGCTCCGCTTTGCTCAGATGGCTGAGGCAGATGGTCGGAACCTGCCCCCATCCCAGCAGCTTTGCTGCCTCCACCCGGCCGTGGCCTGCAAGAATATCGCAGCTCTCATTGATCAGCACGGGATTGGTGAAGCCGAAGCGTTCGATGCTTCGCGCGATCTGCTTGAGTTGCGCCTTGGAATG
>Ga0068853_100000819_pt1 | contig 21710 bp, 23 predicted proteins | sample KBSCornC32_FD_65655 | JGI IMG/M metagenome (GOLD analysis project Ga0068853, IMG submission 65655) | Corn rhizosphere microbial communities from Kellogg Biological Station, Michigan, USA - KBS Corn C3-2 | ecosystem: Host-associated > Plants > Roots > Rhizosphere > Soil ...
CGCATGTCGATGCTGCCCCTGCCCATCGGCAGCGCCTGGGGGCGTCGGCTGACCCGGGGCTTGCTGGGCCGACGGCGGGCGGTGGAGCATGACGGCGTCACCATTGAGACGCCCGCCAACACCCCGGTGCCGCTGCGTCTCTACCACCCGGCGAGGCGGGCGAACCGCGCTGCGCTGCTGTGGGTTCATGGCGGCGGCTATGTCATCGGCGCAGCCGCACAGGACGATGGCCTGTGCACTGCGGTCGCCCGCGAACTGGGCATCATGGTGGTCAGCGTCGAGTATCGCCTCGCGCCCGAACATCCGTTTCCCGCGCCGCTCGACGATTGCCGCGCGGCCTGGACATGGATGGAGGCGGAGGCGGTTGTGCTGGGCATCGACCCGCTGAAGATCGCGATCGGGGGACAAAGCGCGGGGGCGGGGCTCGCGGCGGCGCTCGTCCAGCGCATCCATGCCGAGGGGGCGGCACAGCCGGCGGCGCAATGGTTGTTCTGCCCGATGATCGACGACCGCACCGCCGCGAAGACCGACCTTGACCGGATCGGCCATCGTATCTGGAGCAATCGCGTCAATCGCGACGGCTGGCGATGCTATCTGGGGCGCGAGCCGGGCGCGACGGACGTGCCGCCCTTCGCCGCACCCGCCCGGACGGAGGATCTTGCCGGACTGCCGCCCGCCTGGATCGGCGTGGGCGACGTCGACCTGTTCTGCGAGGAGGATCGCGCCTATGCCGCGCGGTTGCAGGCGGCCGGGATCGACGTCACGCTCGACATCGTGCCGGGCGCGCCGCACGGGTTCGAGGCATGGGCGGCGGATACGGCCATCGCGCAGGCCTATCTGGCGCGCGCGCGGGCGTGGTTGCAGGCGCGGTTCGCCAGCGGCGAAGGTTAGCGTATCACCTCGATCACCCGGCCATGCGCCTTGGGTCATTGCGCGAGAGGCCGGTGCCGTTCATTGCGGGTAAGGTTTGACCCGTCTATTGCGCATCGAACCGAAGCGAGGGTGACGTCATAGTATGTGCGGAATTATCGGGATCGTGGGGCGCGAGGATGTCGCCGACCGGCTGCTCGACGGCCTGAAGCGCCTTGAATATCGCGGGTATGATTCCGCCGGCATCGCGACCGTTTTCGGTGGCGCGATCGAGCGGCGGCGTGCCGAGGGCAAGCTGGTCAATCTTGGCAGGGTGCTTGCTGGCGATCCTCTGCCTGGCCTCACCGGCATCGCGCACACCCGCTGGGCGACGCATGGCGCGCCGACGACCAACAATGCGCATCCCCATGCGACGGGCGAGGTGGCGCTGGTCCACAATGGCATCATCGAGAATTTCAAGGCGCTGCGCGAAGAGTTGCAGGCGCGCGGCCGTATCTTCACCAGCGAGACCGACACCGAAGTCGTCGCGCATCTGGTGAGTGAGAAGGTCGAGGCGGGGGTATCGCCGGAGGAGGCCGTGAAGGCGGTGCTGCCGCGCCTGCACGGCGCCTTTGCGCTTGCCATCCTGTTCCGCGCCGATCCCGAAATACTCGTCGGCGCGCGGCTGGGGTCGCCGCTGGTGGTGGGCTATGGGGATGGCGAAACCTATCTCGGCTCGGACGCGCTGGCGCTCGCGCCGCTGACGCAGCGCATCGCCTATCTGGAAGAGGGTGACTGGGTCGTCATCGACCGGGGCGGCGCGCGGATCTTCGACCGGGACAACAATCCCGTCGAGCGGCCGGTTACCCTCTCCGGCGTATCGGGCGCGATGATCGACAAGGGCAATCATCGCCACTTCATGCTCAAGGAAATCTACGAGCAGCCCGTCGTCGTCGCGCAAACGCTGAAAAGCTACCTCCAGCGGATGGAGGACCGGGTGACGCTGCCGATCCCGGACTTCGATCTGGGATCGATCAGGCGCGTCACCATCGTGGCGTGCGGCACCAGCTTCTATGCCGGCATGGTCGCCAAATATTGGTTCGAGCAGTTCGCGCGCGTTCCCGTCGATCTCGATGTCGCTTCGGAATTCCGTTACCGCGCGCCGGTGATGGAGGAGGGCGGGCTGATGATCGTCATCAGCCAGTCGGGCGAGACCGCCGACACGCTCGCCGCGTTGCGCCACGCGAAGGCGGAGGGGCAGAAGATCGCCGCCGTTGTCAACGTGCCGACCAGCAGCATGGCTCGCGAGGCGGACCTGCTGCTGCCCACCAATGCCGGGCCGGAGATCGGCGTGGCCTCGACCAAGGCGTTTACCTGCCAGCTAGCCGTGCTGGCCGCGCTCGCCGCCAATCTGGCGCGCGAAAAGGGCCGTCTCTCCAAGGCCGAGGAGAAGGAACTCGTCCGGCATCTGTCGGAAGCACCCGCCGCGTTGAACGGCGCGCTGGCCTATGACGAGACGATCGAGGCGATGGCGCATCACGTCGCGGCGGCGCGCGACGTGCTCTACATGGGGCGCGGCACCGATTATCCGCTGGCGCTGGAAGGCGCGCTGAAGCTCAAGGAGATCAGCTATATCCATGCCGAGGGCTATGCCGCCGGCGAGATGAAACATGGTCCCATCGCGCTGATCGACGACAGCGTGCCGGTCATCGTCATCGCCCCCTCCGGTCCCCTGTTCGAGAAAACCGTGAGCAACATGCAGGAAGTGCAGGCGCGCGGCGGCAAGGTCATCCTCATCTCCGACTATGACGGTGTGCAGGCGGCGGGCGAGGGGTGCCTTGCCACCATCACCATGCCGAAGGTGCATCCCTTGATCGCGCCTTTGGTCTACGCGGTGCCGGTGCAACTGCTCGCCTATCATGTCGCGGTCGCGAAGGGCACGGACGTCGATCAGCCGCGCAATCTGGCGAAGAGCGTCACCGTCGAGTAGGCGTCATGCCTGAAATCCAGCCCGTTCGCCCTGAGCTTGTCGAAGGGTTGTACATCGCTTTGGGTCGAGGACAGGGCCTCGACAGGCTCAGCCCGAACGGGAGCGGGTATCCCGATTGAACGAACGATTCTCTAGAACGCCTTGCTGATCGAACAGGCCGCCGGGCCAAGGATGACCACGAACAGCGTGGGCAGGATGAACAGGATCAGCGGCACGGTCATGATCGCTGGCAAACGCGCGGCCTTTTCCTCGGCGCGCATCATGCGGGCATGGCGAAACTCGGCCGACAGCACGCGCAGCGCGGAGGCGAGTGGCGTGCCATATTTCTCGGTCTGGATCATCGTCGTGATGACGCCCTTCAGTTCCTCCAGCTTCACGCGCGCGGCGAGATTCTCGAAGGCGTGACGGCGTTCGTTGAGGAAGCTCAGTTCGATCGAGGTAAGGTGGAATTCCTCGCCCAGTTCGGGATAGGCGGTGCCCAGTTCCCGGGACACGCGCGAGAAGGCGGCATCCACGGTCAGTCCCGCCTCGGCGCAAATGACGAGCAGGTCGAGCGCGTCCGGCACGCCCTTGCGGATCAGCGCGGCGCGCTTGGTGATCTTGTTCTGGAGATAGATGTCCGGCGCCTTGTACCCGCCCAGCAGTGCGCCGGCGAAGGCGAAGAAGCGCGTGAACGGGCTGTAGTCGGCCATCGCTCCGAACCCGTAGATCGCCAGCGCCGCGCCGCCGCCCAGGACGATGGGCAGCACCATACGCGCGAAGATGACGGTGACCGCCGTATCCTTGGACCGGATGCCCGCCTGCGCCAGCATGATCTGCGCGGCCTTGAGCTGGTCGTCCTGGAGAACCTTCAGGTTCTTCATCAGGTCGCGCATGCGGTCGGTGGTGTCGTTCTGGTGGACGAGCTTGGCGCGGCGTTTGCTGGTCGATGCGGCGATGCCGGCCTTCAGCTGCTCGCGCCGCTCGTTGAGGGCCTTGACGCGCTTCGCCATGGGATCGCGCACGGTGGAGGCGGCGTAGATGGCGACGAACACCGCCAGCATGGCCATCGCCGCGAGAATCGTGCCGATATCCGCGCCGGTCAGGCCGAAGAGCGTTGCGCCGTGGGAAGTGGTGGTCGGACCCATGTCAAATCTCGAAATTGATCATCTGGGCCATGATGAACGCGCCGATGCCCATCCAGCACATGCCGCCGATGCCCACCATCTGCATCAGGCCAAGGCCGAACAGGCCATTGGGATCGGAGGTGAAGAAGGGGGTCATATATTCGAAATTGATCCAGGAGATCAGGCCGAACACGAAGAACGGCAAGCTGCCGATGATGTAGGCGGACGCCTTCGACTCCGACGACATCGCGTTGATCTTCAGCTTCATCTGGGCGCGCCCGCGCAGCACCGCGCCAAGGTTGGCGAGCGTTTCGGCCAGGTTGCCGCCCGTCTCGCGCTGGATGGCCAGGGTGATGCAGAAGAATTTGAACTCGGGCGTGCCGAGCCGCTCGGCGGTTTCCAGCATCGACTGTTCCATCGACTTGCCGATCTTCACGCGCTCGGTGATGAGGCGGAACTCCTCGCCCACCGGCCCGCCGATCTCGCGCGCGACGACGCCCATGGTATCGCTGACCGGCAGGCCGGAGCGCAGGCCACGGACCAGTAGGTCGAGCGCGTCGGGGAAGGAGGTGGTGAACTTCGCCACCCGCTTCTTGATCAGGCGGCCGACCCACATGTGCGGCAGCCCCAACCCCATGGCGAGGCCGACGAGGATGGAGGCGCCCAGTGAAAAACCGCGCAACTGCATCAGCGCGACGATGGCGATGGCGAGGCCGATACTGACCATGCTGTATCCGCTGAGCGTCCACTTCTTTCCGGTCATCTGCAACCGCTTGGCGAGCGTTTCAGGGTTGGGGACGAGCGAGACGAGCAGCGCGTGCTTTTCCGTCGGGCGGTTGGAGATGGCCTTGCGCATGCGCGCTTCGACCGACTGCGCCGTGCCGTTGTGGCGACCCTGAATATCCGCGAGGCGCCGGTTGCTGGCGCGCGCGGCGCTCGGCCCGATGAAGGCGAGCGCCAGCATCGCGACCAGCATGAGCATGAGCGCAGCGAGGATGATGAGTTGCATGCTCATGACTCAGCGCCCCCGTCTTCCTGTTCCGTGCGGCCTGAAAGCCATCGTGTCAGGCCGCGCCCGATGGAGCGCCCGGCGCGGCGGCGGCGGTCTTCGACCGGCTGGGCAGCAGTTTCTTGATGCCGGAGAAGCGTCCCATGATCGATGCCGGCCCGCCCTTGTCGCCGGCCTCGCCGCTGTCCGCCTGTTTTCTGGGCTTTTTCTCGGCGATCTTGCCTTTTGCGCTCTTCGCCTCGGCGTCCGGCGGCGGCATCGCCTCGGCGAGCGCGAGCTTGCCGAGTTGCGTCAGAGCCTGACCAAGCTTCGTCGATCGCGCCGCGTCGCTCAGCGCCTTGCCGAGGCGCGCGGCCTGGCTCGCCGCCTTGGCGTCGTAGGGGAGGAGGAGGTCGATCTTGCGCTCGATCGACTGCTCGAAGTCCTTGCGCGCGATTTCCTGCATGCCCGGCTGGACCTTGTTGGCCACCAGGAGAATGCGGGCCTGCGGGGCATTGCTCTTGAGCCAGGCGAGCAGGCGAATGGTGTCGCGCGCCGCCGCCAGCGTGAATTCGGTCACGAGCATCACGACCCCGGAATCGTGGAGAAGGTGGGGATGCGTAATCATCACGCCGCGCGGGATATCGACCACATTGCATTCAAAGGCGCCGCGCAGTTCCTCCTGCAGATGATGATAGGCCGCGCCGTCGGTCAGGATCGGCTGGTTGACGGGCGCCTCTGCGGACAGGATCGCCAGCATGTCCGATGCCCGCACCATGGCGCGTTCGATGAACAGGCCGTCGATCCGGCCCGGATTTTCGATGGCGTCGGTCAGGCCTCGGCCCGGTTCCAGATCGAGCGCCAGCGCACCCGTGCCGAAATGCACGTCGAGGTCGAGCAGCGAGGTCAGGCGCTTCTCGCGGTCGGAGAGATACCAGGCGACCGAGGTCGCCAATGTGCTGGCCCCGACGCCCCCGCGAGCGCCGACGACGCTGAGCGTGACATGCGGGCGGTCGTCCACCACTTCGGCGCGGGGCGCGTGGAACACCGCCTGCGCCGTCGCGATCGAATCGCGCAGATGATCGGGATCGAGCGGCTTCAGCAGATAATCCTGGATGCCGCTGGCGACGAGGTCACGATAGAGGCGGACGTCGTTCACCTGGCCGCTGGTGATGACCACCGTGCCCGGCTCGCACACTTCCGCGAGGCTGTTGATGTCGTTGAGCGGGTCGCCGGATTCGGACAGGTCGACGAACAGCACGTTCGGGCTGGCCGAGATGGAGAGCGACTGTACCGCATTGCGCAGGCCGCCCAGATAGACCTTGTCGATCTGCCAGCCCATCTCACCGACGACGGCGCGCAGCACATCGACGCTGTGCGGGTCGCTGACATAGGCGTGGAAGGGATCGCGGGAGGCGGCGTCCATTGGTTTCCAGGGAGCGTTCATTTCGGGTCCTCCCTCACTTGATCGGGCCGGCGCGATAGGCCTTGATGGCGCGGTCGCGAACGGTGTTCTGGCGGTCGTTCGTGTGCTCACGGCCGCGAACGAGATCCTCCGGGTTGGCGATCATCGCGGCGAGGTTGCCGTTGGTCGCGCAGCCATAGTCGTAGGACAGGCCACCCTGGAAATCCGCGTCGCTTTTGTCGCGCCAGTCCGGGCAGCCCGGCACGCTGGCGACGAAGCGGCTGACGGTGACGCGCACCGCGCCGGAAGGTGCCGGGGCGAGCGTCACCGGCGCGCGATCCGTGACGAGCAGGCCGTAGGTGGCAACAAGATCGCCGATCGTGGCGGAGGCGCCGTTGCGCGGTCCAAAGCCATCGCCAAGGATATAGATGCGGTCGCCATAGCCGAGCTGGATCGCGTCGAACCAGTCGCGCATGCGCAGCGCTTCGCCACGCGAGAGGCCGCCGTTGCCGTCCGGTACCGCGTCGAACACGAAGTCGGTGCGCTGCACGACCGGCTGCCTTGCTGGCTCCAGACCGCGGTTGACGGGGATGGGCGGCTTCTTTCTGGCGAGCGCGGGCGAACCCGTCGCCATGGCGACGCCCAGCGTCAGGAACGCGGCGTGCTGGAGAAGGGCTTTGGTCAGGCTCCGGGACATTTCCATCTCCGTCGGGTCAGAAGCTGAAGCCGGGCGCGGCGCCCGACTTGCCGGGCTTGCGCGGCGCGGCGATGGCGGCGTCGGCCGAACCGCCCGTGGCGGGGCCGCCCGGCAACGGCGGCTGCGATCCGGCGGGAACGGTGACGGGGGGCGCCATGGTCGGGCCGGGACGCGGCTCGCCATCCTTGCTGTCGTGCATTGAGCCGAGCAGGCGCTGCCCGTCGGATGCGTTGCGATAGCCATCGGTCGGCAGCTTGATGTCATGCGCGTCGACGGGCTTGACCAGATAGGGGGTCACGATGATGACCAGTTCGGTCTGGTTGCGGCGGAAGCTGGTCGACTTGAAGAGATTGCCGAGGATGGGGATGTCACCCAGCAGCGGCGTCTTCTCGACATTGTTGCCGGTGTCGGACGACAACAGGCCGCCGATCATGAAGCTCTGGCCGGACCCAAGTTCCACCGTCGTCTCCGCGCGGCGGCTGGAGATGCCGGGCAGGGCATAGCCGCCCAGGGTCACGCCCTTGCCGTAGTCGAGCGAGGACACTTCCGGCTTCACGCGCATGGAAATGCGCCCGTCCGCGAGCACCGTGGGCGTGAAGGACAGGCTGACACCGTAGGATTTATAATCCACCGAAACCTGGCCGAGTCCGGTCGAGAGGGGGATGGGGATTTCGCCGCCCGCAAGGAAGCTGGCCGTCTCGCCCGACAATGCCGTGAGGTTCGGATTGGCGAGTGTCGCGGCCATGCCCTGATTCTCGGCGAGGTCGAGCGCGGTGAGCAGGTTAAGGCCGAACAGTTTGCCGTCGCTGGCGATCGTCGTTCCCGACGTCGCGGACGCGATGCCTGTACCGATCTCCTGGCCCGCGCCATTCACGATGTTCTGCATGCCGGCGCCACCGCCGGTGGCAACGCCCCCGCCGATGATCCATTTGCTGGTCGGCAGGCTGCGACCCCGGCCGATGGCGAGCTTGAACCCGCCGGTCAGGTCCGCCGTGGTGAGATTAGCGCCGATCGTCTTGGCGAGCGTCTTGTTGACCTCCGCGATGCGAACCTGCAGATTGACGGCGAGCGGGGTCGCGGTTTTCAGGCGGCTGATGACGTTGGTCTTGTCGCCGACGAAGGCGGTCACCAGAGACGTCGCTTCCTGCGCATCTTCCGGCGAGGCGACGGTGCCGGTCAGCAGGATCGTGCCGTTCATCGTGGTCACGGTGATGTCCGCCTCCGGCATCGCCACCTTCATCATCTGTCCGACGCTGGTCAGATTGTTGCCGACGCGGACGACCGCCTTGTACATTGGCTTGCCGGCCGCGTTGACGACGGTGAAATCGGACTGGCCGGGCGCCTTGGCGACCAGATACAGCTGCTTCGTCGTGCGGACGTTCACGTCCACCACGTCGGGGTTGCCGATGATGACGTCGCTCATCGGAACCGGCAGATTAACCACCTTGTTCTGGCCGAGCGAAAGCAGGACCACGCCGTCATCGCGCGTTGCCGGAGCGGCGCCGGTCCCGACGACCGAGCGTGCCTTGGCGGCAAAGGTCGGTACGGAGGCGGCGGTCAGAGCGACCAGCGCGCCGGCGGTCAGGCAGGCCGTGCCGATATGTCCCAGGCGGTTCATCTCACTTGCTCCCCACGGTGACGGGCGTCACGCTGGTGCCCCGCGCGATCCGGACGATGCTCGTTTCGTCGGCGCGGATGCCGGCGGCGGGGTCGACGGGCTTGGCGGGCACGGTGCGGCGCTGGAATTTGGAGACATCGCCGCCGGTCGAAAAGCTGCCAGCGGTCATCGGGCGATTGGCGAGCGAGGCGAACATCGCCTTCTCCGCCGCGGGATCATTGCCCTTGGGCGCCTGCACGTCGCCACTGGCGAGCGCGGTTTCCAACTCGCTGCTGTTGTCGGTCATCGAGCGCAGCGACAGCGACAACGCGCCGAGTGTCTGGGCGACGGTGACCTTCTCGGCCATGCGCGCGGTCATCTCCAGCGTGATGGAGGAATAGCCGACCACGACCGGCTTGCCGTCTTCGCCCAGCGGGTTGGTGCGCTGGTCGGTGGCGAGAACGCGCATGTTGCGCAGGATGGTCTCGGAAACCTTGAGCGGCGGGCCGTCGCCGCCGCCAGCGACGCTCTGCGTCAGCATCACGTCGACATGATCGCCGGGAAAGATGAAGCCCGCGACGCTGTTCTGCATCTGTACGGGCACCGTGACGGCGCGCATGCCCGGCGCCAGCGCGGCGGCCAGAAAGCCCCGGTCGCCCGGCTGGATCACCGCACCCTGCGTCACCGGCTGGCCTGCCGAAATCGCGGTGCGCACGACGGAGCCGACCAGTTTGCTCTGGTCGGACTTGCCCTCGACGAAATAGGCGTTTTCGAGCAGCTCCTGCGGCCATGGCTGGAAGCGGAACTCCTCCGGTCCGATGATCGTGCCGACGGGCATTTGCTTCGTGGCGACCAGCACCTTGGGCAGCGCGTTGGGATCGGGTATCGCCGCAGCGTCAGCCGAGGGCGCGCCGCCGCCGGCGAACATCGAACGCGCTAGAAACGCGGCGCACACCGCGATGAGCAGGGCGCCGACGAGCAGAGCGATCTTCTTGGGTTCCATGACGAACAGAGCCTTCCGACATCAGGGCGAGTGGCGCCCGATTTGCCAATTCTTACGTAAATGGGTTAAAATAGGGTTCACCAATCACCCACAGGCCGGCGAGCGCGATCGCGACGCCATAGGGAATCTCGACCGCGCCGATGCGACGGCTCAGGCGATGGTGGATCATGGTAATGACGGTCACGACGCCGCCGAGCAGCGCCATGAGGACCAGCAGGCTGACCAATGCCCCCGCCGGCAGCCACAGGGCCAGTGCGGCCAGCATCTTGACGTCGCCGCCGCCCATCATGCCCATGGCGAACAGGGTGGCGAACACCGCGAAGACGCCGATGCACAGCCCCGCCTGCACGGCCATGTCGGGCCACGGCGCGAGGCCCAGGCTGAACCAGTAGACCGGCGCGAGCAGCGCGATGGCGGCGTTTAATTTGTTGGAGATGATGCGCGCGCGAATGTCCGTCACCGCCGCCCAGACGAGCAGGGCGGCAAGGAGGAGGAGGAGGCCGCTGGAGAGAAAATCGGAATGCATCGCAGATCAGGGTAGACCCCATGCCTTTCCAAATCGTAACCAGCCGCATGACGACCCGACCGGCCCCCTATCCAGTAAGTTTCACCGCATGACCGACCGGTTCGATTTCGTCGTGGTCGGCGGTGGCATTGCGGGCATGAGCATCGGCGCGGAACTGGCCGCCCATGCGTCCGTCGCGGTGCTGGAGGCGGAAGATGCGCCCGGCTATCATGCCACGGGCCGCTCGGTCGCCTTCTGGGAGGAGAGCTATGGCGGCCCGGCGGTGCAGCCGCTGACCACCGTATCCGGCCCGATGCTGGCCGCGCCCGACCCCGCGTTCAGTGAGACCGGCTTCCTCTCGCCGCGCGGTGCGCTCCATATCGGCCCCGCGGAAGCGGCGGTGGGGGCGAGTGACTTCGTCGACCTCTATGCGGGACTGGGTCTGGCGGTGCGACGGGTGGACCGCGCGGCGATGGCGGGACTGGTTCCGGGCCTTTTGCCCGCCTGGACCGTCGGTGTGCTGGAGCCGAGCTGTCGGGACATTGACGCATCCGCCCTGCTCGCCGCCTATCACCGACAGCTGATCCGGCGGGGAGGGAGGCTCCACTGTCGCGCGGCGGTTCGCGCCATCGCGCGCGTCGCCGCAGGCTGGCGGGTGGAGACGACCGAGGGGGTATTTTCAGGCGCGGTGCTCGTCAACGCGGCGGGCGCCTGGGCGGACGAGATCGCGCGCCTCGCCGGAGCCGATACGGTCGGCATAGCGCCGCTTCGCCGCACGGTGGTGCAGCTTCGCACGGAGCCGGCCGCGCCGGCCGACATGCCGCTGATCATGGACCTCGGCGGGCGCTTTTATTTCAAGAGCGTCGGCGGTGGTCGCCTGTGGCTGACCCCGCACGACGAGGAACCTCAGCCGCCCGGCGACGCCGCGCCCGACGAACTGGCGGTCGCCACCGCGATCGACCGGCTGGAGAAGGTGGTGGACTGGCGGGTCATCGCGGTGGAGCGCAAATGGGCCGGGCTACGCAGCTTCGCGCCCGATCGTGCGCCCGTCTACGGCTTCGACCCTGGCGTTTCGGGCTTCTTCTGGTTCGCGGGGCAGGGGGGCTTCGGCATCCAGACGGCACCGGCAGCGGCGTTGATCGGTTCCGCCCTCGCGCTCGGCAGGGCGCCGGACGCGCGCGTCGCGCATGTGGATTTGCGTGCCTATCGCCCCGATCGTTTCAGGACGACATAAGCAGTGTTTCAGGCCGGTCAGCGAATCCTCAGTCGCTCGGCACCAGCGCCTGCAGCTTCGCCATCAGCGCCTGAATACGCTCCGCCGCTTCGGTGAACGTCTTCACGTCGTCGCGCTTGTTGTTCGCACGGGCTTCCTTGGCAGCCTCGACATAGCCTTCCTGGTCAGCTTCCAGCGCATCGACCAGGATTTCGATTTCATCCTCGCTGAGGGACAGCTTGATCGCTTTGGGCATGGTGACTCCGGGGGGATTGGTCTGTCGGCGCCGAATAGGCCTGGCTGTTTCAAAAATCAACGGATGGCGCGATGCGACCAGGCTGCCCGTCCGGGCCCTGATCCATGGCAACCACAGTTTTCGATCAGTGGCTTGCGCGGCTGTTGTAAACGGTTCTATTTTGTCACCCATTCGTCACGAAAATGTAACGAGAACCAGTGAGGGCGAATGCCGAGAGCCGTAAAGCCAGTAGACCGTATCCAGCAAAATCTTCTCGCCGTCGCCGAACGGCGGTTGCTGAACTGGATATGCGCGCGCCTCCCTGCATCCGTAACGCCCGACAGGCTGACCACGCTGGGGTTCGTGGGCGCGTTCGTCATCGCGGCCGGCTATGTGCTCAGCCTGTGGGACGTCCACTGGCTGTGGTTGTCGATTGCAGGCTATTTCGTCCACTGGACGGGGGATTCACTCGATGGGAGCATAGCCCGCTTCCGCAAAATCGAGCGGCCGAACTTCGGCTATTTCATCGACCACAGCACGGACGCACTGGCCAATCTGATCTTCCTCGCGGGGCTGGGGATCAGTCCTTATGTGCGGCTGGACATCGCGCTGTTCGCGCTGATCGGCTATCTGCTGCTGTCGATCCACGCCTTCCTCGCCGCGCGCGTCCTGGGGGAGATGCGCCTCTCCTATCTTGCCGGCGGACCGACCGAACTGCGCCTGATCCTGATCGCCATGACGCTGCTGATGCTGTTCTTCGGAAACATTCCTTCCTTCGTTGACCATGTTTCGGCATATGATGTTTTCGTGGGCGGCGTCGGTTGCCTGATGATTCTCCTCTTCGTGATCCAGACGACGAAGACCGCGCGGCACCTTCTCCAGCGGGGAGAAGATTGAGGATCATAGCGGGCGATGCTGCATATCGGCCTGACAGACCGGCCCGTCTATTTTAGGATTACGGCGGGGGTTGGCCCCGCCATGACGCGCTTTCCTCAAGAGACTGTAGCCATAGATGAAATTAGCCCGCCTGTTCGGCTCAGTTGGACATGATCTCGCCATCGACCTGGGGACCGTGAACACCCTCGTCTATGCCCGCAACAAGGGCATCGTGCTCGACGAGCCTTCCGTCATCGCGTTCGAGACGATCGGCGGCATTCGCCAGATCAAGGCGGTCGGGAACGAGGCCAAGCTGATGCTCGGCAAGACCCCGGAAGGCGTCAAGGCGGTGCGGCCGCTGCGCGACGGCGTGATCGCCGACATCGACATCGCCGAACAGATGATCCGCCATTTCGTGCACAAGGCGGCGGACGGCTCCGGCTTTACCCGGCGCGCGGGCAGCATCGTGATCGCGCTCCCCTCCGGTTCCACCAAGGTCGAACGGCGCGCGCTGCGCGATGCGACGTCGAACGCGGGCGCATCGCGCGTCCAACTGATCGAGGAGCCGATGGCTGCGGCGATCGGCGCTGGCCTGCCCGTGACCGAGCCGCGCGGCGCCATGGTCGTCGATATCGGTGGCGGCACGACCGAAGTGGCGGTGTTGTCGCTCCAGGGACTGGCGTACAGCGGCTCCGTGCGGGTCGGCGGTGACAAGATGGACGACGCCATCGTCTCCTTCGTCCGCCGTCACCAGAATCTGCTGATCGGTGAGATCACCGCCGAGCGTATCAAGCAAGGGATCGGCCGCGCGACACCGCTGGACGGGGTAGGCGAGACGATGGTGGTGAAGGGCCGCGACCTTGTGAATGGCCGACCCGGCGAGATCGAGGTCAATGAGGTGATGATCGCGAGCGCGCTGCGCGATCCGGTCGCGCAGATCGTGGGCGCGGTGATGAAGGCTCTGGAACAGACGCCGCCGGAACTCGCCGCCGACATCATCGACGAGGGTATCACCCTGACCGGCGGCGGCGCGCTGCTGCGCTTCCTCGACGAGGCGTTGGCGCATGCGACGGGCCTGCCGGTCAAGGTCGCCGACCATCCACTGACCTGCGTGGCGCTGGGCGCGGGCCGGGCGCTCGAAGACCCCGTCTACGAAGGCGTGCTGTCCGCCGCCTGAGAGTCGGTGCGGCCTCTTGAAATGCGCTCTCTCGCGCATTTCCAAACCGACTCTTGGCGGTCAGCCGTCGCCCATCGTGAAATGCTTCAGCGCCCGCGCGTCGTGCAGGGCGTTGTGCGGCACCTTGCTGCTCGCCGCGCTGCTGAATCCCGGCGTCGGCAGCAGTTCGAACCGCACGCCCTCGATATGCACCATCTCGCCGGGGCCGGTGAGCAGCAGCATGCAGAATTGGGCGATGTCCTCCGGCCAGTCCGCTATGACGACCGGATCCTTGTCGCCTTCCAGATATTTGGCGACGTGCAGCGCCGCATGATCGCGCGTCATCTGGTTGTCGACCGAAAAGGGCACGTGCCGCAGATAGGGGATCACCTTCGCCTCGACCCAGGGATGCAGCGTCTCGGGCAGCGGCAGGGAGGTGTAGAATTCCTGATCGCCATATTCCGGCACCAGCGCGATGCTGATGAGTTCGCCGCCGAAACCGTTGAATTCTGTATCGAGGAAATAACGCATGGGGGAGTGAATCTCGTAAAGCAGGAAATGGCCATGGCCATGGCGTCGCCGCGATGCGCTGCAAGAAGGGATCGGTCAAGGCGGGCCTGTGCGATACCGGATGGTTCGTCGCCACGATCCGTCCGCCTGTTCTGTTCGCGTCCGGCGCCTATCGGACCTTCCCGCTGGAGACAAGGCGGCGTGTCCGTCGCCAACGCAACCGGCTGCAAATGGACGCGGCGGATCAGGCATGCTAACGCGCTGTGCATCAGGCGCCGATGGCTGAGAGACCTTCGCTCCGCTTTGCAGGAGTAGCGTCATGCGTCTCGAACAGCTTAGCCTATCTCCCCTTATGGCTGCGCCGGCGGTTACGGACGAGTCCAGCCGCAGCGACCGGCTTGGTCGTGCCCATGTCACGCTCGCGGCCGGATGCGCCTTCCTGATGCGCACCGTCGAGGGCCGGACGGCATCGCCAGCCGCTGTCTATGCGCGTCTTCAGGGCAACCGGCTGCGCGAACTGGATCGCTTCCTGTCGATCCTGCTCGACGAGACGGCGCAGGCGGTGCACGGCCCCGGCCATGATGCGTCGGGCTATGCGCGTTTGCGCAACACGCCCAACAAGCTCCGGCTGGTCGCGGGGATGCAGCGCCGGGCACCGGCAGCAACCGCCTCGATCGACATACGGCTTCGCGCGATCGGGCGGATCAGCGCGTGCCTCAACCATTGTTCGGGGGTGGTCCATGCGCCCGGTCTGCACCGCGACGTGTTATTGGCGGGCGGGCAGGTGGGGGAAGCTCTGGCCGTTTCGCGGACTATCGGCCCCGTATCGGACAAGCTGCGGCTTTCGCCCGAAACGCTCCATGCCATCGCGCTATTCTATCGTGAAATTGGCGACCGGCTGTGGGTTCAGGCCCATGAGTCGAGCGCGCAATCTTGACTTTCCGGCTACTTACGCCCATATCCGTTTCTGCTAACGTCGCCTGCGACGGAATTTGATGCCTGCACGGCAACTCCTTCCTTTCTCTCGCTACCAGCTCTGCCTGCACTCTCGCGGGCGGATACTCTGTTTTCGTGAAAGGAAACATCCCATGCCAGTAGGCACCGTAAAATTCTTCAATGCCGACAAGGGCTATGGTTTCATCGCCCCCGAGGACGGCGGCAGCGACAGCTTCGTCCACATCAGCGCCGTCGAGCGTTCCGGCATGGCGACGCTGCAGAAGGACCAGCGCCTCAGCTACGAGATCGAGACCGATCGTCGTGGCAAGCAGTCCGCCGTCAACCTCCAGTCGGCCTGAGATCATGGACCGCGAGGATCGGCCGATCCTCGCTGAGCCGCTCGATACTCTTGAGTTCGATACCTATGACCCAGATGGGCGCTCCCGCGTCCCTCTGGTGAACTCACCGCAGTCCGGCCGATTGAGGCGGGATGCGCCGATCGCTTTTTCGATCCGCCCTCGGACGCCGTCTTTTGGTGGAAGACCATCCGGCGTTCCGTTTCTGCCAATTGTGCAGCTTTCGGATCCCTTTCGCGAACGAATGCCCGAGCAGGGCGTTATACCGTCTGGCGATGACGTCGACGGACCCTTTATCCCTTTGCAGATGCGCACCCTTTAGCGGCGCGCCAAGGATTATATGCACCTGAAGACTCCGATTTCCGTATCCGTTTCCCATCCTTTTCCCCTGCCCTTCAAACAGAAGCCGCAGAAGCCTGACGGCACGCTCTCCCAACGGGATCTGCAGCGTATCGTCGCTGAAATACTGGGCTGAGCAGGATTTCCTGCTCGGCCGCTGAAAAAGGAACCGCCTCGTGTCCGCTACCAGCGACTTCTATCTGGCCCGTGCCGCCCAAAGCCAACGCGAGGCGGCCGAGAGCGTGCTCGGCAATGTGCGCGACCGCTGTTTACGCGCAGAGTCGGCGTGGCGGGCCATGGCGGACCGTTTGTTGCGCAGCGAGACCGAACGACAACGTCTGGCCACCGACAAGGCGGCCGAAGCGACACGATGGGAGCAAGAAGGTCTATGAACAACTTCCGCAAGCGCTTCAATGGTCCCCGCCTTTCCCCGGAGGAAGCGGACCGGCAAGGTCGCATCTCCTGGCTCGCGTTCGACAAGCTGGGCCAGGCGAACGCGATCACCTTCCTGAACAGCCATGACGATGAACTGGGCGGTCGCCCGCTTGATATCGCAATCAAGGATATGGCAGGTTTTGCGATCGTCGAGGCGGCGATCGCAAAGGCGCATTTTCAAACGGACTCTTAAGATTTCCGCATTGCTTCGGCCGCATCGCTGGCCAGCCTGTCCGCGCGCTCATTTTCCGGGTGGCCGGCATGACCCTTTACCCAGCGCCATTCGACCTCATGCGGGGTCGCGGCCTCGACCAGCGCCTGCCACAGCTCGACATTTTTGACCGGCTTGTTGTCGGCGGTACGCCAGTTCTTGCGACGCCAGCCGTGCACCCATTTGGTGATGCCATCCATGACATATTTGCTGTCGGTGGACACGACCACGCGGCAGGGACGGGTGAGGGCGTTCAGGCCCTGGATCGCGGCCATCATCTCCATGCGGTTATTCGTGGTCAGCTTCTCGCCGCCCGACATTTCCTTTTCATGCGCGCCGAAGCGGATCACCGCACCCCAGCCGCCCGGACCAGGATTGCCCTTGCATGCGCCGTCGGTGAACAATTCCACGAGATCGGTCATGCCAGACCCAAAAGCCTGTCGGCGCTGGAGGCTGCGTAGAAATCGAGCCGTCGCAAATAGGCGAGCGGGTCGTGAGGCGTCACCATCGCATCCGCCGGCGTGTTGATCCAGTCATAGGCGCGTGTCAGCAGGAAGCGGATCGCCGCGCCCCGACAGAGCGTGACGAAGGCGGCACGTTCCGCATCGGAGAAAGGCAGCACCGCCAGATAACCCTGCACCAGCGCCGCGCCGACATCGGCGTTATACCGCGCACCCGTGGGATCGAAGCACCAAGCGCCATGCATGACGGCCAGGTCATAGGCGCGGATGTCCGTGCAGCTGAAATAAAAGTCGATGAGGCCGGTGACCCGGTCGTCCAGCATCAGCACATTGTCGGGAAAAAGATCGGCGTGGACGACCGAACGGGGCAGGGCATTGGGCCATACCTCGATCAGATACGCCAGTTCCTGTGCGATCCGCTCCTCCAGTCCCGACGCGATCCCATCCAGCGCACCGTCGCACGATAGCGCCAGCGGTTGCCAGCCATCGATGCCGAGATCATTGGCCCGCGCCCCTGCGAAGCCCACAGCGGCGACGTGCATCCGGGCCAGCGCCGCACCCGCCGCATGGGCCTGCGCGGCTGTCGGTTGGGTCACCGAAAAGCCGGTCAGAAATTCAATGAGACAGGCCGGGCGACCGCATAGCTCCTGAACATGGCGCCCCTCCCGGTCCGCGATGAAGCGTGGGACGGGGCAACCCTTCGCGCCCAGATGATCGAGCAGGTCGATGAAAAAGGGGAGGTCGGCCGGGTCCGTGCGATGTTCGTACAGCGTCAATATGTAGCGGTGGCCGGTGCCATCCGACCCTGTCGTCTCGATCAGGAAATTGCTGTTCGACACGCCCTCCGCGATGCCCTTGGCGGAAACGAGCGTACCGCAATCGTAGCGCGTGAGGAAAACGGCCAGCGCTTCGGCGGGAACGACGGTATAGACGGCCATGGAATCGCTCAGGCTATTTCGAGGCCGCGGGGCAGTTTGAACGCGATATTCTCCACCGTCGTCGTCACCTGTTCTTCCGTGATCGCGAAATGTTTCCCCAGCATGTCCACCACCTCGCGTACCAGTATCTCCGGCGCGCTGGCACCCGCGGTGAGGCCCAGTATCTCCACGCCTTCCAGCCAGTCCATCGGGATTTCCGCCGCGCGCTGGATGAGCATGGCGCGCGAGCCGTTGCGCTCGGCGACCTCGACGAGGCGCAGCGAATTGGAACTGTTGGGCGCGCCGATCACAAGGATCGCCTGCGCGCGCCCTGCGATGGCCTTGACCGCTTCCTGCCGGTTGGAGGTGGCGTAGCAGATATCCTCGCCCTTGGGCGCCGCGATGTCGGGGAAGCGACGCTGGAGTACCGCCACGATCTGCGCGGTGTCATCGACGGAAAGGGTGGTCTGGGTGAGAAAGGCAAGGCCGCTGCCGGCCGCATCGGTGCCCGGCGGCGCGCGATAGGCTTCCGCATCCTCCACCGTCTCGATCAACGTCATCGTCCCTTCGGACACCTGGCCCAGCGTCCCGATGACCTCCGGATGACCCATATGCCCGATGAAGAGGATGTGGCGGCCCGCCTCGATCTGGCGCTCGGCCTGGCGGTGAACCTTGGAGACGAGCGGGCAGGTGGCGTCGACGAAATCCAGCCCGCGCGCCGCTGCGTGCTGCGGTATGACCTTGGGCACGCCATGCGCCGAAAAGACGACAGGGCGGTCGTCCGGCACCTCATCCAGTTCCTCGACGAAGATGGCGCCCTTCGCGCGCAATCCCTCGACCACATATTTATTATGCACGATCTCGTGCCGGACATAGACCGGCGCGCCATATTTGGCGATCGCGCGCTCGACGATCGTGATGGCGCGGTCGACACCGGCGCAGAAGCCGCGCGGGGCGGCTACGAGAAGGGTCAGCGGGCGTCGATCTGCGGTGGGCATGGAAGGCCAATAGGGATTTGCGGCCGTTAAGGGAAGGCGCTGTGCACCGGATGATGTCAGGGACGATCCTTGGGGACGCTAAGCCGATAGAGGTCCGCGAGCTGGATGATCTCGTCGACGCTGCGGCCCTTTACCATCGCGGCGAACTGCGGTGTCATGTCGCCGGCGGCGCGCGCATCATTCTTGTCCGGCACCACGAGGGTCAGGGTGCTGACGGCCTGCGCGAACGAAGCCTCCTTTGCCGGGGGGAGGCCGTGTCGCAGGGCGGTAATGGACAAGGCGACCTCGGCGGGCGTTTCCCCGTCGACGGACGCCAGATGCTAGCCATGATCGTCGCAAGCACCGAGGATCAGGGCGGTCATCACGATGCTGATTCGGCGCGTTTTTTTCATGTTGTGCCTGAGCCATGGCGGCATACAACGGAAGGGAAATAATTATAGTTAGCGGTCGCGCGACCATGGGCGCTTGAAATCCGTCGCGGTCGCCCGCATCCGGCATCCGCTCTGCCAGTTGCCACCTTTGCCCCCCCTCACTAAGGAATGCAGGACTTCGCCGCGTCGTGCGGCGAGAGGATCAAGGACACGCGCTGGTGCTCACACGTACAATTCTCGGCCTCGGGCTCGTTGCGGCCATGCTTTCAGGCTGTTCGCGCAAGGGCGAGATCGACGAGACCGGCGGCATCGTCCAGGTCCGTTCGGCGTGCCCCGGTGCATCAATCCCTGCGGGTACCGGCGACATCACCCTATTCAACCCCGTCACCAGCACCGATTCGCGCGCGATCGACGTGGTCGGCGTCATCTCCAACGTGAAGTCGGTCTGTTCCGATGCGGGCGACCAGCTGTATACGCAGGCGACCTTTACCGTCACCGGCACCCGCCGCGACACCAGCGGCGCGCGCGAACTGGTGCTGCCCTATTTCTCCGTCGTGGTGCGTGGTGGAACCGCCGTGGTCGCCAAGCGCATCGGCCAGGTGCGCCTGAACTTCCAGCCCGGCGAGGCGCGCACCAGCGTGACCGCCAGCGCATCCAGCTATGTCGACAAGGCGTCCGCCACGCTGCCGCCGGAGATCGAGCAAAGCATCCGCAAGCCGCGCAAGGCGGGCGGCGAGGATGCGGCGATCGATCCGCTGTCGCGTCCCGACGTGCGCGACGCCATCGCGCGCACCAGTTTCGAGCTGCTGATCGGGTTCAACCTGACCGACGACCAGCTCAAGTATAACGCCACGCGGTAATCAATTTTCCGTTCGGGCTGAGCGAAGTCGAAGCCTTGTACTGAGCGAAGGCGACGGATCGGCCTCGCTCCGCTCAGCCCGAACGGTCTTAGTTCGGGATAAAATATAGTGACTCTTTACCCACGTTTCGCGGCCGATCTGGACGCGCTGCTGGACCGGCTGGTGGAGCAGGGCGCGTTGCCGCCCGCGCTCGACCGGCGCGCCATCGCGATCGAGCCGCCGCGCGATCCCAGTCATGGCGACCTGGCGATAAACGCCGCGATGGTGCTGGCCAAGCCAGCCGGAACCAATCCGCGCGCGCTGGCGGAACGGATCGCGGCGGAACTGCGCACCCTCGATGCCGTGGAGAGCGTGGCCATCGCCGGCCCCGGCTTCCTCAACCTGACCCTCACCCGCGCGACATGGGAGGCGGAACTGCGCGCCATCCATGCCGCCGGCGCCGATTTCGGCCGGTCGCGGATCGGCGAGGGGCTGCGCGTCAATGTCGAATATGTCTCCGCCAATCCGACCGGCCCCATGCACATGGGCCATTGCCGGGGCGCGGTGGTGGGAGACGCGCTGGCCACCTTGCTCGAATATTCGGGGCATCAGGTTACGCGCGAATATTATGTGAACGACGCCGGCGGGCAGGTGCAGGTGCTCGGCCGCTCGGCGCATGTCCGTTACCGCGAAGCGTTAGGCGAGACGGTGGAGATTCCCGAGGGTCTCTATCCCGGCGACTATCTGGTCCCGGTCGGGCAGGCGCTGGCGGCGGAATATGGCGATCGCTACGTCAATGCGCCCGAGGCGGACTGGCTCGACCTGTTCCGCACGCGCGCCGTCGCCGCGATGATGGTGATGATCCGCGAGGATCTGGCCCTGCTCGGCATTCACCATGATCTCTTCTCGTCCGAGGCGGAGTTGCAGGCGGCGCGCAAGCCGGAGGAGGCGGAGGCTTTCCTGCGGGCGCGCGATCTCGTCTATGACGGCGTGCTCGAAAAGCCCAAGGGGCAGGCCGACGACGAGTGGGAGCCGGTGGAACTGCCGCTGTTCCGCTCGACGCGGTTCGGCGACGATCAGGACCGGCCGATCCAGAAGTCGGACGGCACATGGACCTATTTCGGCGCGGACATGGCCTATCATTTCCAGAAGGCACAGGCTGCGGACCAACTCATCGACATCTGGGGGGCGGATCACGCCGGCACGGTCAAGCGCATCCAGGCCGCCGTCGCCGCGCTGACCGGCGGCAAGGTGCCGCTCGACGTCAAGCTGATCCAGATGGTCCGCCTCCTGCGTGATGGCGAACCCGTCAAGATGTCCAAGCGGGCCGGCAATTTCGTCACGCTCGCCGATGTCGTGCAGGAAGTCGGCAAGGATGTCGTTCGCTTCACCATGCTCACCCGCAAGCCCGACGCCCAGATGGACTTCGACTTCGCGAAGGTGGTGGAGGCGTCGAAGGACAATCCCGTCTTCTACGTCCAATACGCCCACGCCCGCATCAGTTCGCTGGGTCGCAAGGCCGCTGAGACCTTCGGCACGGTGCCCGGCGACGATGTCGATCTGTCCCACCTTGGGACGGAGGAAATCACCTTGGTTAAAGCGGCTGCAAACTTTCCGCGTATCGTGGAATCTGCGGCCAGGAACCGCGAGCCGCACAGAGTCGCCTTCTATCTTTACGACCTTGCGGCAGCGTTTCATGCCTGGTGGAACCTGGGCA
>Ga0068853_100000821_pt1 | contig 21683 bp, 20 predicted proteins | sample KBSCornC32_FD_65655 | JGI IMG/M metagenome (GOLD analysis project Ga0068853, IMG submission 65655) | Corn rhizosphere microbial communities from Kellogg Biological Station, Michigan, USA - KBS Corn C3-2 | ecosystem: Host-associated > Plants > Roots > Rhizosphere > Soil ...
GCGGCGCCGGATCGCCTGACGCTGGTCCGCTGGGATCTGGAGCGGACGCCGCCCCCGGAGCTGGCCGCGCGCCGGTTCGATGCCATCGTGGCGGTCAACGTCCTCGAGCACGTCACCGACGACCGGGCCGCGGTCGCCACTCTGGCCGCGCTGCTGCGGCCCGGCGGGCGGTTGCTGGTCTACGTCCCCGCCTGTCCGTTCGCGTTCGGCCCGCTCGACCGGGGCCTGGAGCACCGGCGCCGCTACACGCGCCGCACCCTGACCCAGATCCTGGACGCGGGCGGGTTGGCGGTGGCGCCGCGGCCCGCCTACGTGAACAGGCTGGGGCTCGTGGGATGGTGGGGGGTGGGGCAGCTCGGGCGCCGGCGCGCGATCCCGGCGCCCCTCATCGAGGCGTTCGAGCGCTGCGTTCCCGTGGCTCGCGCGCTGGACGCCGCGCTCGGGTTCATCCCCGCGGGCCTCGGCCTGGTCGCGCGCGCCACGAAGCCCCCCGTGTGAGCCGCGCCCGCCTCGTTCAGAGGGTGGCGCCCGCCGCGTTGGCGTCGACGGTGACGGTCAGCTCCTGCTTGCCGAGCAGGATGCGATCGGTGGGGACCACCACCCGATCGGCCACCCGGTAGACCTCGGTCCGCCGGGTGCGCGCCGAGGCTCGCAAGGTGTCGAGCGCCGCGCTCGGCAGGTCGGGCAGCAGGCGGCCGCGCGTGGCGGCGCCGTCCTCCAGCGTCTGGACGCTGACCACGATCGACGACGACGGATAGTACTTCGTCAGGTACGTCAGATAGGCGTCGAGCGTCTCGGGGGTCGCGGCGTCCGGCTTGGCGGCCGCGCCCGCCACGATCTCGATCTTCAGCGTCTGGCCGGCGGCGGTGGAAGGGATCGAGAAGGGGATGGTCTGGGTGTACTCGGCGCCGGCATAGGGACGCAGCGACACCGCCAGCGGAACGGCCTGCCCGGCTCGCACCACGCCCCCCGGCAGCGCGGCGCCCACGATCTCGACGACCCGGCGCTGGAACTCGAGCTTGACGTCGAGGTCGATCCGCTCGACCGTCACCGGCTCGAACGGGTTGCCGAGCAGATCGCCCACGGCGCGCAGGCCGCGGATGGCCGACAGCACCGCCGACGAGACGCCCTCCGGCGAGAAGAACTGATCGTGGAGCGCGATGGCGGGGTGCCCGTGCACCTTCACGTTGGAGGTGACCTGCACCATCATCTCGGTGGGATCCGGCTCCGCGTCGGCGATCGCGCTGCTGGCCACCAGCGCGGCCAGCGTCGGCGTCAGGCGGCGGTTGTGGGCGATCTCGGCGTGGAACTCGCGCGGGGCCGCGCCCGGCGCCGTGACGCGGACGGTGACCGGCACCATGGGCACGCGCGCGCCCAGATCGCCGAGGATGCAGGCCTTGCGGTCCTGCACCAGCGCGCCCACCTCGGACAGAGGCGACGACAGCTTCAGCGACTGGGCCAGGCTGGGGAGAATGGCGTGGATCTCGGCGTCGACCAGCGGCAGGTACATCTCGCCCGTCCCCATCAGGGGATGCCCGAACGCGAGGACGGTGTCGCCGTCCACATACGTGACGGTGCCGGTGCCGACGATGCTCATGTCCCCGCGGACCATCTCGACGCCGATCGCCGATCCCGGCTCGACGTGGCCCGGCTGGGCGGCGCCGTTCGGGCGGCGGCCGCCGCCGGCGCGCATGGGGACGAGCCCGAAGGGGCCGAGGAGCTGCTCCATCTCCGAGACGGTCCGCGCGTCGAAGCCGGCCACCGCGAGGGGGATCGCCACCGGGCGCAGCTGCGGTTGCGGCTCCGGCGCGACAGGCCCCGCCGCTCCCGAAGAGGCAAGAACCGAACGGCCGACGGTCTGGGCGAGCGGCCCGCGCTCCCAGGTCGGGTCGGTCGTCGCGACGCGCGGGTCGTCGCCCGACAACCGCCCGCCCTCGGCCAGCGTCAACGTGCGCAGCCCGCTCGCGTCCCGCGTGTCCCGGGCCTTGGCGCGGCGCGGGCGCTCGCGGACCGCCAGCATCGATTCGATGGGGGTCACGCCCCCGAGCGGCTCCTTCGAGAAGCTCCAGCCATAGGCAACGGCGCCCATCAGCTTGCCGTCGACGTAGACGGGGCTGCCGCTCATGCCGGCGACGATCCCGGAGCGCTCGAGGCGGGGATCCTCGGCTCGGATGAGGATGACGTCCTGCTTCGGCAGGAAGTTCCGGAGGATCGAGATGACCCGCACCTTGAACGGCTCGGGCTTTCGCCCCTGAAAAACGGTCAGCGCCTCGCCGATCATGCCGGGCTTCACCTCGGCGAGCGGCAGGATGCGCGGCGCCGGTCCCCGTGGCACGGTGGCGCGCGTCGAAGCGGGGGCGGCGGCGGGTGGCGCGCCCGGGCCCGCCGGAGATGGCAGATTCGGCGCGCCGGGAGGGGGGGCCTTCTGCGGGGGCAGCGCCGCCGCCCGGACGCCACCGGACCGGACGGCCAGGAGGCCGACCACCACCAGGGTCATCGCGACGCAGATCGGCAGCCGGTGGATGAAACGAGAGCCCAGACGCGTGCCGCTTGAAAACCCGGACAAAGGAGCCCCAAGGGTAACACGAGCGCAGCGCGGCGGCTTCAGCCGAGATTGACATCGGAGAGCGTGCGGCGGATATTTCGATCTCGCCTTTTTCGACACCTCCGGCACTCCCTGCACCCCCGAGGATCCCCATGAAGCTCGCCCTCGCCGCCAGTGGACTTTTCGTCGCCCTCATGGCCGTCGGCATCGCCTGTGGGCCGACCGAGACCTTCTGTTACAAGGAGGGCAAGACCTGCCGGGAGGTGAAGGCCGACATCGACAACGCCATGATGCAAAGCGATGCCAGCGACGCGGCTGAGCTGTCGCAGACGTGCATCGACCCCCAGACCGGCAAGGTCATTCCCTGCGGTTGAGGTCGCGCTGAGGCGGGGCGGGTGCGAGGGATCGTGAGCGGAACGTCGGCGTCGGTTCGCTCCGTCTCACCGGATCACTGAATGAAGCGTTTTCGGGCAGCCATCGTCGGTGGCAGCGGCTACGGCGGCGCCGAGCTGATCCGCCGGTTGTTGATTCACCCGGAGGTCGAGCTGGTGCGGGTCGCCAGCATCGACCACGCGGGAGAGCCGCTGGGAGCGGTCCATCTGTCGCTGACGGGGCGGACCGACTTGAAGTTCGAGAACGTGTCGCCGGCCGAGGCGGCGGCTGGTTGCGACGTGGTCCTCATGGGCCTGCCTCACAAGATCAGCGCCGAGAAGGCGCCGGCGGTGCTGGCGACGGGGGCCCGGGTCGTGGACATGTCGGGCGACTTCCGGCTGCGCGACGCCGCCGCCTACGCCCGCTTCTACGGCGCGAAGCACTCGCGCCCGGATCTCCTCGGCACGTTCGTGTACGGCTTGCCGGAGCTGAACCGCGACGCGATCCGGGGCGCCCGCGCCGTGGCGTCCCCGGGGTGCTTCGCCACGACGGTCGAGCTGGGCCTGCTGCCGCTGGCGCGCGCCGGGAAGCTGCGCGGCGTGGCGCGCGTCGTCGGGATCACGGGATCATCAGGCAGCGGTGTGGTGCCGGCGCTCGGGACGCATCACCCGATCCGCGCCGTCAACCTCAAGACGTACAAGGTGCTGGACCACCAGCACACGCCGGAGATCCTGGAGACGCTGGCCGCGGCCGGCGCGCCCGACGTCGAGCTGCGCTTCGTTCCCGTGTCGGCGCCGCTGTCGCGCGGGATCCTGGCGACGACGTTCGTGGACGTCGACGCGTCGGAGACGACCGAGTCCCTGGCGGCCCTGTACGCCGATGCGTACGCGCGGGAGCCGTTCGTTCGGTTCGTGCGTGATCGCTTGCCGGAGGTGGTGGCGGTCTCGGGATCGAATTACGCCGAGGTGGGGCTCACGCTGGGGGACGCCGAGAGCGGGGCCGCCGGCCGGCGGACGCTGGTGGTGGTCAGCGCGACCGACAACCTGATCAAGGGTGGGGCGGGGCAGGCCATCCAGAACATGAATCTGATGCTCGGCTTGCCCGAGACGCTCTCGCTCGAAGATTCGGGGCCATGGCCCTGAGCCTGGCCGGTGACGAGCGTGAGGCGCCCCTGGGGAGGCGCGCACCGTGAGCGACAGGCCCGACGTCGTCATCAAGCTGGGCGGCGACGTGCTGTCGGGGGAGTCCCTGGCGGCGATGGCCGCCGACGTCGCCGCCTTCGCTGCGGCGAGCGCCGGCCCGGCCGGCCCGCGGGTGGTCCTGGTCCACGGGGGCGGCCCCCAGGCCACGGCGTTGTCGGAGCGCCTGGGCCTGGCGCCCCGGATCGTCGGCGGGCGGCGGGTGACCGACGCCGCCACGCTGGACGTGATGAAGATGATCGTCGCGGGCCAGCTGGACGTGGATCTGGTGGTGGCCCTGCGCGCCGCCGGTGCGCGCGCGGTCGGGGTCAGCGGCACGAGCGGCGTGGTCCGGGCGCGCCGACGTCCTCCGCGCGTGGTGGCGGGCGGTGGGCCCGATCCCGTCGACTTCGGGTTGGTGGGTGATGTCGTCGGCTTCGATCTCGCCTTGCTGGCGACCCTCGGCGCGGCGGGCTACCTGCCCGTCGTGGCGTGCCTGGGGCTCGCCGAGGGCGAGCCATCGTCGCCGTCGGGGTCCTTGGGCCAGGCCCTCAACATCAACGCCGACGTGGTCGCCAGCCAGCTGGCCGCGGCGGTACGCGCGCGCGCCCTGGTGGCGGTCACGCGGGTGGGCGGTGTCCGCCGTGACAAGGATGACCCGGCCACTCGCATCCCGCGGCTGACCGTCGCCGAGGCACGCGCCGCGATCGCCGACGGCACCGTCAAGGGGGGCATGATCCCCAAGCTGGAGGAGGCGTTCGCGCCGCTCGCCGCCGGCGTCGAGGCGGTTCACATCGTCGCGCCCGGCGAGGTGGCGGCGGCGCTGGACGCGCCCGGCGCCCGCGGCACGCTGATCGTGCCCTGACGACGGACAGCACGGTTTTTCGCGCTGCGGTCCCGGCGGCGATAGGCTGGGTAGCTGGCACCGATATGGGTCGCGTTCAAACCCACGTCCGGAACAAGCTGGTCGCCGGCGCGCTCGCGGCCATTCCGGTCGCGCTGACGATCTTCATCCTGTGGTACGTCGACAGCGCCGCTCGGGGCCTGTTCGGGATTCGCTATCCGGTGGCGGGGCTGCTGGTGGGGATCGGCGGGCTGTACTTGCTCGGGCTCTTCGTGACCAGCCTGGTGGGGCGCTGGATCCTCGGCGGGGCGGACGCGCTGCTGGTCCACATCCCGGGGTTGCGGGACCTGTACCAGTCGTGGAAGCAGATGGCCTTCTCGCCCGAGGGGGACGAGGGGATCTTCGCGCGGGTCGTCCTGGTTCCCGACGAGACCGGCAAGATGAGCATGATGGGATTCTCGACCCGCAAGCCGGTCGAAGGAGACCCCGAGACCGTGTGCGTGTTCGTCCCCGGCTCGCCGAACCCGACGTCGGGACGGCTGTACTTCGTGCCCACGCGGGAATGCCTGGTCCTCGATCTGCCCGCGCGGGTCGCGCTCAAGATCTTGATCTCGGGCGGGAACTACGTGCCGGCCGAGATCGGTCGCCAGCTCCTGGCGCACCGAGCGGCCGGCCGTTCCGCGCCGGCCGGAGTCGGAGAAGCAGACGGAGGCGGGGCGGGCCCGGGAGGCACGGCGGGCTGAGCTCGGCGCGTCGCCGGGCGCGATCGACGCGGATCTTTGAGGACATCGGCGGGGACTTGGTCTGGCCGCGCCAGGAAGTGTTCGTCGGGGCTTGGCGGGGGCTGGCCTTCGGGTCATGCTGAGGCCGATGAACGGCGTCCGGAAGCTCGCTCTGACCGGTGCGGCGGCGCTGCTGATCTGGCTGGCGACGTCGGCGGAGCCGCTGCGGGCCGCGAGCCCGCCGGGCGGCGAGGTGGGCGCGGGCGGCGCACAGGCCGCGGCGTCGGCGGGCGGCGCCACCCGGTCGGGCACCTCGCGTCCGCGCGCCGGCGACAGGGCGCCCGCCTTCTCGCTGAAGGCGATCGACAGCGGTGAGACGAGGACGCTGGCCGCCACGCTCGGCGAGGGACAGCCGCGCGGGGTGCTGGTCGTCTTCCTGTCGTGCAAGTGCCCCTACGCGGCCCAGGCTCGGCAGCCGCTGGGTGAGCTTTTCAAGAAGTACGGCGCTCAGGTGAAGTTCGTCGGCATCAACGCGAACCAGAACGAGTCGTGGGACGACATCAAGGCCGACGCGGCCCTGAGCTTTCCCTTTCCGATGCTGCGCGACGAAGGCTCGACGGTCGCGGAGCAGTACGGCGCCGAGCGGACGCCCGAGGCCTTCCTGGTCGATGCCTCGGGTGTCATCCGCTATCACGGTGGCGTGGCCGATCTCGGCGCAGCTCTTGGTGAGCTGACGGCGGGAAAGACGGTCGCAAAGCCAGAGGCAAAGGCGTTCGGTTGCACGATCAAGCGCAAGTCGTCGTGAAAGGGACGGCCCGGGCGCGGTCCGGGTCACAGAGACCGTCAGGGGGGCGCTGGGCTGCCTTCTTCGCCGCTCGCAGCGGCCGCTTCACCGCCGGGTCACCGGTGGCCGCGGCGACGATGCTCGCGCTGGCGTTCGGTGTCGCGGGTGCGGAGGCCAGCCAGCCGGCGCCCCGGCCCGTCCCGCCGCACACGCGCAGGGATACGCCGCGGCCCGCGCCGCCGCCCGGACCGGGCGCCGGTGTCAAAGGGGGCGGCGAGTCGGAGGTGGTGATCCTCGACGGCGCGGCCATCGGCGCGCGGATGCGCGAGGCGCGCGGGCACGGCCTGTTCGTTCACCTGTGGGCAAGCTGGTGCGGGCCCTGCCTGGCCGAGCTGCCGACCATCGATCTGTTTGCGCGCGCGGCGCGGGCGCGCGGCGCCACGTTCCTCTCGGTCTCTCTGGACGACGTGGCCCGCGGGACACACGTGGCCGAGGTGCTGCGACAGAAGGCCCCCAACCTGACCCGCATCCTGGCGCGCTTCGAGGATCCGGATCGCTTCATGGCGGTCTTCTCGCGAGAGTGGGAGGGCGGCATCCCGGCGCTGTTCGGCTACGACGCCCACGGACGGCTGGCGGGGGCCCTGATGGGGGAGGCCGACGTCGAGGATCTCGACCGGCTCCTCGAGGACCTGACGTCGCCGGTCGCCGGGCCCCGGCCGCCCTTGGGGCCAGGGTCGCCCTCGCGGCGATAGCCCCGAGACGACCTCTGGCGATCACGGGCGGGTCGACGGGGTCATGAGACGACGACGTCCTCGGTCGCCGTCGAGGGGGGGCGGGCGCGGGCGGCCGTGGCGGCGATGGTCATCACGACGCCGGCGAGGATCAGCGCGGCCCCGGCCAGGAAGCTGACCGTGAGCCGTTCGTCCAGGAAGAGGAGGCCGAGCACGATCGTCATGGGGACCGTGAGCTGCGAGATGATGCCGCTCTGGACCCCGGTCAGGTGACCGATCGACTCGGTCATGATGACCTGCGCGCCGACGCTGACGGCCGCGACGCCGAGGAGCAACAGCCACTCGCCTCCCGTGGGCGGAATCCAGCGGCCGAAGGGGGCCACGGCCCAGGGGACCGACACGATGCTGCCGAGCAGCGTGAAGGAGAAGAACACGCTCCAGGCGGTCTCGGGCGGGGGGCCGGTCGGGCTGGCGCGGCGCGAGGCGCGGATGGAGGTGACGGCGATGCCCGACAGGACCGCCGACAGCACGCCCAGCGCTTCGCCGCGCCACGCGTGCAGCGTGAGCTCGCGGACGCCGACGATGACGGTCACCCCCATCAACGTCAGGGCCAGCGCGCCGAGCGCGCCTCGGCGGGGCCGCTCGCCGAGCAGCATCCACGAGAACAGCATCGTGAAGACGGGCTGGGTCTGGTTGAGCAGCGCGGCCACGCTGACGGGGGTGCTGGCGATGGACGCGAAGTAGGTGACCACGGCGGTTCCGCCGCACAGGCCTCGCATGACCAGCCACGCCCAGCGACGCGGGCGGATGCGGGCGAAGCCGAGACCGGCGGCGCCGGCGACCGCGAAGGTGCCGACCACGAAGCGGACCAGCGCGACCTCCGGTCCCGGTAGGCGCCGGGTGGCCAGCTTGGCGCCTGCCGCCATGATGGCGAAGAGCAAGGACGAGAGCAGCAGGCGCAGGGCCGCCGCCCGGGCTTCGGGCGACGCGGACGACGGAGAGGACGGCAAGGCGGGGGCGTACGTTACTCCGCCGTTCAATCCGCGCCATGAGCCTTTGGTTGTACCTCCGTCCTCGCGGCGTCTCGGGAGGGCCTCGGGCCCCGGACCTCGGGCTGCCTCGGGCTTCGGAAAGCAATCACTTCCGATCGCGAACCTTTTTCCCCGATGCTCATGCCCCCCCGATGTCCGAGGTCCGATGTCCGAGGTCCGATGTCCGGTTCCGATGCCTTGCCGGGCTTCTCGCAGCCTGCGAGCTCTCGTTCCCGTCCGCTATGCTTCGCACGTGCCCGAAGAGCTTCCCCCTGCTGATGCGTACGCGCCCGAGAGCGAAGGCGAGAGCGGTGTGCCGCGCCTTCGCGAGGCGGAGGTAGCGCCGCCCCGCAAGACGCTGTCCGAGATCCTCGACTGCTTGCCGACCGAGCCCGGCGTGTACCTGATGAAGGACCGGCGCGGCAAGGCCATCTACATCGGCAAGGCCGGCAACCTGCGCAGCCGCGTCCGCCAGTACTTCCAGCCCAACTCGGGCGACACGCGCGACTTCGTCCCGTTGCTGGAGGGGATCGTCGCCGACATCGAGACGGTCATCACGACCAACGAGAAGGAAGCGCTGCTGCTGGAGAACACGTTGATCAAGCGGCACCAGCCGCGCTTCAACGTGAACCTGCGCGACGACAAGAACTATCTGGTCCTGCGCCTGGATCCCGAGGGCGAGTGGCCGCGGCTGGAGGTGGTGCGCAAGCTCGCCGGCGACGGCGCCTACTACTTCGGCCCCTATCACTCGGCGACGTCGTGCCGCGAGACGCTGCGGGTGGTGAACCGGCACTTCCAGCTGCGCACCTGCACCGATCACGTGCTGCACAACCGGCGCCGCCCCTGCCTTCAGTACCAGATCAAGCGCTGCCCGGCCCCCTGCGTCCTCCCCGTCAGCCGTGACGAGTACACCGAGCAGATCCGCGACGTGCGCCTGTTCCTCGACGGCAAGGACGACGAGCTGGTGGAGCGGCTGACCACGCGCATGAAGGAGGCGGCCACCGGGACGGAGTTCGAGCGGGCGGCGGCCATTCGCGATCAGCTGCGCGCGCTGCAGGTGACCCTCGAGTCGCAGCGCGTGGTCTCGACCGACTTCGTCGACCAGGACGTGTTCGGCTTCCACCGCGACGGGATGGCGCTGGAGATCGTGGTGATGGCCATCCGGCAGGGCAAGCTGGTGGGCAGCCGCGCGTTCTCGTTCGGCGGGCAGGAGTTCCCCGACGACGAGCTCCTGTCCTCGTTCATCGGCCTCTTCTACGACAGCCCGGCGGCTTCGATCCCGGACGAGCTGGTGTTGCCCTTCGCGATCGCCGACGCCGAGCTGAAGGCCGAGTGGCTCACCGAGCGCCGGCCCGCGCGGCGGCGACACGTCGAGGTCGTGGTCCCGCAGCGCGGGGATCGCAAGAAGCTGTCCGAGCTGGCGCAGAAGAACGCGGAGATCAGCTTCAGCACGCGGCGCAACGCGCGCGAGGACACCGAGATCATGCTGGCCAAGCTGCAGAAGCGGCTGCGCCTGCCCAAGCTGCCGCGCGTGATCGAGTGCTACGACATCTCGCACATCCAGGGGTTCGCGCCGGTCGCGTCGATGGTGGTGTTCGTCGACGGCCGGCCCGAGCGCTCGCGCTATCGCACGTACCGCGTGCGCGGGCAGGAAGGTGGAACATCGGCAGGGGGGCGCGCGCCGGGGCGCCGCGCCGGCAACGACGACTTTGCGTCGATGTACGAGGTCCTGTCGCGCCGCCTGCGCCGCGCACGCGAAGGCGATGCCGGTTGGGAGCTGCCCGATCTGATCGTCATCGACGGTGGCAAGGGCCAGCTCGGGATGGCGCTGGCCGCGGCGCGCGACGTCGGGATCGACGTTCGTCCGGGCCAGGGCCTGCCCTTCGTGGGCCTGGCCAAGGAGCGCGACGTGGCGGGCGAGGGGAGCTCGACCGAAGCACCGGTGTCGCCTGATCCCGCCGAGTCCGCTCCGGAGTCGCCTGCGTTGAACGCGTCCGCGGAGTCCGCTCCGGAGTCGCCGCCGTCGGACACATCCGCGCGCACCTCGGAAGGAGAGGCGGACGTCTCACCTGCCGTTCCGTCACCTCTCCCGGCGGAGACGGGAGAGGTCGGCGACCGCAGGTCGCCGGGAGAGGGGACGGCACCCGAATCGAGCTCGGTCGCGCCGCCGGCCGAGACGCCGCCGGCCAGCGAGGCCGTCGCCGAGGGCCCCACCGGCCGCCGGCGCCGCGGCCGTCTTCCCAAGGCCGAAAAGAGCGGCGGGAAGGATCCCGCCCGCACCGGGCCGGACGTGCGCCGTCCCGACCGCATCTTCCTGGCTCACGCCAAGGATCCGATCCCCATCCGGCCGAGCAGCGCCGAGATGTTCGTGCTGCAGCACCTCCGCGACGAGGCCCACCGCTTCGCCGTCACCTTCCACCGGCGACGTCGCGGGAACCTGACCCTGCGCTCGGCGCTGGCCGACGTCCCTGGCATCGGTCCGGGAAGGCAGCGCTCGTTGCTGCGCCACTTCGGCAGCTTGAAGAAGATCCGCGACGCCACCGTCGACGAGCTGGCCGCCGTGCCCGGAATGAGCGCCCCCGCGGCGGCGGCGGTGTTCGCGCGCCTCGGTGTGCCGCCAGCGCCGCCGGCCTCCTCGGGCGCAGGCGCGGTGCCGGCGCCCCAGGGCGGCGCGCCGACGGGCGACGAAGCCGAAGAAGAGGTGCTCGAGAACGCGTTCGCCGAGGTCGAAGAAGATCTGACGGGCGCCGACGCGGCGGACGACCTCGAGGGGCCCGCCGACGGCCTCGACGAAGAAGCTGACGTGACGGCCGCCGCCGGTGAGGACACGAGCGCCGCCGCCCCGATCGTCTCGAGGCGCGGCGGTCCGACCGAATAGCCCCGCCGGCGCGCTCTCAGCGTTCGGGCCGGGCCAGATACACGTGCTGTTCGGACCTCGTGCCGTCGCCGAGCGGCTCGTCGTGAAAGCCCCCCCAGCGACCGATCAGCCGCAGCCCCGCGCGCGCCAGCAGCGCCTCGACCTCGACCGGCGTGAGCTGCCGATGGCACAGGTGGACGATGGAGCCCCGCGAGGCCACTCGGCCATCGGGCGAGACGCGCCGGTAGTGGAACCGCACGTGGAGCGCGCGCCGCCGTTCGTCCAGGTGGTGCGACACGCTGTACTCGAGTCGCTGCTTGGTGCCCGGATGCCGGAAGACGGTGGCGTCGAAGCGGCGGTTGGCGGCGCGCGCCAGCCATCGAGCCCGCGGCGCGAACACGTCGAACGCCAGCCAGCCGTCGGGCCCGAGCACCCGCCGAATCTCCTGGAGGGCCGCGACCAGCTCGTCATCCTCCACCAGGTGCTGGATGGTGTGGAAGGCCATGACCGCCAGCGAGAAGGGCCCGCGCACCGGCAGCGCCCGCAGGTCACCCTGCACCAGCAAGGTCCGTCCCCCGAGACGACGCCCCTGGCGCCGTGCCTTCGCGCGCGCGCGGTCGAGCATGGGAGCCGCCAGGTCGAGCCCCACCACGTCGAAGCCGTCGCCCGCCAGGGGGATCAGCAGGCGCCCGGTCCCGCACCCGAGGTCGAGCACCGGGCCCCCGCGCTCGGCGGCCAGCATCCGGTAGAACGCGACGTCGTCCCGTCGCCGCCGATACTCCCAGTCGTAGAGGACCGCGTCGCGGAACGGCTCGGTGGCGCCGGCCGCCTCCTCGGCCCGCGCGTTCCTCGAAGGCGGTCGCCGCCGCGCTCGAACGACGCGCGGGCGTGCCCCAGTCGTGCGGCGCGCCACCCCCGGCCCGCCCTACATCGCGAGCGCTTGCTGGAACGGCTGCGACGCGAACTGCTCGGCGGCGCGCGCCGCCAGGTCGGAGAGCGCCTTCTCGAACATCGCCGGCCTGATGTTCGTTCCGCCGGCGCCGCCGTTGACGGCCGCGGTCCAGAGCTGCTTGCCCGAGGCGTCCTGGAGCTCGTAAAGGACCGCGATCTTGCAGGCGTACCCGACGAACCCGTCGACCCAGTAGTTGTTGATGGTGGCGACCAGCGTCTTCGGTCCACCCTTGGCGCTCAACCCGGTGCGAGCGAGCGCGTCGGTCGTCGCCTCGCCGATGGTGCGGGGCGCGACGTCGGGGTTCTTGTCGTTGATGCGCATCGGGATGCCGAGCCCTCCCCGCGCATTTCCCACGTGCGTGTGGACGGTGCCGCCATGGTCGGGGTCGCGCGCGTCCACCACCTTCAGCGTGACGGCGCCCTTGGTGGGGGCTGCGGCCGCGGCGGGATCCGGCTTGTACTGAATCGCAAAGCCGCCGCAGCCGCTGGCGTACAACGCCGTTGCGCCCACCAGGATGATGACCAGCCGGCTCAGATGTCTCGCGTGCATATCAGGCCCTCCTCACGTTTCCGCGAACAAAATGTCGCGGCCAAACCGACCGCGCGTATCCCAAGAAACCCGGCCAGCCGTCAAGTGACGCCGGTCCGGCGTCACAGGCGCCGCAGGCAGCCCGACGAGACGGCGGTCCAGACGGAGGAGTCTCGGTTCGGGTGAAGCACCTCGAGGTCACGACGGATCGCGCACGCCGCGGGTCTGTTCGTGCTCGACAAGCTCATCGAGCGCCGGCCGGACGGCGGCATCGCGCCGGAGGCGGGTCCGTGATTGCGCCGTCGTCGGCCGCCCGCCCGCGCCAGGGGCGCGGGCGCCGGTGATGCGCTAGCGTTGGCCAATGAGCCATCTCTCGGACACGACGTTGCCGCTGAGGTCCGGAGGGCGCATTCCGCAGGTGGGCCTGGGCGTGTGGCAGACCCCCTCCGGTGCGATCACGCGCCAGGCCGTCACCGCGGCGCTGGCCGCCGGCTACCGGCACATCGACACGGCCCGGATCTACCGCAACGAGGCCGACGTGGGCGCCGCCGTCCTGTCGAGCGGGGTCAGGCGTGAAGACGTCTTCGTCACGACGAAGCTCTTCAACGACGATCAGGGGTACGACGAGGCACTTCGCGCCTTCGACGCCAGCCTGCAGCGGCTCGGCCTCGCGTACGTCGACCTCTACTTGATCCACTGGCCGGTCCGCGGGAAGCGGCTCGACTCCTGGCGCGCCCTCGAGCGCCTCCACCAGGAGGGCCGCGCCCGTTCCATCGGCGTCAGCAATTACCTGCGGCCTCACCTCGAGGAGCTGCTGGCCCACGCCACCGAGCTTCCCGCCGTCAATCAGATCGAGCTGACGCCGTTCTTGCAGCGGCGTGACGCTCGCGCGCTCTGCGCGCAGCACGGCATCGTCGTGGAGGCCTACAGTCCCCTCACACACGGCCTGCGGATGGACCATCCGGTCGTGCAGGACGTGGCGCGCCGGGTGGGGCGCTCGGTCGCCCAGGTGCTGCTCCGGTGGGGGCTGCAGCACGGGCTGGTCGTGCTCCCCAAGTCCACGAAGCCCTCCCGCATCGCCGAGAACGGCGCGCTCTTCGACTTCACGCTGGACGAGCGCGCCATGCAGGAGCTCGACGCGCTGGAGGAGGGGCTCGTGACGGGCTGGGATCCGGCCGGACAGCCCTGACCGAGAGCCTGTCTCGAGTCGCCGCCTTCACCGTTCGCGGGGAGCAGAGCGGTGCACGAGCGCACCGCCGGTGCACTAGCGACGGAGCTCGTAGCGGAGCTTCGCGAACTGGCCGGCGCGCTCTGCCGAGACGAGCTTCAGGTTCGCGGCCGTGAGGCGGCGCGGGAGCACCGGGGCGCCGCCGCCCAGGAAGGCGGGCGCCATGGTGAGGATGATGTCGTCGAGCCGTCCGGCGTCGGCGAACAAACCGACGAGCTCGCCTCCGCCGACCAGCCAGACGTTCTTCCCCGCGGCGGCGGCCACCATCGCGTCGTGAACGGGCGCCACGTCGCCCTGCACGAACCTCAGGTTCGCGCCCGGCAGCGGCGGCAGCGCGCGGTGGGTGAAGATCCAGCAGGGCGTCTGCCCGTAGTACGTCTGCCACTTCTCGGGCCGCTCCAGCAGCTTGTCGTGCTCGAGCACCCATTCGTAGGTGGTCGCGCCCATGCACATGGCGCCGACGTCCCCGAAGAAGCGGGTGAACTCGCCCCCTTCGTCCCAGCCTGGCTCGCTCGGCACCTCGAACAGCCAGCTCAGCGAGTTCTTCTCATCGGCGATGAACCCGTCGACCGTCGTCGCGGTGTAGTACTGCGTTCGCGCCATGCGACAGTGCTAACGCATCAGGCCTGGGGAAGAAAGGGCGCCGGAGCCCCCGCGAGGCGAGGCTGTGGCTGGCCAGCCCGTCGAAAGTGGCTCGAAGCTCGTCAGACTCACCACGCTCGGGATCGACCTGATGATGGAGCCGGGCACCTGGCCGAGCTGGACGTGAGGCTGGGCCGAGCGGAGGCCCACTTGAACGCGGCGTCGCCTGCGTGATACGTCTCGTGGGGGAGGCGCGCCGTGATGCCAGCACCGGTCAGTCTCTTTCGTGTCTCTTCGATCTTTCGTTTGTCCCTGCTCGGTGTGGTCGCCGGCACCTCCGCCGCGGCCCACGCCTCCACCGTCGAGCCAGGACGGACGCCGGGCGCCGCGGTGGTCGTCTCGGGGGCGCCCGCCTGCCCGGACGCCTCCGCCCTCGACGCCGCCTTGAAGGGCCTCTTGCCACCCGCCGAAGAGGGTGAGGCGCCCGATGTGTTGCAGCTCAGCCCCCGCCGCGACGGCCTGGACGTCAGACTGTCCGCGGCGGGAGGTGCCCTCATCGGCCAGAAGAGCCTGATCACCGACCAGAGCTGCAAGGAGCGCGCGCAGACAGTCGCCGTGCTGGTGGCGGCCTGGGAGACGCGCTGGCGCGCTGGCTCGCCAGGCGCGCTTCCTCGCTCGTGGGCCGCCGCGGCGGCAGCAGAGCGGCCGCCTGTCTCGCCTCCGCCCGTCGCGCAGGCCCCGCCCGCCCTCGCGGCTCAGCCGAGCGTCCCGGTCGAGACCCTCACCGCCCCGCACGAGGCCGCGCCGCTTCGGATCGAGATGCGAGCGGGGCTGCTGATGTCCATCGCCGGGGGGACGGTGGCGCCGGGGGGCTCGTGCGACGTCGCCGTCACGCGTCGCGGCCTTCCGTTCGCGCTCGCGGTGGGGGCGCTGGCCGTGGGCAACCACGACGTGCCGGTCGGGCCGGCCTCGGCACGCTGGCGGCGCGTGGGCGGCACGCTCGAAATTCGCGCGGCGGTGGCGGGGCCCCAACTCGCCCTCGAGATGCACGCCGCCGCCGCGTTGACCGCCCTGTCGGTCGGCGGCGAAGCGCTGCCGGTCACCTCCCGCACCACGCTCTTCGATCCGGGGCTGATCGTGGGTCTGCGGGGACAGCTCCGGGCGGTCTCGCTGTCGCCCTGGATCGAGGCGAGCACCGCCTTGTGGCCGACGACCCACGTCGTCTTTCTGAAAGGCACCCCTGACGAGCGCGCCCTGCCGGCTTTCGAGGTCTTCCTGGGCGCCGGGGTGGCGTTCGGTGCCCGGCTGTGACGATGCGAACGAATCTGGGCGAGATCGTCGAAACATTCTTGGTGGTGCCCGCAATAGATACGGCGCGATAGCCGTGTCCCGCCTTCTTCCCCTTTCGACGCGCCCGGTGGTCCTCTCGGGCGATGACGGCGCCGAACTTGCGCCCGATGTGGACGCGTTGTATCGGGAGCACGGGCGCACCGTCCTGCGCTGGGTGATGCGCCTCGGGGGCCCCGGAATCGACGCGGAGGACGCCGTGCATGACGTCTTCGTGGTGGCCAAGCGCCGCCTCGGCGCCTTCGACGGACCGGGAAAGGTCACGACCTGGTTGTTCCGCACCACCGAAAAGGTGGTGCAGGCGGCGCGCCGCAAGCAGCGACTGCGGCGCTGGCTGTCGCTGTCGGGCGAGCCCGGCGCCGCCGGCATCAGCACCAGCAACCCCACACCGGGGGATGCGCTCGACCGCCGGCGTGACGTGGAGATCGTGTACCGGATCCTGGATCGGCTGCCGGCGCGTCAGCGGCAGATCCTGATCCTCTTCGAGATGGAAGAGATGGCGACCGAGGAGATAGGCGAGCTGATGGGCGCGAAGGGAAGCACCGTACGCGTCTGGCTGTTTCGTGCCCGGGCCCGCTTCCTGGCCGAGCACCAGCGCCTGTTCAGTGGAAAGGACGAAGGCCCATGAAGTCAGCGCGAGCGGACGGGAACGTGGGCGAGCCCGAGCGGTGGACCGCGCGGGCCGCGTCGCGGGGGACGGCGGAAGGTGCGGCCGGGGCGGTCTTGCGACGCGCGCGTGACGCGACCGAGCCCCGCCAGGAGGACGTGGCGCGGCTGGAGGCGCGCCTGGCCGCGCACCAGGCCGACGATTCGTCTTCGCCTTGGCGCTGGAGGCTGGCACTGGCGCTGGCGCTGTTGCTCGCGACCGGGGGCGCGGTGGGAGCGGCCGGAAAGCTGCTGCGCCGGACGCGATCGGCGCCAGCCGCCAGCGCGGTGATCCCCGCTGCGGAGCCGCGCGCCTCGGGGGCGCCGGCATCGCCCCTCGGTGCCCCGGCGCTGCCGGCGGAATCCGTACCAGCGGCGGCGCTGGCGGCTCCCCAGCCTGCCGCCGTCGTCCCTCGCGCCGTCGGCCCACGCGAGGCGCCTCGTGCTGCCACCGAGGCGCGCTTGCTGGCCGGTGCCTTCCGGGCCTTGCGGGCCGGGCAGGATCCCGTCGCGGCCCTGAGCGCGCTCGACAGGTACGATCGCGCGTTCCCCCGCGGCGCGCTGGCCGGCGAGGCGCGCATCGCCCGCGTCGAAGCTCTCATGGTGCTCGGCCGGCGCGCCGAGGCGCTGGCCCTGCTGGCCGCACCCGACGGCGGCGAAACCCCCGCCACCCGCAACGTCCTGGTCATGCGAGGTGAGCTGTTCGCGGAGGCGGGGCAATGTGGAAGCGCGGTCCGCGACTTCGAGCGAATCCTGGCCGCCGGCGCGCGGGACGACGCCGAGGCGCGCGCCTTGTTCGGGCGCGCCGCCTGCCGTCTGCGCGGCGGCGACGCCGCGGCAGGAGAGGGCGACCTGCGGCGCTATCTCGAGCGCCACCCCGACGGCGCCTTCGCGGCGGCGGCGCGCGAAGCCCTGAACGAAGCGCTGCACGAAGCGCCGTAACACTTCGCGCCCACCCGACAAGAGCTGACGGAGGTCCTCGATGAAGCTCGAAACATCGTTCCGTATGATCGCGGCGACCGGTCTGACGCTGATCGTGTGGACATCGGCATGCAACACTCGGACGCCCATCGGCGAGATCCCCGACGCAGGGGACGGCAACGACGGATCGCTCGGCGACGGCAGCCTGACCCGTGGGTCGGGGGGCGTGGCCGGCGATCAGGGTGGAGGCGGCGGGGGCTATCCGTCCGGTAACGGCGGCGCGCTGGCGACGGGTGGGGACACGGGCGCCTCCGGCGGAGTCGTTGGCAACGGCGGGGGGCGGACGGGGCAGGGGGGCGCGGCGGCGGGAGGCAGTCCCGCGATGGGCGGAGCGCCGGGGACCGTCGCGTGCTTGACCTACGACAACGCGAGCGGGGTCGGCGGCCAGGGCGTCGTCGCGTGTTCGCCTTTTGTCTACCCGGCGTCCGGTTTCTACGGAGACAACATCCTCGCCGGTAATTGCACCTCGTTCACCAGCTCCGTGGATTACGAGCTAGGGGTCATGGGGACCACGTCCGCTACGGTACAGGTCACGTTGACGGCGCTCTCTCTCCCTGGAGCAGGCGGAAGGAACGGGTCCCCGGGGTGGGGCTACGGCCTCGACGGCGATTGGCGGGTGACGGGCTACGACCCGCAGACGCAGCAACAGATCTTCCAGACTCGCCCCCTTCCGGGGAACGAAACCATGATCAAGTTCCGGGGCACCGGGTCCGCGCGGGTGGACATCTACGAGTGCGATCTGAATACGCCTGCGCGCTCGAAGACGATCACCTGGGCGCCCGCTTCACCTTGACGTCTTGGCCACCGGCAGCATCCCCTCCCGTTAGTCCGCCGGCTACTTGCGCGGCTTCGCTGCCCGCTTGTTGGTGAAGCGCGCGTTCCCCAGCCCCGTCCCGATGGTCAGCACGCCCCAGCGATCGACGTCCGCAACCTGGGCCAGATCGCTGAGGCCGTGCACCACGGCATCGTTGTGCATGACGACCACGGTGTCGTGCTCCTCGATCTTGGGGATGTGCTGTTGCAGGCACGCCGGCAGGTTGAAGCGGCTGCTCTCCCAGTTCCCCGGCAGGTTCTGGCCGCCGCGCTCGATGTGGCCGTCCGCGCCGATGATCCCGGGACAGCCCACGCCGATGAACGGAGCCAGCTTCGCCTTGTCCTTGGCGGCGCGCCGGATCAACCGCTCCAGCATGGCGACGATCCGCTTGACGGCTTCGTCGCGCGAGGGCTTGGCCTTCTCGTCCGCGTAGCGCCAGAGCTCGAGCTCCGCGACCGTTGCACCCTTCTCCTTGGTCTTGTCGCCGGTCTTGTCGGCGGCCTTGTCGCCCTTGCCGCCCCGCAGGTGAATCAGTCCCGTCCGCAGGTTCGAGCCGCCGATGTCGACCGCCAGGATCGCGTCGTGGCCTTCCAGCATCCAGGCCGGCGCCAGTTGCAGGGCCCCCAGCAAACCCGCCTCGTCGGGGTGGTTCTGCACCGGGACCAGGTCGATGCTGTGTCCGGCGGCCTTCAACAGCACCGACGTCCGGCCGATGGCCACCTCTCCCACCCGGCTGGCCCGCAGCCCCCCGCCGACCACGATGCGCTCCGTGTCGTGCCAACCCTTCAGCTTCAGGAACCGCGTGATGACCGTCGACAGCTCCGAGGCGAACTCCTCGATGGCCCCGTGAATCACGCCGGCCGCTTCGGGCGCCCCCTCGACGAGCAGCTTGTCCATCTTCTTCTTGGGCAGCTCCTCCGTGGGCGTGTCGCCCAGCGGATCCTCGTCGGCGACCTTCCGGACGCGCTCGCGGGTCTCGTCCAGGATCGCGCGGAACGCGCGGTTGCTGGCCCGATCGCCGATGAACCCCTCGGCGTCACGCAGCTCCGCGTTGTACGCGTCGACGGTGACGGCGGGCAGGTCGGCCGAGCCATGGGAGACGGCGATGGGGGAGGCGACGGGGGCGCTCACGATCCGGGAATGTAAGGCCTCGGGTTTCTACTGAAAGGATGAAGTGCCACCCCCACGCCGCTGGCGCCTATTTGCTTTTCGGCGCGGGCGGTGTCGCCAGGAGCTCGGCACCACGACCATCGCCGTCAAGCAGCTCGTCTGGAAGGCTTCAGAGAAGCTGAAGCACGTCGTGTCGCACCGCCAGACCTCCCGGCGCCGGTCAGAGCCCCGCTGCCGCGTCGAGATCGCTGACGCCGTCGGATAGGATCTCTGTCCCATGATCGATTTCGTCACAGGGGCCGTCTCGATGGTTCCACCTTCCCGAGACCCCACGTGACGGGGGCGCGACGCACGCCCACGCCGGCCGTTCGCGTGAGAAGCGCACGGACCGTCGTCGCGTGGGTGCGCGCGTCGGGGCTGCTCCTGCTGCAGGACGCGAAGTTGCCCAGCGCGCTGGCGGTCGTTCGAGGAGGCGTGTCCGAAGGCGGCTCGTGGTGGTCGCTGCCGGAGGCGGACGCGATCTATGCGGCGCTGGAGCGCGCGGCGGATCATGCCGACGTGCTGGTGGCCAAGCTGGTTGCAGGGAAAGTGACGCTGATCCACCGCGCGCTTTGGCCCGCCGTGCTGGCGGTGGCGACCGCGCGCGAGCCGTGGCAGGTCCGCGGTCTCTCGCCTGCGGCGCGGACGATGCTCGCGGGGTTGGACGCCGGGGGCGCGATCGACTCCGGCGGAGCCCCGGGCAAGGAGCTGGAGCGACGAATCCTCGCCCACGCCGCCACCGCGCACGGGCCCTCGGGAAAGCACGTCACCCGGCTGGAGTCATGGCAGACGTGGGCGGCGCGGAAGGCTTGCGTCGCGATCGACGTCGCCACTGCGAAGCGAGACCTGGAGGCCGCCGTCACCCGCCTCGGTGGATCGCGCGCCCTGCTGCCGTGGGCCACATAGCCGTCGCCCGGGCGAGGCCGCCGAGCGGTGGGTCGTCCGCGCCGAGGAAGCCCGCCGGTTGATCCGGCGCCGTTACACGCGACACGCGCGCTCTGTCGCCCAAGGATCGAGAACGGGCCTTGAATGTTCGGCCCGCGATGCTTCCTCTTTGTCTCATGCTTCACTTCGAGACTGGCAAGACGGGATCGCTCGAGGTCATCGGCCTGCGTCCTCTCGTGCTCCGCGGAGGACTGGCGTTCGCGCTCGGCTTGCTCGTCGCGAGCTGCTCGTCCGATTCGGCGTCGACGCCAGGAGGGGGAGCGGGGAACGGGGGGCAAGCGGCGACCGGCGCTGCCGGCGCCGGAGGCGGTGGGGTCGCCGGGGTCGGCGCCGGCGGCACCGCAGGAAGCACGGCCGCTGGCGGCGCCGGTGCAACGAGCGCTGGCGGCGCCGGTGCAACGAGCGCTGGCGGCGCCGACGGCGCGAGCGCCGGTGGCCAGGGCGGAGGTCCGGGGACCACGACCATCGAGACGTGCATGGGGTCCATACCGACCGGCATCGGCGTGCCACCTGGAACGGTGGTGACCGCCAGCACCGCCAATGACACCGACCCCGCGACCAATGTCATCGACGGAGACATCGTCGACGAATGGAACGCCGGCACGGTCAGCGGATGGATCACCCTGACGTTCCCGGCTCCGACCATGATCGCGGCCGTTCGCATTCACGCCGATGCGCTGCCCGTCACCAACGAGATGTTCACGTTGAGCACCAGCACCAGCACAGTCCCGCTCGCCTCCTTCTCCGCCGAGGTCATGACCGTCCCGGGGACCTTCCTCCCGGAGGTCCGCATTCCACCGGCGCTCTATTCGGACCTGACGATCATGGTCAACGCCGGCGCGTCCTGGGTCGGCGTCAACGAGATCTGGGTGCTTCCCGCATCGACCTGCCCCTGAGGCGACGCCCGCTCTCGGCGCCCACACGGCCCCACCCTGGCAGGCGCCTCCGAGACACCCCGGGGCTGAGCGTCGTCAGGAAGCGACAGAAAGCGGCCCGGAGCGGCGAATTCCGGTCAGATGTGACCGGATCCTGGGGGAGGGGACCAGAGCCCCAACGCCATCACCGACGTGGTCGCCGTGCGCCTGGCCGAGGCCGGCCGGACCTGGGAGGCCAAGCGGGATCGTTGTTCGCTGCGCCGGGCGCTGCTGGACCTGCTGCAGGCGCTCGACGAGTAAGAGGCGGGGAGGTCGAGACGCCGGACCCCGGGAAGGGGCGGGCTAGAACGTGGTACCTCATGGGGCACGATGTCGCGGCCTGAAAGGTGATCCCGCTCGGATTGGAAGAGGCGGTCGCCGAGCTCAAGCGCGACCCGTCGCATCCCGTGCATGCTCGCGTCGACGGACTGGACTTCGAGCTGCGCATCATCCCATCGAACCAGACCCAGCCGGGCGTCGGCTCGAGGCTCGCGGCCATCGGTCCCTGGGAGGGGGTGGCGCTCGAGGACCTGA
>Ga0068853_100000822_pt1 | contig 21676 bp, 20 predicted proteins | sample KBSCornC32_FD_65655 | JGI IMG/M metagenome (GOLD analysis project Ga0068853, IMG submission 65655) | Corn rhizosphere microbial communities from Kellogg Biological Station, Michigan, USA - KBS Corn C3-2 | ecosystem: Host-associated > Plants > Roots > Rhizosphere > Soil ...
GAGGACGCCGCCGAGGGGGGCCGCCTGTCGGAGGCCCGTCTCGTCGAGCTGGCTGAAGAGACGCTGGAGGACCTGCCTCCCGACATCAGAGGGCACCTCAAGAACGTGCCCATCATCGTGGCAGAGCTCCCGGCGGCCGCCGACGTGGCGGGGGGCCTGGACCCGCGGCTGCTGGGCATGTTCCACGGCGCCTCCCACGCCGAGACGGGCGCGACCGACAGCGTGCCCGCCCTGACCGAGATCGTGCTCTTCCGCGCGAACATCGAGCGGGTCGCCGCCGACGAAGACGACGTGCGTGCCGAGGTCCAGATCACGCTGCTGCACGAGGCCGGGCACTACTTCGGGCTGGACGAGGCGGCCCTCGAACGCCTGGATCTGGATTGAAGCGCGCGACGCGGCGGGGCTGGTGCCCGTGTCCACCGAGCGCATGACCACGCGAGGCGCGCCCGATGGGACGGCCCGTCGACCGCCGCTCGTCGTGATCGGCGGGGGCGTGCGCGCCGGCAAGAGCCGCTTCGCGCTCGAGCGCGCCCGGCAGCTGGGTGGCCCGCGCCGCGCCTTCGTCGCGACCGCCGAGCCCCTCGACGGCGAGATGGCCGAGCGCATCGCGCGACATCAGGACGAGCGGCGGGGCGGCGGCTTCATCACGCTCGAGGAGCCGCTGGATCTGAGCGCGGCAATCGGGTCGGCTTATGCCGCGGCCGACGTGGTCGTGGTGGATTGCCTCACGCTCTGGGTCTCGAACCACCTCGTGCGGGGGGCAGGGGCCGCCGCGCTCGGCGAGGCCTTCGATGGGTTGCTCGCCGCGCTGGCGCGTCGCCCGGTCCCGGTGCTCCTTGTGTCGAACGAGGTGGGGCTCGGCCTGGTGCCCGAGACGCCGCTCGGTCGGGCGTTCCGGGACCAGGTCGGCCTTTTGCACCAGCGCCTCGCCGCGGTGGCCGACGAGCTTTACGCCGGTCTGATGGGAGCGCTGCTGCGCCTTCGTCCTGCGCCAGTCGAGGCCGTCCTCGTCCAGCCGTCGCCCGCGGGGGATGGCGCGTGAACGCCCACGTGATCCGCCCGCTCATGACGGCGTTCGCGTTCCTCACGCGGCTCCCGATCCGCGCCGGCGTCATCTCCGACGACGACCTGGGACGTTCGGTCGGCTTTTTCCCGCTGGTGGGCCTGGTGCTGGGCTTCGCGATCGCCGGCCTGGCGTACGCGGCGGCCCGCCTCTTCCCGCCGGCAATGACGGCCGTGCTGGTGGCCGTCGCGCTCGCCGCCGTCACGGGTGGCCTGCACCTGGACGGGCTGTCGGACCTCTTCGACGGGCTCGGCGGCGGCCAGGGGAACCGGGAGAAGACGCTGGCCATCATGCGCGACAGCCGGATCGGCGCGCAGGGGGCCATCGCGGTCTTCCTGGCGCTGGGGGCGAAGATCGCAGCGGTGTCGACATTGATCGAGGCCGGCGACTTCCTGGCGCTGGCGGCGATCCCCGTCATCGGTCGGTTCGTGGTCGGGCCCGCCATCGTGCTGTTTCCTTACGCGCGGGCCGAGGGGCTCGGGCGCGCGTTCAACGGCCGGGCGCGGCTTCCGCAGCTCGTGATCGCCGCGCTCATCACAGGCGCGGTCATCCTGGGCCTTGGTCCGACGTTGCTGGCCGCTGCCCTGGGGGCGCTCGGCGTGGCGCTGCTTCTGGCGGTCGCGCTGCGCATTCACCTGGGCGGCCTGACCGGGGACATCTACGGCGCGATCATCGAGATCGGCGAGGTCACCGCCGCGTTCCTGGCCGTGCTGCGCTGACCGCGGGCCCGCCTCCCCCCGACGCCGGATTCCCCCGCGAAGAGGTCGGCGGCGGCCCGTCGTGTTAGGGTGATGCGACCCATGGCCGGTGAGATCGTCCACCTGGAGCTGCCGAGCCGCAGCTTCGAGCGAAGCGCGGCGTTTTACGGAAAGATTTTTGGCTGGCGCGCGGAGGGCGCCCAGTCCGGGGGCCACCTTCTGTTCGAGACGTCGCGCGCGGCCGAGCAGGGCGCGAGCGGGGTGAGGGGGTCCTTCATTCTTCACGCGCTGGCGCAGGCCCCGGGGCCCCTGCCGTTCGTGGCGGTCGACGACATCGGCGCCACGTTGGCCGAGGTCGAGCGCCTGGGCGGGCGCGTCCTGGTTCCGCGGCTGGCCCTGGCCGGTCAGGGCGAGTTCGGCCTCCTGGCCGATCCCGATGGCAATGTCATAGCGGTGATGGTCAGGAGCGGCGGCACCGAGGCGAGCAGCCCGTCCGGGGAGGCCGCTGGAGCGCCGCGTCCGCCGGTCGCGACCGATCCCCCGGCCAACGACTCGAATTCGAAGGCGGCGGCGGCCGACCAGGCCGCGGCTGGCGCGCGGGCGAAACCGGCGGCGTCCGACAAGGCAACGCCTCCGCAGGCGAAGACCGCGGCCAGCGGGCGGCCCCCCGCGGCGAAGGCCGGCGGTAAAGCGCCACCTCGCCGTAAGCGCTGATACGGTCGGTAAGTAGACAAAGGCGGTTTCCGCGGTAGACGAATCGCGGTCGGCAGGAGAAACTACCGGCCACTTCCAGCCAGCGAGGAACCTCACGAGATGTCACACCCTCCTGCCGAGCCCCCCCTGCGTCGATTCGGTCTGGCCCCCGTCGGTCTCTGGATTGTTCTTGGTATTCCGGCCTTCGCGCTGCTCTCGGGGGCGTCGCCCGCGCCCGCCTTCGCCGAAGACGTGAGGACCGTCAATCGCCTCACCGACATGAACAAGAAGGCGCTCGAGGCCTACGCCGTCAGTGACTTCAACAAGGCGCGCCAGATCCTCAAGCAGGCGCTGGACACCTGCAAGAGCTCGGGGCTCGAGAAGCACGCCATCGCCGCGCGCACGCACATCCACATGGGCGTGGTGTTGGTCGGCGGGCTCAATCAGCGCGACCTGGGGGTCAGGCAGTTCCAGAAGGCGCTCGAGATTCAGCCGGACATCCAGGTCACCCGCAACGTCGCCACCCCGGAGGTGGTCTCGGCCTTCAAGGAGGCGCTCGCTCTGCTCGAGTCAGGGGGCGTGTCCCGCACGCTGGGCCCGGGCGGCGGCCAGGCTGCGGACGCTGAAGGCGACGATGGGGGAGGCGAGGGCTCGGCGGGCCGGTCGCGCGCCGGGGCCTCGGCGGGCGTCATCCACACGCCCATCACGAAAGGCAAGAAGGGCCAGCCAATCCTCGTGACGGCGCGGCTCGGGTCCAACCTCGGCGCCGCCGACAAGGTGGTGCTGTCGTGGAAAGGCGCCGACGACGAGGTCTTCGCCACCAAGGAGATGATCCAGTCGGGGAACAAGTACGCGGCCCAGATCCCCGCGGCGGCCACGAAGGGCAAGGGCGTCGCGTACTTCATCGAGGCGCAGGACAGCGAAGGGACGGTGCTGGCCTCGGCGGGAGGTGAGCCCAGGCCAATCGCCGTCGCGCTCGGCGAGGGCGGCGGAAAGAAGTGCGATCCGGACGACGAGGACTGCGAGGACGGCGCCGGCGGAGAGGGGGGCCCTCCGCTCTTCTTCGCCTTGATGGGGGGCTGGGGCGTGGGCTACACCACCGGCTACGCCGATCGCACGAGCTCCCTGAAGGTGTCCCCCGGCTTCGCGCCCTCCGCCGCCGCGCACATCGCGCCCGAGGTTGGCTACTTCCTGAAGCCTGACCTGCGGTTGTCGCTGCAGGTGAGGTTCCAGATCGTGGGCGGTCCCAACGCGATGACGATCGACGGGATGGACAAGCCGGCGGCCTCGGTGGGGATCGCGGCGCTGGCGCGCGCGGCCTGGTTCTTCGGCGGCGACAAGCTGCATCCCTACGCGTCGGCCGCCCTGGGCGGCGGCCAGATCCGGCACGTGGTGGTGTTCTCGAGCGCGCAGAAGATGTGCGGCAAGAGCGGGCAGACGACGTGCATCGACACCGTGACGGCCGGGCCGATCTTCGTGGGAGGCGGCGGTGGCGCCACGTACGATCTGACGGACAAGCTGGCGCTGGTCGTCGATCTCAACGCGCTGGTCGGGTTCACGAAGTTCACCTTCCACTTCGACATCGACGCCGGCCTGGCGCTGCGCCTCTGAGCCGGGATCCTCCGTGAGCGCCGTGAACGACTTCGCGCGGGAGCTGGCCGTGGCGACCGAGGCGGCGCGGCGGGCCGGCGACCGGCTGATGGAGCACTACCGCGCGGGGTCCGTGGCCGTCGAGACGAAGAGCGACAGCTCGCCGGTGACGGCCGCCGATCGCGACGCGAACGACACCATCCTCGGGGTCCTGCGGGCGGCGTTCCCGGACGACGCCGTGCTGAGCGAGGAGAGCCCCGACGACGCGCGCACACGGCTCGCGCGTGCTCGGGTCTGGATCGTGGATCCGCTGGATGGCACGCGTGACTTCGTGGCTCGAACGGACGACTTCTGCGTGCACGTGGCGCTGGCGGTCGGCGGGGTCCCGACGGTGGGCGTCGTCCACCACGTCACGGCGGGGCTGACCTACCTGGCGGTGCGCGGCCAGGGCGCCCACGTCGAGGCGGTCGGTGACCGGGCCGGTGACATCGCCGGAAGTGTCTCCGGCGGGGCGCGAACCCCGCTGCGAGTCTCGCTCGTCGCCGCGCCCGCCCAGGCGCGGGTGGGGACGAGCCGTCTGAACATGAACCAGCGGCTGCGGCGCGCGCTGGAGGCCACCGGGCTGGCCGGCCGGTCCGTCGCCCGCGGCGCCTCGGTCAAATTGATGGCGGTGGCGCGCGGCGAGCTCGACGCCGTCGTCAACTTCAGCGCCGCCGAGATGGAGTGGGACACCTGCGCGCCCGAGATCGTCATCCGCGAGGCGGGCGGCCAGGTGACCGATCTGGACGGAGCGCCGCTCCTCTACAACCAGGTGGACCTGGCGCGCCGGCGCGGGAGCCTGGCCAGCAACGGCGCGTGCCACGAGGCGCTGCGCCTCCTGGTCGAGCCGCACTTCGCCGCCGGAGATCTGGTGGCGGGGGTGCCGCCGGACCGCGATCCTCGGAGGCCCTCGTGACGGATCCCGAGCCGTGGCTGGTGGCCGTCGACGGCGTCGATGGCAGCGGGAAGTCCGTCCTCGCCGAACGCCTCACCGCCGCGCTGGACGGCGGCGGCATCGCCTGCGCGCTCCTCCGCGTCGACGACTTCCGGCGGGCCGTCGACTGGCAGCGGCCCGGCCGGACCGAGGCGGACGCTTATTATGACGACTACTACGAGCTCGACGGGTTGAACGCGGCGGTGCGCCTGCTGCTCGATGGCGCGCGCGAGGTCGCCGTGCCCGTGTTCGATTCGGCGGCCGGGCTCCGCTCGGGCGTGCGTCCGATCCGCCTCGGTGGCGTCGGCCCACGGGCGATCGTGGTGGAGGGCGTCTTCGCCTTGCGGGTCGCCCTGGTGCGCTCGCGGGCGGCCGTCGTCTACCTGCGGACGTCTTTCGCCGAAGCGCGACGGCGGATCCTGGCACGCGACACAGCGCGGGGGCGGTCCGCCGCCGAGGTGGCTCATCGCATCGACGCCCGGTATTTCCCGGCGCAAGAGCGGTACCTGCGGGAGCACGATCCGGCGGCGCGCGCCGCGTTCCTCGTCGACCACGAGCGGGTAGGGGCTCCCGCGGTCGCGCGCTTCGGCGCCCCGGAGCTCCCCGGACCCGTCGACGCGGCGGTGCGACGCGCGCTCGCGGCCTTTGCCGTGCCCGCCGTCGTCAAGTAGCCTCACATCCTCGTACCTGCTCGTCGCTGTTCCGTCCCCTTCCGCCAACGCACCGCTGAAGATTCAGCCAAGACGAAGTGAGCGGCCCCCGCCCGTGACCACCGAGACGTCATCCTCTTCCGCCCCCGTCCCTCCCGCCGCCGAGGTCCCCGCGCCGGTCATCATTCGTGCCACCGTGACCGAGGCGGCCGGCGCCAAGCAGCTCGTGGCCGGGCTGACCGTGTTCGAGCGGTCGATCCGCCAGCTGGCCCGCACGCCCGGACGCCGCATCATCGTCGCGACCGACGGTGTCCTCGAGCTGCCTCGGCGGATCCCCGGGTCCGTCGAGGTGCGGCGGCTCGATGGTGACGTCAACGAGGCCATCGCGGCACTGGCGGCGGAGCTGGGCGCGGTGGTGATCGGCGCCGACGTGGTCCGCGTCGGGCGCGAGCCCGTGTCGCGCGGAATGCGCGTCATCGACGGGACGGCGGCGGTCATCGCCGAGGATCGCGTCTTCAACGACCTGCTGCGGGGCGATCTCGGGTTCGTGGCCCGGCACCTGAACAAGAAGATCTCGTTCCCGGTCACCCGGTTCGCCCTCTGCCGCATACCCATCACCCCCAACCAGGTGACGCTGCTGGCGGCGGCGATCGGGCTCCTGGGATGCCGGCTGATCGCCTCGGGCTACTACTGGGCGACGGTCTTCGGCTTCCTGCTGGCGCAGGCGCAGTCGATCCTGGACGGCTGCGACGGCGAGCTGGCCCGCGTGCGGTTTCAGCAGAGCCGGATCGGCGAGTGGCTGGACACGCTGGTCGACGACTTCCTGAACCTGGCCCTCATCACCAGCGTCACGATGGGCCTGTGGCACGCCGCCGGTAGCCCGCTGGCCATCGTGGGCGGCGTGGCGGCGGTGGGGATGTTCGGCTTCTACAACATCGTCAGTTACCGCGAGCTCGTTCGCCAGGGCGTCGGCGGCGAGCTCATCAATATCCGGTGGAAGCTGACCAAAGGCCGCAACATGAAGGGCATGGTCACCGAGAAGGGTGGGGGCTGGAAGAAGGCAATCCTGGCGTTGGGTCGTCGTGACACGTTCGTTCTGGGGTGGTTGATTCTCGCGATCTTTCATCTCACGCCGGTCGCGCTGTTGTGGGCCGTACTGGCGGCGTTGCCGTGCTTCGGGGCCGCCCTGGCGCAGGTGCTCATCAAAGAAGAGCAACCCAGCGTTGACCCTGGGCGGCCGAGCGGTTAGCTTTCCCGCGCCCCATGGGTCGAGAAGAACACATCGAATTTCAGGGACGGGTCGTCGAGGTCTTGCCTGCCGGGAACTTCCGCATCGAGATCGACAACGGGCACCAGATTCTCGCGCATCTCGGCGGAAAGTTGCGCAAGCACCGCATTCGCGTCGTCCTCGGTGACAAGGTCACCGTGGCGCTGACGCCCTACGATCCGACGCGCGGGATCGTGGTTTACCGCGGCTGACGGCGACGGATGCACGCGCGCGCTGCCAGGCCCGCAGCAGGTCCAAGGTACCGGCTCGCGGTCGGACTGGCCCTGGCGCTGTCGGCGGTGCGGTGCACCCCCGGGCAGGCGCGGCCCGACGGCGGCGCGGCGGGCGTGGTCTCGCCTCCTTCGAAATCGGCGCCCGCGGCACCGTCGACCGGCGGCGAGCCCCCCTTGCTGGCCAGGAACGACGCCCACGGCGCGGCCGCGGCGACCTCGCCCACATCGGGGCCGGCGACGGTCGACGTGCCGGCCCCCACCCAGATGCGCGATTCGGTCGCGCCGCTGGTCGACGGGGTCAAGGCGTCGGTCGTGACGATCCTCAGCACGAAGATCATCCGCCGCATGGCCCGCGAGGATCCGTGGAGCGCGATGTTGCGGGAGCAGTTCGGGCTGGGCGGCCCCCAGGTGACGCAGGAGCGCGCGCAGAGCCTGGGCTCGGGCTTCATCCTCGACGTCTCGGGCGTGGTCCTCACGAACAATCACGTCGTGGCGGGCGCAGACGAGGTGGTCGTCAAGCTGGCCGACGACCGCAAGCTGGCGGCGCGAGTGGTGGGGAGCGATCCGGCCACCGACGTGGCGGTCGTGAAGATCGACCAGCCCCCCGCCAATCTCAGCGCCGTCACGCTGGGTGACTCCGAGAAGTTGCGCGTGGGCGACTACGTGCTGGCCATCGGCAATCCGCTGGGACTGGGCCAGACGGTGACCATGGGCATCGTCAGCGCCAAGAACCGCGCGATCGGCGAGAAGCTGGGCGAGCTCGATCCCCGCTACCAGGACTTCATCCAGACCGACGCCGCCATCAACCAGGGCAACTCGGGCGGGCCGCTCTTCAATTTCAGAGGGCAGGTCATCGGCATCAACTCGGCGATCATCAACCCGGGCGTCGCCATGAACGTTGGCTTCGCCATCCCGATCAATCTGGCCCGCCAGATCGCCGATCAGATTCGCCAGACCGGCACCGTGGCGCGCGGCTACCTGGGGGTCGGGGGCGAGGACTTCACCGCCGAGCGCGCCGCCGAGTTGCACGTCCCGTTCGCGGCCGGCGCGCTCGTCAACGTGGTGGGGAGGGGGACGCCCGCCGAGGCCGCGGGCCTACGTCCCAACGACGTGATCGTCGAGATCGGCGGGCGCGCCGTCGACTCGTTCCGCCACCTGCCGATCGCGGTCGCGTCGCTGCGGCCGGGCGAGAAGGCGACCCTGGTCTACCTGCGGGGCGGCAAGCGCGTCGAGACCACCGTGACCCTGGCGGCGCAGGGCGGGCCGGGCGGGGGCGCTCACCTGTTCCTGGGGATCGATGTTCGTCCGCTGGATGCGCGCGAGGCGCGGAGCGTGGGGCTTGGCGCGGGGCAAGGCCTGGCGGTCACGGCGGTCGATCCGCGCGGTCCCGCCAGCGGCGTGCTGGAAGAAGGCGACGTCCTCTTGCAGATCGACGGCCAGCCCGTGACCTTCGATAGGCTGCGCGCCTACGAGGGGAGGGTGGGCAGCGGCCGTTCGGTCCTCGTCATCCAGCGCGGCAGCGCCCGCTTCGGTCTGAAGCTGTAGGCGCGGGCCGCCTCGAACGGAGCGCCGGGCGCACACGCTCCTGGCTAGGCGGAGGCAATGACGGTACTCTGTCAGGATGGCGACGGAGACCAGCAAGCTGGCTGTCGCGCCGGGAGGGACGGCCCCAGACGCGCCGGTGAAGGCCCTCAAGGACCCGGTCGCGCCGGCCGCGCTCGCGCACCTTGACATCGTCCAGGGGCCGTTCTGGCAGCGAATTCCGGCCTACGCGAACATCAGCGAGGCGGAGTTCCTCGACCACAAGTTCCAGGCCAAGAACAGCATCACGAAGATCTCGAAGCTGCTGGAGGCGCTGCAGGGCCTGGTGGCGCCCGAGTTCATCAAGGACGCCGAGACGGGGTTCGCGCGCGCGCCCATGTCGGTGCGGGTGTCGCCGTACCTGCTCTCGCTCATCGACTGGACGCGGCCCTACGAGGACCCGCTGCGCCTGCAGTTCGTGCCGATGGGCTCGCGGCTGCTGCCGGATCATCCGAAGCTCGACCTCGATTCCCTCCACGAGCGCGCCGACATGCCGGTGCCCGGGCTGACCCATCGCTACTTCGATCGGGCGCTGTTCTTGCCTCTCGACACCTGTCCGGTCTACTGCCGCTTCTGCACGCGGAGCTACGCGGTCGGCGTCGACACCGAGGAGGTGTCGAAGTTCCAGCTGCGCGTGAACGCGGACCGCTGGCAGCAGGCCTTCGCGTACATCCGGTCGCGCCCGGAGCTGGAGGACATCGTGATCTCGGGCGGTGACGTGTACCAGCTGCGCGCCGAGCAGATCACGGAGATCGGCGAGACGCTGCTGGCCATGCCCAACATCCGGCGCTTCCGTTACGCGACCAAGGGGCCCGCCGTGATGCCGCAGAAGATCCTGACCGACGACGCGTGGACGGACGCGCTCACGCGGGTGGTCGAGCGGGGGCGGGCGCTGCACAAGGAGGTGGTGCTGCACACGCACTTCAACCACCCGCGCGAGATCACCTGGATCACCCAGGCGGCCATGAACAAGCTGTTCGAGCGCGGGATCACCGTGCGAAACCAGACCGTGCTCCAGCGCGGCGTCAACGACGCGGTTCCGACGATGCAGCTGCTGGTCAAGCGGCTGGCGCACCTGAACGTGCACCCGTACTACATCTACATGCACGATCTGGTGAAGGGCGTGGAGGATCTGCGAACGACGCTGCAGGCCGGGCTCGACATCGAGAGGGGCCTGCGTGGGCTGACGTCGGGGTTCAACACGCCCCTCGTGGTGGTGGATGCGCCGGGCGGCGGCGGCAAGCGCGACGCCCATTCTTACCAGCACTACGATCGGACGACCGGGATCTCGGTCTACACCAGCCCGAACGTGCACCCGGGCAAGCTCTACTTCTACTTCGATCCCATCGACCAGCTGCCGGCGGAGGGCCAGGCTCGTTGGGCCGATCCGGCCGAGCACGAGAAGATGATCGAAGAGGCGCGGGCGGCCGCCGAGCGGCGCCCGCACTGAAGCCGAGCCCGAGAGACCGAGCGATGTCCGAAGGTGGCTGCACGAGCTGCGGGAAGAAGGGGGGATGCGACAGCCGCAAGCACGCGATGTTCGCGGCCATCGACGGCGCGCTGGCGCGTCTTTATCCGACGCGCCGCTGGGGAGAGCGAGACGACGCGGCGGCCCTCGCCGACGGAATCGAGCGCGAGGAGGGCGAGTCCCTGGCAGTCGCGGCCGCCCGGCGCCTGGGCACCGCCGTCGTCTTTCGGCCGGGCGAGCCCGACGAGTGGTGTGACTACGTTTACGTGCTGTGCCTGGGCCGAACGCCCTGCATCGCCGAGCTGCGCGAGCGGCTGGCCGGTCGCGACCAGGAAGGCCAACGCGACGGCGAGGACGGGCAGGGCGCCGCATCATCCTCCGTCGAGATCGAGGACGACGGGCCGCCCATCGAGGAGCGATACCTGCGGGTCGCGCTCTCGAGCGTCGCGCGTTTCGCGGGCGTCCAGGAGGTCGCCATGACGCTGGACCGCGAGCCGGGGGGCGGCGATCTCGTCGTGACGGAGCGAGCCCGGAGCGGCGTGTTCGATCCGGTCCTGCTGCCCCGATTCCAGGCGCTGGTCGCGGTGCTGGCCGAAGCGGACATTCGCCACCTGGACTTCGGCGAGATCGTCGAGCCTCCGGACGGTTTCGAAGCGGCCGCAGGCTACGCCGAGCGGTTCGGCGCCGCGGCGCCGGTCATCGCGAACTATCTCTTCTATCCGCAGCCGCCCACGGCGATCACCACCGCCGTTTTTTCTCGGCCGGCGCAGACCTGAGATCCTCCTGGTGGCGAGCGGGCGATCACCGTGCTGGTCGGTGCGATTGTTTCGCCATCATTTCAGCATCTTGATGATGGAGGGGGTTAGACCCTGCCCGAGCGCCTTGGCCCGGCGCTCCTCGGCCGCGTCGTAGCGGCCGATCGGCGCGGCGGCCACCTGATCGAGCAGCTGCTTCGCCTCCTGCGGCTTGCCTTCCTGCGCCAGCGTGTCGGCCAAGAACACGCGCGCGCGCAAGTTGTTCGGGCTCACCTGGCCGAGGACCTTCCGCAGATGGTCTTCGGCCTTCGCTCGATCGCGCTTGGGCCAGGGCAGCTTCTCGTAAAAGCGCCCCCACGCCACGCCGACCCCCCCGTGGTTGTAGCCCGGCGCGATCTGCTCGGCGCGCCCCAGACGCTCGCGGAACTTCCCCTCCAGGCCCGCAGCCAGCGCGCGCATCACACCCAACCCCAGCGCGTAGCTCCCGATGTTGACGGCGGCCCAGTAGTGCCCCTCGACTCGCTGGGGCGCCAGCGTCACCGCGCGTTCGGCGTAGTCCCAGCCCGTCTTGCCCAGCTTCGAACGATCCTCCGCCGGCAGCGAAGGATCGTCGCCCAGCCAGAAGTAGACCCGCGCCGCGCGCCACTGGATCTCGAAGTCAGAAGGCACCTGACGGGCGCGCTCATCGAGGAACTGACGTTGCTCGGCCAGGATCCGCCGATCGTCCCGCTGCGCGTAGAGCGCGTCGAGGCGGGCCAGGAGCGCGGCCGGTCCCAAGGCGGCGAGGGGGGCTCTGGTGGTGGAGCCCGGCGGAGACGTGGGGGCCGGCGCGATCGACGACGCTGCCGTCGCGGGCGTCGCGTGCGCACCGGCGTCCGCGACGACGCTCGCGCTTCCATCAGAGCCCGTCGCCCCGACGCCGCCACTCGAGCCCGGCCCCTTGCCAGCGACGGCAGAAAATATTACGAGGAGGCAGAGTAAAGGCGGGCTCATGCCCGAACTATATAGGTTATGCTCGCCCCGGATTACACGGAGGACATCGTGGCTGATCGCGCAGAACTGAAGATTGGAAACAAGACCATCGAGCTTCCGGTGATCGTCGGAAGCGAGGGCGAGGTGGGCATCGACGTCGGCAAGCTCCGCGCGACGACCGGCGCGGTGACCCTCGATCCGGCGTACATGAACACGGCCTGCACCTCCAGCGCGATCACCTTCCTCGACGGCGAGCGCGGCATCCTTCGCTACCGGGGTATCCCCATCGAGCAGCTGGCCGAGCACGCCACCTTCGTCGAGGTCGCGTACCTGCTCATCTACGGGCACCTGCCGAACCAGACCGAGCTGAGCAGCTTCTCGAACATGCTCACCCGTCACTCGATGCTTCACGAGGACATGAAGCGTTTCTTCGACGGCTATCCCGGCGCGGCGCACCCGATGGCGATCCTGTCGGCGATGGTCGTCTCGCTGAGCAGCTACTACCCGGACGCGCTCAACGTGAAGAACCACGCCGAGGTCGACGTCACGATCGCGCGGCTCATCTCGAAGCTCCGGACCATCGCGTGCTACTCGTACAAGCGCCAGCTCGGCCAGCCCTTCGTGTACCCGAAGAACTCGCTCAGCTACTGCGCGAACTTCCTGAACATGATGTTCTCGGTCCCGGCCGAGCCGTACGAGATCGACGAGGACCTGGTCAAGATCCTGAACCTGCTCCTCATCCTGCACGCCGATCACGAGCAGAACTGCAGCACGTCCACCGTTCGGATGGTCGGCAGCTCGCAGGCCAACCTGTTCGCGGCGGTGTCGGCCGGCATCCTGGCGCTGTGGGGGCCGCTGCACGGCGGAGCCAACGAGGAGGTCCTCGAGATGCTGCAGGAGATCCAGGCGGGCGGCGGCGACGTCAAGAAGTACGTCGACCTGGCCAAGAAGAAGGACTCCGGCTTCCGCCTGATGGGCTTCGGCCACCGCGTCTACAAGAACTACGATCCGCGGGCGAAGATCATCAAGGCCGCCGCCGACAAGGTCCTCGGCAAGATGAAGACGCCCGATCCGTTGCTGGACATCGCGCACCGCCTGGAGGAGGCGGCGCTGACGGACCCGTACTTCATCGAGCGCAAGCTGTACCCGAACGTCGACTTCTACAGTGGGCTCATCTATCGGGCGATCGGGATCCCGACGAACATGTTCACGGTCATGTTCGCCATCGGCCGCCTGCCGGGATGGATCGCGCACTGGAAGGAGATGCACGAAGATCCCACCACGAAGATCATGCGCCCGCGCCAGATCTACACGGGCCCGACCGAGACCCAGTTCGTTCCGATGGCCAAGCGGCCATAAGGCCCGCGACCGGAGGGCGGCGAGTCTGCCGCCCCTCGGGTGAAAGCTGGGAAGGCGAGGCGCCGGTTTATCAGCCGGCGTCTTCGCGACAGTCGTTAGTTGACATAATATTTCTTATCGGCGCTTTGGGTGTGAAGGCCGGGGAGTAAGGTGTCCGGATGCCGTCGCGGGTCACCGACGAGATCATCGGAAGAATCTGGCGCAAGTACGACTCCATGGAGGCGCGCCTCACGGCGCCTCTGACCGCCCGGATTCTGGATCTCGCGGACCTTCGGAGTGGCATGCGCGTGCTCGACCTCGCCACCGGCCGCGGTGAGCCGGCGATCGCCGCTGCTCACCGAGTCGGACCGAGCGGTCGCGTGCTCGGGATCGACACGTCCGAGAGCTCGCTGGCGATGGCGCGCGAGCGGGCCCTCCGGGAGGGATTGACGAACCTCGAGCTGCGCGCCGTCGATGCCGCGTTCTTCGAACCCCCCGAGCGAGAAGCGTTCGACGCCGTGCTGGCCCGCTGGGGCCTCATGTACATGAAGGATCCCGTCGCCGCGCTCGTCCGAGCGGGCCGCTGTCTTCGCCCCGGCCGCTTGCTGGTGGCCGCCGTGTTGGTCGAACCTGAACGGACTCAATATTTCACCTGGCCGCGCCGCTTGCTCGAGAAGCACGCGCGTCTGCCGCCGGTGTTGAACGTGGAGGCGCCGGGACCCTTCCGGTACGCGGAGCTGGAGTCGCTGTCCCGTGACCTTCATCGTGCCGGCTTCGAGGTTCATCACGCCGAAGAGATGGATGTCGCGGTCGCCGAACTGGGCAGCGTCCCCGAGCTGATCGAGTGGTTCCGGGCTTTCGGCCTCGGCGGGCTCCTGGACGCGTTACCCGAGGAGCTCCAGCGCTCGTGGGCCGAGGACGTCGCTGCCGCTGCCGAAGAGCTCCGCGTGGGCGACGCGTATCGCCTCGGCGCCGTCACGCGCGTCGTGGTGGCTCGTTCGCGCTGAGGCGGCGCTGGTCACTTGTCGTCCCAGCCGGTGCTGGTGGCGGCGCCGAGGATCGCGTGGACCGCGTAGATCTTGCCACCGTACATCTTGAACATGTGCATGTCGGCGTTGCCCATGAACAGGTCGAAGCCCACGCCGATGCCGGTCTCGACGTCGGAGAAGATGATGTGGGACTTGATGACGTTTCCGGTGGGATCCCCTGCCTGACAGCTCGCTCCGACGTTGCATCCTCCCGGCGAGTTGCCGTTCTCGAGTCGTTTGCAGCTGCTGTCCGTGTTGCAGACGCCGGCCGGGAACGCCTTGAAGTACTTCAGCATCCAGGCGTTCATTTCCTTCGCCGTGTTGCGCATGGCCTCGGGCACGGCCTTCTCCCAGCCGACGGTCGTGTCGCTCATGCTGATCGCCTCCGGCTTCGACGGATAGTTCGACCCGGAGACCTTGTAGTCGCCCGGCCTGACCGCGATGGTCTCGATCTCCGTGATCTTCTGAGCCGCGAGCCTGAGGCGCAGCGCCACCGGTAGATCCATGTTGCCCTCGGGGACCACGGCTTCGCTGGCGGTGTTGCAGCCTTCGGTGTCGTACGCGGTGTGCTGGTACTTGACCGCGCCGGCGGCCGTCTTCCAGAGGCCGTCCTCGCCGACCTTGATGGCCTTGCCGTTCTCCGTGACTTTGACCGCGTCCGCGATGGGCAGTCCGGCCGAAGAATGAGCGGCCAGCGCCGCGAAATAGGCCTCCACGGTGCTCTTCAGGAAGTCGCGCGAGCAGGTGCCGCCGCCGGGGCTGCTGCCGCCGGCTCCTCCTGTGCCTCCACCGCGTCCGCCGCTGCTGCCTGCGCTGCCGCCGCTTCCCGTCATCGTCATGGCCGATCTTCCCGCCGTCCCCGCTGCGCCCCCGGGCGCTGCGTCGGTGGAGCCACCGGCGGCCCCTGAACCACCTCCGGCCGAGCTCCCCCCGGAGGCCGTTCCACCGCCGGGACTTCCGCCCGAAGAACCGGCGCTGGAGCCTCCTGTCGCGGCCATGCCGCCACCACTCCCTGCTGGTGTGGTGGCGCCGCCGCTTCCGGCACCCTCGCCGCCCGAGCCGGCGCCCGAAGAACCGCCCGAACCGCTGCTCCTCCCACCGCTGCCTCCGCTGGTCTTCGGACCTTCACCGCCGCCGCAGGCGGCGCCACTCACCATCAGCAAGGTGACGCAACGTAACCCCCAGATGCGACTTGTCTGCTGCACCCTTGATAATGGGAAGGGCCTGGCCGCACCTTTCGAGACCCCTGCCGAATCTGCCCCGAATGTGAGGGCCGGCGCCCTCCGGGGCGGGCTCACTTCCCTGCCCCCTCCGCGACGGCCGGTCCGCTGCCGGCGCCCCGGCTGCGGCTCGGATCCGTCGCATCGGAACGAAGTCGCCCTCCGTCCCGGGCCGCTCGCGTCGGGCTAGACCAGATCTAGACCGGGATCGCCTTACCGGCGTCGATCGCGTCGCGATGCTGCTCGTAGAACGCGACCGTTCGGCGGATGCCCTCCGCGAACGACACCTCGGCCATGAAGCCGAAGCGCTCGCGGGCGCGCGTGACGTCGAGCAGCCGCTTCGGCTGGCCGTTCGGCTTGGTGGAGTCCCACACGAAACGACCCTTGAACCCGGTCTCGCGCGCGATGAGCGCGGCGAGGTCGCGGATCGAGATGTCGGTCCCGCTGCCCAGGTTCACCGGATCGCTCGAGTCGTAGCGCTCGGCGGCCAGCAACAGGCCGCGCGCGGCGTCCTCGACGTACAGGAACTCGCGCGTCGGGGAGCCGTCTCCCCACAGCTCGATGTGGTCGGCGCCAGCGATGCGCGCCGAGACACATTTTCGGATCATGGCCGGGATGACGTGCGACGTGTGCAGGTCGAAGTTGTCGCGGGGCCCGTACAGGTTCACCGGGTAGATGACGGCGCTGTTCATGCCGTACTGGGCGCGGTAGGCGGCCGACATGACCGACAGGACCTTCTTCGCGATACCGTACGGGGCGTTCGTCTCCTCGGGGTAGCCGTTCCACATCTCGTCCTCGCGGAACGGGACGTTCGCGAACTTCGGGTAGGCGCAGATGGTGCCCGCCGCCAGCAGCTTGGGGATGCCGGCCAGGCGGCACTCCTCGAACAGGTTGGTCCCCATCATGAGGTTCGCGTAAAGGAAGCGCCCCGGGTTGTCGCGGTTCGCGCCGATGCCGCCCACCTGGGCCGCCAGGTGAATGACCAGGTCCGGGCGGGTGTCACCGATGAGGCGCGCGACGGCGCCGCGATCGACGAGATCGGTGGCGGCGCTGCGCGGGACGATCACCTTCGCGCCCAGGCGCTCGAGGCCCGCGACCACGAATCCACCCAGGAAGCCGGCGCCCCCCGTGACGACGACGCGGCGACCGTTCCAGAATGCTTGCGAGGGTTGTGAGCTGAGAGTGGTCAGAGGACTTTTCCTTTCCGGGGATCTACGCGCCCGTCGGCGGCCTTGGAGGCGGCGTCCGGCGCGGAGGCGCCGGTTTTGCCGGGCGCGGTCGCACCGGCGGCTGAATCAGAGGCGGCGGGCTTGGCGGTGCCGGCGTGACCGATCGGCGCCGCGGGGCCGTCCACCGGTGCGGCGCCCGAAGCGGGCATGCCGCTTCGAAGGCCTCTCCGTCCGGCGGTCACCTCGGCCGCCAGCGCGGTCAGCTCGGCGAGTGATGCCGTGGCGTCCGCCGCCCGCGGAGAGACGCCCCCGACCTTCAGGGTCGCGCCATACGTGGTCGCCACGAAGAGCCGCATGACCTCGGCGCGCTCGCCCGGGACCACGTCCGCGTAGGCGGTGACGAGATCGATCAGATCGCGGGGAGCATGTCCCGCCGCCGCGGCCAGGGCCCAGGCCGTCAGAAGCTTCACCTGGAAGTTCCGCACCGGACCGAGCACGGCGGCCGGGCTGATCCCCGGAGGGACGCGGTCCTTCACGAACGGCGCGTAGATCTCGGGCGGACCGATCTTGCGTCCCACGCCCTTGGCCTGCGCCATGCGGTAAATGAGGGCCGCGACGACCCCGGGCTCGGCCAGCATCTCGTCCGCCGAACGAAGGGCCTCGCTGTCGGTCTTGAAGACGTATGCGTTCTGACGGACGGCGGCGAATCGCTCGCGCTGCGTGCCCGTGCCCGCGTCGGGCGCGACGCGCCCCATCGGTCCCTCGCCAACCCGCCACTCCCGGCCGATGACCTCCATGGCCAGCGCATACCCGTCGACGAGGACGCGGGACACCGGCGCCGAAGGATCGGCGGCATGAGCGATGCGGTCGCCCACCAGTCGGGCGATCCGGCCCGAGGCCGTCTGGACGAAGGCCGGATCGCCGGGAGGATCGTCACCCACCTCGATCCACGATGCGTCCCCATGGACCTTCTTGCGGCCGAACGACGCCGACTCGGCGAACCCGGTGCCCGACGCCGCTTCCTCGGTACGGGTCGCGCGGGTTCCGGCCAGCACCAGGACCGTCGGCTCGGCGGCGCGAGCGCGCGCCGCCGGCGAGAAGGTCCGGCCTTGCCACCCGTTGCGCAGGAGCTCCTTGGCCAGGTAGTCCGTTCGCAGCAGCTCGCCCATGAAGCCCTCGGCCGCGCCTCGGTGGATGGGGGTCGCGCGGGCGTCATCGACGGCGACGGCCTGCAGAAGGCGCAGCCCGGCGGGGGCCCCGGGCTCCGCTGCCGTCGCGCCGGCCACCGGCTGGTAAACCAGGTAGGAGTCGGGCGGGCCGAGGGGGGCCTTGCCGTCACCGCACCCGGCGGGCCCGCAGGCGAACCAGAGCGCGGCCAGTGCGGCGCAGGAGGCGGCGCCGCTGCGAGGCGCCTCGCGGCCGAGACGAGCACACCTTCGGGGACGGACCGTCGCGCGAGCACCGACGTCGGTGCGACGAGACGATCCGGGTGGCATGCCGAGGACCATACAACACGGAGTCGATCGATTCATCTCGGTCGCGCCCCGCGACTTGACGGCCAGACCGCGACAGTACGAGACTGGCCCGATGACTAGAAACACCTTTTCCTTCGCCTACGGACTCTTCGCTATCGTCACGCTGGTCGGCGTGAGCTGCAAGAACGACGACCCGGCGCCGACCATCGTTTCGTTCTGCGCTCAGAAGGCCGAGCGCGAGTGCGGGACCGCGACCAAGGGCATGGCCGCCAACTGCGGCGCCGACCTGGCGACCTGCAAGGCCACCCGGGCGGGGCTCTGCGTGAATTGGGCGCAGGCGCAGGTGAGCCCGACCCGGCCGCTTCGTTCCGAGAACATCGGGCGTTGCCTGGACAAGAGCGCGGAGGCTTACGCCGGCACCTTGGTGACGCCGGACAAGCTCGCCGCCATGACCGACGCTTGCAATCGCGTGTTCTCGGGGAACATCCCGGCGGGCTCCGCCCTCCCCTGCCAGAGCAGCTACGACTGTGCCAGCGGCGTCATTTGCGACCAGGCCTTCTGCGTGAAGGAGACGCCGCCGGGCATCAACGGGTTCTGCAGCGATCCCGGCACCGTCTGTCCGGCGAACCAGTACTGCGCGGTCGTCGGCACGCTGAAGAAGTGCGCGCCGAGCAAGCAGGCAGGCGAGCCGTGCAACGCCACCACGCCCTGCGCTGACGCCTTCCGGTGCGGAGCCGCCGGCACGTGCGTGGCCAAGGCCACCATCAACATGGCGTGCACCTCGAACAGCGACTGCTCCGCCGATTCGCCCTACTGCGATCCGTACTATCCGACGGGCTGCAGCTGCCGTCCTGGGTTTTCGCCGGGGCCGACCAGCGCCGAGTGCGCGAACTTCGGCAACCTCACGGTGACGGGCACGCCGATGGTCTGCACCGGAACCCCGGGCGGCGCGGCGGGTGCCTCGGGCGCCGCCGGGACGTCAGGCGCGGGGGGCTCGGCGGGAAGCGCCGGAGCGGCCGGGACCACCGGCTCGGCGGGGGCGGCCGGTGGCGCGGGCGGCGCGGGCGGCGCGGGCTGAGGGACGCGGAGGCCCACCCCGGAGTTCGCGCGATGATCTTCAGCGACGTCACCGCCACCGTGGGGCGCACGCCCCTCATCGAGCTCCGGCGCATCGACACGAGCGGTGCGCGCGTGCTCGTGAAGATGGAGTCACGAAACCCGTGCGGCAGCGTGAAGGACCGCGTCGGCGTCGCGCTGATCGCCGACGCCGAGGCGCGCGGGGTCCTGAAGCCGGGCGCGACCCTGGTCGAGCCGACCAGCGGTAACACCGGGATCGCCCTGGCCTTCGCGGCGGCCGCCAAGGGGTACAAGCTGAAGCTGACCATGCCCGAGCGGATCTCGCAGGAGCGCGTCGCGTTCCTGCGGCTGCTCGGGGCCGAGATCGTCTTCACGCCGGGGGCCTTGATGCGTGAGGCCGTCGTGAAGGCCGAGCAGATCGCCGCGGAGACGCCGGGCGCGTACATGTTGCAGCAGTTCCGCAACCCGGCGAACCCCGCCGTCCATCGCCAGACGACGGCAGAGGAGATCTGGAGCGACACGGGGGGCGAGGTGGACGTGTTCGTGTCGGGCGTCGGAACCGGCGGCACCATCACCGGTGTCGGCGAGGTGTTGAAGCAGCGTCGGCCCCATTGTCGGGTCGTCGCGGTCGAGCCGGCCAGCGCGGCCGTGCTCTCCGGGCGGACCGCCGGGCCTCACCACATCCCGGGCATCGGGGCCGGCTTCGTCCCGGAGATCCTGAACCGCTCCCTCATCGACGAGGTCATCCCCGTGAGCGAGGAGCAGGCCGTCAGGGCCCAGCTTCAGCTCGCCAGCCGCGACGGGATCGCCGCCGGGATATCGAGCGGCGCCGCCCTGGCGGCAGCGCTGACCATCGCGGCCCGCCCGGAGTCGAAAGGACGCCGGATCGTGGTCATCCTCCCCGACGGCGGCGAGCGCTATGCCGGCGGCACCGTCTTCAACGAGCTGGTGCGAGGGGTGCGAGGCTAGTCTACACGGCGGTGGCGAAAAGGGCCTCTAATCACGCCCTTTCTGCACCGCCGTGTAGTCCAAAGGAGCGGGCCCGCCGGCTTGTCGGCGGATCGTTGACGCTATTTCGACGACGGTGCGCTAGTGACTGACGCGCGTTAGGTGGACGTTGACCGGAATGTTCTCCAAGGTCACGGGATCAACTCCTCCTAGCAGAGCAGAGCCGTCCGCGGTGTCGCCGCGCAGGGCGATGTCCAGAGACACCTTGGCATCGTTGGGCCTGCACGAGGTGACGTTGCAGGAGCAGTGGTCGAGGGAACACCCCTGTAGAATGGCGCAGTCTACGGTTTCGGACGTGAAGAGAGTCGTAGAAATGACGCACGTGTTGCCCTCGCCGTTGCCAAATACCCATTCCGCGGGCGGACAATAGAACGTAACGCCCTTGTAGGTACTGGGAGGAAACGCCGCGCACCAGTCTTTCCAGGCCTCGCCGAGAGGAACGGTCATCTTCAGGCGAAGCTGTTGCCAACGGACGTCGGTGGTGTGATAGGTGAAGCCCTCCCGGACCTCGAACCCCGGCGTTCCGCCGGCATCTCTGAACCACCCGCCGTCGGCCCCCTTATATTGGCTCGACGGCAGGGGAACGTCGTCGCCTCCCATCTTGATGTCGGCCGACACCTCGTCGCCGCTCACCGACATCGAGATCCGCAGGGCGTCGGATCCGGACGCGAACAACAAGTTCTCGAAGTAGCCGATCCAGACCCCCTGCGCGTCTCGAGAGAGGCCCAGGGTGGCGTCGGCGCATGCCTCCGCCGCGGCGCACGCTCCCGACGGACAACGAACCGTCCCCTGGGCACACGGGGCTGGGCCTCCTGGGCCCGTGCCCGGGGAGGCGCTGGTGTTGAGGCAACCCGAGCCCCCGCCGGCCACACCAACCACGCAGGCCAGCGCCCGCAGCAGCACGACCCGCCGGAACACGCGGACAGGACTCGCCGCGGGGAGTGACTCCGATGAGCTCCTGGTCGAGATCCGCTGGAGGCCCTTCTTCATTTTCATTTGTCCCTCGGGGTGTTGGAAGCTGTGACAGGCCGGCGGTGTGGCGGGACGCTAACGGTCATGTCGCGCGAGGCGGACATTGACGGGCGGCCTTCCATTGAAGATCAGTGAGCCGTCCGCCACGTCGTCTCGCAGCGCGATGTCGAGGGTCGCCTGCGTGCTGGTCACGACGCAGGCGCTCTCGCTGCAGACGCAGTAGGGATCGAGAAAGCAGCGATCCAGAAGGCTGCAATCGACGGGGACCTCGCTGCCCCGCACATCGATGCTGCATCCGGTGTCGGTGTGGTTCGCGAACCGCGGACAATAGAAGGTGTACCCTTCGACGGTGAGCGGTGGGTAGGCCGCGCAGTAGTCCGTCCACGGATCCCCCAGCCGCACCGTGAGCTTGAGGCGCTGGCTCTCCCACCGCAGGTCCGTGGCCT
>Ga0068853_100000826_pt1 | contig 21641 bp, 19 predicted proteins | sample KBSCornC32_FD_65655 | JGI IMG/M metagenome (GOLD analysis project Ga0068853, IMG submission 65655) | Corn rhizosphere microbial communities from Kellogg Biological Station, Michigan, USA - KBS Corn C3-2 | ecosystem: Host-associated > Plants > Roots > Rhizosphere > Soil ...
ATCGACCGCGCCCTTGCTCAGGCCAGACTCGCTGCTTGAAACTTGCCTTATTCGTCTAGATTCTGATCGGGTAAGGCATCTAGTACCGCCGACCCGAAATTCCTGACCAGGAATTTCGGGTCGGCGGTACTAGGACAGGAGGTGGGTCAGCTTGTCCGGGTTGCGAACCGTGTAGAGCGCGGCGATGCGATCGCCCTCGATCTCGAACGCCGTCGTCTGAACCACGCCCTCCTCGGTCCGCACGACGAAGCCCGGCATGCCGTTGATCGTCGCGCGCTCGAGCTGGTCGGGTCGAAAGAAGCCGTTCTGGGCCAGGACGCGGGCCAAGAGCTCGACGATCGAGCGCCTTCCCCGGATGGGCTCGAGCGACGCCGCGCGCTTGCCACCCCCGTCGGCGTAGAGGACCGCGTCGTCGGCCAGGAGCTGCGCGAAGCTCGCCACGTCGCCCCCCGTCAACACCGCCTCGAACGCCTCGAACAGCTTCTGGCGATGCTCGTCGCTCGGCGCGAACCGCGGTCGCTCCTGGCGCACGTGCTGGCGGGCGCGCGCCGCAAGCTGGCGACACGCGTCCTCGGTGCGCCCGAGCGTGCCCGCGATGTCCCCATAGTCCATGTCGAAGACGTCGTGGAGCAGGAACGCGGCCCGCTCGAGCGGTGACAGGCGCTCGAGCGTGACGAGCAGCGCGATCGAGAGATCGTCCGCCATCGGCTGTTCCGGCGCGCCCACGACCGGCTCCGGCAGCCAGGTGCCGACGTACTGCTCGCGGCGAGCGCTCGCCGACTTCATCCGATCGAGGCACAGCCGCGTCACCACCCGTGCCAGGTAGGCGCGGGGGTGCTCGACCTTCGAGGCATCGGCCCCGGCCCACCTGAGATAGGCGTCCTGGACGACGTCGTCTGCCTCGGCGAGGGAGCCGAGCATGCGATAGGCCAGCCCGGCCAGGAACGGCCGATGCGCCTCGAAGTCTTTCGCGTCCGGCTCGGTCATGGATCGCTCGCGAACAGATGCATGGTGCCCTTCAGACGAGACGACAGCGCCGATTGTGACAGACGAGCGGATGTTCGTCGCAAAATCCGCGGCCGCTCCGGGGACCTTTCCTGGTACAACATCGACATGCAGATGCCCGACGGGGGGCCGTCGTGAGACCGGCGCGCGACCAGCCGCTCCCCCGCATCCGCCTGGGCGTGTCCGCGTGCTTGCTGGGATCCAAGGTCCGGTTCGACGGCCAGCACAAACGCGACGCGTTCCTGACGGACGCGCTCGGCCCTCTGGTCGAATGGGTCCCCGTCTGCCCGGAGGTGGAGGTCGGAATGGGCGTTCCTCGCGAGGCGGTTCGCCTGGTCGCGAGCCCGGTCGGCGACGGCCCGCGCATGGTGGGGCTCACGAGCGGGACGGACTGGACCCAGCGGATGAACCGGTTCGCGGCGACGCGCGTCCGGGCCCTCGCCAGCGAGGAGCTGAGCGGCTTCGTGCTCAAGTCGAAGTCGCCGAGCTGCGGCATGGAGCGGGTGAAGGTCTTCGCCGAGGCGGAGTCGCGAGGGCCCGCGCACGCACGCGGCGCGGGGCTGTTCGCGGCGGCGCTCGGCGCCGCGTTCCCCAACTTGCCCACGGAGGAGGAAGGCCGCCTCGAGGACGCCCGTCTGCGCGAGAACTTCCTGGAGCGCATCTTCGCGTACGCGCGGCTGCGGGCCTTCTGGCAGCACGGCCAGCACGGCCCCGACGGGGCCCACGAGGGCAAGAACGACGTCCGGGGCGACGGCAGAAAGGACGACAGAAGAGACGGCTGGACGCTGGGTGGCCTGGTCGATTTCCATGCCGCCCACAAGATGGCCCTGCTCGCCCATTCGACCGAGGGCTACCGGGCCCTCGGCCGTCTGGTCGCCGGAGCCAAGGCGCTCCGGCGCGCGGAGCTGCGCGACCGCTACGAGGCCGGCTTCATGTCGACGCTCGCGAAGCTGGCGACGCCGGGGCGCCACGCCAACGTGCTCTCTCATCTGGCCGGGCACCTCAAGCACGCGCTCGACGCTGCGGACAAGGAAGAGCTGAACGGTCTCATCGAGGAGCAGCGCCGCGGGCACCTGCCGCTGGTCGTGCCCCTCACGCTGCTCGCCCATCACGCTCGGCGTTGCGGCGCCGCCTACCTGCTGGGGCAGACCTACCTGAACCCGCGGGTCGAAGAGCTGCGCCTCCGCAACCGCGCGTGACAGAGCCGTCGTCCTCGGCTCTCGCCGGCTCAGATCCGCGCGAACGCGTCGAGGGCGCGCTGCCGCGCCCACGCGTGGTCGACGATCGGCTCCGGGTACGTCACGCCGAGCTCGACGGCCCCGCGCGCGAGCGCCTCGCGCGGCGCCCGCCAGGGCTCGTGAATCCAGCGCGCCGGCAGCTCCCGGAGCTCGGGGACGTAGCGCCGGACGTAGTCACCGTCCGGATCGAACTTCTTGCCCTGGATGACCGGGTTGAAGATGCGGAAGAAGGGCGCCGCGTCGGCGCCGCACCCGGCGGACCACTGCCAGTTGAGCGTGTTGTTCGCCAGATCGGCGTCGACCAAGGTGTCCCAGAACCAGGCGGCGCCCTGCTGCCACGGCAGCAGCAGGTCCTTGACCAGGAAGGACGCGACGATCATGCGGACGCGGTTGTGCATCCAGCCCGTCCGCCACAGCTGGCGCATCCCCGCGTCGACCAGCGGGTACCCGGTCTGGCCGCGCTGCCACGCGCGCAGCGCGCCCGGTGAGTCCGCCCAGGCGAGGTCGCGGAACCGCGGGCGAAGCGGCTCCGCCGACGTGTGCGGGAAGTGAAACAGCAGGTGGTGCGCGAACTCGCGCCACCCCAGCTCGCGCTGGAAGGCCTGGGCGGCGGCCGCGTCTGCTGCGTGCGACGCCGCCGCGTGCCAGAGCTGGCGCGGGCTGATTTCCCCGAAATGAAGGTGCGGTGAGAGGCGGGACACCCCGCTTTGCGCCGGCCGATCGCGGGCCTGCGGGTATCCGTCCACCTCGTGCCGCGCGAACTCGTCGGCGCGCGACAGAGCGCCCGCTTCGCCAGGCGTGAAGGACGAATTCATCTCGCCCGCCCAATCGATCCGCGGCAGCAACCCCAGCGAATCCAGCGACAGCGACGCCGGCCACGCGGCGGGCGCGGGCAGGCGGCGCGGGCCGTCGGCCGGTGGAGGCGGCGGCCCCATCGCCGCACACGCTCGCCAGTAGGGCGTGAACACCTGGAACGGCCGTCCCTCGGCCGTCTGGATCGCGCCTGGCTCGTAAAGAAGGGCCCCCGGGAACGAGCGGGTCTCCACCCCCGCGGCGCGCGCCGCGACCTCCACCCTCCCCTCCGCTTCGATCGCCGCCGGTTCGTAGAGACGATTCCAGAACAGCCGGGCGGCGCCGGTCTCGCGGGCGAGCCGCGGCAGGACCTCGCTGGCAGGGCCGCGCCGGATGAGCAGCTTGCCCCCCACCGCCCGCAGCGCCCGATCGAGGCTGGCCAGCGAATGATGCAGCCACCACCGGCTGGCGGCGCCGGGCGGCCACGGGCCGTCGTCCTCCGGCGACCAGAGGAAGACCGGGATCACCGCCCCTCCCTCGGCGACCGCGGCGCTGAGGGCGACGTTATCGGCCAGCCTCAGATCCCGTCGAAACCAGAGGAGAGTCGTCAAGGCGCGAAGCTTCGACGGCGGAGCCGCCGCGAGATCACGGCGCACGACACGGCGAGGAGCAGCCAGGCGCCCAGGTGGTACACCAGCACGTGCTGCATGCCTCGGTGGCAGACCAGCTCGCCGAGCAGCGCGCCGGTGGTTCCGGCCCCGAGCCCGGCGGCCAGGGCACGACCCCAGGACGGCGCGGACTGGCGCAGGCCCGCGAGCGCAAAGGCGAGCGGCACCAGCCCGACTCCGAGGTGACTGACCGAGCAGACCCACTCCGGACTGTCCGACGGCGACCCAGCGCCGCGCGCGAGCGTCACCGCCACCATGGCCGCGGCCGCCGCTCCGAGCGCGCCGATGCGCCAGCTCGAGCCGACGCGTCCCACGCGCGGCGCGAGCGCCGCGATTGCCCCCAGGACCGCCACCACCAGCAGCGGTCCGACGGTGACGGCATGGAAAAAGAGCTCGCTCGGCCGGGCCAGACCGGCGACCAGCGCGACGGCCATCCCCGCCAGCGCGAGCCCGACCTGCGCCTGCACCAGCCAGAGCGCCTGGCGCCGCCACGAGACCGCCTGCGGTGTCGCCCGCAGCTCGGCCATCGCCGCGTGCCGGGCCCGCGACAAGGGCGTCTCCCCGCCGGTCATATCGACTCCCCCAGGGGCGCGAGCAGCTCGCGCAGCCGCGTGTAGCCGCGGTGGGCCCGCACCTTGGCGGCGCCGATGGTGATGCCCAGCGCCGTCGCGATCTCGGCGAACGAGAGGTCGTGGAGCTTGTGCATCACCACCGCCTCGCGCTGGTCGACGGGAAGCTGCATGAGAGCGTCCTGCACGGCGCGCGAGGCGGCCGGATCGGGCGGCTCGGGTGTATCGGCGACGGGCTCGCGGGCCGCCGTCGCGGGCGACGCATCCTCGCGGCGCGCCTTGCGGCGCCGGAGCGCGTCTCGCCCCGCGTTGGCCGCGATCGCGAAGATCCACGCCCGCACGGTCGAGTCGGGCTCGTAGCGGCCGCGGGCGCGCACCACCGAGAGGAAGGTGGTCTGCAGGACGTCCTCGGCCAGCGCGGGCTCGCGCATCATTCTCTGGAGGAAGCCGAAGACGGCGGGGGCGTGACGTTCGTAGAGCATCTCGAAGGCGGCCTCGTCGCCGCGACAGAAGCGCTCCATCAGCGCGGCATCCGTGGGAGCCGCCGAAGCGTCTGCAGTCTGTATACGCGGCGCGGGCGTCACCGGTAACGAGTCTGCCCCACGAGTCGCGCGCGCGCGACTGGTTCGAGGCGCGACGGAGCCCCAGGGCCGGCCGATCGCCGTCGCGGTCACGACGGCGCCTCGGTCGGCACGGGGCCGGCGTCCCAGGCCGCCACCCCTGGTCCCACGCCCGCGCCCGTCACGGCGTCGACGAACGCGCCGAACCGATCGGCCGCTCGCCATCGCCCGAGCTCCGCGCGCGCGCCCGCGGCCGCCACCTTGAAGGTCGGGTCGCCGAGCAGGCGCTCGAGCGTGCCCCGAACCTGCTCGCGCGTCAGCGTGCCGGCGCGCAGATGCAGCCCCGCCCCGGCGGTCTCGATCGCGCTCATGGCCAGGTACTGATCGAGGTTCGACGGGATACCGAGCACCGGCCTCCCCTCGGCGAGAGCCTGGTACGAGGTGGTGCTGCCCCCGTTCGAGATCACCAGGTCGGCGCGGCGCGCCGCGAGGTGCCCGGGCAGATAGTCCGCCACGTGCACGCGCGCCGGGACGTTCGCCAGGCGGGTCCGGCCCGCGGTGGCCACCAGCACCTGACAGCCGAGCGCGGCGGCGGCCTCGACGGCGATCGGCAGCGCCTCCGCGCGCCCGGACGAGCCGAGGGTCACGTAGACGGTCGGTCGGCCCGGCTCCAGCTCGGCCCACCAGGGCGGCAGCGGGACGTCCGGCGACCAGAGCACCGGCCCCAGATACCGCTCGTGGGGCGCCAGGGCGCGCACGCCCGTGAGACCGGGCGCGTCGGGGAAGAGCACGTGGTCGGCGTGGGTGAGCACCTGCGGCAGGCTGCCGATCTCGGGCAGCTGGTGCTCGGCGCGCAGCCGGTTCACCGGCGCCGCGAAGTGGCGGAACACGAACGGCAGCGCCTTGGGGAAGTGGACCCGGGCCCGCTCGACGCCCAGCCAGCGCACGATCGGATGGTCGGGCATGGGCCAGCCGTCCCGGGCCGCGCGGGGGCTCCAGTAGGCGTTGATGAGGCAAGCGTAGGGAACGCGCGAGAGGGGCGCGGACACGGACAGCGAGAGCCGGAGGTCCCCCACCACCAGCGCCGGTCGCACCTTCCTGAGGAGGGCCCGCTCCTCAGCCACGTAGCGCGCCAGCGTGCGGCGCCCGTAGATGCGACGTCCCCCGGCCACGCGCGCCTCGACCGTCGCGGGGCCAAGCGAGAAGATGTCGTGCCGGGTGAAGCGGGCGCCCCCGAAAACCAGCTCGTCGAAGTGGCTCGCCGCGAAGTGGACGTCATAGCGGCTCGGATCGAGCGTGCGCGCCAGCGTCGCGAGGCGCACCACCTGCGCCAGCGTCACCGCCTCCGAGACGAAGAGGACGCGCGGGCGAGCCATGTCAGTCGCAGTCCTCGAGGGCCTCGCCGGCCAGCGCTCGCCATTCGGCGGCGTCGACGCCGAACCCCTCCAGATCGCCGCGCGACACGACCGCCTGGGCCAGCGGGCGGGCGCGTGCGCAATCGCCCGAATCGGCGAAGAACGCGGCGGCCATCGCCTGGTTCCCGGGATAGCTGGGGGCCCGCTGCAGCGCGAGCTGGAAGTAGGCGGCGGCCTTCTTGGACGACCCTACCGAGATGATGGCCGGCGCCTTCCAGTAGAGGTTCGCGAGCGCGCGGGCGCCCGCGGCCGAGTCGTGGGTGGGGGCCACCCGATCGAGGTGAAGGAGCGTCCCTTCGATCTCGGGGATGACCTTCAACGCGTAGAGCTTGCCGTGGGTCAGCGCCTCGCCGCCCAGGTTGGCGGCCAGCCAGAGCAGCGCGTCCGGATCGTCGGGGGATCCGCGCAGGACGTCGCGCGCCAGGTCGATGCCCCGTCGATAGTGGGCGCGGGCGGCGTCGCCGCCGTCGTTCGCGCGGCCCGCCCGGTAAGCCAGCTCGATCGGGCTCTGGGCATGATGGCGGGGCTGGCTCATTGTGTTCGTCTTCTCGGCGGTGGCCGCCGACAGCGCGCCGCCCGAACCGGCGACGCCGGCCAGGACGACAGCAATACGAAGGGCGGCCCGGCGGCTCGTCACGAGGTCACCCTTCCCAGCAGGCGGCCGAGCCCCGCGAGCGTCTCGGGAACTCCGGCGTAGCCGCCCGCGTACCAGAGCCACCAGCCCGCCATCATGGTCCCGTGACCGATCAGGATGAAGACGTGGCTCCACATCTCGACCACGTCGGATTTCGCCGCCAGATAACGTCGCCAATGCATCACCTCGTCGACCAGGCTGTAGATGAACGACAGGATCGTCAGGACCAGGGCCGGGATGCCGAAGCGACGGCCACCCGAGTAGGCCGCGCACAGCAAGATGCAGCTCGCGATGCCGAGCCCGATGATGACGTGGTGGACCAGCGCCTCTCCGCCGCGCAGCGCCTCGCGGTAGATCGTCCGATGGCCGATGGTGTCGACGGCGATGGCCAGCGTGAACACCGCCGCGCCCAGGGGGACCAGCAGAGCCTCGGCGGGCAGGGGCGCGGCGACGTGCCGCCCGAGCCACACGAACCCGCCCGTCACCGCGCACAGGCCGAGCATGAGGCCGACCCAGCTCACATAGACGATCCAGTCCGCCCGACGAAACAGGCGGATGCGACCGACGTAGACGGCGATGGCGTTCACGACGCGCGCCCCCTGCCCGCGATCCGCCCCACCGCGGTCTCGCCGAGCGCCCGGAGGGCGAGCCAGAGCTTGCGCGGGCTCGACACCCTCGCCCGCCCCGCCTGCACGTCGAAGCCGCGCGCGGCGATCACCCGGCCGATGTCGGCGTAGATCAGCCGCGCCGCCCGGATCGCCGCCTCGCAACCGGCCGGCAGCGCCGGCAGCCCGCGATCGCCGGAGCGGTAATAGCCGTCGGCCCGGCGGAGCAGCTCGGCGACGGCCGCTGCCTCGCCCGCCCCGAGCAGCTCGGCGGGGAGGTAGACGCGATCGAGGCGCGCGTCCTCGGCGACGTCCCGGCAGATATTGGTGAGCTGCATGGCGGTGCCGAGGTCGGCGGCGCGCGCGAGGACGCGCTCGTCCGTCACGCCCATGACCCGCGCTATCATCAGGCCGACCACGCCGGCCACGCGGTGGCAGTAGACCAGCAGCTCGGCGAAGGTCTGGTAGCGGACGCGCCCCACGTCCATCTGCATCCCGTCCAGCAGCTCGTCGGCATCGATCCGGGGGAGACGCCGCCGCCTCACCACCTCGCGAAACCCGACCAGGACCGGGTCGGCGAGGTCGCCGTCCTGGCAATCGGGAGCGTAGACCCGATCCAGCTCGCCTCGCAGGCGGGCGACGGCGCGCGCGGCCGTGGCGGCGTCGGGCGCGTGATCGACCGCGTCGTCGCACCGCCGGCAGAAGGCGTAGATGGCCGCCGCGTCTCGCCGGTAACGGCGAGGCAGCAGGCGCGCGCCCCAGGTGAAGCTCTTGGCGTGGTGGCGCAGGATCTGCCAGGCCACCCGCCTCGGCTCCTGCAGCGCCGCGGGCGAGGTCGTCGGCGTGGCGACCAGAGCGACGGCGCTCATGAAGCGAGCGCCTCCACGCCGCCGCCCAGGTCATCGATGACCAGCCGGGCGGTCGCCTTCCCCGAGTTGATGACACCGGGCACGCCCGCGCCCGGATGGGTGCCCGCTCCCACGATGTAGAGGCCCGGGATCTCCGGGTCGCGGTTGTGCGGCCGGAAGTACGCGCTCTGTCCCAGCCGCGGCGCCAGCGAGAACGCCGATCCCTGGAACGCATTCAGGCGATCTCGGAAATCGAGCGGCGTGAACACCCGCTTGACCACGATCTCGCGCCGCAGATCCGGGAGCACCGTCTCGAGCGCCGCCAGGACGCGGTCCGCGTACGGCTCCGCCTCGCGCGACCAGTCGATGTCCGCCGCGCCCAGGTGCGGCACGGGCGCCAGCACGTAGAACGTCTCCCCACCGGGAGGCGCCAGGCTCGGATCGGTCACGGTCGGCTGGTGCAGGTACAGGCTGAAGTCGGGCGGCAGCGCGGGGCCGTTGAAGATCTCGTGCAGCATCTCGCGGTAGCGCGGCCCGAACAGGATCGTGTGGTGCGCGCGGCCCGGGTAGCGGCGCCGCGTCCCGAAGTAGATCACGACGAGCGACATCGACCAGTGCATCCGCTCCAGCTTCTGGCCGCGCGCGCGGGCCGCCGGCTCGCCGGAGTAGAGGCGCGCGTAGGTGTGGTGCAGATCGGCGTTGGAGACGACGGCGTCGAACGCCTCCTCGTCTCCGCCCGAGGCGACGAGGTGCCGGGGCCGCCCGCCGCCTTCGCGAAGCAGGCTCACGCCCGTGACCGGGGCCGAGAGGCGCAGCTCGCCGCCCAGGCGCCGGTACAGATCGGCCAGCCCGCGGACCAGGGCCCCCGTGCCGCCGCGAGGGAAGAAGACGCCCCACTTGCGCTCGAGGAACGGAATGAGCGTGTAGATCGCGCTCGTCTCGAACGGGTTCCCGCCGATGAGGAGCGCGTGAAACGACAGCGCCTGCCGCAGGCGCTCGTCGCGGACGAAGCGGCTGACCGCCGCGTAGATCGAACGGTCCGCGCGCAGGCGGGCCAGGCGCGGCGCCACCCGCACCATGTCCGCGAAGCGCAGGAAGGCGGCGTCCACCAGGCCGTCGTAGCCCGCCTCGAAGACGCGCCGGCTGTAGTCCATGAAGCGCTCGAACCCCGCCGCGTCGTCGGGCGCCAGCGCAGCGACCTGCGCCGCCACCGACTCCGGCGAGCCGCCGTAGTCGAAGCGGCTGCCGTCCGGCCAGTGGAGCCGATAGAACGGCCGCACCGGATCGAGATGCACGTGATCCTCGAGGCGCTCGCCCGCCTCCGCGTACAGCTCCTCCAGGCAATGCGGAGCCGTGATGACGGTCGGCCCCGCGTCGAACGTGAACCCCTGGTCCTGGTAGACGTACGCGCGGCCGCCCGGCAGATCGCGGGCCTCGTACATCACCGTGCGCAGGCCGGCGGCCTGCAGGCGGATGCCGGCGGCCAGGCCTCCGAAGCCACTTCCGATGATCGCTACACGAGGCTCAGCCATAGGACTCCTCCAGCCGGTGGATCTCGCTGGCCACGAGCGCCAGCTCCTCGCGCGGTCCCACCTCCCGCGCCAGATCATCGAGCGCCGAGTCGAGGTAGGCGGTCGCCTGCCTCCGGCCCGCCAGGCCCACCGCCATGCGGAGCTCGGCCGCCAGCGCCCGCGCCCGCGCGTCGTCCGAAGGATCGACGTCCTTGTGCGCGAGCGGCCGGGCGCGGCCCTGCAGGGCCGCGTAGCTGGCGGGCGAGAGCGCGCGGGCGGCCAGCGCCCACGGCCATGTCGGTCGGCCGTTGCGCAGGTCCTCCAGCGCCTTCGCGGCATTGCCGTCCGAGCCGCCGGTCAGGTTGCCGAAGTCGTCGAGCATCTGCAGGCCCAGCCCGAGCCGCCGGCCGAACCGTGCCAGCGCCGACTCACGGGTTGCCGTCGCTCCCGCGGCCATGGCGCCCAACCGAGCCGACAGCCCCATCAGAGCGCCCGTCTTGAGGATCGTGCTCGTCGCCACCGTCCGGTACACGGCCGTCTGGGGCACCCGCGCGATCGCGATCGACAGGTCCAGCGCCTGCCCCAGATGACAGTCGTGCATGGCCTCCACCACCTCGCGGAGGAGCCGCTCGCGCCCGACGGGCGCCAGCTCGCACGCGCCGACGAGGCGCAGGGCCCAGAAGTACATCCAGTTTCCCGCGTTCAGCGCGCGGCCCAGGCCGTGCTCGAGGTGAAGCGCAGGCCCGCCGCGCCGCACGGGCGATCCGTCTTCGATGTCATCGATGATCAAGCTGCCGGCGTGGATGATCTCGACGGCGGCGCCCAGCACCGCGGCCGGCTCCCCGCGGCCGTCGCAGAGCTGCCACGAGAGCTCGCACAACCGCGTGCGGAACTGGCGACTCGGTCGCGCCAGGATGTCGCGGGTGACGTTGCCGAGCGCGCCGCTCCAGACCTCCGGCGGCAGCGGTCCCGCCGCGCTGGGGTCGGGCCAGTCCTCGCCGTGCGCGGTGGCGGCCAGCCGCTCCGACTCGAGCGTGGCGTCGACCAGCGCCGACAGGCCGGTGGAGCGTGGCGCGCTCCGGCTCGTTCGCGGGTTCACGAGACCGCTCCCGCCCGCGAGGCGAGCAACCGGCGCCAGGACACCCCGGCCGGCGGGCGCCCGACCAACAACCGCGCACGGTCCCAGAACGTGGTCCGCGAGGCATAGAACCGCGCGATCGTGGCCGGCGGCATCCGGTAGAAGCGCTCGAGGGCCGTCCAGCGCCGCGCCGGCATCATCGCCTCGAACATGAGGCGATTGAGCAGTCGCCCGAAGCTCTGCTGAGGGGCGAGCTCGCGCGCGACCGCCGCCAGGGCCTCGTCCGCCTCGGCCCTCGTTCGCGTGGGCGCGAGGGCCCGCGCCACGCGACAGGCGATGGGCAAGGAATAGCCCGTGACCGGATGGAAGAGGCCGCCGCCGTACCCGACCCGCAGCGGAGATCCCGGCTCGAACGGCAGGCCAGGCGCCTTCTCCAGCGGCAGGGGCAGGACGCCGACCTCGCGCCGGAGCACGCGGCGCACGTGCGCGCCTCGCGCCAGCGCGTACGCCACCACCCGCACCGCCAGCGCCGACTCGTCGAGCCCCGGATCGTCCCCGTACACCGTGTCTTCGATGAGGACGTGTCGCCGGGAGAACGGCAGGACGTACACGAACCGAAAGCCCTCGGAGCTCGACTGCTCGACGTCCTCGCCCGCGTCCATGATGACCGGCATGTCCCAGGGGCCGTCCTCCTCCAGGTCCAGCTCGAGCCCGACGAACTTCTGGAACGCGGCCCGGCCCGCGGCGGGACCTGGCCTGGGACCGCGCGCATCGACCACCACGGCGCCCCGGAGCTCGGTGCCGTCGTCGAAGCGAACGGCGCCCTCGTCGAGGTCCCGCACCCGGCGGTCGAGCAGCACGCGCACGCCTGCCAGCGCCAGCCTCGCCTCGACGACCCGGGCGAACCGGTCCGAGGTGATGCTGACGTAATCACCCTCCATGGCGCGGCTCCGACCGGGGAACCGCACCTCGTAGCGCGGCCACCGATGAGCCACCAGCGGCCCGACCAGCCCCCAGCCTTCTGCGTCCAGGTCCGTTCGATGGAACGACCAGGTGTGGTTGCCGCCGAGCTGCGTGCCCTGCTCGATCAGGGTGACGGAACGGGCCAGCCCGAGCTCGGCCTTGGCCAGGGCGATCAGGCTCCCCGCAAGGCCGCCGCCCACGATGACGAAGTCCACGGAGTCGGCCGGTGCGCGCTTGTCAGTCATGTGTGCCCCCGCTACAACGCAGGTGCCGACGAGACGGTTACAAGCAGATCACTTGCCGTTCGAGCAGGCGCCGTCCCGGCGGTCGGCCGAGCAGCGATCGGTTACGCCCAGGGCACCCCGGGGCTCGGGACGTCCGGGGATCTCTCCGGTCTGGCGGTCCCCCGCCCTCACACCAGATTCGGCAGCGCGCCGGTGCAGCACCGCTCGTCGCCGAAGGTGGTGCGGGAATCACCGAAGAGGTTCAGCAGAGAGACGAGCAGGTTGTTGTGCGGCGGGCCGTCCAAATAGCGAACCCAGCGCCCCGTGCGCAGGCCGCCCCCGGCCAGCAGGAAGGGCATGTTCCTCTTGCTGTGGCTCGCCGGCTCCGCCTCCTCGCTCCCGAAGAACACGACGGTCTCGTCGAGCAGCGAGTGCCCGCCCGCGTCGATGCCCGCGAGCTGTTGCAACAGATAGGCGTGCTGCGTGGAGTACCACGTGTAAATCTTCTCGAGCTCGGCCGGTCGATAGCCGCCGTCGTTCTCGTAGAAATTGTGCCCCTCCGTCAGCCCGAGCCAGGGCAGCGTGTACTTCGCCTCGGTATCCGCCCATTGCATCAACGCGACGCTGGTCAGGTCGCACGCGAACGCCATCACGAGCATGTCCATGAACAACTTCCCGACCTTGGGGATGGCGGCGTCGGTGGCCAGATCCTTGATGCTCCCGTCGTTCGCGGAGTTGAGCCCGGACGCCGGGTTGTAGTCCGACGTGTCGACCAGCGTGGGGGCCTTGCACGCGCCGCCGCCCGCCGCCGCCCCGACTCGCTTCTCCAGATCCCGGATCCGTTCCAGGTGGGCTTCCAGGCGCTGTCGATCGGCCCCGCCCAGCCGCTGCGCCAGCTTGGCGTAGCGCTTGTCCACGGCGTCAAGGATCGACAAGTCCCAGCCACGCGCGTCCTTCGCGCGCCCGAGGTCGCCGAACAACGTCTTCCAGGTGTCGACGGGGTCGATCCGCGGCGCGATCGGCGCGAACGGCGCGCTCGCCCCGAACTGACAGACGTCCATCGGGGAGACCTTGCCGTGCGACTTGCCGGTCCCCCAACGCACGGCCACCGACAGGCTCTGGAACGCCTTGCCAAGCGACAGGCGCGGCGCCAGGACCTGATCGATCGAGGGTCCTTTGGTCGGGAAGTTGCCCGCCCCGGGCTGCACCTGGCCCGTCAGCCACCCCACCATGCCGCCCTGAGACTGTTCCACGCTGAACTTGGACTGGTCGCCGGACATCAGATAGAGGCCGTCCAGGACCAGGATGCTGCTCTTCACGGGCTCGAGCGGCGACAGGATGGGAGAGAGCGTGAACTCCGTCTCCGCGCCGGTGGGGGTGTACCTGTCCCCGATGGATCCTTGGCGGACCGTGCCGCCCGGCCAGTAGACGGCCAGGAATCGCTTGGGCGTGGTGCCGGGCGCGGTGGCCAGGGCCGGCTTGTCGCGGGTCATGGCTTCCAGCCAGGGGAGCGCGATCGCGACGCCCCCCGCTCCTTTGAGGACGGTCCGTCGGCTGAGGCTGATTGTCTTCATCGGGTGGCTCATGGGGCGGGCCTGTAAAGGAAAGCCTCGGTCTGCGTGAGGCCAATCATGAGCTCACGGATGTTGCCGCCCGTGCGCTCGAACCCTTCCGCCACCTGCTCGCGCGAGCAGGCGTCCGCCGCGACGATCGGACGGCCGTAGGCGCTCTCCATCCACTTGCCGACGTGACAGCGGCGAACGTCGCGGCTCTTCGCCAGACGATCGATGAGCTCGAGCGCGCCGTCGACCGTCCCCGCCGTGTCCACCCCCGCCAGCGCGCCCCGCGCATCGACCGCGAGGGTTCCATCTTGGTCACGCCAGTCCCCCGAGGACATGTAGTGCTCGAACGCCAGACCCAGGGGGTCGATCGCCTGGTGGCAGGACTGACAGGCGGCGGGGGCGATCGCCTTCTGCAGCCACTCGCGAGCCGTCTCTCCGGCATTCCGCGCTCTCGCCGGCATGTGCTGATCACCGGACGGCGTCTGCGACAGGTCGCCGCACAGCAGCCGCTCGAAGATCAGCCCGCCCCTCTGGCTCGGGTGCGTGATCCGAGGATCCTCGACGGACGGAGACCGCGACGCCAGGAAGCTGAGCTGGGTGAGGATGCCCCGGCGCTGCGCGGACGGGAGGCTCACGCGCCGGAAAGCGGTGCTGGTCACCCCGTCGATCTTGTAAGTCTGGGCGAGGCTGGCGTTCACGAACGAGAAGGACGCGCCGAGCAGGGTCGCCAGGTCGCCCCCCTCTACCCAGACCACGTCGTCGACGAAGCGCGTGGTCTCCTCCTGGGCTTGCGCCGCGGCGGCCCCGCCGTCGCTGAACATGGCGTCGCGAATCCCGAAGAGCTGGGAGTAGAACTCGCGGGTCACTCCGTGCGCGTGGGGGTCCGCCAGCAGGCGGCGAGCCTGCGCCTCGATCTGCTGGCTGGTCTTCAGCTGATCCGCGGCGGCGGCGGCGGTCAGGACGTCGTCGGGCGCCGAGGCCCACAACAGGTAAGAAAGCCGCGCCGCCATCTCGTACGGCGCGGGCCGCCCCAGCGTGGGCCGTTGAGGGTCGACCGTGGTCCCGACCTCGACCTGATACAGGAACTCGGGGGACTGCATCGCCACCTCGATGACGGCGCGGATGCCGCTCGCGTAGTCGCCGCCCAGCTCGCGCCCCAGGGCGAACAGCTCCGCGAACGTCCGGGCGTCTTCGGCGTCGAGCGGCCGGCGGAACATGCGCGGGATGAAGGCCGCGACGAACTTCTCCGCGCAGGTCTTCTCGCCAAAGGCGCCGGCGTCGCACTTGCCGAACGCATCCAGGCTGAGGGTGCCCTGGCTCGCCGCGAGCGCGACGTCGTGCGCGACGCGGTGATAGCCGTCGGTGGTGAGGTCATCTACCGTCGCGGGGCCAGCGGACGGAAACACGCTGGCCGCCATCGAGGTGCCGAGCACGTCCTGGACCGTGTTGACGTACGCAAAATTCGACAAGCGTCGTAGCGGTGCCGGCGGGACGCGCGTGCTCACGTCCTGCTGGCACGCGGCCATCGGCTGACCGCCGTCCGCGGGGGATCCGGCGTCAGAGCTCCCGCCGTCGCTCCCCGACCCACCGTCCGCCGTCGGCCCCCCGGCTCCGCCCGGCCCCCCGGCCCCTCCGGGGCCGCCGCCCGCGGCGCCGAGATCGCCCATCGATCCCGTCTCCGTCGATCCGGAGTCGCCCTTCGTGAGCCCGCCATCGCCCGGGGCACCGCCGCGCCCGGGGACACTGCCGTCCGGGGACGCGCCGGTTCCTGACCCGCTACAGGCGGCGCCGGCCCCCAAGACAAGTCCGATCGCCAGCATGTGCCACGGACGGATGACCAACGCGCACCTCCGATAGTGATCGAGACGACGAAGCCCCATGGTATCCGGCGGTACCGGCCAGGGCGATATCCCGAACCTGCACCTAGGGGAGATCCGTCAGGCAGAAAAAGAAGCTCAGCTGAATGCGCCCTGCGCTGCTGGACCAGTGTCCGGGCAAGACCTACACGCGAGCTCGTCGGTGCCGCGAGGTGTGCGCGACGTCAAGCGGCGAGGTGCCGGGTGCGGGGTGCCCGGGTTCGCTTCGCGGGCTTCGCCGAAGCTCGCGGCGCCGAGCGGCGGGCTGGCGCGCCGCTCGCCGTGGCGCGGGTCGCCGGAGCGCCGTTGCGGGACGGCGCCGCGACGACGCCCGGCTCGGCCTCGAGCTGGGCGATCATCTCCTTGAGCAGCGCGATCAAGTGTCGCTTCTGGGCAGCGTCGCTCGCGCTCCACGTGTCCTTGCCCGCGCGCCTGTGGGCGAGCTTGTACTTGAGGCCGACCATCTCGGTCCAGTAGGTGTTCGCGTCGATCTTCCGTGCGGTCTGATCGGCGAGGATGTACCAGTGGTACTCCGTGCCCACCGGCGCCCCCGTGCCCTCCGGGGCCTTGCCGCGCCGTCGCTTGTTGACGTTGAACCGGATCTCCCACTTGTCGGGCGTCACCTTGGTCTCGGTCCAGTCGCCCTCGTCATAGCGCCAGTGGTGGCCGCGCCCGATCTTCATGCCGGTGTAGCGCTTGCCTTCGAATTCCTTGAACGCGTCGAAGGACACCCGCGGCCCCGACCTCTTGCTGGCCTTTTCACGCGGCATGCCGGAAACGTAAGGCCGCCGCACCAGACGGCAAAGCCCGCAGCGCCAGCAAATCCCGCACCGCCCTTCAGGCGCTGGCGCTCGGTTCCACCGTGATGGCGACGGACTTCGACGCGGGCTGGTTGCTGCCGGCCGCGACCTTGTCCACCGGAACCAGCACGTTGGTCTCCGGGTAATAAGCAGCCGCGCACCCGCGCGGGATCTCGTAGGGCACGACCCTGAATCGCTCGGCGCGGCGGCGCTCCGCGCCGTGGTGGCTGACGAGGTCGACGAACTGGTCGCGCTCGAGCTTCCGGTCGCGCATGTCATCCGCGTTCAGGAACACCACCCGCCGCCCGCCCGAGATGCCACGGTAACGATCCTCCTCGCCATAGATCGTGGTGTTGAACTGGTCGTGGCTGCGCACGGTGGTCAACAGGAGCCGCTCCCTCCCCAGGTCGTGCCACGGCAGCGGGTTGACCGTGAAGCGCGCGCGCCCGCTCGGCGTCGTGAAGCGCCCCTCGCGCGGCCCGTTCGGCAGGTAGAAGCCGCCCGGCTCGCGAACCCGCTTGTTGTACTGGGCGAAGCCGGGCACCACGTGCTCGATGTGCTCGCGGACGCGGTCGTAGTCGTCGATCAGCGCCTGCCAGGCCACGGTCGTCTTCTTGCCCAGCACGGCCTGCGCCATCCGCCCGATGATGGCGGGCTCGCTGAGCAGATCAGGCGACGCGGGCGGCAGCACCCCGCGCGAGGCGTGCACCACCCCGGTCGTGTCCTCGACCGAGACGAGCTGCTCTCCCGAGGCCTGCACGTCGCGCTCGGTCCGTCCCAGGCAGGGCAAGATCAGCGCTTGCTCGCCCGTGATCAGGTGGGCGCGGTTCAGCTTCGTCGAGATCTGGACCGTCAGCTTGCAGCGCGCGATCGCCTCCGACGTGTAGTGCGTGTCGGGCGTGGCCGACAGGAAGTTCCCGCCCAGCGCGACGAACACCTTCACCTTCCCGTCCGCCATGGCCTGGATGGTCTTCACGGTGTCGAGGCCGTGGGCCTCCGGCGGCTGGAACCCGAACTCTCGCCCCAGGGAGGCGAGGAACTGGGGGCTCATCTTCTCCCAGATGCCGACCGTGCGATCGCCTTGAACGTTGCTGTGTCCCCGGACCGGGCACAGGCCGGCGCCGCGCCGCCCGATCTGCCCGCGCAGCAGTGAGAAGTTCACGATGCTCTGGACGTTGGCGACGCCGTTCTCGTGTTGCGTGATGCCCATCGCCCAGCAACAGATCATCCGCTCGGAGCCGAGCGCGATGTCGCCCGCCTCCGCGATCTGCTCGCGCGTCAGGCCGCTGCCCTGCACGATCTCGTCCCACGAGGTGGCGTCCAGATCGCGCACCATCGCCTCGAAGCCCTCCGTCTGCTGCTCGATGAAGTCGTGGGCCAGCAGCGCGCGCCCGCGGGCACGGTCCGTCTCGATCATGTGCTTGCACAGGCCCTTGAACAGCGCGACGTCGCCGTTCACGCGTACGGGCAAATGCAGGCAGGCGATGGGGGTTCCCGGCCCCAGCAGCGACAGCGGCTGCTGCGGGTTCTTGAAGCGAATCATCCCGGTCTCGAGCAGCGGGTTGACGCTGACGATCTTGCACCCGTTCTTGGCCGCCTTTTGCAGCTCGGTGAGCATGCGCGGGTGGCAGGTCCCGGGGTTCTGGCCGATGACGAAGATGCTGTCCGCGTACGAGAAGTCCTCGATCTTCACGGTGGCCTTGCCGACCCCGATCGTCTCGGTCAGGCCCGTGCCGCTCGACTCGTGGCACATGTTCGAGCAGTCGGGCAGGTTGTTCGTCCCGTACTGGCGGGCGAACAGGCCGTACATGAAGGCCGCCTCGTTGCTGGCCCGGCCCGACGTGTAGAAGGACGCTTCGTTCGGCGACGCCAGCGCGCCGAGCTCGCGCGCGATCAGGACGAACGCCTCGTCCCACGAGATGGCCTCGTACCGATCGGCGCCGCGCCGCCGCACCATCGGATGGACGATCCGCCCCTGCAGCTCCAGCCAGTGGTCGCTGCGCGCGAGCATGTCGCTGATGGGGTGCTCGGCGAACAGCTCCGGCGTCGCCCGGCGGCGCGTCGCCTCGCTGGCCACCGCCTTGGCGCCGTTCTCGCAAAACTCGGCGGTCTTGCGCTCGCCGTCCGGGTCGGGCCACGCGCAGCTTGGGCAGTCGTAGCCATCCTTCTGATTCAGCGTCAACAAGGTCCGGAAGCTGCGCTTGACGCCCATCTCGCGCGCGCCGCGCTTGACCGTCTCCCAGATCGACGTCAGCCCCGCCGCGCTGCGATCGCGCCGCCCGACCTGGGCCGGCTGCGCCTCGGGCGGCGGCTCGGCGCCCGCGACTCCTCGCGCCAGGTGAGCGTTCGGGATGACCGGCCGCGAATCGACCTGGTTCGGGGCGCTGTTCTCGTCCTGTCCGTGAAAACCCTGCTCGTCAGTCGCCAAGGCGCCCCTCTTCTCTTCCCTGATCCACTCGCGATTTTCCGCACATTTTTTAGCGCTTCCGAGCGAAACGTAACCACCTTTCCTCCTGGAAAGACAGGAAATGCGTCGCCCGGAACAGGACGGCCGCCATTGGCTGGACTTCTCGGTAAGCAACGAATCATCGCCCGCCCGGGGTTCAATCGCTGGCTGATCCCTCCCTGCGCGCTGGCCACCCACCTGTGCATCGGCCAGGCCTACGCGCTCAGCGTGTTCAACCTTCCCCTCACGCGGCAGCTCGGCGTCTCGCACTCGATCGCGGGCGACTGGAAGCTGACGCAGCTCGGGTGGATCTTCACGATCGCCATCTTCGTGCTGGGCGCGTCGGCCGCGGTGTTCGGCAGGTGGGTGCAGACGGCGGGACCGCGCAAGAGCGGGGTCGTGGCGGCGCTGTGCTGGGGCGCCGGCTTCCTGGTGGGCGCGGTCGGGATCCAGACCCACCAGCTCTGGCTCGTGTACCTGGGATACGGGGGTGATCGGGGGCTGTGGCCTCGGCATCGGGTACATCACGCCCGTCTCCACGCTGATCGCCTGGTTCCCGGATCGGCGCGGAATGTCGACCGGGATGGCCATCATGGGGTTCGGCGGCGGCGCCCTGATCGCGTCGCCGCTGTCGGACTTCCTGATGCGCCACTTCTCGTCACCGACTTCGACGGGCGTGGCCGCAAGCTGGGTGGTGCTCGGGATCGTGTACCTGCTGTTCATGCTGGGCGGCGCGTTCGGGTACCGCGTCCCCCCCGACGACTGGAAGCCGGAGGGATGGGTCCCGCAGAAGGACGAGACGCGGACGCTGGTCACGCGGCAGAACGTCACGCCGAGCGACGCCCTGAAGACGCCGCAGTTCTGTCTGCTCTGGGTCGTCCTGTGCTTCAACGTCACGGCCGGTATCGGCGTGCTCGGCCAGGCCTCGGCCATGATCCAGGAGATGTTCAGGGATCGAATCACCGCCAGCGCCGCGGCCGGATTCGTGGGATTGCTCAGCATCTTCAACATGGCGGGGCGGTTCGGGTGGGCCTCGCTCTCCGACAAGATCGGGCGCAAGGCCACCTATATGTGCTTCTTCGTCCTGGGGACCGCGCTGTACGCGCTGGTGCCGCTGACGGGTCGAATCGGGAGCGTCGCGCTGTTCGTCGCCTGCTTCTGTATCATCATCAGCATGTACGGCGGCGGCTTCGCGACGATCCCGGCTTATCTCGCCGACGTCTTCGGCACGAAGTACGTCAGCGCCGTGCACGGACGTCTCTTGACGGCTTGGTCCGCGGCGGGTGTGCTGGGGCCGGTGCTGGTCAACTACATCCGCGAGCTCCAGATCGCCCACGGGGTCCCGAAGAGCCAGGCGTACAACGTCACGATGTACATCATGGCCCTGCTGCTGGTGCTCGCGTTCTTCGCGAACCTGGCGGTCCGGCCGGTGGCGGAGCGCTTCTACGAGCACCCGCGGCCGATCGGCGGGCGGCCCGTCACCGCCTGAGGTCTCGAGAGCCGGACGAGGGAGGTGACGACATGACGACTGAAACGAAGATTGATGCCGCGGACGACGCCAACAGGGCGAAGCCCGGTGTCGAGCCGAAAGCGCCCCGCCGGAGCAGCGGCGCCGCCGCCGTCACGCTCGCCTGGTTGGCCGTAGGTATCCCGCTGCTGTGGGGCGTGGTCCAGACCCTTCGCCGATCGCTGGCGCTGTTCGGCTGATGGCCCGTTCCCTGCCGATCTGGTCGCAGGCGGGCGTCCGCGCCGTCGAACGCCCCGTCGAGCGGCGGGGTGAGCCGCCGTCTCCGCAGGACGGACGTCCCGCCCACCGCGACATGGTCGTGGCCGAGGAGCCGCTCGAGCTCCGGATCGGCGGCGAGAGCCTGATGGTCACCATGCGCACGCCCGGGGACGACCTGGACCTGGCGGCGGGGCTGCTGTTCACCGAAGGCCTGATCGCGTCCCTCGACGACGTGGCGACCCTGGCGCACGGCGGGGAGCGCGCCGGCCGCGACCGCGAGAACGTCGTCGAGGTGACGGCGGCCCCTGGGCGAGCGCTGGCCGCGGACGCCGCGCGGCGGGTGCTGCGCGCGACGGCGGCCTGCGGGCTGTGCGGAAAGGACAGCATCGCCGCCGTGCGCAGGCGCATCGCGCCCCTCGTCGACGAGCTCCGCGTCCCGCTGTCGGTCGTGCTGGGCCTGCCCGCCGCCGTCCGCGCCGAGCAGGAGATCTTCGCCGCGACCGGCGGCCTGCACGCCGTCGGCCTCTTCTCGCCGGCGGGGACGCCGCTGCTCGTGCGCGAGGACGTCGGGCGCCACAACGCCGTCGACAAGGTGATCGGCGCCGCCCTGCGCGCCGGCGCGCGCTCGCTCGAAGGGAAGGTGATGCTGCTGTCGGGCCGCGCCGGATTCGAGCTGGTCCAGAAGGCGGCCATCGCGCGCGTCCCCGTCGTCTGCTCGGTCTCGGCGCCGTCGGCCCTGGCGGTGGATCTGGCCGACGAGGTCGGCCTCACGCTGGTCGGCTTCGTGCGCGGCGCCTCCGCCAACGTCTACACCCACCCGCGCCGGATCGTGTGATCCCTCCGCGAGCCTTGCCCTGGTCCCCCCGGGGCGCGAGAACGACGCCCTCGCTGCCGATGTTCTCGAGGCCTTCGAGGTCCTGCCGACGCTCGTGGCCGTCTCCGCCGGCGGGCACCTTCGCCTCGATGATGGCAAGGCCGGGACAGATACTCGTCCCGAGGCGCCTTCTCCGCACCCTGCCAGACTAGTGCACCGCCGTCGAAATAGCGTCAACGATCCGCCGACAAGCCGGCGGGCCCGCGAGGCGCGACGACGAGGCATACCCGGCGGTATGGTGAGGAGGAGCAACGAAGCGGGACCGTC
>Ga0068853_100000830_pt1 | contig 21615 bp, 21 predicted proteins | sample KBSCornC32_FD_65655 | JGI IMG/M metagenome (GOLD analysis project Ga0068853, IMG submission 65655) | Corn rhizosphere microbial communities from Kellogg Biological Station, Michigan, USA - KBS Corn C3-2 | ecosystem: Host-associated > Plants > Roots > Rhizosphere > Soil ...
GACCCCCGCGTGGTGGGCGGTATCCGGATTGACCTTGAAGCCCTTCGCCCGCAGCCACTCGACCTCATCGCTGTGGGTGGCGAGGTCGAGGCCTTTCGTCGCTCCGATCCCGTAGCACCAGACCGAGAGCGGTCGTTCGGCGGCAAGGTCGGGGTCGAGCTGGCGGATCGAGCCGGCGGCCGAGTTGCGGGGGTTGGCGAAGGCCGGTTCGCCGGCCGCGGCCCGCCGTTCGTTGAGGGCCTTGAAGTCGGCGATCGGCAGGTAGACCTCACCACGCACCTCGACCAGTGGCGGTGCGTCCTCGATGCGCAGCGGGATCGAGCCGATCGTGCGCAGGTTCTGCGTCACGTCCTCGCCGATCCGTCCGTCGCCCCGGGTGGCCCCGCGCGTGAACACTCCCTCCTCGTAGGTGAGTGAGATCGCCAGGCCGTCGATCTTGGGCTCGGTGGTGTAGCTGAACTCGGCGGCACTGATGTCGAGTCGTTTGAGGTGATTGCGGGTCCGCGTCTCCCAGGCCCGCAGCTCCTCCTCGTTGCGGGCGTTGGCGAGCGAGAGCATCTGCTCGGCGTGTTCGACCTGTTCGAAGCGCTCCAGCGGCGGCGCCCCAACCCGCTGAGTTGGGGAGTCTGGGGCGCGCAGCTCAGGATGGTCGGCCTCGATCGCTCGCAGCTCGTCGAGCAGGGCGTCGTATTCGTCATCGCCGATCGTCGGGTCGTCGAGGACGTAATAGCGATGGTTGTGCCCCGCAAGCTCCCGCCGCAGCTCGGCCGCGCGTTGCTCGGGCGTCCCGCTCACACCGAGGAGGGGGCGCTAGCGGCGAGCATCGCGTCGAACCCCCAGCCGCGCAGGTTCTCGAGGCCGCCGTGATCGGTGAGGTCGAAGTGAATCGGCGTTACCGAGATACGGCCACTGGCAATCGCGTTGAGGTCGGTGCCGTCGATCTCCTCGTAGCCCGGCTGCCAGCCGTAGATCTCGTAGTGGCGGCGGCCATCGGCCTCCCCGACTAGCTTCAACTCGTCGTTGTAGATCCGTTTGCCGAGCTTGGTCACCTCGACGCCCTGGGGCTCGCCAGCGGGGCAGTTGACGTTGATCAGGGTTGCCTCCGGCATCGATCGGTCGAGCAGGCTTCGCACCAGCTCGGCGGCGAACGGAGCGACAGCCCCGAAGTCGAAGCGACCGCTGACGTAGCCCATGCCGCCCGCTGAGGACTGTTGCGAGAAGGCAACGGCGGGGATGCCGAGGACGATTCCCTCGAAGGCAGCGGCGACCGTGCCCGAGTAGGTGATGTCGTCGCCGAGGTTGGCGCCATGGTTGATCCCGGAGAAGATCAGGTCGGGCCGGTGGCCGACCAGGCCCAGCTCGGCGAATCGCACACAGTCCACGGGCGTCCCATCGGTCGCGTAGCCCTTGTCCCCGTCGCCGAACTCGACCTCCTCGACAGTCAGCGGCGAGCGCGTTGTGATGCTGCGGGCCGTCGCGCTCCGGTTGGAGTCCGGCGCGATCACGTCGACCTCGACCCCGTCGATCTCGCGCAGCGCCCGGCGCGCCGCCTGCAGCCCGGGCGCCGTAATCCCATCGTCATTGGTCAGCAGAACTCGCAAGACGACCGATTCTAGGGTTCAGTACGACGCGACTTCTGCCGCGATCAGGTCCTGCTCGGCGTGAGCGAGGCTGAGATCGCGGACGCTGCCCATCAGGATCGAGAAGATCATCACCCTCCCGTCGCGGTTGAAGCAGTAACCGGAGAGGTTGCTGACGGCCCTGATCGTGCCGGTCTTGGTGCGGCAGCGGCCGTAGGCGGCGGTGCCGTGCATGCGTTCGGCGACTGTCCCCTCGTGGCCGGCGAGGGCGAGGTCCTGGATGAATTCATCGCCGACGTTATTCCCGCGCATCGACCTGAGCAGGCCGACCACCTGGGCCGGCGAGGCGCGATTGGAGCGGGTCAAGCCGGAGCCGTCCACGGCGTGCACGCCGGATTCGTGACCTCGGGCAAAGGCCTCGACGACCTTTGCGCCCGCCGCCGTCGTACCGGCCCCGCCGAAACGCGCGCCGAGGAGCTTGATCAGCATCTCGGCAAAGAAGTTGTCCGAGTAGACATCGGTCGTGTTGACGATGCTCGAGAGCGGTGGCGATTCGACCCGGGCCAGTTCGGTGCTGAAGGGCGGTGAGGTTCCTAGGGCGACCGCCGGGGAGATGCTGACACCTGCTTCGCGCAGGCTCGCGTCCAGCGTCGCGGCGGCAGTGATCGCCGGATCGATTGCAAAGCCGGAGGCGCTTGGCATGCTGTAGCCGGAGTTGAAGGAGAGCCCCGAGAGCGGCCCGATTTCGGGGCTCGTCGCATAGCCGGAATCGGCAACGCCGCGCAGGCGATCGAAGAAGCTGTCATCGGCGTAGAGATGGCCGGTGACCGACCTGATCCCGGCTTCCCGCACCTCTCGCTTGAGCTGGAAGATGTTGGTGCCGAGGCCACCGAGGAACCGCCGGTAAAAGGAGGGCGTGCCCAGGGTGGGGTCGCCGGCGCCGACGAGGTAGAGGCTGCCGTGCAGCACGCCGTTGCGGTCGATGCCGCCATCGGTCTTCAGCAGGGTCGCGATCCGCGATTCCGCCCCGAGGCGCGCGAGGGCGGTCGAGGTGGTGAACAGCTTCATGTTCGAGGCGAGAGGGCGGGCACGCCTGGGGGCTCGCGCGCAGACGACCTTGCCGGTTTCGCCGTCGATCACGAGCAGGCCGCTGGAGCTGCCACCGCCCTGCACGAGGCGAGAACGCATGGTTGCGCAACGGCCGCCGGGGGTAGCCGCCTGTGCTGCCGCGGATAGCAAGAGGGCCGCAAGCAGGGCACAAACTGCGGCGTGAATTGCCGGGGAACGCCTCACTTGATGAGATAATGCATGTTTATGGGCAAAGTTGTGGACATAGAGTCGCAACCGCGCCGTCGCCGCGGCCGCAAGCGTCCATCCAAGACCGCCCTCGTCCTGGGCGGGGGTGGCTTCACCGGCGGGGTCTATGAGATCGGCGCCTTGCGGGCCCTCGACCTGCTCGCGGTCAACAGCACGGTCAACAACTTCGACGTCTACGTCGGTACCAGCGCCGGCTCCTTCGTCGCCAGCATGCTCGCCAACGGGGTCACGCCCGACGAAATGATGCAGGTGATCAACCGACGTGTCCCCTCCGAGCTCGAGGACCTCGATCTCGGCACGGTGCTGCGGCCCAACTATCTCGGCTTCCTGGAGAAGGCGGCGATGTTGCCGCTGCGCTCCCTCGAGCTGGCCCGGAACCTCTTCAGCATGGGCCGGTTTTCGGCAATGGACGTCGGCGTCGGTCTCGCGGAGGCCCTGCCCACCGGCTTTTACTCCGGCGGCGGGATCGCCGAGTACATCGCTGCCGCCCTCAACGAAGCGGAGCGAGTCGACGATTTTCGCCTGCTCGACAAAGAGCTCTATCTGACCGCCACCGACCTCGATACGTGCGAACGGATCATCTTCGGCGAGGCGGGCTGGGACGACGTGCCGATCTCGAAGGCGATCCAGTGCTCGACGGCGCTGCCGATCGTCTACAAGCCGGTCGACCTCAAGGGCCGCCAGCTCGTCGACGGCGGCATCCGCTCGACCACCAACGTCGACATCGCAGTCGAAAAGGGGGCCAAATTCATCGTCGTCGTCAATCCCTTGGTCCCTTACGTGAACGATTTCGAGAAGACGATCCCGACGGTTTTCGGCACGCGGGTGAGGCGTGTCTCCGACATGGGGCTGCCGGCAATCGCCAACCAGACCTTCCGCCTGATCGCCCACGCTCGTCTCCATCAGGCGGTCGAGCAGTGGCAGGAGCGCTACCCAGGCGTCGACATCATCCTGGTCGAGCCCGAGTCGAATGACGAGCTGATGTTCGGCACGCCGATCATGGATTACTCGCGCCGCCTCAAAATTGCCCGCCACGGCTTCGAATCCGTGACCGCGACCCTGGCCAAGGACTACGACAGCTTCGAGGAGATCGCAAAGCGCCACGGCCTCGAGATCTCCGGCCGCCGCGTCAACCGCGTGGTCGAGCGGGCCGCCGAAGAGGAGCCTGAGCAGAACTCCACTTGGCGCCGGGTCCTAGAGCAGACGACTTCAGCGCTGCTGCGGCAAACGGGCGAGGCGTCCTAGTTTCAAGCCGGGGAGAGGGTCGGGTGCCCCTCCCTCAAAAGCCGTTGCGCAGCTGGTCCGGGTAGGGGCTTCGGTGCGTGGTCTCTGAGCTTTTGCGGGAGGGGCACCCGACCCTCCATCCAGCTCGACGCGAGGAGCCGAGCTTGGCGCAGCAGGGCCAACCGCAACTCCGCGAGAGCGAGCTCGCACGTTCCAGGAGCGACCCGCTCATCGTGAGGTGGCGCTTGAGTTGAGGAGTCGGTTGGCTCTCTGGGCGAATGTTCGCGAAGCGGCGGAATGCAACCGACCCCTCTGACCCAGACCTCAACTCGCGTAGAGAGCCTCGATCTCCTGCTCGTGCTTGCTCGCGACGACCGCGCGCTTGACCTTCAGCGTCGGCGTCAGCTCGCCCGTTTCCTGCGAGAGGTCGCGGGGGAGGATCGCCACCTTCTTGACCTGCTCGACGCGGGCGAACCTCTCGTTGATCGTCGCTACGTGGTCTTCGATCGCTTTCAGCACCTCGAGGTTGGCGGCAAGCTGCTCGGGATCCTCGGGGAGGCCGTGCTCCTTGGCGTAGGCGACGGCGTCTTCGGGGTCGAGCGTGACCAGGGCGACCAGGTAGGGCTTGCGATCGCCGACGACGACGCATTGGGAGACCAGCGGGTGCTGCTTGATTTCGTTCTCGAGGTTGGCCGGGGTGATGTTCTTGCCACCCGCCGTGATGATGATGTCCTTCTTGCGGCCGGTGATCTTGATGAAGCCATCGGAGTCGATCTCGCCGATGTCGCCGGTGTGCAGCCAGCCGTCGACGATCGTCTCGCGGGTCGCCTCCTCATTCTTGTAGTAGCCCTGGAAGACGTTGGGCCCCTTGACCAGGATCTCGCCGTCCTCGGCGATTTTCACTTCGCAGCCCGGGAAGGGCTTGCCGATCGTCCCCACCTTGAATTCCTCGGGCGAGGAAACGGTCGCCGCCGTCGAGGTCTCGGTCATGCCCCAACCCTCGAGCACGAGCACTCCGGCCGCGTCGAAGAAGCGCAGGATCTCAGGGCTGATCGGAGCGGCGCCGGAAACGGCGAGGCGCAGGTTGCCGCCGAAGAGCCCGCGGATCTTGGAGAGCACCTGCTTGTCGGCGAGCTCATACTGCTTGCGCAGCAGAAAGCCCGGTTTGCGCCCAGAGCGCTCTGTCGCCCGCATCTTCCCGCCAACCTTGATCGACCAGTCGAAGATCGCCTTCTTGAGCCCGCCCGCTTTCTCCATGCCACTGGTCGCGGCGGTGTAGATCTTCTCGAAGATGCGCGGTACCGAGGGGAAGTAGGTCGGTTTCAGTTCAGCGAGGTTGGGCAGGATCTTCTGCGGGTCGCGCTCCCAATAGGCGATCGTGGTGCCGAGGTCGAAGCTGCCGAACTGGACCAGAAGGGCGAAGGAGTGGGCGAGGGGGAGGTAGAGGTAGGCGATGTCTTCCTCTTCGATCACGCTGGTCTGGTTGACCATGTCGAGCATCGCCCGGTAGTTGCCGTGACTGATCACGCAGCCCTTGGGCGGCCCGGTCGTGCCCGAGGTGTAGATGAAGGTGCAGATGTCCTCCTTGGTCACCGACTGCCAGCGGGCTTCCCACTCGCCCGCATCGCGGGCGGCACCGCGGGCGGCAAGGTCGTCGAGTGAGATCGCGTCCTCGCTCGATCCCGTCATCCTCACGACGTGCTCGAGCAGCGGTAGGCGATCGCGAACGGCGCGGACCTTCTCCAGCTGCTCGTCGTCCTCGACCACGACGACCTTGGCGTCGGAGTTCTCCAGCACGTACTGGCACTCCTCGGGAGAGTTGGTCTGGTAGATCGGCACTACCACCGCGCCCGCGGAGAGGGCGGCGAAGTCGAAGTAGGTCCACTCGGGCCGGGTGTTGCCGAGGATCGAGACCTTGTCGCCCTTGGCAACGCCGAGCTCGATCAGCCCGAGCGACAGCGAGCGCGCAATCTCGAGTACCTCGGTGAAGCTGCGGTCGACCCAGTTGCCGTCCTGCTTGTACCGCACAGCCGGCATGCTGCCGTAGCGCTGAGCGGAGAGAGGCAGCAGGTCCGCCAGTGTCGACGATTTGGTTCCCCGCTCCATGCGGGGAAGGAGTCTAGTTAAGAGCTAGTTGGGACGGACTTGGTGGCGTTGGCGTTGGCCGGCCATGCTGCGCAGCGAGGTCTCGAAAAGGGACTTGTCGATGCGTCCGTGGAAGATCGGAATGCCCATTTGCATGCACTTGCCGATCACCTCCTGCCGCTTCATGTGAAGCTCTTCGGCAAGCTCGGACGGGGTGAGGTGATTGGCCACTGCGGACCTCCCTTTGTAGTTGAAACTGGGTAGGGAAGATATTTACCCCTGACAGCGGACGTGTCAAACGATTCCCGCACTCGACGGGCCGAGGGCACCGAGTCGCGATAATGGCCGCATGCCAGCGACCGCCGAGAAGCCGGGGCCCGAGCCAGCCGTCGTGCCGATTCCCCAGCGTGGCCGGATCTGGATCGTGCTGGCACTCGCTATCGCCCTTGGGTTCCTGGGCTACGCGATCGTCAACATCTCGACCCAGAAGGCCGGCCGCGCCGTCGTCCACCTGGCCGGGATCTCCGAAGCGCAGGAACTTTTCGGCGGTGTGCCCCAGGAAGGCGACCGCCTCGGCTCCTCTGACGCGCCGGTCACTATCCAGGTCTTCAACGACCTGCAGTGCTCGAGTTGTCGGGACGATTTCCTCAGCACGATCCCGGCCCTGGTCAATTCCTACGCCAGGCCCGGTGACGCGAAGCTCCTCTATCGCCATTACTCCAACAGCGAAAGCCCGCAGGAGCTCGGTTTCTACGGCGCCGAGGCAGCCGCGCAGCAGGGCTACGGCTGGCAGTACACCTACCTCTTCTTCCGCAACCAGGACGAAGCGAAAAAGTTCGGCATCGACCAGGACTTCCTCGACTCCGTGGCGGGGGGGATTGAGGATCTGAACGAGCCAGAATGGCTGGAATACCTGGAAGAAAATGGTGGCTCCGACGGCGCGATCAGCCAGAGGCTGCAGGGCTATGACGAACTCGGTCGCGGTCTCGGCATCCGCACCGGACAGGCGGCGATCGTAAGCGGACCGCACGGGACCCAGACCCTGCAGGACGGCCCCTCACTGAGCGAAATCGAAGCGGCGATCGAAGCCGTCAAGTAGTCCCGGCCCAGGTCTGGGATAATCGCCGCCTCTCGGGGCGTGGCGCAGCCTGGTAGCGCGCACCGTTCGGGTCGGTGAGGTCCCCGGTTCAAATCCGGGCGCCCCGATAGAGTCGGCCACGGCGCGGCGGCGAAGCGCTACTTCCTTCGGTTCGCCGGGTCATGTGTTGGGACGCATGCGCAGACTCCTGCTCATTCCGCTCACAGTTGCGCTGTTGGCGCTGACCCCGGCGACCGCTGGGTCGCTGGCGCTATCGCCGCGCGGCTTCATCGGCATGTCGCCCCAGGGCGTGACCGACACCGAAGACTACGAACTCATGCAGGAGGCGGGAATCAATTCGGTGCGACTGCCGATGAACTGGGCCGAAATCGAGCCCGAAGCCCGCGATCGCTTCGCGCCGCGCTGGGAAGGGCTGGACGGACAGGTCCAATACGCAGCCGAAAACCACATCCGCGCGTTCATGTTCCTCTGGGGCACCCCGTCGTGGGTCTCCTCGAGGCTGGGCGGCGAACCCGTCGCCACGGCGCGTCAGCGCCGCGCCTGGGCCCAGTTCCTGCACGAGGCCGTCGCTCGCTATGGCTCGCGGGGAAGCTTCTGGCGCGAACATCGCGAGCTGCCCCGCCTGCCGGTTCGCCAGTGGGAGATCTGGAACGAGGAGAACATCGTCACCTTCTCCAAGGAACCCGAACCGGCTCGCTTCGCCCGCCTGATCCGCATCTCCGGGGGTTTGCTGCATCGTCAGGAGCCCGGCTCGACGGTGATTCTCGGCGGCCTCTTCGGCCGTCCCCTGCAGACTCCGCCCAACATCCAGTCGGGTGGCTTTCTCGCTGACGTCTACCGGACCCCTGGCATCAAGCGGTACTTCGACGGGGTCGCGCTGCACCCCTACGTCGCCGACGCGGGCGCTTTGCAGGGAGAGATCGAAAACCTGCGCCGGGTGATGAGCTTCAACGGCGACGCCGCGACGCCGCTTTACGTGACCGAGATGGGATGGGGTTCCGCCAGCTTCGAGTCTCGCTGGGAGCGCGGTCCGCATGGCCAGGCACGCGAACTCGACCGCGCCTTCGCCCTACTGACCGGCAACCGCCGGCGTTGGCGTATTGGCGGGGTTTGGTGGTTCTCCTGGACCGACCAGGCCGGCTCCTGCCAGTTCTGCGACTCGGCTGGCCTGCTCACCAGGCAACGGGAAGCGAAGCCTGCTTGGTACAGGTTCAATGCCTGGACCGGCGGCGACGCCACCACCGTTCCCCGCGCTTCGGCCCGGGCGCTGCGCAACAGCCCTTAGCGCGCCCGTCCGGGGTTTCGGCTCGGCTGCACCCCCTTTGCGGCGGTATGGACTTATGAATCGGCCCGAGTTACGTTCCTTCGAGTACCACTGCAATCGGGGGGACGATGGCCTGGATCGACATATCCGTGATGGCAATTGCGCTTGCCATCCTCTGCGCCTGGCTGGTCGTTGCTCTCCTGCTGCGGGCGCGGCGTTCGCAGCGTCGCTTCGAGATCCTCGGCAGCGTGGCAGCCATTTCGAAGTCGAGCGACTCGCTGGCTGACACCTTCGAGAAGATCTGCGACATCCTCGTTCCCGAGATCGCCGACTTCTGCATGATCGATGTGTTCGAGGACGGCGAGCCCAAGCGCGTCGCCGTGCGGGCCGCCCCCGGCGGTAGGCCTGCGGTCGAGCAGGGCCTCAAAGAGCGCAAGCCCTCGCTGCCGGAGAGGATGCTCCGCGGCGAGGGCGGCTCGCTGGAACCGCGCTTCTACGGGCGGATGGCGGAGAGCGATCTGCGGGAGCTCGCTCACGACGACGGCGCCGACCTCGACTTCCTGCGCAGCCTCGGCATGCGCTCGGCGCTGACGCTTGCCCTGCAGGCGCGCGGCCAGGTCAAGGGCACGCTCACTCTCGCCGTCGCCTGGTCGGGCCGTCGCTATAGCCGCGATGACCTGCGCTTTGCCTGGATCCTCTCCGGCCGGGTGGCGCTGACACTCGATAACAGCGGCCTCTTCGCCGACCTCGAGCGAGCCGAAGCCGCGCGCGCCGAGATCGCCGAAACGCTGCAGCGCGGACTGATGCCCCCGCCCCTGCCTCACATCCCGGGCTGGTCGCTGGCGGCGATGTACCGGCCGGCGGGTGCCGAGAACGAAGTCGGAGGGGATTTCTACGACGCCTTCCCGGTCGCCGACGGCTGGATGCTCGTGATCGGTGACGTAACCGGCAGGGGCGCGCGGGCCGCCTCGATCACGGCTCTCGCCCGCTACACGCTGCGCACCGCGGCGGCTCTCACCAACGATCCACAGATCGCCCTCGCGACTCTCAATCGCGCCCTGCTCGCTCGCCACGACACCTCGCTCTGCAGCATCGCGGCGCTCACCCTCAGCGACGACCCGCGCCAGCCGGTGCGGATGGCCGTCGCCGGCCACCTGCCGCCGCTCCTCGTCGACGGCGAGGAGGTCCACGAGGCGACCGGAAGCGACCAAGTGCTCGGGGCGTTTGCCGATGGCGAGTGGCGGATCGCCGAGAGTCGCGTCGAACCCGGGCAGCAGTTGGTGGTTACCACGGATGGCATCGTCGAGGCCGAGGGCGAGGGCGGGCGCTTCGGTGAGCAGCGGCTGCGCTCCGAGCTGGCGGGAGCGGGCAACCCGGCGGGAGCCGTGCAGCGCCTCGAGGGAGCCCTCCGCGCCTTCACCGCGGACACGCTCGACGATGACGTGGCGATCCTCGCGGTCGCTCGTTCGGCAGGGGGCGCCGTCCCCACGGCACTGGCCGGGGGGGTATGACCAACGCCGATGGCTGAATCGCTGGAGACCCTGGTTGGGCGGCTCTTCAACGCCTTCAATCAGCGAGACGTCGCTGAGATCGGCGAGCTTTGCTCGCCGCGCATCGAGTTCTTCGCAATCACCGCCGAGGAGGTCGGACGCAGCGCACCGTACGTCGGGCCGGAGGGTTTGCGCGACTACCTGAAGGACGTCGAACGGTTCTGGGAAGAGCTGTTGATCACCCCCGGCAGGATGGAGCGTCGCGACGACCGTCTGCTCGTCCTCGGCCGCGTCTTCGTTCGCAATCGCGAGCTTGGAATTCGCGACATGCCGGTCGGCTGGATCTGGCAGATCGAGGACGGGCTCTTCGTGCGAGGCGAGGTCTTTGCGGACCCCGACGAGGCGGTCAACCGCTTCGTGCGTGCGCCGGCTTGAGGGCGGCGAGCACTTCCTCGGCAAGCTGCGATCCGTCATCGGGACGGAGCGGCGTCGCGCTCACCCGCAGTACGACACCCTCTTCGTCGATCTCCTCCAGCGAGACGTTCGGGGGGTAGCGGGTCGGCACCCGGATCGCCGCCTGCAGCTGTTCCTCGATCCGCCGCGGGCTGGCCTCGTGCGAGAAGCGGGCCCTGAGATCGACCCTGGGCGGCTCCCGCAGAGGCACCACGACGAGGCTGATCAGGACGCTGTTGGGAACCTGCAGGCGGTCCGCGCCCTGGACCAGGGTCGCGTAGAAGAGGCCCAGCGAGCTGACCGTCCCTTCCAATGAGCCGGCAAGGGCACCCCCGACCAGGCGCACGCGTTCGCCCACCCGGAAAGGGCGTGTGCTCTGCAGGACGATGCCGGCAAAGAGGCTGCCGAGGGTCTGCTGAGCCGCGAGACCGAGGACGATCGCAGTGAAGGCGCCGCCGACGGCGAGGGTGGCGGCGGTGACGCCGGCGATTCGCAGCGCCAAGATGACAACCGCCGCCATCGCGAAGAGGCGGATCAGGAAGCCCAGGGTGCCGGCAGTGGCCGGGTCGACCCGGCGGAAGAGACGGGGTGAGAGCCAGCGCACCAACCAGTGGCTGCCGGCCGAACCGACGATGATCAGGATCGCCACCGTCGCCGCCCGCACCCAGGAGCCGTAGCCGGGAAACAGCTCATGACGGTGGTAGTAGCCGACGAGCACCGCCGCCAGGACGACCAGCGCCGCCAGGAGCCCACCGAGCGCCCGCCCGGGTGAGGTCGCCTCCTCGAGCTCGTGTGCGAGGCCGACTTCCTGCCACGAATGGCTGCGGGTCTCGAACAGCTCGCGGTTGAGTCGCCGCCGCGGTGGAGGCATCTGTGAGGCGTTCCTTCCCTGGTCGTGGGTGCCGCTCCTAGCGGCTACCCGTAGGTAGTTCGTGGAAACGACCGTTTTGTGCCCGGGGCCCACGGGTAGCGTGGGCCTACGAGATGGCTATGCTCGCAGTGCGCGGGGGTCAGGGTCCCCAGCGGGAAGACGACGCGACGATGGCAAACGGTTCGACGACCAACGAGAAGCCGACCGGGCTTCAGATCAGGCTTCCGGCGAAGGCTGAGAACGTGGCCGTAGTTCGCCACGCGCTGGCTGGGCTGGCGGAGGAGATCGGCATGGACGAAGCCGGGGTCGCGGATCTCAAGACCGTCGTCACCGAGGCCTGCATGAACGTCGTCGTCCACGCCTACTCGGATGGGACGGGACCGCTCACGGTCGAGGCCGAACCCGACAGCGACGGCCTCACCGTCACGGTCAGCGACAGCGGCGCCGGAATCAGCCCTCAGGCCAACTCCGGGCGCGACAGCCTCAAACTCGGCCTCTCGTTGATAGCCGCGCTTTCCAGCAGCTTCCGCATCTCCGGTGGACTCGACCGCGGCACCGAGGTGATGATGCGCCTGCCGCTGAACGGCGGCGGGGCCAACGGATCCGCCGAGGAAGGAATCCCGGCGGAGCTGACCGGCACCGAGGTGGCGGTGGGTCGAGCCGAGCTGCTCGAGCCCGTTTTGGCGCGCCTCGTTGGGGCGCTGGCAGCTCGTCGCGAGCTCTCGGTGGAGCGCGTCTCCGACGCGGTCCTCGTCACCGACGCGATCGCCGGAGCCGCCCCCGGGCGCTTCGCCGACGGCTGTGTTCGCCTCGGCCTCGGCGAGAGCGAGAATGGCTTGGAGCTGCGGCTGGGGCCGATGGACAAGGGCGCCGCCGCGGAAATCCGCGGCGATCTCGAGGTGCCCGAGCTGGGCGGCTCGCTCGAGGCGCTTGCCGACGAGCTGGCCGTCGATGAATCGAACGACGGTGACTACCTGATCGTTCGCTTTGCCGGCATTCCGCCCGCCTAGTCGCGCTCCTCACCCAAGCCGCGTTCCTCCTCGATCCGCTTGCGGATTCGGGCCAAGGCGCGCCGCAGGATGCGCGAGACATGCATCTGGGAGTGGCCGATGCGCTCGGCGATCTGCGACTGGGTCATGTCCTCGACGAAGCGCAGCCGCAGCACGACCCGCTCGCGCTCCTCGAGGTAGGGCAGCGCCGCGTCCAGCGCGATCCGCCCCTCGACCAATTCGAAGCGCTCGTCCTCTTCGCCGACCCATTCCGAGGGCGGCGCTTCGTCGGAGTCCTCGGCGCCTGCCGGGCGATCGAGCGAGAGGGGGCGGCGGTTGTGGTTGGCCTCCATCACCTCGAGCACGTCGGTCTGCTCGAGTTCGAGCCGCTCGGCGATCTCGCCGACCGAGGGAGAGCGCTGCAGCTTTTTCGTCAGCTCCGTGATCGCCTTGTCGACTTCGGCCATGCGGTCATGCAGGCCGCGCGGCACGCGCACGGTCCAGACGCGGTCGCGGAAGTGGCGCTTGAGCTCGCCGAGGATCGTCGGCGAGGCGAAGGCGGTGAACGGGATGCCGCGCTCGGGATCGAAGCGGTCGACGGCGTTGAGCAGACCGAGGTTGGCGACCTGGAGCAGGTCGTCGAAGGACTCGCTGGCACCGCGATAACGCAGGGCGAGGCGCTTGGCGAAAGCCATGTTGCGCCGCACCAGCTCTTCGCGAACGGCGGGGTCGCGGTCGCGGGTGAAGCGCTCCCAGAGCTCGCGTTCGCCAGCCAACTGCTGGCTTGCCCCCAGCGGGGCCGCGGGCACGGAGCTGCCGTCTCTGTCTGGGTCGGTTTTAGCTGCCATCGGTTCTCAACGGGACCGGTCGGGTCGGTGCGCTAGATGCCGCCCTCGAGCCCTCCCCGGACCGTGCAGCTACTCGTCGGTACAAAGTTAGCAGGGCTATTTGGGCGCGTACTGATCGTTGCGCACCCGCCTCACACGCCCCTCCGCCACCGCCTCGCGCAAGGCGCCTTGGAAGCGTCCGGGACCCCAATAGCGCCCGCCGACCGTACGCGCAAGCTCTTTGCGACTGCTGTCCCCGCGCTCGTTCAAAGCCCGCACGATGATCTCGATCTCGCGATCGCGGTCGGTCCTGCGCGCCGATGGCGACCAGAGGGGCATGCCCCGGGAGCGGCCGGTCATGACGCCGTCCGGCACCACCTCGGGCCTTTGTGTGGGTTGCGGTTCCTCCCGCTCCTCTCCTTCCTTCACCTCCTCCCCTTCCGCGGTAAGGGGTGTCGCGATGTCCTCGAGCTGCTTCTGCTCCGCCTTGACGCCGAAGAGCAGCTCGGCGATGCCGCCGATCGCCATCACCACGGCGCCGATGAAGAACCCGGTGGCGACCTGATCCTGGCTGCCGCTGGCGATCAGATGGCCGAAGAGCAGTGGGCCGGCGATGCCGCCGGCGGCCGTGCCGGTGGCGTAGAAGAAGGCGATCGAGAGCGCACGAGTCTCCATCGGAAAGATCTCGCTGACGGTCAGGTATGCGGAGCTGGCGCCGGCCGAGGCAAGGAAGAAGATCGCCAGCACGAAAGCCATGAACGACCAGGTCGTCAGCGAGTTGCCGAGCAGGAGGATGGCGAGCACGACGGTCAGGGCAGCCGAGCCCAGATAGGTGAGCGTCACCATCGGCTTACGGCCAACGGTGTCGAAGAACCGGCCGAGCACGAACGGCCCGAGGAAGTTCGAAAGGGCGAAGATCGCGATGTAGATCGGCACCGTGCCCGAGGCAACGTCGAAGAATTCGCCGAGCAGGGTGCCCAGGTCGAAGGTCACGGCGTTGTACATGAAGGCCTGGCCGATGAAGAGGGCGAAGCCGAGCGCCGTGCGGCGCGGATATTTGGTGAAGGCGGTGTGCGCGATCTCGCCCAGCCGGATCCGCTTGCGCTGCTTCACGGTGAGGCTGTCGTCGACCTCGGAGAGCTGTTCGCCGGTCTCTTCTTCGACAGCGTGCTCGATGTCGCCGACGATCGCCTCGGCCTCGTCCTCGCGGCCGTGGATGAAGAGCCAGCGCGGGCTCTCGGGGACGTTGCGGCGGACGAGCAGGATGCCGACTCCGAGCGCCGCCCCGATCGCGAAGGCGAGTCGCCAGCCGAGGTCGGCGGCGAAGAGCGCCGTGTCGAGCAGGGCGATCGAGGCGATCGCGCCGCCGGCGGCGCCGATCCAGTAGCTGCCGTTGATCATCAGGTCGACGCGGCCGCGCACCCGAGCTGGGATCAGCTCGTCGATCGCCGAGTTGATCGCCGCGTACTCGCCGCCGATGCCGGCGCCGGTGAAGAAGCGGGCGATGAAGAAGTACAGCGGGCTGAAGGAGAAGGCGGTAGCGATCGTGGCGACGATGTAGACGCCGAGGGTGAGCAGGAAGAGCTTCTTGCGGCCGAAGCGGTCGGTGAGCTGGCCGAAGAAGAGGGCACCGAGACAGGCGCCCGCGACGTAGAAGGCGGCGGCGGTGCCGATCTGGCTGGCGTCGAGCACCAGGCCGCTGCCTTTTTCGGTCAAGCGCTGACCGATGCTGCCGACGATAGTCACCTCGAGCCCGTCGAGGATCCAGACCGTGCCCAGCCCGATCACGACCATCCAGTGGAACTTCGACCAAGGGAGGCGGTCGAGACGCGAAGGGATCCGGGTCTCGATCGTGCCCAGCTCGGCTGCCGAATCTCTCCCTCCGTCGGTCATGCTCAGTCAGCCTTTTACCCGCATGGCTGTTACTTCATGCGGCTTGCGTGGTTGCCCGCTGACCCGGCGGGTACGCAAAAGGCGGGGCGACGTTAGGCTCCCCGCGACTTCGAATATCGACCAAAGGAGACGCCAGATGGCCTTTTCGGTTCCCGACCTTCCTTACGCGTACGACGCGCTCGAGCCCCACATCGACGAGGCGACGATGCGTGTCCACCATGACAAGCACCACCAGGCCTACGTCGACAAAGCGAACGCCGCTCTAGAGGGAACCGAGTGGGCCGACCGCGAGGTCGAGGACGTGCTCCGCAACCTCTCGAGCTTGCCCGGGGACAAGCAGGCCCCGGTCCGCAACAACGCCGGCGGCCACTACAACCACTCGCTCTTCTGGCAGATGCTCAGCTCCAACGGTGGCGGCGAGCCGAGCGGCGAGCTTGCTTCGGGCATCGAGCAGGCCTTCGGCTCCTTCGACTCCTTCAAGGAAGAGTTCAAGAACGCCGGCATCGCCCGCTTTGGCTCCGGCTGGGCCTGGCTGGTCAAGGACAGCTCCGGCCTCGCCGTCGTCTCGACTCCCAACCAGGACTCGCCGATCTCCGACGGCAGCGTGGCGCTGCTCGGCTGCGACGTCTGGGAGCACGCCTACTACCTGAAGTACCAGAACAAGCGCCCCGACTACATCGACGCTTTCTGGAATGTCGTCAACTGGGATTTTGTAGCTCAGCGCTTGACCGAGGCCGGCTGAGCAGGACTTACTTAGGCGGGGAGAACGTGAGGGCGTCGGGGGTGGGTCCCCGGGAACTCCCGGCCGAAGGCCGGCCCGGGGACCCACCCCCGACGCCCGCTGGCCTGGCTGCCTCTGGCAGGTGACCTGGTTCCGTTCCGTCCTTGGGCGGGATCAGGCTCATCGCGTGCTCGGCCTTCGCCGTGATCGTCAGGCTTGGGTTGACGCCCGGATTGGCGGGGATCGCCGCGCCGTCGGTGACCAGGAGGTTCTCGTAGCCGAAGACCCGGTTGCCGCCGTCGACGACGCCGCTCTCGGGATCGGCGCCTACAACGGCCCCGCCGAGGATGTGCGCGGTCGAGGGGATGTTGCGAACCGACTCGGTGACTGCGCTCTGGGCGACCCCACCGGTGCGCTGCTCGAACCAGCGCGCCACTTTCTCGGCGGCGGGGATGTAGGTCGGGTTGGGGCGGCCAGGGTCCTGCTCGGTCTGCAGTCGCACGCCTTTGCCGAAGATCTTGCGCTTGGGGCGGAAGTGCATCGCGGCGTCGACCGTCTGCATCACCAGCAGGATCACGGTGCGCTGCGACCAGCGGTGGGGGATCATCATCCGCGCCGTGCGCAGCGGGTGGCGCGCGATCGCGGCAAGCCACTTGATCGGCCGGGTCAGTTTCGTGCCGGGCCCCGTCATCGCGGTGAAGGTGCCGGACATCGCGTCGCCACCGGTGCCGTAGGTGACGACCTCGATGTGGGTGTCGGGATCGGGGTAGATGCTCGAGGTGATCGCGACCGAGCGGCTGAAGTCGCGCTCGTCGTCGGGGGCGGTGACCGACTGGATCGACTCCGAGTTGGTGCGGACCAAGTCGCCGAGCCGGTCTGAGATCCGCGGCAGGGCGCCGGAATGGCGGCAGTTGGCGAGCAGGTTGTTGGTGCCGAGAGCCCCGGCGGCGACGATCACACCCCGGGCGGTTTGCGTGCGCCTCCGCTTGCGCAGCCAGGACCCCGAGCGCTCGCTGCTGATCGCGTAGCCGTCCGAGCCGTCAGCGGCGCCAAGTGGGCGGATCTCGGTCACCTGGCGCTCGGGCTGAATCTCGACCCCGAGCTTCTCGGCGAACCAGAGGTAGTTCTTCATCAGCGTGTTCTTCGCTCCGTGACGGCAGCCGACCATGCAGCTGCCGCAGCGCATGCAACCAGTACGGCTGGGCCCCTCGCCTTCGAAGAAGGGATCTTCGACCTCGACCCCCGGCTTGTCGAAGAAGACTCCGACCCGGGTGTTGGTGAAGGTCTCGCCGACGCCGATCTCCTCGCCGTATTCCTGCAGCAGCTTGTCGGCCGGGCCGATGCCTTCGTACTCGACCACGCCGAGCATCCGCTCCGCCGTGTCGTAGTGCGGAGCCAGCTCGCGCTCCCAGTTGCCCAGCTCGTTCCACTGCGGGTCCTCGAAGAAGGCGGGGCGGGCGCGATAGAGCGTGTTGGCGTAGCCAAGGCTGCCGCCGCCGACCCCGCTGCCGGAGACGATGAAGACGTCCTTGAAGAAGGTCATCCGCATCACCCCGCGGAAGCCGAAGCGGGGCAGCCAGAAGTAGCGACGCGGGTGGCGGAGGTTCGAGTCGGCGAAGTCCTCGTCGCGGAAGCGGCTGCCGCACTCCAGCACCGCGACCTTGTAGCCCTTTTCAGCGAGCCTCAGGGCGGACACAGAGCCGCCGAACCCGGATCCCACGACGATCCAGTCGTAGTCGTAAGTCATTCGGCGCCCTGCTTGGGAGGCCTACGCCTCGCCGGGCTCGAGCGGCCGGAAGTCCGAGGTCCTCGCGCCGCAGACTGGGCAGAACCAGTCTTTGGGGATGTCCTCGAAGGCCGTTCCGGGTGGGATGCCGCCGTCAGGATCGCCGATCGCCGGGTCGTAGATGAACCCACAGCTCTCGCAGATCCACAGCCTTTGCTCGGTGGCGGTCGTCATGGGAAAAGCTTAGAGGCGTCAGTCTTTGCTGAAGTCGACCGCGACCGGTTCGCGGTCAGCGGCATCTTCGATCTCGAAGTACTCGCGTTTGGTGAAGTCGCCCTGGTTGGCGATGATCGAGCCGGGGAACTGTTCGATCGCGGTGTTGTAGGACTGCACGTTCGAGTTGTAGATCCGCCGTGAGGCCTGGATCTCGTCCTCGAGCTCCGAGAGGTTGCGGCTCAGCTGCTGGAAGTTCTCGGTGGCGCGCAGGGTCGGGTAGTTCTCCGCCACGGCCCTGACGTCGGCCAGCGCCCGGGTCAGCTGCTGCTCGGCCTTGGCGGTTTCCTCGACGCCTTGGGCGGCCATCGCGGCGGCCCGGGCCTGGGTCGTCTTCTCGAAGGTCTGGCTCTCGTGCTCGGCGTAGCCCTTGACCGTCTCGACCAGGTTCGGCACGAGGTCATGGCGGCGCTTCAGCTGCACGTCGATCCCGCTCCACGACTCGTCGACCCGGTTGCGCGAGGCGATGATCGAGTTGCGCTTGCCGATGAAGTAGAGGACCGCGATGACGATGATCGCGACCACCACGATGATGGCGATGAGCATGCGCTCATGCTACTTGGCTCGCCGGCCAACTGCATAGGATCGAGGGCGATGAGCGCCAAGCAGGAAGCCCAGGACTGGGCCGCAATCGTCAGCGCTTACGGCGAGCGGCACCAGCTCAAATACGAGCAGGTCGGGGGGATCAACCCCGTCGATGCGCCGGTGGCCCTGTGCGTCGGCGGCAGCAACCGGCTCACCGGCCAGCTCAGCGAGGGTTTCTGGGGCTCGTGCTGCGATGCGGACGAGAAGGAAATGGGAGGGCTTTTCAGCAAGGCGGTGCTGCCGACGGCCTTGCTCGCGAAGGCGCACATGCCGGACCTGGCCGAGGTTGTGCCGGCCTTCAACGTCGAGTCGATCGAGGGGCATGAGGTCGTGACCCAGCGGTTCGCTCGCAAGGTGGAATTCGAGTCGATCGACTTCAACAGGCGCTTCTCGGCAACGGTTCCGAAGGAGTACGACCCGGTGGCCCTGCGAGAGCTCTTCAGCCCCGGCTTCCTCAGCTGGACGACGACGATGACCGGCGAGGTCGACTTCGGCGTCAACGACCGCCAGCTCTGGTTCCTCTGGCGCCTGCGCGAGCGCAGTGCCGATGAGCTGAAAGCAGCGCTGAAGAACGCCGGACAGCTTTTCAAGCGTTTGCAGGGCGAGATGGAAGAGAGTGGCATCCACACTTATCCCGCCGGCCCCTGGCACGCCGGCCTCGAGCCCTTTCCAGCTCCTTAGCCTCGGGCCGGGTAGTCGGGGTCGCCGGGCAGGACGACTCGGTTGTCGTCGGCGGTGCCGATCACCTTCGGCAGGATCGGCTCGACCGCAAGCCCGCGATGGGCGGCGATTGCTTCGTCGGCACTGCGAAATGGCAGCAGCGCTTCCAGTTGCTTGACCGTCGGGAAGGCGAGGACGATCTCTCCGCCCGCTTGCGCCTCGAGCGCGCCGGCCGGCTCGAACCAGCCGGCGTCGGTCGTCTCGACGCCATCGGGGCGTGGGGGAGTGTGGGCGGGCGCCAGGGCGAGGAAGAACCGGGCGTCGAAGCGGCGTGAGATCACCTCGGGGGTGATCCAGCGCGAGAAGAGCACCAACTCCTCGTCCTCCGGCAAGGAGATTCCCGCCTCCTCCTCCAGCTCGCGCACAGCGCAGGCCTTGAAGCGCGCTTCGTCTTCGCCATCCCTGTCGTCGACGGCGCCGCCGGGGAAAACCCAGACGTTGGGCATGAACCGCGCCTTCTCGGTTCGCTTCAGCAGCAACACCTCGAGCGCTCGGTCCGCGTGCTTGCCGCCCCGTCGCAGCAGGACGACCGAGGCCGCCGGCCGTGGCTCCGAGGGCTCCCCCAGGTTCGGCGCCTCGGCCGGCCCACGCTGTCTCGCCTCACCCATCGATCCACCCTATCGGCGCGCATCCACCCCGGCTTCCGGTGCGCCTTATGCGGTCTATAGCCAGATAAAGCGCACCGGAACGGCGTCGGCTAAGTGTCGAGGGCGCGCTCGCGGCGGCTGCGCAGCCAGAGGCGCTGGCCGAGCCAGGCGAGGAGGAAGAGGAGGGCGAGCGGCGCGATCACGGCGAGTCCGACCAGGGTGACTCCAGCTGCGATGCCGAGGATGTGACCAGCGTCATGGAATGCGTCACCGATTCCCCAGGCGCCGTCTGATTCGGTCGAGTTGCCGCTTTCGATCCGGACCAGGACGCGCGAGTAGGTGGCGCGCTGGTGCAGCCTTGCCAGCTGGTTGCGCAGGCGTGCGGCGTGTTGGCGCTCGGCGCGCAACTCGGCGGCGATCGCTTCCCGTTCGGATCCGACTTCCGAGCTGGAGAGCTGAGCAAGGAGGCCGTCGACCCGCGCCTGGACGTCTTGCAGCTCTTCTTCGGTGCTGACGGTGGGCCTGGTGATGTCGTCGGTCGCCTCGTGGCGGCTGCGGACCTCGTCGATCGATGAGAAGGCGGCCAGGGCATCGCCGAGCCTGGCACTGGGGATCAGCAGCTCGAAACGGGCGTCGGCGCCTTTGCCCGAGCCGGTCGTCGAGTGCAGGACGATGCCATTGGCATCGTGGACCGCGGCGAAGACCTTGGCGGAGTCTTCGGAGATGTCGGCGGGGTCGGCAAGCAGGCTGACCTCGGCGGACCGTTCGATGTCCCTGTTGCGTGAGACGTTGGCGAGGCTTCCGGCCTCGAAGGACCCGTTGGAGGCGGAATATTCACCGCCGCTCGCGGACTCGGATGAATGCACTGTCGCGGAGTGACCTCCTCGGCCCAGGACAGATGATTCGGGCGTGGCGCCCTGGGGGGCTGCTCCTGCACCAGAGGAGTCGCCGGATTTCAAGGGGGTGAACTGGCTGAGCAGGCCATTGGAGGGAGGCGATTCGGAGGCGCCAGGGCCGCTGCTTGCAATCAGCACCGTGGCGAGGACGATTGCCGCCATTGCGGTGGCGCCACCGGCAAAAAGAAGGCGCCTAGGCGGGAGGCCGCGGGCCCAGGTCACGAGCCTCGCCAAGAGCGAGCCTGCGTGGCGCGAACGCCGCGGGAAGCCCGCGGCCACGCGCTCATCCAGCCCGTCGGCGAAGGCATCGCGCGGGGCCGGCCGGACTTCGGCCAGCGCGGTAGCGAGGTCGTTGTGGTCGCTAAATCGCTCCATCGCATGCCTCCCTCAGCTTGTCCATCGTTCGGTTGAGCCTGGTGCCGACGTTTGAGCTGCTGACCCCAATCACCCGGGCGATCTCGCCGTTGGAGAGGCCGGCGAAGAACTTGAGTGCGATCAGCTCGCGCTCGCGGGCCTCGAGCTTGTCCAGCGCTGCGTCGAGGAGCAGACGGAGCTCGCTGCGCTGATCGTTCCTGTCCGGCAGGCTCGTGGCGTCGACCGGGTCGGCGCTCAGCTCGGCTTGGCGACCGCGGCGCCGCAGCTCGTCGAGCGCAGCATTGCGGGCGATGCCGAAGAGCCAGGCGCGAGCGCTGCCCTTCCCCGCGTCGAAGCGCGAGCGCTTGCGGTAGGCGCGCTCGAAGGCTGTCGCCGTCACGTCCTCCGCTGCCGAGCGATCGCGCAGCAACCCCGCCGCGTATGCGTAGACGTCGTCGCGGCTCGAGCGATAGAGGCGCTCGAAGTCGAGCTCGCCCCAGCGGCGGCTCTCGACCTCGGCAACGGCAGCTTCGCTCATGCCCTTACTACGAGCGAGGCGCAGATCTGTCACATGAACAGGCTAGGCCGCTTGAGCAAGCGGCGCCGGAGCCGCGGCCATGCAGGCGGCCTCGATCGACTCGCGGGTGATCTCGAGCAGGCG
>Ga0068853_100000831_pt1 | contig 21610 bp, 26 predicted proteins | sample KBSCornC32_FD_65655 | JGI IMG/M metagenome (GOLD analysis project Ga0068853, IMG submission 65655) | Corn rhizosphere microbial communities from Kellogg Biological Station, Michigan, USA - KBS Corn C3-2 | ecosystem: Host-associated > Plants > Roots > Rhizosphere > Soil ...
TAGTACGCGAGCTGCGGTGTCCCGTCGTTCGCGCTCGGCTTCACGAGCTGGTAGGTGAGCCAGACGTTCGTCGTCGCCGAGCTCCCGACCGCATCGGTGTCCTTCGTGCTGTTCCAGGTTCCGTCCGCGCAGATGACGATGCGCTTGTGCTTCTGGCGAACGGCTTCGGAGGGAATGTTCTGGCGCAGATTCGACGGCGCCGTGAGCCCGCCGCGAGCCGGGGGCGTGATCTGCAGCGCCGGAACGCCGCCGTCACCTCCGGTCATCTACTCTCGGCGAGCGCCTTGACGAGCTCTCGCCGGATCGTGCGGCCGAGTCCTTCCTGGCTCCTGAACGGGTGCGCCTTCTTCCACACATCGAGCGGCACCACGGTCTTCGCCATCATCGGATGCCCGCCCGCGCTGCCGAAGGCGCTGAAGCGCCGGCGAATCCGCTCGCCGAGCTTCGCATTCGGCGAGAGCGAGCGCAGGCTCATCGCGAACTTTCCGCCGAACACACCCGACACCGCCGAGATCTCGGCGCCCGCCATGCCGAGACAGAACTCCGCGAGCTGCGCGACGATGTGCTCCTGGTCCGCCGGAAGCAGCCCGAGATGCAGATACGCGAGCCCGTTGCGCACGCGCGCGTGCTCGAGCGCGACTCCGAAGCGGCGCAGCGCGAGCGGCCGGTACATCGGATGCTGGATGCGCCTGAGCGCGACGTGGTCCGCACGCGCGAAGAGGAGCGCGAACATCTGCAGGTCTTCATCGCTCGCCGCACGCGAGAGCGACTTGGTGTCGGTGATGATTCCGTAGAGCAGCGCGGTGGCGAGCTTCGTCGTCACGCCGTCCACATCCGCCGCGAGCAGATATTCGGCCGCCATCGTCGCGCTCGCGCCGTAGTTCGTGCGAACGTCGCGGAAGCGCGCGCGATACGAGTCCGTGGTGGGGTGGTGATCGATCACCGCCGCGACCTCCGGAAAGCCGTCGCCGAAGTACGGCGGCTGCACATCCACGAGCACGAGCGGCGCGAGCAGCGGCAGCCGCTCCTTCGACACGTGGCGCACGTGCTCGTGCAGCTCCGCGATCAGGCGCTGGTTCTCCGGACGCGTGATCTGGCCCACGGTGACGATCGGCGAGCGCGCGGCGGAGTAGCCGAGCGTGCGCCGCAGCGCGAGCGCGGACGCGATCGCGTCGGGATCGGGATCGTTCTGCACGAGGAAGGTGCATCTCGTGGCGCCGGAGAGCGCGCGGCGCAGCGCCCGCACTCGCCTGCGCGCGGCCGGGTCCGCGCTGACGAGCGCGGCGAGCCGGCCGTGGATGATGTGGTCGCGCTGGCGTCGTGCGGTCACGCCCGCCGCTCCTCAGCGTCGATCACGTGCGATGGATCAGGGTCCGCTGCGAACCACATATCGCGCGTCGTAGCGGTCCTGCGAATCGCGGATGACCTGCATCGCGTAGGGCGCCTGCTCCCATCCGATCGTCTGCACGCGCTTCCCTTCCAGATCCTTGTAGATGTGAAAGAAATGCTCGACCTCTTTCAGATAGTGCTGCGGGATGTCCGCGATGTCGAAGTACTCCTCGTAGAACGGGTCGTTGCTCGGCACCGCGAGGATCTTGTCGTCCGGCTCGCCGCGATCGGACATGCGCAGGCAGCCGATCGGGCGCGCATCGATCTGGCAGCCGGGAAACGTCGGCTCGTTGAGCAGCACGAGGATGTCCGCCGGATCGTTGTCCTCGGCCAGCGTGCGCGGAATGAATCCGTAGTCGGCGGGATAGTGCACGGCCGAATAGAGCACGCGGTCGAGGCGAAAGAGTCCCGACTCCTTGTCCAGCTCGTACTTGTTTCGACTGCCACTCGGGATCTCGACGACTGCAGTCACCTTCTCGGGAGGATGTGATCCGGCCGAGAGGCCGTGCCAGGGATGGATCAACGCGCGGCCTCGGCGGGCTGTCGCGCATCCTCGCGTTTCATCGTCCCCTTGTAGCTCATCGGCTCTTCCTGCACGCCGAAGTTCTGTTCGTTGAGCTCCGCGATGCGCGCCATCTCGCCGGTCGTGAGATCGTCCAGATCGCTCGCCGCCGCGAACTCGGCGAGCTGCGCATCGTCGTAGATGTTGGGGAGCGTCGACACGACACGCGGCTCGGCGAGCAGCCACTTGAGCGCGGATTGGCCGAGCGTCATGCGCGTGGTGAGGAAGTCGAGCGTGCGCACTTTCCTGACGCCGTTTACGAGCCACGAGCGCGGGCGGTGCCGGCGATGATCGTTCTCGGGGAACACCGTGTCTTCGGTGTACTTGCCCTCGAGCATCCCCGAAGCGTGCGTCACGCGAACGTTGAACACGCAGTCGGGCGCGTGCGCGCGCGCGGCTTCGAGCATCGCGGTGCCGGGATGCTGCTCGAGGATGTTCCAGATCATCTGGATCGTGTTGATGTCGGGCTCGCGCTCGACGAGCTCGACGGCTTCGTAGAGCCATCCGATCGCGGGGCCGAACGCGGCGCCCCACGCGCGGAGCTTTCCTTCGCGCACGAGCTCCCGCATCGTCTCCCAGATCTCGGGCGTGCGCACGTGCTCCATCTTGACGTTGTGGAGCTGGAGCACATCGATGTGGTCGGTCTCGAGGCGCTCGAGACACTTGTCGACGGCGAAGCGCATGAACTTCGGCTCGAGGCGCTGCGGCAGCTCGCTCTGGCCGCGCCGCGTCTTCGCGGCTTCCTCGTCGTAGATGTCGTAGCCGATCTTGGTGGCGTACACCACTTCGTCGCGGCGACCCTTGAACGCCTGCGCGAGCTGTCGCTCGCTGCGGCCGTTGCCGTAGGCATCGGCGGCGTCGAAGAAGGTGATGCCGTAGTCGTCGAGGGAGCGGCGCATCATGTCGATCGCCTGCTCATCGGTGACGTCGCCCCACCACCCGGTGGAGAGCGTCCAGAGACCGAGCCCAACCTCGCTCACGCGAACATCGGTTCCGGGAAATGCGCGATATTTCATGAGAGAAGTCGGGCCGCCTCGGTCGCGAAGTAGGTGAGAATGAAGTCCGCGCCGGCGCGCCGAATGCCCATCAACGACTCGAGCATTGCGCGCTCGCGATCAATCCAGCCACGCTCGGCTGCTGCTAGAAGCATAGCGTACTCGCCACTCACCTGATAGGCAGCGACGGGGTAGCCGGTCTCCTGTTTCACGCGCGCAACAATGTCGAGATACGGGCCCGCGGGCTTCACCATCACCGCGTCGGCGCCTTCCTCGATGTCGAGCCACACCTCGCGCATCGCTTCGTTCGAGTTGGCGGCATCCATCTGGTAGCCGCGGCGGTCGCCGCTTTGCGGCGTCGATTCCGCGGCCTCGCGAAACGGGCCGTAGAATGCGGAAGCGTACTTTGCTGCGTACGCCAGAATCGCAGTGCTCGCCAGCCCCTGCCCGTCGAGCGCGCGGCGAATCGCGCCCACACGTCCGTCCATCATGTCGCTCGGCGCAACGATGTCCGCGCCCGCGCCCGCGTACGCGAGCGACGCGCGCGCGAGCAGCTCGAGCGACGCGTCGTTGTCGACCTCGCCGTCGCGCAGAATTCCGCAGTGTCCGTGATCGGTGTACTCGCACATGCACACGTCGGTCATCACGACGAGCTGCGGGAACCGCTTCTTGAGCGCGCGCACGGCGTTCGGCACGGGGCCCTTCTCGTCCCACGCGGACGAGCCGGTTGCATCCTTCGTGTCGGGCAGGCCGAAGAGGATCACGCCGCCCACGCCCTCCTCGCTCGCTTCGTCGAGCTCGCGCAGCATCTCGTCGACGGAGAGCTGAAACACGCCGGGCATCGAGCCCACGGGGTTGCGGACCTTCGATCCCGAGCGCACGAACAGCGGGAGCACGAGCTGCGACGGTGCGAGACGTGTCTCCTGGATGAGCCGCCTGAGCGACTCGGTTCGGCGGAGCCGGCGCGGCCGGTATTCGGGAAAAGCTGGCATTGGCTAATAGTTGACTGAGTCAAGTAATTTGCGCACGTGCTACTCCGGCTGCGGCGACGGGATTTTCGCGCTGCTCCCGCGCATCGCCGCGAGAATCTCCGTCGCGCCCTCGCTTCGCATCGTGGCGGCGAGTGCGGCTCCGGCGGCGCTCGCGGACTGCGTGCCGATGATCAACGATCCGCGGATCATCCGCTTGCCGTGGAGATCGCTCACGAGCGCGTGCAGCACCGCGTCCGGCCCCTCGCCGATCAGCAGCGAGCCGATCGGCACCTGGCATCCGCCATCGAGCGCGGCGAGCAGCGCGCGCTCCGCGGTCGCGGCGAACGCGCTCGGCGGATGATGGATCGGCGCGAGCAGCTCGGCCATGCGCGCATCGTCCTCGCGCGCCTGCACCGCGATCACACCCTGCCCCGCCGCGGGGAGCCACGCCGGCGCATCCAGCCACGCGTCGATGCGCTGCTCGGCCTCGAGGCGCTTGAGCCCCGCGCCCGCCAGGATCGCGGCGTGCACCTGCCCTTCGTCCACCTTGCGCAGCCGCGTCGGCACGTTGCCGCGCAGCTCCACGATCTCGAGGTCGGCGCGCCTGTGGAGCAGCTGCGCACGCCGTCTGAGACTCGAGGTGCCCACGCGGCTTCCGCGCGGCAGCTCGTCCAGATTCTCGGCGCCCACGCTGTCGTTCACCACGAGCACGTCGCGCGGATCCTCGCGCTGCAGCATCGCGACGAGCGCGAGCCCGGCCGGCATGTCCGTGGGAAGATCCTTGAGCGAGTGCACGCAGCAGTCCACCTTCCCGGCGGCTAGCGCGTCCTCGAGCTCCTTCGTGAACAGCCCCTTCGCGCCGATCGCGCTCAGCGCCTCATCGAGCTTCCTGTCGCCCACCGTCTTGAACGTGACCAGCTCCGCGTGCGTGCCCTGCGCCTCGAGCGCGGCCTGCACCATGCGCGCCTGCCGAAGCGCGAGCTCGGAGGCGCGCGTCGCGATCCGGACGGTGGCTGTCATACCCGAAAGCTGAGACGCATCCGGGGCGATGGCTAGCGAGCGAGGTGCGCCGTGATCGCCTGCACGAGCGACGCGATGCTCGACTCCGCGGCCTCGATCGCGATGGGAACGCCGAGCGCGCGCGCCGCGTCGCTCGTGACGGGCCCGATGGATGCGCCGCGAACGGTCTGCGCGCGCCCGGCGCCGAGCGCGTCGACGAAGTGGCGAACGGTGGACGCGGAGGTGAAGGTGACCAGGTCAACGGTGCCCGCGTCGAGCGCGGCGCGTAGCGTGTCGAGCCCCGAAAGATCGGGAACCGAGCGATAGATCTCGATCTCGCTCACCTCGGCGCCCATCTCGCGCATCGCGGCGGGGAGCAGCTCGCGCGCGCCGGCCGCGCGCGGGAACAGCACGCGCGCACCGCGCACATCATCGCGCGTGCGCAGCTTCTCGATCACGCCTTCCGCCACGTAGCGATCCGGGATCACGTCCACGGCGAGCCCGTGTGCGAGCAGCGCATCGGCGGTGGCCGGGCCCACCGCGCAGATCTTCGCTCGCGCGAGCGCGCGCGCATCGAGACCGAGATCGCGCAGCGCCGCCCAGAGCATCTCCACCGCGTTGCGGCTCGTCGCCACGAGCCAGTCGTACGTCGCGATCCGCTCGAGCGCAGCGCGCAGCGGTGCCGGATCGAGCGGCTCGATGCGGATCGCCGGCGCCTCGATCACGCTCGCGCCCGCGATCTCGAGCAGCGTGCGGAGCTGCGATGCCTGCTCGCGCGCGCGCGTGACGACGATCGTGCGACCGAACAGCGGGCGCCGGTCGAACCAGCGCATCTCGTCGCGCAGCCGCACGACATCGCCGACGATCGCGATCGACGGCGCGATCACCTTCTCGCGCGCGGCCGTCTCCGCGAGCGTCGCGAGCGTCGCGGTCACCGTGCGCTGGCGCGGGTACGTTCCCCACTCGATGATCGCCGCCGGCGTGTCGGGCGAGCGACCTCCGGAGATGAGCGCGGTCGCGATCTTCGCGAGGCGGCTCACGCCCATGTACAGCACGAGCGTGCCGCCCGCGCGCGCGAGCGCCGACCAGTCGGTCTGATCCTTGTCCTTCCCCGGATCCTCGTGGCCCGTGATGAACGTCACCGAGGTCGAGACGGCGCGGTGCGTGACCGGAATTCCCGCGTACGCCGGCGCCGCGACACCCGCCGTGACGCCGGGCACGACCTCGAACGCGAGCCCCTCTGCGGCGAGCGCGATCGCTTCCTCGCCGCCGCGGCCGAACACCATCGGATCGCCGCCCTTGAGTCGCACCACGCGCTTTCCGTCGCGAGCGAGCCGCACGAGCATCGCGGTGATCTCGCTCTGCTCCATCGACGGCGCGCCACCTCGCTTGCCGACGAAGATCTTCTCCGCCTCGCTCGTGCGCCCGATCCAGTCGTCGTCGACCAGCATCGGATTCACGAGAGCGTCGTACACGATGCTGTCGCACGAGGCGAGCAGCTCGCGGCCTCGCACGGTGAGCAGACCGGGATCGCCGGGTCCGGCGCCCACGAGATACACCACGCCGGAGCTCACGAGCGCGCGCCGCGAGACGCGCTCAGCGCCCGCGCCGCAGCGCGATCCGGCGCAGCGCCACCGTCTGGCGCCGCCGCCAGATGCTGATCGTGTAGAGCGTGTAGATTCCGATCGCGGCGATGTAGGCCGCGTAGTAGAAGCCCTCGTTGTGCGGCATCAGCGCCCCTCCTCCAGCTCGAGCAGATCGCGCTCGTTCGCCAGGCGATATCGCTGCCGCACGAGCGCGAGATAGAACAGGAAAAACGCCACGAAGGAGATGATCAGCGTGGTCAGCATCTCCGGCGGCAGCGATGGCGCACTCGGCTTGATCACGATCGGACGCGGGTGCAGCGTGCGAAAGAGATAGACGCTCAGATGGATGAACGGGATGAGCAGCGATCCAAGGATGCCGAGCACCGCCGAGTAGCGCGCGCGCAGCGCCCGATCCTCGATGGCGCCGCGCAGCACGATGTAGCCCACATAGATGAACCAGAGAAAGAGCGTGAGCGTGAGGCGCGCGTCCCACGTCCACCACGTGCCCCACACCGGTCTCGCCCAGATCGGCCCCGTCACCAGCACCACCGTCGTGAACACCACTCCCACCTCGGCCGAGCTCTCGGCCGCGCGGTCCAGACGCAGATCGCCGAGCCAGAGATACCCGATGCCGGAAAGCGCGACGACGCCGAAGGCCGTGAAGGCGCAAAGCGCCGCGGGAAGATGCAGGTAGAAGATCTTCTGCGCCGGACCCTGCACCGCTTCGAACGGCGTGTAGTAGATCACGCGCGTGAGCGCGAGCGCGATCATGATCACCGCGATCGCGAACAGCCAGTCGATGCCGGTGCGTTGCGCCGGCGAGGTGTCTTCCGCGCTCGCCGGAACGGACGGAGTGGTCATTCCTCGATTGTGTATGGAAATGCCAGCATGCACGCCACCACGAACACTATATCGAACGCCAGCAGCAATTTAAGCCATCCCACACTCTCGCTGGCGGGGCGCCCCGACAGCAGCCGTGCCGTCGCCTGCGCGGCCGGAATCACGATCGGCACGAAGAAGGGGAGCGACAGCACCGGCAGCAGCATCTCGGCCAGCTTCGTGTTCACCGCCATGGCGCTGAACAGGGTACCCACCGCCACCAATCCGATCGCCGCCATGAGCGCGATCAGTGCCAGCATCGCGGCGTGCTCGAGGAGCGGCACGCCGTAGAAGAGCTGCACCGCGGGAATCGCGATCACCTGCACAGCGGCCACGAACACGAGGTTGGCGATCGCCTTGCCGAGGTAGATCGACTCGCGCGAGATGGGCGCGCCGAGCAGCGCGTCGATGGCGCGATCGGATTGCTCGAGGCTGAACGAGCGCTGGAGCCCGAGCAGCCCCGAGAACGTGAAGATTCCCCAGAGCACGCCGGGCGCGAGATCGAGCGGAGAGACGGCGGTGGGATCCCACGCGAAAAAGAAGATCACGATGCCGAGGAGCGCGAACACCAGCGCCGAGAAGAACGCGGTGCGCGTGCGAAATTCGATCGCGAGATCCTTGCGCGCGATGAGGAGCGCGGCGGGAAGCGTGCTAGGCGCCATGCGTCACGTGCTCGCGATAGACCGTGAGATAGGTGGCCGGGTCGATCGTGTCGCCGGCTTCCACGCGCACGAGCGCGCCCGCGCGCATGATGGCCGCGTGCGTCGCGAGCGCGAGCCCCTCCGCGATCTGATGCGTGACGAGCACCATCGTCGTGCCCGCGGCGCGGAGTGCCGCGAGATGCGCGCCGAGCGCGGCGCTGCCGGAGTCGTCGAGCCCGGTGAACGGCTCGTCGAGCAGCACCACCCGCGGCCCGTGCACCGTGGCGCGCGCGATCGACACGCGCTGCTGCATCCCGCGACTCAGCTGCCGCACCGGCATGTCGGCGCGATCCGAAAGCGCCATGCGCTCGAGCGCGCGGTCCGCGGCCGCGCGCGGATCGCGCATGCCGAAGAGCTTCGAGGTGAGCTCGACGTTCTCGCGCGCGCTGAGCGCGGCGTAGAGCATGCTCGCGTGCGAGATGTAGCCGATTGCCGACCGGAGCTCTGCACCGCCGGGGAGCTCGATGCCGGCGACGGTTCCGGTGCCACTCGTCGGCCGCAGCAGTCCCGCGAGCATGCGGAGCAGCGTGGTCTTCCCCGCTCCGTTGGGCCCGAACAGCGCGAGGCAGTCACCTTCGTGGAGCGTGAGCGTCACGTCGCTCACGGCGGTGCGACCGCCGAAGCGGCGCCCGAGTTCGCGCGTGGCGATCACCCGGCCCTCCCGCGCGCGCTCGGCCACGCTCACGCGTTGGGGCTCGCGTCGCGACGCGCGTGCTCGCCCTCGGAGCTCGTTCTCGGGATGTACTTGCTCGCGTGGCGCGGCGAGCGCTGCCGAAGCGCGGCGCGCAACGCCGCGACGTCGAGCGCGCGCGCCGCGAGATGCGCGGCGTACGAGTGGCGCAGCGTGTGCGGGGTGATCCGCTCCGCGACATCCTCGTCCAGTCCGGCGGCCTTCGCCAGACGCTTGAGGCGATCCCAGGCGCGCTGGCGTGACGTGTGCAGCCTCGTGCGCGGATGGATGAAGACGAACGGCCGGTGCTCCGCACGAATCGGTGCGGGACGGATGGCGAGCCACGCGCCCATCCACGCCGCGGCATCGCACTCGAGCGTCACCTGGCTCTCCTCGCCCCGGCGTCCGATCACGTCGAGCTTCATCACGGAAGGTCCGCCGCGCACCGCGTCGAGCGTGAGGCCGATCGCCTCCGAGATGAGCAGCGCGCCGTGATACGCGATGCCGTAGAGCGCGAGATCCATCGCTGCGGCGGCATCGGTCGCGGCGCGCGCCTCGAGGTACGAGAAGATCGCGGCCACGTCCGACTGATCGATGATGTGCGGCGCACGCGGCTCGGGCACCGGTTCGGCGAGCAGTTCCGCGGGGCCCGGCGCGCGTATCTCCTCCGCGATCACGAGATAGCGGTAGAACGCCTTGATCGCCTGCAGATGCCGCCGCACGGTGGGCACGGACCATCCCTCGAAGCTCGCGCGCGCCTGCAGGTACTCGCTCAGGTCCACGGGAAGGAGCTCGATCGCCGGCCGCGGTGCGTACGCGCGAACCAGGTCCGCGACGTCGGCATGGTACGCCTCGATCGTCGCCTCCGCCTTCCCCTCACGCTCCAGCCACGCCGAAAAGCGATGGACGGGATCGTAGTCGGGCTGGAATTCGGGATCGGTGAGAGCGTCTGCGGAATCGATCACGGAACAAAGTGTAGCACTCGGCCGCCGTGCGGGCCAACGGCCACAGCCGCAGCTCGCGCTCGCATCGGCTGGCATCCGCGCGTCCGTCCGCTAAGATATTCGTTCGCCCTTCGCATGGATGGAGCATGACCGACATCGATGTGCTGTTGCAGGAGCATCGGAAGTTTCCGCCGCCACCCGCCTTCCAGAGCCACGCGCACATCGGCTCTCCGGAGATCTACGTGCGCGCGGCCGAAGACTTCGAGGCATTCTGGGCCGAATGCGCACGGGAGCTCGACTGGTCGAAGCCTTTCTCGAAGGTGCTCGACTGGAAACCGCCTCACGCGACGTGGTTCGCGGACGGCGAGCTCAATGTCTCCGAGAACTGCGTCGACCGGCACGCGCGCGGCGCACGGCGACACAAGCCTGCGCTTGTGTGGGAAGGCGAGCCGGGCGACACGAAGACGCTCACGTACGCCGAGCTGCTCGACCAAGTGAGCCGCTTCGCGACGGTGCTCGACTCGCTCGGAGTGAGGAAGGGCGATCGCGTCGCGATCTATCTGCCGATGATTCCCGAGGCCGCGATCGCGATGCTCGGCTGCGCGCGCGTCGGCGCGGTGCACTCGGTGGTGTTCGGCGGCTTCTCGGCCGAGTCGCTGCGCGATCGCATCGTCGATGCGCAGGCGAAGGTGCTCATCACGGCCGACGGCGGATTCCGGCGCGGGAACGTGGTGCCGCTCAAGAAGAATGCTGACGACGCGATGGCCGGGACGCCGACGATCGAGCACGTGGTGGTGGTGCGGCGCACGGAAGAGCCGATCGGCGGATCGCCGGCGCCGATGAAGGCGGGACGCGATCAGTGGTGGCACGAGCTCATGTCGAAGGCCTCGGCGACGCGTCCTCCGACCCCGATGAACGCCGAGGACATTCTGTTCACGCTGTACACCTCCGGCACCACGGGCAAGCCGAAGGGCATCGTGCACACCACCGGCGGCTATCTCACGCAGTGCGCGTACACGACGAAGATGATCTTCGATCTGAAGGAGGAGGACGTCTACTGGTGCACGGCCGACGTGGGCTGGGTGACGGGACACTCTTACATCGTGTACGGCCCGCTCGCCAACGGCGCGACGTGTCTGATGTACGAGGGCGCGCCGGACTGGCCCGCGAAGGACCGTTTCTGGGAGCTGTGCGAGAAGTACGGCGTCACGATCTTCTACACGGCGCCCACGGCGATCCGCGCATTCATGAAATGGGGCGCGCAGCACGCGGAGAAGCACAATCTCTCGAAGCTGCGGCTCCTCGGATCGGTGGGCGAGCCGATCAATCCCGAAGCGTGGATGTGGTATCGCGAGCACATCGGCGGCGATCGCTGCCCGATCGTCGACACGTGGTGGCAGACGGAGACGGGCGCGATCATGATCTCGCCGCTGCCGGGAGTCACGGAGACGACGCCGGGCAGTGCGACGGTGCCCTTCCCCGGAATCTTCGCGGAGCTGCTCGACAACGACGCGAAGCGCATCGACGTGGGCGGCGGGCTGCTCGCGATCACGAAGCCGTGGCCCGGGATGCTGCGCACGATCTGGGGCGACGACGAGCGCTACGTGCGCACCTACTTCTCGAAGTGGCCGGGCCGTCCCGATCTCTACTTCCCGGGCGACGGCGCCAAGCGCGACGACGACGGATACTTCTGGATCCTGGGCCGCGTCGACGACGTGCTGAACGTCGCGGGCCACCGCATCGGCACGATGGAGGTGGAATCGGCGCTGGTCGATCACCCCTCGGTGGCCGAGGCGGCGGTGGTGGGCAAGGTGCACGAGCTCAAGGGCCAGGCACTGGCGGCATTCGTGACCCTGCGCGAGGGCACGAAGCCCACATCGGAGCTCAACGCCGAGCTGCGCGAGCACGTCGCGAACAAGATCGGCGCGATCGCGAAACCGGACGACATCATCTTCAGCGCCGATCTCCCGAAAACCCGCTCGGGCAAGATCATGCGCCGCCTGCTCCGCGACATCGCCGAGGGCCGCACACTCGGCGACACGACCACCCTCGCCGATCCGGCGGTGGTGGCGGCGTTGAGGGATCAGTACGAGGCGATCGAGAGTTAGGGCGGAGGGAGATCAACTGATTGGGTGATACGAAACAAACGGAAACAGACGGAAACAAACGGACAAATCCGATGCGCAGTCAGCCGTTTGTTTCTGTTTGTTTCCGTTTGTTTCGTATTTCACACTGTTGTTGTTTGCTCGAGAGCGAAGAAATCTCGAACAGCTCGAAGATACCGTCATCAACGATTGGATGATGGCGAGCGATCGGAGCCGAGCGAGCTTGCGGCATGATCCCTCGAGCGGATGAGCCGATTCTCGAAGAGGCGCTCACGCGCTCCGTCATCGGCGCGTTCCATAATCTCCATCAAGCGCTCGGCTTCGGGTTTCGGGAGTACATCTACGCACTCGCGCTGGAGCGAGATCTGGGGGCGAGGGGGCATCGGGTCGCTCGGGAGGTGCCGGTCACGGTTCATTATCGGGGAGAGCCGCTGGCCAGGCAGACGCTCGATATGGTCGTCGATGAGAAGCTCGTGCTCGAGATCAAGGCTTCGGAGCGTCTGCATCCCGATTCCACGACGCAGCTGTTCAGTTATCTCTGCGCGACGAATCTGGAGGTCGGGCTCCTGCTGCACTTCGGGCGCGAGGCGAAAGTTCATCGGGTGATCTACGAGAACCGCTTCAAGCGCCACCAATTCGCTTCCAATACAGTCTCGTTCCCGTGAGCTGCCCGAACGGCGTCAGCGCGTAGTCCGGGATCTCGCCCGCGAACGTGTAGCCGTGGCGCTCGTACAGCGCGGAGGCGCCGTCGATCGTCGCGGTGTCGAGCACCAGAAGGGTACGCCTGCGCTCGACGGCGAGGCGCTCGGCCTCGCGCAGCAGCGCGCTCGCGATTCCCCGGCGGCGATGGCTCGGGCGCGTCATCATCTTCGCGATTTCGGCGCGATGGGGCTGATTGGGCGGGCAGTCGAGCAGCAGCGTCACCGTGCCCGCCAGCACGCTTCCGTCGAAGGCGCCGAGGATGATGCGCTCGCCGCGATCGGCGGCGGTGAGGGCGCCGTTCCAGAAGGCGCGGGCGCGTTCCGGCTCGAGCGGGTGCATGAAGCTCACCGAGCCGTTGTTCGCGACCACCTCGATCATCAATGCGCTGAGCGCCTCGCTGGTGGTCGGCGAGGCGCTCAGTGGCTCGATCTGTATTCCGGACACGTTCGTCCGAGTCGGTCAGGCGCGCCGGATCGTGCGCACTCTGGCGTCGGACGCATCGTCCAGGCGGAGCGGCGGACGTCCCGTCTCCTCCGGCCGAGCGGTTTCCGGGCTCCGGCGGTGGTACGGCACGAGATCCTCGCCCAGCACCACCAGGGTGCGCGTCACGACCGTGCTCGCGAGTGGCTCCGGAATCCCCATCACGCGCACGTAGGTCTCGATCGCGCGGTCGAACGGAAGATCCTCGGCCAGGTTGTCCACGAACATGAGCGCGTTCTCGACGTGCGCCTGTACCACCGACTCCTCCGCGCGCGCCTGCGCGAGGCGCAACCGCTTGTCAGCAGAGGGGTTGAGCTTTCTCGAAAATATGCGTTCAGGGAACAGCTGACCCAGCATGCGTACTCCGATTAAGGAACGTGTCCCGTGCGGGCGCTGCCCTGCCCTGGCGGACTCGAGAGGCATAGCGCGTACCATCGCGCTTCCCCCATTGATTAAACGACGGAAACCCTCGAACCGGCACCAATTGTATCACTCCCGGCTCGTACCGTCCATACGGATAAGCACGGTTCCGGGTGTCAGTTGGAGGATGAACGCCGGAATGCAACTTTTTGTTTGCTCCCGCGCTTCGGTGAGTCGACATCATCACACAGGTTGCTGTGAAGGCTCTACGCTTTGACCGGTTCGGAAGCCTCGATGCGTTGCAGGTGGCCGAAGTCCCGCCGCCCAGGCCGCGCGAATCGGAGGTGCTCGTGCGCATCCGCGCCGCCGGCGTGAATCCGAGCGACGTGAAGAACGTGCTCGGACGTTTTTCCGACACGACCCTCCCGCGCACGCCCGGGCGCGACTTCGCCGGCGTCGTCGCGTCCGGGCCCGAGGAGTGGATCGGGCGCGAGGTGTGGGGCACCGGCGCGGAGCTGGGCTTCACGCACGAGGGCACGCACGCCGAGTACATCGCACTGCCGATGGGCGGGCTCTCGCTGAAGCCCACGTCGCTCTCCTTTCCGCTCGCCGCGAGTTGCGGCGTGCCCTACACCACCGCGTGGAACGCGCTTCGCCGCGGAGGGCTCGTCGTACCCGATCGAAAGCTCGTGGTCGTGGGCGTCGGCGCGGTCGGCAGTGCGGCGATGGCGCTGGCGCGCGTGCTCGGCACCACGCGCATCGTCGCAGCCGTGCGCGAGACCGATGTCACCGAGTCGCTGCGCGCTTCCGGCGTGCCCATCATCCTCTTGACCGACGCGAAGGCATTCGCGGGCGACGTGAAGACGCACTTCGAGGGCGGCGCGGACCTGATCTTCGACACGACCGGGTACTGGGTGGACGCAGCCGTCGGCGCGATCGCGGAGTTCGGGCGCATCGCCACGATCGCCGCGCCGAAGGATGGGCACGTGAACTTGCCACTGCTCGATCTCTACCGCGCCGGCGGCGTGCTCGTGGGCGTCAACTCGCTGCTGTACGATGTGGAGGCCTGCGCGGAGATGCTGCAGCCCATCATGGAGGCCTTCGACAGCGGCCGGATTCCGCCGCCCAGAGCGGTCCGGGAGGTATCGCTCGATGACGGCCCGGCCGTCTATCGCGAGATCGAGGCGGGAAGCCCCGAGAAGTTCGTGTTCGTGATCCCCTGACCGCGCGGGCCCCGGGCGCTACTCGGCCCGGCTCACCGCGCGCAGATCCGCGACGCTCAGGATGAAGATCACCAGCCACAGCACGGCCGACGACACGCACCAGATGCAGATCGCGCGAATGACGAACAGCTCCTGATAGGTGAGCCACGCCGAGAAGAGCACGCTCCACCCGGCGAGCGCCACGATCACGCGGGAGATCGGCACGCTCGCCTCGTGCGCTTCCCCGCTGCCGACCATCGCAAGCACGAGCAGCGCGATGTACGCGCCGAGTCCCCAGGCGGCGATCGGAATGCCGAGGAGCATCGACCACTTGCTCGTGTTCACCGTCTCGCACGAGCCGATCGAGCAGCTCAGCACACCGATCACGCCGATCTTGTACAGCGTGAGATAGAGCGCGATGCAGACTCCGACGACGGCGAGCAGCGCGAGTGTCTGCCGGCGGCTCACTTCGTGGCGCCCTTCGTCGTGCTCTTCGCGGCTGTCTTGGGTGCGGCCGAATCGGTCTTGGTGGCCACCGGCGGCGCTTCCTTCGCCGCGCTATCGACGTACGCTTTGAACGCGTCGTAGCTCAACGCGCCCGGAATCTGGCGCGTGCCGATGACGAACGTCGGCGTCGACTGCACGTTGCGTCGGACGCCCTCGGCCTGGTTCGCGAGAATGCGCGACTGGTGCGCCTGCGAATCGAAGCACTTCTCCCACGCATCGGTGTTCAGGCCGAGCGACTTCGCGTAGCCGAGGAAGACCTTCTTCGGGTTGTCCTTGTTGTCCGACTCGCCGTTCCACTCGGGCTGGTTGCGGAAGAGCTCATCGTGCATCTCCCAGAACTTTCCCTGGTCGGCGGCGCACGCGGCGGCGTTGGATGCGGCCATCGTGTTCTTGTGCATCGGGAGCGGGAAGTCGAAGAAGCGATAGCTGGCGAGTCCCGTATTCACGATGCGGTTGCGCACGTCCGGCTCGGTGATCACGGCGAAGTTGCCGCACGCCGGACACTCGAAGTCGGCGAACTCCATGATCTGGACGGGCGCGTTCGGGTTGCCCAGCAGATAGCCCTCGGCCTTGGCGGCCGTGATCGGCGCGGTGGTGACGTTCGCGATCGCGCGCGGCGCGCGCGCGGCGCGCACGATGAAGAGCGCGCCCACGACGGCGACGAGCGCGAGAACGAGGTAGAAGCGCTGCGAGGAGTTGCCCCGCTGCTTGTTCACCACGCCGGCTCGTCGTCCTCGTCCGCCGTCCACTCCCTTGTCTGCCATTGGCTCTCGCTTCTCTTTTGGGCATCGTCCACGATTCGCCGGTTTTCGGCGATGTCGGGCGTGTCGTATGTGGCGCGCACTTCGTAGTGAAAGAGCTCGCTGCGAATGTCGCCGATGCGCTTCGTCAGCTCGCCGGCGTAGTGCAGGAGCTCGCCGCGGGCATCCAGCTCACCGATGCGCGCCGCCAGCTCGCGCAACAATGCCTCGAGTCTCCGCGCTCGCTTGTCGTCGTACGTTTCCTCGGGTTCCGACATGCTGCTGCCTCGGGTGAAGCACGGCCCGCACACACGGCCGTTCCGCGCGTCGCTCTCGAATTCCCCGAAAGCTAGGGGGAGGATGATGTTGCGCAAGCAACCGCAGGCTGCTGTAGCTTTCACTCTTCGCGACCTCTTCGGAGCCTCACATACAAGCAGACATCCTCCGGGTTCCGGCCGGCGGCGGCGCCCTGCACGTGGAGCGTTTTGGACACGGCGGACAGCCCGTGCTGCTCATCCACGGATTCCCGACGTCGAGCTTTCTGTGGCGCGCGATCGCGCCCCGGCTCGCGGAGGCGGGGCACACCGCGCTCGCGGTCGACCTCCTCGGCTACGGTGAATCCGATCGTCCGCTCGACGGCGACTACTCGATCGCGGCGCAGGCGGAACACATCGACCGGGTGATGACGGCGCTCAGGATCCCGCGGGCGGCGGTGGTGGGGATCGACGCTGGCGGGGGCGTGGCGCAGCGGCTCGCGGTGACGCGTCCCACGCGCGTGGGGGCGCTCATGCTGATCAACAGCGTGGGGTTCGACGAGTGCCCCGCCCGCGACGTGAAGGTGGTGCAGCGCGAGACGGCGCGATTCACCTTCCGGCTCACCCAGGGCATGCTGGGGGCGGCGCAGCTGCTCCGGCGCGTGCTGGAGGGGAGCGTGGCGGACCGGGAGCGCATGCCGGCGCGGCTCGTGGCGCGCTATCTGGCCCCGTACGTGGGCAGCGAGGGGGTGACGCACCTGCTGTCGGTGGCGCGGGCGCTGCGGGCCGAGGATGTGGCGGACCTCGCGCTGAAAACGATTGCCGCGCCGACCACGATTGTTTGGGGGGAAGCGGACCAGTGGCTCGACAGTGGCATGGGAGAAAGGCTCCAGGGAGCGATCCCCGGAAGCGTGCTCGTCAAGTTGCCGGGGGTGGCGCGGCTCGTCCCCGAAGAGTCACCAGAGACGCTGACGCAGCTCATCGATGAGCTCGTTCGGCGGGGATCGTGAAGCGGGGATCCACCCTGCCCGTCGGCTACTTGCAACAACTCGATCGATTCATTCGTTCAAGTGGAAAGACAATGCGAAAACGCTTATATTTACACGACTTCCACACCCAACAGGATGCATGGCCAATAACATTAGAAATCGCCGGAAAGAAGTGAGCGTTCCAACGCCGTTCGAGCAAGCACGAGATGAGATGTTCCAGCAGGTGATTCGGTGCGGAGTGCCTCAGGCGACTCCAGAGCACCAGGAAGAGTGGTTCAACGACACGATGGCGTATCTCGAGGATCGGTACCACGAGCTGACGAAGGACCAGCTGGCAGAGCTCCGGACGCTGGGTCTTCGCTTCTCGCAGCCCCCCAAGTCGCGAATCGAAAGCGAGCCGGTCAACGCCGCGACGGCTGCCTGATTCGAGAGATCCCTGCACTTTGAAGGACCGCCCCTGAATGACCGCCCCTGCGCCGTACGCGCGGGGGCTTCGTTCATCCGGTGACCGAGGTCAGCGCGCCCGCCGGACGCCGGCGCCGATGCGGAAGCCTCCGCCCAGCCCGGCCTCGATGAACGGGACCGCATGCTTCCACCTGGGCGCGTTGACGCCCACCACGACGATCGCGACCCCCCGCCAGTCCGCCGAGCTGTCGTAGCGGGCACCGATGCCTCCCCCGGCGTAGGGCGACCAGCGCATGAGGTGCCGCGGGTCGAGCAGGAAGTGCACGACGGCGTCCCCGCGCGCGCTGAAGCTCAGGCCCGGCCCTCCGCCGAACGCGGGACCGGCGCCCGCGACGAGCTCGAGATGGAGCTCCGGAGAGAACGGGATGTCCGCGCCCACCGCGGCCTGGAGCGCACTGCGGCGCGCGACGAATGCGTCGATCCGTGCCTCCGGCTGGTCGCCCTGAGCGCGGGCAGGCGAGGCCATGGCGCCCGCAAACACGATGGCAACGAACGCGACGACCGGGAGTCGGGCAGCGCTCAACGGGCCCGAGCGCGCTGGCGCGCGAGCAGCAGCGTGTAATCGATCACCGCCCATACGCTCGCCGCGCCGACCAGCCAGATGAGCGGGTGCAGGATCGAGAGATGCAGCACGAGCGCGAGCACCGTCGCGAGCTGCAGCACCGTCACGACCTTCCCCGACATCCGCGCCTTGAAGTTCTTGGGATCGAGTCCGGAGAGCAGATACGCGACGATGAAGCCGATCGCGGTCGCGAAATCGCGGAGGAGGATGACGAAGTACTCGAGCGCCGAGATCTCCCCGGCCACGAGGAACGCGGAGATCGCGACGAGAACGAAGGTCTTGTCGGCGATGGGGTCGAGGAGGGCGCCCAGCCGTGTGGTCTGCTGCCGGCGGGCGAGCCAGCCGTCCAGCACGTCGGTGAGCGAGGCCGCGCCGATGAGAGCGACGCGCACGGGCGTCTGCTCGCTGGCGAGGAACGCGGCCGCGAGCGGAAACCGCGAGGCCGAGAGAAGGTTCGGCAGGGTGAGAACGGGGAGCCGGCGCACGCCGCAAGTTACACGGAAGCCGTGAAAGGCTGCCAGCACACTGGTTCGATGCGCATCGAACCATCGGTGGCCCCATGCACCGTGGCTCCCGCGGACGCTCGGTCGTCATTCAAGCATGTCCGCCACTTTGGAGCTGCTTCGCCCGATTCCGCTCTTCACGGCGCTCACCGCCGAGGAGCTCGGAAAGATCGCGGAGCTGTGTGAAACGAAGCGCTGGGAATCGGGAGCGTACATCTTCCGCGAGGGCGAGCCGGGGAACCGGCTCTTCATCATCGTCGAAGGCGGCGTTCGCATCAGCAGGGAGATACCGGGCGCGGGTGAAGAAGCGCTCGCGGTGCTCAAGCGCGGCGCGTTGTTCGGCGAGATGGCGGTGTTCGACAAGAGCGAGCGCTCGACGGACGCGATCTCGCACGGCGGCACCACGGCGCTCACGATCTCGCGCAGCGAGCTCGAGATGCTGCTCGAGTTCAACCGCGATCTCGCGCTCAAGGTGTTGTGGGCAGTGGTGCGGATGTTGAGCGGGCGATTGCGGAGTACGAACGACTCGTTGAAGTCGTTCCTGGCGCTGTCGATGTTCTAGCGCCGGGAGCGCGCTGCCCGGATCTCGATCCCTCGGGCAGGAACTTGCATCCTAGTCGGTCACGCAGCACGGTCATGTGAGCCAAGTGCAATCGCCGCCAAGCAACGATCAGCAGTTCACGCAGGTCACCGCCGATCTCTCCGACGTGGCGGCACCCTCGCTGCGCGATGCGACCTCGCTCACCGGGCTGCTCATCGCGGCGGCCGGTGCGGCAGGCTTCGCCACCATCGGTGCGCCCGTGGTGCGCCAGCTTCCCGACGGCGGCGTGGCGGCCGTTCTCGTGCTCGATGCGGGGTACATCACGTTGCGCACGCTTCCCGACCGCGAGATGCTCCTGCTCGACATCCTCGCGCCCGCCACGCGCGACTCGCAGAAGGCGCTCGACGTGTTCACTCGCCGGCTCGCGCCGAAAAAGTTGCGCAGCGAGACTCGAACGCGCGGATGAGCACCCTCCTCGCGCCGGCGCAGCTCGCGACGGCGCATCTCGTGCTCACCGCGCTCGTGCTCATCTGGAACCTCGCGGTGTCCGGACGCGCCGCGCGCCTGCAATCGACGCCCCGCGCGATGGCGTTTCTCTGCGCGCTCTGCGGACTGCTGCTCCTCCCTGCGCTCACCGTGCTCCTGGTCTCGACGTCGGTGCTCACGGGGCGCGCGCTCTACACGCTCGCGTGGGTCTGGCCGGCGACGACGATCGTCGTCGCCATTCAGGCTGCGTACTCCCTTTCCACGCGCGCGGTTGCACCGCCCATCGGTGTGCCGATCGTGGTCTACGACATCCTGCTCGCGCTCGTCGCGATCGTGCGCTTCGTCATCTACCGCGGCTACGACGTCCCCGCCCCATTCCTCGTCATCTCGGCCGCCGACGCGAGCTCGCTCGCCTACAGCGCCAGCCCGCTCGCGCTCCTCATCCCGTGGTTCCTGCACGTGCCGATCGTCGCGCCGCCCACGAAGAGCCAGCGCGGCGCCGGCACGCTGCTGCGCACGGCGGTCGCCGTGCTCGCCGGCGCGTGGGCGACGATCATCGTTCTCGAGGTGCCCGCCGCCACCGGCGCCGTTCGGAGCTACGCCAGCTACGCGAACGAGCGTCTCACCGAGCGGGCCGACAGCGACTTCGCGATCGGCCTCAAGATCTTCCCCACCCTGAGCGGCGGCGCGCCGCCGCTCGCGATCGAGAGCGACCTCGATCTCGCCGACACCGTCGGCGCGCAGGCGCTCAGCGTCTACCTCTCGCCGCAGGGCACGAGCAACGCGTCGCTCGACTCGCTCGCGCACACGCTCGCCGACCAGCGCGGCGACCGCCAGCTCCTGATCGCGCTCGATCTCGGTCGCGAGTCGCGCCCTGCCGCATCGCAGCAGTCGGCGTACTTCGATGCGCGGGTGGCCGATCTCACTCGCATCGAGAACGTGCTGCACCCCGACTTCATCGTTCCGGCGATCGATCCCAACGGCGCCGCCTCGCGCGCGCTCGGGCGCGTGCCGATCGCGATCTGGGTGGCGTACTTCCGCAGGGCGGCCGCGGTCGCACACCAGGCGAGCTCCAGATCGCGCGTGCTCGTGCACGTCGGCGGATTCGGCGCGCGGGACAGCGCCCTCTACGCCTGGGCCGCCGCGCCGGCCTCTCCCGTCGACGCGATCGGCTTCACGCTCGTCCCCTGGCTCGGCGGCGCCGCCACCCTCGACGCGCGCATGAAGACCGCCGACAGTTGGCTCAACAGCTACCCCGAGCCGAAGGAGCACTGGGTGCTCGAGGCCGGCGGGCTCCCGATGGTACACGGCGAGGAGAATCAGGCGCGCGCGATCTGGGGAACCATCGCGTGGGCGACGAGCCGGCGAGCGGTGAAGGGCGCGATCGTCTTCGAGGCGAGCGACTACGGCAAGCCGATCGGCCTGCGCGCACCAGGTGGACGCGTGCGCCCCGCCGCAGAGACGCTCGCGCGCGCGATCCGCGTGCTGTCGGAAAACGCGGCGCCGTAGGTAGAAGGGTGGAGCAGAGACAACGGCAACTGTTGGAACTACGACGAAAACGGACACAGACGGACACAAACGGCTAAACTGCGATTTGCCGTTCACAGTTTGTGTCCGTCTGTGTCCGTCTGTGTCGTTTCATCAAAAGGCTGTCGCTCATCCCGGCTTGCTAAACGCGCCGTCCCGTTCCGCGGATCACGGACTGCACCAGCGCGCTCTCGACGAAGTAGCGATTCGCCAGCTGCTGCATCTCCTCGGCGGTCACGGCGCGGATGCGCGCGTCGTGCTCGTCGATCTCGTGCAGGCCGCGGCCGAAGATCCACGCGTCGATGATCTCGGCGAGCAGCGCGCCGCCGCTCTGCGAACGGATCGCGTGCGTGCCGATCGCGTACTCCTTCGCCTGTGCCAGCTCCGCCGCCGTCACCGGCGCCTCGCGCAGCTTCGCGAACTCGGCCAGCAGCCCCGCGCGCGCGATCTCCTCCTTCTCCGGCGATGTCGCGATGTACGACACGAACATC
>Ga0068853_100000832_pt1 | contig 21561 bp, 12 predicted proteins | sample KBSCornC32_FD_65655 | JGI IMG/M metagenome (GOLD analysis project Ga0068853, IMG submission 65655) | Corn rhizosphere microbial communities from Kellogg Biological Station, Michigan, USA - KBS Corn C3-2 | ecosystem: Host-associated > Plants > Roots > Rhizosphere > Soil ...
GACGAGCCGCTCGGCGCGCTGGACCCCCTGGTGCGCGCGGAGCTGCAGGACGATCTGACCGGGATCTTCGCGCGCCTCGAAAAGACCGTGGTGCTGGTGACCCACGATCTGGCGGAGGCCGCCCGGCTCGCGCACACGCTGGTGCTCTTGCGCGACGGAGGGATCGTGCAGCAGGGCACCGCCTCCGAGCTGGCGGCGCGGCCGGCGTCTCCGTTCGTGACGACGTTCTTGCGCGCGCAGCGGGCGGCGCCCTTGACCGCGGGCGGTGGCGCCTCCCCGGAAGGGATCACCCCCGCGTGAGGCGCCCGGGCGCGAGATCGGCGCGCGCACCCGTCGTGCTCGTCGTGGCGATGGCCGCCGCGCTCGCCCCAGCGGCCGGCGTCGCGGTGTCGCCGCGGGCGGCGCGGGCCGAGAGCGCGCCCGTCCGGATCGCCTCGAAGGCGTTCACCGAGTCCGTCGTCCTGGCCGAGATCGCCGCCACCGTCGCGCGCGAGGCCGGCCTGCCGGTGGAACACCGCGTGGGTCTGGGCGGGTCACGCGTCGTGTGGGACGCGCTGCTGGCCGGCGCCGTCGACGTGTACCCCGAGTACACGGGGACGCTGCGAGAGGAGCTGCTGGCCGGCGCGGACGAGGCCGGCGGCGCCGGCGGCGCCCCCCCGGAGGTGCCACCGGGAGAAGCCGATCTGGCGCTGGCGCGCGCGCTGGCAGCGCGCGGAATCGGCATGACGGCGCCGCTCGGCTTCAACAACACCTACGCCGTCGGCATGACGGCCGCTCGCGCGCGGGCCCTCGGCGTCGAGCGGATCTCGGATCTTCGATCCCACCCGGCGCTCCGCTTCGGGTTCAGCAACGAGCTCATGAGCCGGCGCGACGGCTGGCCAGCCCTGCGCCGCCGCTACGACCTCCCTCAGAGCGACGTGCGCGGCCTCGATCACGATCTCGCCTACCGCGCGCTGGCCAGCGGCGCGATCGACGCGACCGACGTGTACACGACCGACGCCGAGATCCGGCAGTACGGCCTCAGCGCGCTGGACGACGACGCGCGCTTCTTCCGCCGCTACGACGCCGTCTTCCTGTACCGCCTGGAGCTCGCCCGGCGAGGCTCTGCCGTCTCTGTCGTCGATGCTCTCCGCCGCCTCGAGGGCCGGATCGACGCGCGCGCGATGGTGGCGATGAACGCGCGCGCCAAGCTCGATCGCGTGCCCGAGTCCACCGTCGCCGCAGACTTCGTCCATGCCACGTTCGGGGACGGCAGGACGCCGCGCCCTTCGGCGTCCCCGCCGTCGCGCTGGCGCGCGCTCTCCCGCCTCACGGTGGAGCACCTCCTCCTCGTCGGTGTCTCGCTCCTCGCGGCGGTCCTCGTGGCCATTCCGCTCGGCGTGCTCGCCGCGCGACGACCGCGCCTGGGGGTGGGGGTGCTGGCCGCCGTCGGCATCGTGCAGACGGTGCCCACGCTGGCGCTCCTGGTGTTCATGATCCCCCTGTTCGGCATCGGCGCCTTTCCAGCGATGGCCGCGCTGTTCGTGTACAGCCTGCTCCCCATCGTGCGCAACACGCACGCCGGGTTGACCGGAATTCCGGGCGCGTTGCGCGAATCCGCCGAGGCCCTCGGGCTGCCCCCCGCCACGCGCCTGTGGCGGATCGACCTGCCGCTCGCCAGTCCCTCGATCATGGCCGGCGTGAAGAGCGCCGCGGTCATCAACGTCGGGACCGCGACGCTCGGCGCCCTCATCGGCGCGGGCGGCCTCGGTCAGCCGATCTTCACCGGCATCCGACTCGACGATCTGGGCCTCATCCTGCAAGGCGCGGTTCCGGCGTCGCTGCTGGCGCTGGCCGTGCAAGGAATGTTCGGGCTGGTCGAACGACTGGTGGTGCCGCGCGGCCTGCGCGCCCCGCGGCCCCGCTGATCAGCCGGGCACCTCGCGCCCGTCACGCACCAGGCTCCCCCGCTCACGTCCCCGACCGCTCGGCGCTCGCCGGCGCCCGTCGGCCCCCGCGCCCGCAAAGGCCCGTCACCCACACGACCGCGGCGGGCGCGGCCACCAGCGCCGCGGCCAGGCAGGCGAGCTCGCCGAGGATCGCCAGGGCGCCGAACCCACGGAGGGCCTGGCTGTGCGCCGCCAGCAGCGATCCGTAGCCCACGATGGTGGTCCACGAGCAGAGCAGCACGGCGCCGCCCGCCGACCGCACGGCGCGGATCATCGAGAGCTCCGGCGCACCTTCCGGCGCGCCTTGCTGCGATCCCGGCTGCGACCTTTCCTTTTGCCAGCGCGCGACCACGTTCAGCGCGTACTCGCCGCCCACGCCGAAGGTGATCGGCAGCGCGATGAAGTTCAGGAAGGTGATGCGGACGCCCAGCGTCCCGGCGGCGCCGACCATCCACACGATCCCCAGCCCCAGCGTGGCCAGCGCGGCCACCTTGGCGCGGCGCCCGGGCACCAGCAGCCCGATCAGGAGCGCCACCGCCACGAACGAGAGCGCCGTCGCGCGCGGGCCGTCGCGCAGCACGGACCGGAGCATGGCTCCGAAGATCATCGGGGCGCCCGACGTCTGGATGACGCTGCCGTCGGGCAAGGGCAGCCGCTCCAGAACGTGGGCGATGGCCAGCAGATCGTGGCCGTCCCACATCGAGACGTTCCCGGAGGCGTGGTAGGTGAGGACGACGCGGCCGACGGTGCCGTCCGCCTCGGTGAACGGCCGCCGCGCCAGCGCCGGCAGATCCCCGGGACCGAGCTCGCGCAGGTCCTCGCGGGGTCGCAGCCGCTCGACCCGCTCACGCTGCGCCGCGGGCAGCGCGGAGACAGCCGGATCGCGCGTGAGCCGCCGGATCTCGTCGATGAGGGCCAGCTTGCGGCGCTGCACCTCGGGGGTGCCCGGCAGGACGTCGTAGACGGTCACGACCTGGCCGATGACGGGGCGCTCGCGCGAATCCCGCTCTTCGATGGCGGCGCGGACGGCCTCGACCTGATCCAGCCGATCGGCCAGCACGACGGTCGGGCTGTGCCACCGCCCGAGCAGGACGTTCAGGTTGTCGTCCATCTGACGGCGCTCGGAGGTCCGCGCCACGTCGGCCCGCAGGCGGCGAAAGTCGTATTCGAACGGCGCGTGGGCGAAGTGGCTCGAGGCGGCGAGCGCCCCGACCGTCAGCACCACCGACAGCCCCACCAGCACGGGGGCGCGGCGCGACACCAGCGCCGCCAGCGGCGCCAGCGTCAACGGCGCGCGCCGGCGCGCTTCGGGTCGCCGGCCGCGACCCGCGCGCCAGGCGAGCCACGCGGGCAGCACGACGTAGGCCGACGCCCAGCACGCGATCGATCCGACGGCGGCCATGACCCCGAACTGAGAGAAGCCGCGGAAGCTGGTGAGCGTGAGCGACAGATACGCCCCGGCCGCGGCCACCGCGGCGGTGAACGTCCCGCGGATCGTGCTGGCCATCGCGGCGCGCACGGCGCCGATCGCCCCGGCGCGCGTGGGCGGCGCGGCCGGCACGAGCTCGAGGAACCGCGCGAGCAGGATGATCGCGTGGTTGATCCCGTTGCCGAGGATGATCGACCCGAGAAAGGCGGTCGACGTGTTCAGGTACCCGAACGCCAGCTCGCCGGCCGCGAACGCCACCGCCGTGCCGGCCCCGGCCGTCGCCACCACCAGCGGGACGGCGCGGAGCTGGCGGAAGTAGAGCGCCAGCGACACCGCGACGAGCAGCGTGCACGCGACCGTCACGCCGATGACGTCGTTCTCGATGGCGCGCCGGTTCTCGAGCCCAACGACCACCGGCCCCAGGCTCTGCACGCGCATGGCGGCCTGGAACGACGCGGGAGGGTGCCCGGCCACGAACGCGTCCACCGCGCCCATCAGCGCCTCCCCCGCGTGCTCGCCGAAGACGCCGCCGGCGGGCAGGACCAGCACCCACGCGACGTCTCCGTGCACGAAGGTCCCGTCGGGGAAGCGATCGGAGAGGGGCGTCCGCTCGAGGCGGCGGCGCAGGGCCTGGTCGGCGTCTTCGCCGCTTGCCGCTTCGTCATCCAGCGAGACGAACAGCGGGTTCTTTCGCCGGACGATCTCGCGACGCAGGCGATCGCGCACCGCCTCGAGGTCGCCCACCGAGGCGTAGAGCCACCGGTTGGCGCGAAAGAAGTCCTGCAGGTCGCGCAGGTGGTACGCCACCAGGCTCACCTGCGACGGCGGCAGGCGGCGCAGCTCATCGGTCAACGCCTTCGCGTAGGCCAGGTTTGCCGCGCGATCGGGCGAGCGGATCCCGACCGCCAGCAGGTTCAGGTCCCCCACCCTCCCCTCCGTGCGCCGCAGGGCCACCACCGCCGGATCTCGTTCCGGTAGCAGCTCCGTGAAGGCGGTCCGGAGCTGGAGCCGCGACGACAGCCCCACGGCCGCCACCGCCAAGATCGCCGCCAGCCCCAGGACCGTGCGCGGTCGCGCCAGGACGAACGGGAGCGCCCCGGGTGTTCTCTTCCGCGAGATCAGCACGCGGGCCTGACCGATTCGTAGGCCTGGGTCAGGCGCGTGGCGACCGTCGCCCAGGTGAAGTGGGTCACGATGTGCGCGCGGCCCCGGCGGCCCATCTCGCGGCGCTCGTCGCTGGAACGCGACAGGAGGTCGACGAGCGCGCTCCCCAGCGCGGGCGATGATCCGGCCGCGAAGCCGACGCCGCCTCCCGAGTCGGCGATCAGCTCGCCGACGGCCCCGCGCGCCGGACCGACGACCGGCGTACCGCACGACAGCGCCTCCGCCGTCGCCAGCGAAAACGTCTCCGTCCCGCTGGTCAACACCGCCACGTCGCTGGCGGCCAGCGCCAGGGCCACGTCGCTCGGCCGATCGAGGTACGGCTCGACGCTGACGCTCGGGCGCTCCGCGGCGAAGGCCGCCATCGTCGCCTGCGATGGGCCGTTGCCGATGAGCCGCAGGCGGGCGCCGGTGTGGTGGTGAACGTCGTCCCATGCGCCCAGCAGCAGGCCCAGCTCCTTCTCGGGCGAGAAGCGCCCGACGTATGTCACCACCGGAGCCCCCGCGCGGTCACCCGGCGGCGCGGCGACCGGGTGGAACGTGTCGATGTCGACGCCCAGACCGACCCACCGAACGTTGCGCACGCCCAGCTCGCTCAGCCACGCCGCCAGCTGCCGGGACGCGACCAGCGTCGCCGCGTAGCGATCGAACTGGTGGCGCGCGAAGCGCCACGCCAGCCGGACCGCGCCGCGATCGAGGCCGCCCGGCAGCAGGCGCCGGGCCAGCGGCTCGACGAGCTGGCGCGGAAAGTCGGTGTGGAAGAAGCCGACGATGGCGGGCCCGCCGCTGCCGAGCGGCGCCAGCGCGCGGCGGACCATGTCCGGCAACAGGTAATGGCTGCCGACCTCGACGACGTCGGGGCGCAGCCGCACCAGCAGCCGCCCGAGCGCGCCGCCCGGTCGAAACAGGTGGTACTCCGGGCTCCACGGCACCGTCGGGCCCGCCAGCGTGTGCAGCGTGCCCTCGCCGAGAGGCGCTTCGCCGTCCGCCGCTCCGGGCGCGATGAAGTGACAGTCGAGGCCGCGACCCGGCAGGATCCGCGCCTTCTCGCGGTAGTAGCGCTTGATCCCGCCGCTCTTGGCCGAGAAGAAGCTCGTCACGTCGACGACCCTCATGGCCGCCACTCTCCCTGCTCGCCGTCGGAGACGATGGCGGTGGCGGCGGAGGCGCTGGCCCCGGCGCCGGCGCCGCCCGCCGGCCATCCGTGCGCCGCTGGTCGCTCGGGCATCCGCGCCGGCCGCGCGGCCGCCGTCGTCGCGGGCCGCGCCTGCGCCGACAGGAACCGCCCGTACTCGCGGAAGGTCTCGTCGGCCGCCAGCTTCATGTCGTAACGGGCCGCGAAGCCGGTGGCCGCCGCCGCCATTCGCGCGCGCATCCGCGGCTCGCCGAGCAGCCACCGAACGGCCGCGCCGATCTCCTCGGCGCTGCGTCCGTTCACGACCAGCCCCGTGATGCCGTCGATCATGTTTTCGCGGGCGGCGCCGCGATCCGCGACCACGACGGGGGTGCCGGACGCCTGCGCCTCGACCACGGTGTTGCCGAAGGTCTCGGTCTCGCTCGGCGAGACGAAGACGTCGGCGGACGCCATCAGCATCGCCAGCTCGTCGCCGTGCCGCGCGCCGAGGAAGCAGATCCGATCAGCGGCCCCGCCGCTGGCCGCGCGCGCCGCCAGCGCGGTGGTCTGGGGACCGTCGCCGACGATCACCAGGCGCGCCTCGGGAAGGGCGCGCGACGCGAGCGCGAAGCCGTCGATCAACGCCTCGAGCCCCTTCTCGCGCGACAGGCGCCCCACGTAGAGGGCGACGGGCGACGTGGCATCGGCGCCTGCCAGCAAGGCGCCGAGCGCGCCGCGATCGCGCCGCGCCGGAGAGAAGGCCGCGAGATCGATCCCGCGTGAGATGCGCGCCACCTTTTCTCCGCGCACGCCGAGCTCCGCCAGCCGCCGCACCACCGCCTCCGACGGGGCGTACACCCTGTCGAGAGCGCCGTAGAACCAGCCGACGACCTTGCCGACCATCGTGCCCACGATCGGGTCGCCCGTCAGCCGCGTGGCATAGGCCGGCACGTCGGTGTGAAACTGACCGACCACCGGGATGCCGGCGGTGCGGGCCGCCAGCCATCCCATCATCCCCACCGGCCCGGGCGTCGAGCATTGCACCAGGTCGATGCGCTCTTGCAGCAGATAGCCGATCAGGCTGGACAGGTGCGGGATCGCGAACTCCATCTGCGGGTAGGCCGCCAGCCTGTGGCGCGCGATGGCCGGCAGACGCACGACCCCGTCGGCGTCGGTCACCACGTGGTCGCCGTCGCCGAATGAGACCAGGCGCAGGTCGTGTCCAGCCGCCCGCGCGGCGCGCGCCAGCCGGCGCAGGCCGATGCTGACGCCGTTCGTGTCGTCCACCGTGTCGGTCAAGATGGCGACGCGCGGCGGCTGCTCGGAGCGCTCCGGGAAGCCGAGCCCCGCCGAGAACCGTCGCGCGGACTGGATGTCGTGCCCGTGCCAGCGGGCGCCCAGGATGGCGGGCAGCGCGACCGTGATGGCCTTCGCCAGGGCCGGCAGCGCGTCGGCCAGCTCGACCAGCCGCGAGGCGGCCACCTCCTCGACCACGGTGGTCGCCGCCTCGCGGCTGCTGCGGACGAGGACGGACTCTACGAGCTGCGCAAGCTGCTCCTGCGTCGGGTCGGTGTGCCCGTGCTCGGCGAGCCCGAGAAAGTCGAAGGCCCCCTCGTCTTCCTGCACCTCGGAGACGAGGGCCGCGTACTTGCCGAGCGTCACGGACAGCGCCGGCGACAGGCCGGCCTGCGACGGAGCGTCGCCAGGCTCCGGCTCGGCCGCATGCCGCAGGTGAGCGCCGAGCACGCCGTAGACGTTGTGCTGCAGCACCGCCGTGGTGCCATGGTGGCCCGCGGGCGCCGTCCTCCGATCGCGCAGAGCGGCCGTCACGCCGGCCCCCGATCGCGGCCCCTGGAAGGTCGTGTAGGCCCGCGCGATCGACAGGCCCGCGTGATCGTCGCTGCCGCCGACCAGGCCGTACCGCCCGTCCCGGTTGAAGACGGGCGTGCGCGGGTGGCGCTCGGCCCAGCGGGCCATGGTGTCCGGCGTCAGGCCCGCCAGGATCCGGCGCAGCGCGTGCTCGTGCGCGACGTCGCGGGTGCCGTTTCGCAGCTCGAGGTTGCGGAACATCAGCAGGCAGCGCTCCAGGTGCTGCGTCTGCAGCCGGTGATTGACCTGCGACAGAGGGTGACAGAGTGAAAACTCGACACCCTGCTGGTGAAGATATGACACCAGCTCGTAGATGTTCGCGCGCAGGGCCTGGATTTCTTTGTGCTGGGTCTCCGAGATGTCGACGACGATCGTGTGAACGACGCACCCGTCCTCGGGGAACCGCGCCGACACCTCTTCGCTGACGAAGGTGTCGTCGCCGAGCGCGCATAGCTCCAGCGCGCCGTCGATGGTGTCGTGGTCGCACAACGTCACCAGGTTCATTCCGCGGGCCTTCGCGGTGGCGTAGACCGTCGCTGGGCTCGTGTAACACTCGGCGGCGCGCGAAGACCGAAGAAACCAGCTGTACGGCTTATCCGAGAAGCTGGAATGAACGTGAAGGTCGACCTTGACGGTCGATTCGTCTCCGTCGGGGATGGTCGAAGGGAATGGGTCCATGAGTGCGTCCTCCGGGCAGTGGCACGCGCACCAGAAGCGGTCGGTCCGGTCACGACTCCTCGACGGCTTTGCACAACGTGCGATTCGCCATTCGACAAAGCAGTTGCGATGCCAACCTGATTTTCGCCACGCGCGGCCCGGCTGGCCCCGGATCTGCTTTTCCCGTCTCGCCACGCTCGAGATCGTTGAACCACCACCACCGCACGTGATGATGAACACCCCTGTCACCCCCGGACCTCTCCTGTGCCTCTCGATCGATTGCGAGCGCGACAAGGGGCCGGGCTGGCGCATCAGGCGGCCCGCCACGTACACGGGGGTGCACGACGGCATCGCGCGCAAGCTGCACCCGCTCTTCCTCCGCTTCGGCGTCAAGCCGACGTACCTGCTGTCACCCGAGGTGATCCGCGATCCGTCGAGCGCGGAGTGCCTGGCCCGGCTGCCGGGCTCGCTCGAGCTCGGCACCCACCTTCACGCGGAGTACGCGGAGCCGGACGCCGACGACGACGCCGAGAGCGCGCTCTTTCAGGCGGCGCTGCCGCCCGCGCTCGAGCGCGCGAAGCTGCGCGCGCTCACGGAGCTGTTCGAGGATCGCTTCGGCCGGCGGCCGCGCTCGTTCCGCGCGGGCCGGTTCGGCATCGGCCCAGCCTCGCTCTCGATCCTCGCCGAGCTCCGGTATGCCGTCGACTCCAGCGTCACGCCGCTCGTCGACTGGCAGGGCGCCGGTCCGGGCGCCCCGTCCTTCCGCGAGGCCCCCGTCGTCCCGTACCATCCCGACCCGGCGCATCCCGCCCGGCGCGGCGACAGCCCGCTGTGGGAGGTGCCCGTCACCATCCGTCGCGGCAGGTGGCAGCGCCTGCCGGTGGTGGGGCGACACCTTCCGCATCGCTGGCTGCGGCCGACCCGGGGCACCGGCTGGGATCTGGTGGCGCTGGCGCGCGAGATCCTCGCCTCGCCGGGGGCGCCGCTGGCCGTCCTCAACGTCATGTTCCACAACGTCGAGGTCATTCCGGGCGCCAGCCCCTACGCGCGCTCCGCGGCCCAGGCCGACGCCATGCTCGGGCGGCTGGCCGACCTGCTCGCGTTCGCGCGTGACGCCCGCGTGCGCTCGGTCGGGCTCGGCGACGTCCCGGAGATTCTGTCGTCATGAGGCGCGCTTCGGTGCTGGCCACCGTGGGGCGCGTGGCGCCCTGGCAGAGCGTCAGCCGCGCCGGCGCGGGCCTGCTGCCGATCCTGGTGGCCGCCTGGTTCGGCCGATCGGCGGCGACCGATCTCTACGCCCTGTTCACGGCCATCTTCACGATGACGGGGGCGTTGATCTTCTCGTGCTTCAAGGACTCGGCGCTCATCCCAGTGCTGATGGACCTCGAGCGCCGCCGGCCCGACGCCGTGCCGCGGCTGGTGGGCGCGGTCGGCGGTTACGCGTTGCTGGCGGCGGTGGCGCTGGCGGTGGTGATGGGCACGGCGGTGTTCGTCTGGGCGCGCGCGTGCCTCGAGCCCGCGCTCGTCCCGCTGGCGGGACCGATGGCCGCCGGGTTCTCGGTCGGCCTGCTGGCGCTGGCGGTGCGATCGTTGCTGTCGGCGCTGCTGGCCGCGCGCTTTCGCTTCGTCTCGGAGGCGGTGGGCGTGGCGTTCGGCGCGGCGGTGACGGTCGGGCTGGCGGCCGCCACGCACCGGCGCGGGGGTGTGGCCGCCCTGCCCTGGGCGACGGCGGCCGGCGAGCTCGTCGCGGCCGCTTTCCTGGCGGCGGCCGCCCGCCGCGCCGGCGTGCGCGCGCGCCTCGACTGGCGCCGCACCCCGGAGCTGCAACGGCTGGCGAGGCTGGTCGCCGCCGAGATCGGCGGGGCGGCCGTGGTGCGCGTGAACCCGCTCGTCGATCAAGTGATGGCCCAGGCCCTTGGCATCGTCGGTGGCGGCACCATGCTGCGGCTGTCCGGCGACCTGGGCCACGCGGGCACGTCCTTCCTGGGTCCCGTGTTCCTTTCGATCCTGCTCAGCCACCTGGCGGAGGCCGGCGCCGCGCGCGACCACCGCCGCTTCCACGCCGTCCTCCGGCGATCGCTCGTGTCCGTCGGCGCCGCGCTGGGCGCGCTGGCCATCCTGGGCACCGTCTTCCGCGAGCCGCTGGTCCGCCTGGTCTACGGGCGCGGCGCGATGGACGCGGCCGCCCTCGCGCGCATGGCCGAGCTCTTGCCCTACCACCTGGCCGGGATGGCCCCGCTCGGGGTGGCGATGGTCCTGGCGCGCGCCCACGTCTCGCTCGGCAACAGCCGGATCCTGATCGGGATGGGCACGCTCAACGCGCTGGCCAACCTGACGCTGAACTTCATCCTGGTGAGGCCGCTGGGGCTGGCCGGCATCGCGCTGTCCACCTCGCTCGTCAGCGCGGTGGTGGCGGTCGTCTTCTGGGTTCGGCTCCGGCGGGTCGCGCCCCGAGCGACGACGTCGGCGGAGCCGGCGACGCACGCCGCCCCGGCGCCGCTGCAGGAGAGCCGGGTATGACGAGGGCGCGCGAAGCGCGGGGCGGTGAGGGAGGGGGTGGAGGACCCGAAGCTCCCGAAGGGAGTCGCCCGCGCGGAAAATCGCCGGCGCTCGGACCGATCGTTCACGTCGTGGCGGCGGGCGAGGTCGGCGGCGCCGAGCGCATGCTGGTGCGGCTGGCCAGCGGCGGCCCCGGGTCGCGCCGCCACGTCGTCGCGTTGTGGACCGACGACCCCGCGGTGAGGACCTTGTTCCAGGAGGCCGGGCTGACGGTCGTCTCGCCGCCCCAGCGGACGGCGAGGACCGCGCGGACGCGGAAAGGGAAGGCTCTGACGCCGCGCCTGCGCATGACCGGCCAGCCGGACGTCGCCTGGCTGGCGGCCTACCTGGCCTCGATAGACGCCGCGGCCGTGCAATTGCACACCTTCGCCTCGCACGTCCTCGGCACCCGAGCGGGCATGCGCGCCGGCGTGCCGGTCATCCGGACCGAGCACTCGCGGCGCGTGTACGACAACTGGGCCTGCCGCCCCTTCTCGGCGTGGTCCCTGCGGCGCGCGGCGCGCGTGGTGGCGGTCAGCCAGGATCTCCGGCGCGTGGTCGCGGCGCGGTCACCGTGGCTCGGCGATCGCCTGAGCGTCATCTACAACGGCGTCCCGCTCGGCCGACCGGCGCCGGCGCCCTCGCCTGACGGCCCGATCCGCTTCGTGCTCGTGGCGCGGCTCGAGCCGCGCAAGGCCATCGACCGCGCGCTGCGGGCCGTGGCCCAGGTTCCCGACGCGCGGCTCGAGGTCGTCGGTGACGGGCCCCTGCGCGGCCAGCTCGAAGCGCTGGCCGCCGCGCTTGGCCTGGGCGAGCGCGTGCGCTTCTGGGGCTACCGCGTCGATCCCGAGACCGTCGTGGCCGAGGCCGACGCCGCCATCTGCAGCTCGATCGCCGAAGCCCTCTCGCTCGGGCTGCTGGAGGCGATGGCCCTCGGGCGCCCCGTGGTCACCGTCCCGGTCGGCGGCGTCCCCGAGCTGATGACCGACGGCGAGGTCGGCTGGCTCGCCGACGCCGTCACCGAGGAGGCGCTCACCGCCGCCGTCCGCGCCGCCGTCGCGGCCGGCCGCCCCGAGCTGCGCCGGCGCGGCGCCCGCGCCCGCGTCGCCGTGGAGCGCTCGTTCTCCGAGGAAGCTATGCGAAGGGCCTACGAGGATCTCTACGACTCCCTCCCCGGAACAAGCACGCCCGGTTCCAGGTGACGCCCTCTTCCGCTCGTACGCAAGCCTCGCCACCGTCCCGTATTTTCCAGCAGCCCTCGCCCCCGCCCCGCGTCACCTCGCCCGCGAAGCGGGAGAGGTCGGCGGCCGCAGGCCGCCGGGAGAGGGCACGGACGCCGGCTCCAACCACCGCCCGCCTCTTTCAAATCCTTGTTCTTCGCCCCTCTCCTCAATCCCCCACTTCGTGGGGCGAGGACGAACAGTTGCGGTAACGCGGTCCTCAGCTTGATCGCCCACCAGACCCTCTCACATTCGCGCGCCCACGTCGCCTGCGCGCGCGGCCCTCAGGATCTCGCTCTGGATGCGCGCGCCGTGGGCGCGCGCGCCGAACTGGTCGACGGCGCGCGCGCGCGCGGCCTGCCCTTGCCGTGCGCGCAACGCGGGGTCGCGCAGGTACCGCAGCAGCGCCGCCGCCAGATCCGCCACGTCTCCCGGTCGCGGCAGCAGCGCCCCCGCGTCGGGCGACAGCATCTCGCGAACGCCTCCGACGTCGTAGGCGATCACGGGCTTGCCGAACGCCATCGCCTCGATCACGGCGCGCGGCAGCGGATCTGGATACACGCTGGGAACGACGGCGACGTCCCACTCGTCGAGGTACGGCCTCACGTCCTCGCGGAACCCGAGGAACGAGATCAGGTCCGCCACCCCCAGCGCCGCTGCCAGCTCGCGGCACTCGGCCACGTGGTCGGGCCGGAAGTCCTGGGGCGTATCGCCGATCACCACGAACCGGCACGACGCCCGCTCGCCCGCGCTCATCGCTGCGGCCGCCCGGCGCACGGCGTGGATCAGCTCCACGAAGCCCTTCCGCCGCAGCACGCGCCCGTGGCTCCCGAAGATCAGCGTGCCGGCGGGCAGCCCCAGCTCGGCCCGCGCCCCGCCGTCGCCGCCCTCGCCCCCGTCTCGCGCGCGCCCCGGGGCAAAGGCTTCGACGTCGACGCCATTGTTGATGACCGTCGCTTTTTCCCCACAATCCACCACCACCCGTCGCGCCGCCTCCGAGACGCACACGATCCGGCGCACCGCCGCCGACGCCGCCAGCCACCGATGAAGGGGCCGCGCCGCCGCCGGCAGCGACGTGTACCGCACGTGCCAAAGCGCCGGCACCCCCGTCGCGCGCGCCACGAGCCCGCCCACCAGGTCGGCGACCGTCCCGTTGCAATAGATCAGGTCATAGCCGCCGCCGCGGACGCGCGCCGCCGTTCTCGCGACCGCCGCCGTCATCCGCGCCGCATTTCCGCCCGCGCGCAGCCAGCGCAGGACCCACGGCGCCTCGAAGTCCCCCCGCGACATGGGGCGCGTCCAGGGCTCGAACAGGTTCTCGATCCACCGGGGCTCGAACAGAAGACGATCGGCAACGCCGCCCCTCTCGAGCAGCCGACTGATCTCGCCGGGCCGAGGCAGAAGGACCGTCCGGTGAACGCGCCGCGGATCCAGGTGCGTCAGGATGGCGTGCAGGCTGCGCCCGGGCCCCCCGTTGCGCGCGGTGTCGCTGATGAAGAGGACCCGCACCGGCGCGCTCGTAGGTGGCACCGGCTCCGCGGGCAGGTGTTCGATATTCGGCACTGACATGGCTCGCTCCGGTGGTGGAGCAATCCGCGTGCGCGAGCGTGGGCAGCCGACGGGAGCGCTTCGACGACGGACAACCGGAATGCAGGGGTATAAGCTGCGCCCACATGAAGCGCCGAGGCCATTCCGGCCGATCCGCGAAGCGCGTTCGCAGCACGCCGGCGAGCGCATCCCAGACGGGGCCGACCCGCAAGACGCCCGCAGCTACCACGACTGCCTCGAGGCCAGCCTCGCCGAACCCCGCCACGCCCAAGCGGGCCGCGCCCAAGGCGGGTCCGACACCGGTGCCGCGTCCCCCAGCCCTGCCGGGCGAGCCCGACGACGTGGACGCATCCCCGCCGACGCCGGCTCCTCGCCAAACGCCACCCTTCATGATCGCGGCTATCGGCGCCTCGGCGGGGGGCTGGTCCGCCTTTAGCGGCGTCCTGCGCCACCTCACGCCGGGGAATCCGATGGCGCTGCTGTTGATCCAGCACCTCTCGCCGGAGCACGAGAGCAGCCTCCCGGACCTGCTGGCGAACATCACCAAGATGCCGGTGGTCGAGGCGCGGGACCAGCTGCACATCGAGCCGAACCACATCTACGTGATCCCTCGCGACGGCATGATGACCGTCATCGACGGTACCCTGCGCGTCACGCCCCGGACCAACCGTGCATCGCCCAACGGCCCCGGCCCCGTGGACGCCCTGTTCCGGTCGGTGGCCGAGGTCTATCGACAGCACGCCGTCGGCGTCGTGCTCTCCGGGGGCGGCACCGACGGCGCCGCCGGCGCCGCGCTGATCAAGCAGGTGGGCGGCGTCGTCCTGGTCCAGTCCCCGGAGGAGGCCGAGGTCGACAGCATGCCCCGCGCCGTCATCGCCACCGGCGCGGCGGACTCGGCCCTGTCGGCCGCCGAGATCGGCGAGCAGCTCGCGCGCCTGGCCGGACACTCCTTCTTCCGGCGCTCGCCCTCCGACCTGGAGGCCGAGCTGGAGCTGCCCTCGGCGGCGGCCTACCGCCGGCGCATCTTCCAGATGTTGAAGCGCGTGGCGGGCGTCGACTTCAACAACTACAAACCACCCACGCTCACCCGGCGCATCCAGCGCCGGATGGCGCTGCATCGGATCTCGACCCTGGCCGACTACGTGACGCTGCTGGAGCGCAATCCGGGCGAGCTGCAGCGGCTCCAGGCCGATCTGCTCATCCACGTCACGTCGTTCTTTCGCGAACCGGACTCGTTCGTGGCCCTCGCGCAAAACGTCCTGCCCAACTTGATTCGCAACCATCCGGAGCTGCCGCTCCGGGTGTGGGTGCCCGGGTGCTCGACCGGCGAGGAGACCTACTCGCTGGTCATGGTCATCCTCGAGTGCCTGGGCGAGCGCACCGAGCAGATGCCGCTGCAGGTCTTCAGCACCGACGTCAGCGAGACGACCATCGAGCACGCCCGCGCCGGGACGTATCCGGCCTCGATCTCGGCCGACGTGTCACCTGAGCGCCTGCGCCGCTTCTTCACCCCATTGAACGGCGGCTACCGCATCAACAAGGCAGTCCGTGACTGTTGTGTCTTCGCCCGGCAAGACGTCACGCGCGATCCGCCGTTCTCGCGGCTGGACCTCATCGTGTGCCGCAATCTGCTCATCTATCTGAAGCAGCCGACGCAGCGGGATGTGATGGGCGTGTTTCATTACGCGCTCAACGGGGACGGGATCCTCATGCTCGGCCGCTCCGAGACGGCAGGCCCCGGAGCCGAGCTGTTCACCATCCTCGACAAGCGACACCAGATCTACGCGCGCAAGGCCGGCCACGCGCGCAGGGAGATCGACTTCACCCCCGTTTCGCCGGCGGAGCCCCCCACGATGCCCATCGACAAACCAACTCGCCAGTCGCGCGCCGGATCCAACGAATGGGACGCCCAGACCGACGCGAACCGGTTTCTGCTCGACAACTATGCGCCGCCCGCGCTGATCCTCGACGGCTCGTCGAAGATCGTCAGATCGCGCGGCAACACCAGCCGGTTCATCGAGATCCCCTCGGGCGACGTGACCCTCGACGTCGTCAAGATGGTCCGGCCCGAGCTGCTGTTCGCCGTCCGATCGGTGATCCAGGAGGCTCAGTCCAGCGGGAAGACGGCGATCCGACCCGGTGTTCGTCTGACCGTCGATCGGCAACCGGCCCTGGTCGATCTGCACGCGGTGCCCGTCGGTGGCAACCCCGATGGCCGTCAGGTCATGCTCATCTTCGAGGAGCCGCCCAGCGGCAAGCCCTCGGCCAAGCCCGCCCCGGCGCGGAGAGAGGGAGCGGCGGACCCCGGCGGCGCCCGCTCGTCGAAGCGCCTGGTGGCCGACCTGCAGGTCGAGCTGGTGGAGACGCGGCACCAGCTGCAAGGGATCATCGACGATCTCGGGGCCGCCAACGAAGAGCTGCAATCCGCCAATGAAGAAGTGCTCTCGAGCAACGAGGAGCTGCAATCCACCAACGAGGAGCTGGACACCGCCAAGGAGGAGCTGCAGTCCACCAACGAAGAGCTGAGCACGCTCAACGACGAGCTCCACGGCCGTAACGACGAGCTGTCGCGCGTGAACAGCGACCTCGTGAACTTGCTGGGCAGCGTGCAGATCCCGATCGTGATGGTCAGCCAGGATCTGAAGATCCGATGGTTCACGCCGGCGGCCGAGAAGACGTTGAACATCATCCCTTCGGACGTGGGCCGGCCCATCGGCCACCTCCGACCGAACTTCGTATGCCCCGATCTCGACGCGCTGATCGCGCAGGTGGTCGATTCCGTCACCACCTACGACGGCGAGGTCGAGACGACCGACGGCCGCAAGCTGGCCATGCAGATCCGGCCGTACAAGAGTGTGAACAACCAGATCGACGGCGCGGTGCTGGCCCTGTTGGAGGTGCCGGCCGGCCGTTTGCAAGAGGCGGCCGTCAACCTGGGCGAGCTGGAGGACGCTTTCCTGGCCGTTGCCAGCCGACCGACCGTGCTCCTCGACGGACAGCGCCGGATCATCAAGGCCAACACGGCCTTCTGCAAAGAGCTCGGGGTTTCCTTGGCCTCCGTGCGCAACCGGCCACTCGAAGAGTTGAAGACCGTGGACTGGAATCCAGCCGAGCTGCGCCGCTTCCTGGATGAAGGGCTCGAGGCCGACGGGCTCGACGAGGTCGAGCTGGCCGCGGATCCGTCTCGCTTCGGCCGGCACCGCGTGCGCGTGCGCGTGCGGCGGGTCGAAGGAGGGGAGCGAACCGGCGGCACGATGATTCTTTCAGTGGAAACTGCAATCGATGCATCTCTGCACGATCCGTCCACCGGACATGGCGGCGTCACGAGGACCTGATCGTCGCCGACCTCGAATTTTCCACAGCCAAGCGACAGAATTTCGATCACCTTTTCATTGCGCCTGTTATAGAGGGCACTCTCGAAGCTACGTGTGTCGTTTGCGTTTGACCGCGGGTGGTGTTGACGAATTCCACGGGGGTAAGTCGAGTGGGAGCTGTCGAAATGACGCGAGGGGATCGTCCTGTCGATAAGCGGGATAGCCTGACGAATGCGCTGTTGCACATGGATCCTTCCGAGCAGCAGCTGCGAGCAGAGAACGAGAATCTGGTGGAGGCGCAGCGCGACTGGGAGGAGGCGCTGGAGCAGTCCGCCGAGCTGTTCATGGTCTTGCCCGTGCCGGCCCTGACCATCGACCCGAGCGGGTCGGTTCGCAGGATGAATCAGGCGGCGATGGAGCTCTTGGGCAAGGAGCTCCTGGGCCACGCGCTCCGGCACCGGGTCGAGGTGGCCGACCGGCGGCGTCTGATCGACTTCGTCACCGAGAGCCGCAAGGCCGATGAGCAGGCGATCTCGTGCGAGATGAAGGTGGTGACGCGCGAGGGTCGCACCGTCCCCATGCAACTGTCAGCGCACCGCTTGAAGGCGCCCGGGAGCCCGGCGGTGGTCACCTTCATGGATGTCACGGCCCGGGACGAAGCGATCGCGCAGCAGCAACACCTGTTGCAGAACGAGAAGGAGGCGAAGGCCGCGACCCAGGCGCGCGATCACTTCATCGCCATGCTCAGCCACGAGCTACGCACGCCGCTGACGCCGGTCATGGCCGCGGTCTCGGCCGCGCTGCGCACGGAGCAGGGCCCGCCCAACGTGAGGAAGACCTTCGCGATGATCGCGCGGAACATCGAGGCCGAACGGCGGCTGATCGATGATCTGCTGGACACCACGCGCATCGCGCACGGCAAGCTGCGCGTTGAGCGAGCACCGCTCGATTTGCATGGGGTCGTCGAGGAGGCGATCGAGCTGCTCGAGTCGGACCTGAAGCGCAAGCAGCTGGCGGTGCTGGTCGATCTGGCCGCCGACCGGTGCTGGGTGCACGCGGACGGGGGGCGCCTGCGGCAGGTGTTCTGGAACCTGCTGCAAAACGCCGTGAAGTTCTCGGCCGAAGGATCCCAGATCACCGTGTGCTCGTGGAACCGAGACAAGCAGCTCATGGTGGAGGTCACCGACACGGGCGTCGGCATGGAGCCCGAGGCCATGAATCGCCTGTTCACGCCGTTTCACCAGGTGCGGCCGAGCGCCGACGCCGACATGCCGAGCCGCGCCGGCCTGGGCCTGGGGCTGGCGATCTCGCGCGGGATCGTCGAGCTGCACGAGGGGCAGATCCACGCCACCAGCCCCGGGCTCGGGCGTGGCTCGCGCTTCATCGTCGAGCTGCCCACCATCGCGCCGCCCCCCGGCACGTCGGACTGCGCCACCCCGGGACCGGTCTCGCTGACGCCGACGCCCGAGCCGCTGACGGCGACCCAGCGTCGGATTCTGCTGGTGGAGGACGATCCCGACACGGCCGAGACACTGGCCGACTTGCTGCGCGCCGAGGGGTTTCAGATCTTCGTGGCCACCTCGGTCAACGCCGCGCTCGAGCGGGACGTGTCGGAGGTCGATCTGGTGCTGAGCGACATCGGCCTCAACGACGGCAGCGGGCTGGACTTGATGCGGCAGATACGGACGAAGAAAAACGTGCCCGGTATCGCCCTCTCCGGTTACGCGAGTGAGGCGGACATCCAGGCCAGCCAGCAAGCCGGCTTCTCGGCCCACCTGGTGAAGCCCGTGAGCCTGGACAAGCTGGTGGCGACCATCCGGCGCACCCGCCGCGACGGCCGGGTTGCCGTGGGATAGTGGGGGGGGCGGCTCGTTCGACGGGCGGCCGACGATCCCTTCGGGAGCTTCGGGACCTCCACACCCTCCCATCCCACCCCGCGCTTCGCGCGCCCTCGTCGGCCGTGTTCTAAGCGGGTTGGGTGAGGTTTCCGTGGGAGAGGGGCGCTTTAAGTTTCGGGGATGAAGACGAAACAGGTCGAGGAGTTGATCCTTCAGGCGCTCGAGCACGAAAGGGGCGGCGTCGAGGTCTATACGGCGGCGCTTCAGTGCGTGATCAACGGGCAGCTCAAGGAGGAGTGGGAGCGTTACCTCGAACAGACCCGCACGCACGTGTCGGCGCTGGAGAGCGTGTCCCGCGAGATGGGCATCGATCCTCAGCGAGATTCCCCGGGGCGAGAGGTCGTGCGGGGGCTCGGGCAGTCATTGGTGCAGGCGATGGATCAGGCGCGGTCGGGTGGCGAAGCCGCCGCCGCCGAGCTCGTGGCGTGCGAGTGCGTGGTGATCGCCGAGACCAAGGACCACCTCGACTGGGAGCTGCTGGGCAGGTGCGCCAAGCACCTGAAAGGCCCCGGCGCCGAGGCGCTGAAGCGCGCGTGTGAACAGATCGAGGATCAGGAGGACGAGCACCTGTACCACGCGCGCGGATGGTGCCGCGAGCTCTGGATCCAGTCGCTCGGCCTGAAAGCCGTGCTACCGCCGCCCGAGCAACGGCAAAACACCAAGACCGCCCTCGGCGCCGCTCGCGCCGAGCAGGAAGCCGAGCGCGAGCGACAGTAGGACGCGCGCTCGACCGGGGGCTCGACCGCCGCTCGACGGGCCCTCGCCTGCAAAGCCCGGTTGTAGGCCAACGCCAGCCCCCTCGACACCGTTCGTCCTCGCCCCGCGCCAGCGGAGGACTGAGGAGAGGGGTTCCCCGCTGCCGCCCCCTCCGTCCCCTCTCCCGGCGGCCTGCGGCCGCCGACCTCTCCCGCTTCGCGGGCGAGGTGATGCACGCGGCTCAGGAGGTGATGGAGGTGCGGCTCATATGAGCCCCCGTCGCAGGGCGCGAAGCGCGGCGCGGGCAGCCAGGAAGCCGCAGAGTCCGTGGACGCCGGGGCCGGGCGGCGTCGAGGCGGAGCAGAGAAAGAGGCGGGGATGAGGGGTGGTCCACGGGCGAAGCCGAGGCGTTGGTCGAAACAGCAGATGGCGCAGGTCGCAGGCTCCCCCCCAGATGTCACCCCCGACCAGGTTCGCGTCGTGCGCCTCGAGCTGGCGCGGGCCGAGCGTGTGCCGAGCGAGCACCACGTCGCGGAACCCCGGAGCGAAGCGTTCGATCTGCGCCTCGAGAGGCTCCGTCATGTCGCGTCCCGAGCCCTCGGGCACCTGGCAGTAGGCCCACGCCGTGTGATGCGAGCTCCCGGACGGCGCCCGACTGCGATCGAAGAGGCTCGGCTGCGCCACCAGGACGAAGGGCCGCGTCGGGTGCTGCCCTCGCGCGACCTCGTCGAACGCCAGGGCTACCTCGCTCCAGGAACCGCCCACGTGGACGACCCCGGCTCGACGACACACCTCGGCGCGCCAGGGGATCGGCTGCGACAGCGCGTAGTCGAGCTTGAAGGCGGCGGGTCCACGCTGAAATCGCGCGAGCTGGTCTCGATAGTCGACGGGCAGGACCTCCCCGGCGATCCGCGCCAGCGCCTCGGGAGCCACGTCCAGCAGCACGGCGCGCGCGGACGGCAGCTCGTCGAGCGATCGGACTTCGTGTCCGGTCTCGATCGTCCCTCCGTGTCCCCGCAAGACGCCCGCCAGCGCGGCGGCCAGGCCCTGCGCCCCGCCACGAACGAAGGGCCAGCCCACGGCGTGCGCTGCCGCCCCGAGGGACAGCGCGAAGCCGCCCGTGCCGAAGCGCGCCAGCGGCTGCATTCCATGGGCGGCGAGCCCGGCCCACAACGCGCGCGCCCCCTCGGTAGCGAAGCGCCGCCGCGCCACGCGGGCCGCCGGCGCCAGCCCCGCAAGCCCCGTCCGAAGAAGGCCCGGCGTGGGACGAACCACGTCAGCCAGCCGTCGTGGGGGCGGCGCCATCAGTGCGCGCCAGCGCTCGGTCAAGTCGCGAAAGAGCTCCGCATAGGAGGGACCGTCCTCTCCGAGATCCTCCGCCGTCCCGTCGAGCGAGCGCCGGAGCGCCACCGCCCGACCACCCTCCAGCGGATGGGCGAGCGGCAGCTCCGGATGCACCCACTGCAAACCATGCTCCGCCAGCGGCAGATCTCGAAAGAACGGCGAGCCGATGCCCATCGGATAGATCGCCGAGCAGACGTCGTGCACGAAGCCGGGGAGCGTGAGCTCGGCCGAACGCACGCCGCCGCCGATCGCGTCGGCCGCCTCGATGACGTGCACCGACTGCCCCGCGCGCGCCAGCGTGATGGCCGCGGCCAGACCGTTCGGCCCCGCCCCGACGACGACCGCGTCCAGCACGTCATAACCTCCGAGGACATTCTGCGCACGCTCCCCCCTCGCGCAAGCAGTCCTCGAACGCCTCACCTGGCCGTGGCCCTGATCGTGGCCCTGCACTTGAACGGGACCGGCCGTGGGGTGGTCACCTCGCCCGCTGTCGGCCTGCGGTCCCAAATCGGGAAGACGGCGGAGCGGGCGGCACGACGGAGATCCTGGCCGGCGATGTTAGGTTCCCTCGAGCGTGCCCAGCTTCGATTCGTCGCACCATCCCCCCCGCCCTGCCCTGGGCGCAACAGCGGTCCTCGCCCGCACGCTCGCCCTGGCGCTGCCCCTGACCGCCCTCACGCTCGGAGCCTGCCGGCGGCCCGGCGAATACTCCGCGGCGGCGCAGGGTCTACCGCCGAGCGAGCCGCTCGGTGTCGTCGCCCCCGCCGCGCCCGCGCCCTCGGCGCCAGTCGATGCGTCCCCGGCCGGCTCGACCAACCCCGACGCCGGGGCGACCTGGCCGCCCG
>Ga0068853_100000833_pt1 | contig 21532 bp, 20 predicted proteins | sample KBSCornC32_FD_65655 | JGI IMG/M metagenome (GOLD analysis project Ga0068853, IMG submission 65655) | Corn rhizosphere microbial communities from Kellogg Biological Station, Michigan, USA - KBS Corn C3-2 | ecosystem: Host-associated > Plants > Roots > Rhizosphere > Soil ...
TCCGCCATCTGCTCGAAGGCCTGCAGCATGCGGTCCGCGTCGAAGCGTCCCTCGCGCATGTAGGTTTCGGTGTTTCGCTGGACCTCGAGCTGGCCGTTCTTCATGGCCGCCTGCACATCGATTCCGGCCGCCGCGAGCCGTTGCAGGTAGTCGAGGCGGCGGTCCTCACTCAGTATCTGGACGATCTTGTCGCCCTGCTCGAACCCCTCGCGAAGGAACGGCATCAGGACCCGATAATGCTCCTCGTCGCTGTTGAAGAAGGCGCAGACGTGGCGTGGCGGGGCGGTCGCCGCACCGGCGATTGAAAGTGGGCTCACGTCTTCGCTCATCCCGCCCCCGCGCTTCTCTCGCGCCTCATGGCCCAGGGGTCACGGATGGTCGACGGCAGCCGCGTCGGTTGCGCCCAGGCCAAGGGTCGCCGCCGTCTTCACCAGATCCGCGAGCGATTCGGCCTTCATCTTCCGCATGACCTTGCCGCGGTGGGCCTTCACCGTGATCTCGCTGATGCCCAGCTTGGCACCGACCTGCTTGTTGAGGAGCCCCGCCACCACCAGCGCCATCACGTCCTGCTCGCGCGGGCTGAGCGACGCGAACCGCTGGTGCAGGGCCTCGCGTTCGGCGACGTCGGCCAGGGCCGCCCGGGATCGCTCGAGCGCGCCTCTGACGGCCTCGAGCAGGACCTCGTCGCCGAAAGGCTTGGTCAAGAACTCGATGGCCCCGGCCTTCATCGCCTGCACCGTCATGGGAATGTCGCCGCGACCGCTGATGAAGATGATCGGCATCCGCCTCTTCTGGTCGATCAGGCGGGCCTGCAGCTCGAGTCCATTCAGATCGGGCAGCGAGACATCCAGGATCAGGCAACTGGGCCCGCAGTCGCGGGGAGCCGCCAGGAACTCCTCGGCGGTGGCGAACGTCTGCGGCCGGAAGCCGCCCGCCTCGATCAACAGCTCGAGCGACTCGCGAACCGAGATGTCGTCGTCGACGACGTAGACGGACGGCTTGACGGCGCGGCCGCGGCACGCCGGAACCGCGCGCGCCAGCGCCGCCCTGATCGCGGACTGGCTGAACGGCTTGCGCAGGCATTCCACGGCCCCCAGCGCGAGCAACTCCGGACGGGTGCCCGCATCACCGTGGGCGGTGACGTAAACGATCGGGATGTCGTTGCGGCGGCGTTTCAGCTCGCGCTGCAAGTCGGGGCCCGACATGCCCGGCATGCTGATGTCCAGCACGAGACAGGCTGTCTGGTCCACCTCCGGCGACGCCAGAAAGTCCTTGGCCGAGGAGAACGCCTCCGCCGCGAAGCCAAACTGGCCGAGGAGATCGAGCAACGACTCGCGGACCGACTGATCGTCGTCGACCACCGACACCAGTGCGCCCTCCCGATTCATGACGACCTTTGTCGGATGCTACGCGCCGCATACGTCGGCAGCAAGCGACGCATACCGATTCGAGCCAGTACTTTGGTATTGGTTGCGCTCGTCGGATGCGCATCTCGTGCGCTTCTTTCCCTCCCCTTTGCTTCTCGATGTGCGTTCGCCCGTTGCGCCGGGCCCGGCGCGCCTCAATGTTCGGAGATGGGGACCGAGCCGCCTTCGGAGGATGAGGTCAGCGCCATCGACGCCTATTGGCGTGCGACGAATTATCTAACGGTGGGGCAGATCTATCTGAAGGACAACCCGCTCTTGCGCGAGCCGTTGCGTCCGGAGCACATCAAGCCACGCCTGCTCGGGCACTGGGGGACATCCCCTGGGTTGAACCTGATCTACGTCCACATGAACCGCGCCATCCGGGCCCGGAGATTGAACGCAATGTTTCTGGCCGGTCCAGGACACGGCGGACCGGCCGTGCTGGCCAACGTCTATCTGGAAGGGACCTACTCCGAGATCTACCCGGCGGTGACCACCGACATCGCCGGAATGCGGACGTTTTTCCGCCAGTTCTCGACGCCCGGAGGCGTTCCCAGTCACGTCAGCGCGCCAACCCCGGGGTCGATCCACGAAGGCGGCGAGCTGGGGTATGTGCTGACGCACGCGTTCGGGGCCGTGTTCGACAACCCCCACCTTCTGGCGGTGGCCGTGGTGGGCGATGGCGAGGCCGAGACGGGGCCGCTCGCGGGTTCCTGGCAGGGGATCAGCTTCCTCAATCCCGTCCGAGACGGCGCGGTGCTGCCCATCCTGCACCTGAACGGGTACAAGATCTCGGGACCCACGGTCCTGGCTCGCAGCGCCGAGGAAAATGTCACGTCGCTGTTACGCGGGCACGGGTACGATCCGCGGGTCGTGGCGGGCGACGATCCGGAGGCGGTTCATCGCGCGTTCGCCGCCGCACTGGACGCCGCGCTGGACGCGGTCGACGACATCCAGCAGAGGGCGCGCGCCGTCGGTTCCGTCACCGACCGTCCGCGCTGGCCGATGCTGGTGCTGCGCACGCCGAAGGGGTGGACCGGGCCGAAGGTCGTCGACGGCGTCCCGATCGAGGGGACGTTCCGGGCGCACCAGGTCCCCCTGGCCGAGGTGCGGACGAACCCGAGCCATCTGCAGATGCTGCAGGACTGGATGCGCAGCTATCGTCCCGAGGAGCTGTTCGACGACCAAGGGAGGCTGGTCGAACGGCTCCGCGCTCTCGCTCCGTCAGGCGATCGACGGATGGGCGCCAGCCCGCACGCCAACGGCGGCCGGATCTCCAGGCCACTGGACCGACCCGACTACAGCCCCTACGCCGTCGACGTGTCCGCCCCGGGTCGGGAACGGCAGGAGTCGACGCGGCGGCTGGGGCTGTGGCTGCGGGACGTGTATGCCCGCAACCCCGACCGATTCCGGCTGTTCTGTCCGGACGAGACCAACTCGAACCGCCTCGGCGCGGTCTTCGAGGTCGAGAACCGCTGCCTCGTCGAGCACGTCGAGCCGACCGACGATCACGTCGCCACCGACGGGCGCGTGATGGAGGTGCTGAGCGAGCACAACTGCGAGGGGTGGCTCGAGGGGTACGTGCTGACGGGGCGCCACGGTCTGTTCGCCACCTACGAGGCTTTCGCGCTGATCGTCGCGTCCATGGTCACCCAGCACGCGAAGTGGCTGGAGACCTGTCTGGATCTGCCGTGGCGGGCGCCGGTGCCATCCCTCAACGTGTTGTTGACCTCGACCTGCTGGCGCAACGATCACAACGGCTTCTCTCATCAGGGCCCAGGGTTCATGGACACCATCCTGTCGAAGAAGGGCGCCATCGCCCGCATCTATCTACCGCCCGATGCGAACTGCTTGCTGTCCGTCGCCGACCACGCGCTGGCCAGCCGGAACTACGTCAACCTGATCATCATCGACAAGCAGCCCGAGCTGCAGTGGCTCGACCTGGCCGCGGCCCAGGCGCACTGCGCGCGCGGCGCCTCGATCTGGGACTGGGCCGGAACCGCGAGGGACGACGCGCCCGAGGTGGTGCTGGCCTGCGCCGGGGACGTCGCCACCCTCGAGACGATGGCGGCAGCCGCCTGGCTGCGGCAGCGGGCGCCTGGCCTGAAGACACGCGTGGTGAACGTGGTCGACCTGATGGCGCTGTCCTCGCCCAGCGAGCATCCGCACGGCATGTCGAATGACCGCTTCACGGAGCTGTTCACCGGCGCCGTGGACGTGGTGTTCGCGTTCCATGGCTACGCGGGCGCCGTTCACCAGATCCTTCACGGCCGGCCGAACCCGACGCGCTTCCACGTGCGCGGCTATCGCGAGGAGGGCACCACCACGACGCCTTTCGACATGGTCGTGCTGAACGAGACCAGCCGTTTCCACCTGGCGATCGAGGCCCTGAAGCGCGCGCGCCAGCCGCCGGCCGACGCGGACCTCTTGATCGACGAGTGCACGGGCGTCCTGAGGCGGCACCACGCCTATGTGCGGGAGCACCTGGAAGACATGCCCGAGATCCGCGATTGGACGTGGCCGGGATGATTCTGTGCCTCAACTGCGGCTCCTCGTCGGTGAAGGCCGCGTGGGTCGAGCCGGCGCCCGGGCGGCCGGGGGCTCACCGGCGCCTGCGCGAGGCGAACGTCGCGGGCGCAGCACCCGAAGAAATAGCGACGGCGCTGCGGCAGGTGGTCCCCGAAGGCGCCGCCCCGGTTGCCGTCGCTCACCGCGTGGTCCACGGCGGCCCCTCCTACAGCCGGGCGACCCGCATCGACGCGGGGGTTGCCGCGCGTCTTCGCGAGCTCGTTCCGCTGGCCCCGCTGCATATGCCCGCCTCGCTGATGGGGATCGAGGCGGCGACCCAGCGGTGGCCGGATCGCCCGCAGATCGCCTGCTTCGACACTGCGTTCCACGCGTCCATGCCGGAGCTCGCGCGCCGGCTTCCCCTGCCGCTCGAGGTGCTGGGCGGCGAGGTCCGTCGCTACGGTTTTCACGGACTATCGTACGCGCACGTCATGTGGACTTTGGGGCAGCAGGCGCCCCGACGGATCGTGATCGCGCACCTGGGCGGCGGCGCCAGCCTGGTCGCGGTTGCTGACGGCCGCGCCGTGGACACGACGATGGGGTTCACGCCTACGGGCGGGGTGCCGATGGGAACCCGGACCGGCGACCTCGATCCGGGCGTGCTCTTCTACCTGGCGCGCGAGCGCGGGCTGAAGGTCGAGGAGCTCGAGCGGCTGTGCGAACAGCAGGCGGGCCTGCGCGGCGTCGGGGGCAGCGCGGACGTGCGCGAGCTGACCGCGCGGGCACCGCACGACCACGCGGCGGCTCTTGCCCTGGCCCTGTTCGCGTACGAGGTCCGCAAGGCCATCGGCGCCTTCGCCGCGGTGCTGGGTGGTGTGGACTTGCTGGTCTTCACGGGAGGCATTGGCGAGCACGCCGCGCAGGTGAGGGCCGACGCCTGCGCGGGCCTCGAGCACCTGGGCATCCGGTTGGATGCCGTCCGAAACGGAGCGGCCAGCGAGGTCATCAGCGCCGTCGAGAGCGCCTGCCTGGTGCGCGTCATCGCCGCCGACGAGGAGGCGCAGATGGCGCGAGAAGCCCGCGCCGTGCTGTAGCCGCAACGTCGCCCGATACGATCGTCCAATATCGCCGCATTGCCGCGATCCGTAGTTTGTCGCTCCAGGAGGACGAAAGGAGCGCTATCATGGCCAAGAAGATACTGTTCATCGTCAGTGGAGCCGCGTACTGGGTTCTGAAGGACGGTACGCGATACGCGACCGGCTACTGGGCCGAAGAGTTCGCGAAGCCGTACAAGATCATCACGGAGGCGGGCAACGAGGTCGTCGTCGCGACGCCCAACGGTGCGATTCCAACGCCCGACATGATGAGCTTGCGTCCCGACATGGCGGGCGGTGCGCAGGGGGCGCTCGAGCTCGAGGCGATCATCCGCTCCGCCGAGGTGTTGCGGCGGCCGCTGAAGCTGTCGGACGTTCGGCTCGAGGATTACGACGCCGTCTATCTGCCCGGCGGTCACGGTCCGATGTCGGATCTGGCCTTCGACGCGGACGTGGGACGGCTGCTGACCGCGCAGCTCGCCTCGGGCAACCCGCTCTTCATCGTGTGCCACGGTCCGGCCTCGATGCTGGCCACCCGGATCCATGGCGTGTCGCCCTTCAAAGGCTACCGGGTGACCGGCTTCACCAATGAAGAGGAAGAGGGCGTCGGAGTGGCCGCCGTGTGCACATGGCTCCTCGAGACCGAGCTCAAGGAGAAGATCGGGGTTCAGTTCAGCCGCGGCGAGATCTGGAAGCCGTACATGGTGCAGGACCGAAATCTGGTCACGGGCCAGAACCCCGCCTCGGCCGCCGTCCTGGCGAAGCGACTGCTCGAGGTCCTCGGATGAAGACGACCGCGGCACGGAGCTACGAGCTGCCCCCCAAGACGAGGTCAGCGTCGCGTACTTCATGACCGTGACGGACATCGATCGTTCCGCCGACTACTATCAGGACGGCTTTGGCGGCCGGAGGACCTGGCCGTGGGGTGACGGCCGGGCGGGGCGCTCGTGGCTGAAATTCGGAGGCTACGGACCCCATCCCTTTCGAGTCAGGAGATCGACGACGCGGCCTCGGATCTCGTCCCGGATCTCCCGGACCCGCTCGACAGGCTTGTTCCTGGGATCCTCGAGCGGCCAGTCATCGCGTTCGAGGCCGGGCACGTACGGGCAAGCCTCACCACACCCCATCGTGACGAGCAGGTGGGCTCCCCGCGCCAGCTCATCGGTCAGCAGGCGCGGCTCGGCCTGAGAGAGATCGATGCCCACCTCCGCCATTGCGGACAGGACCTCGGGGTGAACGCGTGGGCCAGGTTGGGTGCCGGCCGAGATGGCTTGCGCCTTCGTGGGATCGGCGAGTCGGTTGAACCATGCGGCCGCCATCTGCGACCGGCCGGCGTTGTGGACACAGGCGAAGATCACGACGTTCACGACGTTCATGCGACGTCCTGACCTTCTCCGCCGGCCACCACACGGCTGGCCGCCGCCGGCAAGGTGGGAACGAGCCAGCGGAACAGGATGGTCGCCGCCCCCGCGCCGAAGGTCTGTGCGACGATGAATCCGGGGGCATCGGCGAGCCGAATTCCTGCAAAGCTGTCCGTCGCCGCGCGGGCCAAGGTCACGGCTGGGTTGGCGAACGAAGTCGAGGAGGTGAACCAGTAGGCGGCCGTGATGAACGCCGCGACCGCGAAAGGCGTGGCTGCGGGACGGGATCGCGAGCAGCCCCAGATCACCGAGACGAGACCGAAGGTGGCGGTGAACTCCCCGGCGAGCTGCCCGAGCCCGGCGCGCACGTGCTGTGACGCCGAGAACGCTGGGGCGTCGAACATCAGATGGGCCAGGGCGACTCCCGTGAACGCGCCGAGCACCTGGGCCGCCACGTAGGGCCCCACCTGACGCCACGGCAACCCGCCCTGACTGGCGTCGGCGACCGTCACGACCGGATTGAAGTGCGCTCCGGAGATCCCGCCGAACGTGAGAATCAGGGCGACCAGCCCCGCTCCGGTGGCCACCGTGTTCGCCAGCAGCGCCATGGCGACGTTCCCCACCGCCAGTCTCTCGGCCATGATCCCCGACCCCACGACGGTGGCCAGAAGCATCGCCGTCCCCACGCCCTCGGCGGCAACGCGTCGGCCGAGACTCGGCCTGCCAGGTCCGGCGCCGCTCATGACGTCCGCTTTCGAATCGAGACCGGCGAGCAACAGGCCGTGGCGCCAGCACCTTCTTCGAGCAGACACGCGCGGAGCGCGCGCAGGGCCGTCATGACGGCGGCGCGGTCGGGAGGCGGAAGGCGCTCGTACACGTCGCCGAGGACGTCGCGCTCGCCGCACCGGAGCGTTTGGAGAGCCCCTCGTCCCTGGGAGGTCAGGCTCACCCGCACGATCCGACCGTCGTCCTCGCCTCTCACGCGGACGAGATACCCGTTCCGTTCGAGCACGGAGACGTTGCGGCTCATGGTCGAGATGTCGACGCCGAGGGCCTTCGACAGCGATCCGATCGTGGCGCGCTCCTCACCCGAAACGGTCCGCAGGGTCTCGTATTGCTCCAGCGTGAGATCCCCGCAGCAAGCGTCGGACGATCGTCGGCGCACGACCTCACGGGCCACGTCAGAGACCAGCGCCGCAAACTGCTCTGCCTTCGTCATGATGTACTTGTACTATGCAAGTACATCGTTCCTGTCAAACCGATCAGAGGTCGCTGGAGGTCACGCCCGAGGCGGTCGGCATTGGCAATCCTTCAGGTCAGCGCAGCAGTTCTCCGGGACCTGTCCGTCGGGACGGCGGTCATAGGACATCACATGGCCTCTGGCATCGAGCGCGATGTCGCAGCAAGCGCGCAGCATCTCCTGGATCTGCAATCGCCCGCGCCGGACCCGCGCCTTCATGGCCGGCAGCGAGATGCCCAGCATCGCGGCGGCGTCCTTGTGAGCCATACCCTGGAGCTCCGTGAGCAAGACGGCCTCCCGATACGGCGAAGGCAGCGCGGCCACGAACGTCGCCATGTACGTCGCGAGCTCTCGTTCAGCGGCGCCGTCGTCGTCGGCGCCGGGGGCCGAGGGGTCCGTTCCGACCGCCAGGGGCGCACCTCCGGGATGGTGGCGTGTCCGGGAACGGGCATGATCGGCAAGGGCACTTCGGGCCACCTGGTAGACCCATGGCCCGAAGCGCTCGCCATCGCGAAGGTCGGACAGCCCGCCTTGAACCCGAAGGTAAATTTCTTGGAGCACGTCGCCGACGTCCGCGGGATCTGTCACCCGACGAGCCACGAAGGGCCGGAGATGCCTTTCGACTTCCTTCCAGGCGGTGCGCGCCGTGGCCTGGATCAAGACGTCGGCCTCCTCAGCTCGCGCAGCACCCGGGCTCGCAGCAGGCGGTCGTCTGCGGTTTCACGGCCTCGATTGTAGCGGACGCGATGTAGTCCTCCGAGCCGGACCCCGGCATCCAGTCGCGGATGAACTCGCGGCTTTCGGGGCGCACCTCGATCCGGACGTCGGCAAAGCCCACCTCCAGCAGGGCCGCGCGAAGCTCGGCCGCCGAGGATGCCCCCGAGATGCACCCGGTCAGGGCGGCGATCTGGCTCTGGAGAGCCGCCGGGAGCGGCGCGGTCGTCACCACGTCGGCGACGGCAAGTCGGCCGCCCGGCTTCAGGACGCGCAGGGCCTCTGCGAAGGCCGCCTTCTTGTCGGGGACCAGGTTGATGACACAGTTCGAGAGGATCACGTCGGCACACGCGTCCGCGACCGGGAGGTGTTCGAGCTCGCCGAGACGGAACTCCACGTTCGGGACCTTGGCCTTGCGCGCGTTGTCCCGCGCCTTGGTGACCATGCTGGCGGTCATGTCGATCCCGATGACCCTCCCCGATGGGCCGACCTTCCGGGCGGCCAGGAAACAGTCGAAGCCCGCGCCGCTGCCGAGGTCTATCACGGTGTCGCCGGTGCGCAGCCCCGCGATCGCCTGGGGGTTACCGCAGCCCAGGCCCAGGTCGGCCCCGGGAGGCAAGTCAGCAAGATCGGCCTCGGCGTACCCGAGCTTCAGGCTCGACTGGGCCCCGCTTCCGCAGCAGCCCGGAGCGCAGCCGGGCGCTTCCAGCTCGGCCACCTTGCCATAGTGCTCGCGCACCGCCCGCTTGACCTCTTCGCCGTCCATGTCGCTCATCGTTTTCACCTCCGAAGTAAAGACGGAGAACGGCGAGAGAGGACGCAGGAAAAGTGGAGCGCTCGAGGACGGCACGAGCGCGCGATCCCATGCCGACGAGCCGGGGCCAGGGTGGTTCGGTGCGCCTTGCACCACTTCCTGGCGGTACCCACCACGGGGTGAGTCGAACCTGCGTTGAACCTACGGAGGACGCCTGGTGAAGCGGCCCAATAGTCGTGGAGCTGAACGGGATCGAACCGTCGGCCTCCTGAGTGCGATTTCTGGGTGAATTGAACAAGAACCGATAGTTACGACAACCAATCGTTCCCTCGATAGGCGAAACGTCAGCAGATTGGGGAACTTGGCCAGGGAACGGTTCGCAGACGCGCCGTCATGGAGATCGCGATGGACCGGTCTTCCGCCGATCCCTCGCAAACGTGGAGCAGCGCCAACGAAACGATACCTGGTCGTCATCGGTCTGCGATGTCCACCAGGGTCGACGCCGGCATGAAGAGTTTGTTCGTCGTGCCCGGGACCCGATTGAAGCCGTGTGACTCATAGAAGGTCACGTTTGCGTCGGTCAGGGCGTCTACTATGACGGCGACGAAGCGGACCGTCTCGAACGCCTGCAGGGCGTCGGCGAGCGCGCGAGCGAAGAGCTTGGTACCGAGACCTCTTCCGCCGAATCGCTGGTCAACTCCGAGCCAAGCAAGCGTGAGTGTCGGCGGCGGGTGGCGAGGCGGGGTGCCATCGAACAGGTCGGCGGGGACCAGAGAGACGTCCAGCGCGGTGTTCGCGAGCGTGTAGTAGCCAGCGATGGCCCCGTCGGCCCGCGCGAGAACGCGGGTCGTGCTGGTGTTCTTGCGCATAGCCGGCATTGCGCGCTGCGCAAGCCAATCGTCGACCCGGCGATCGCCGCTGGCGAAAGTCTTTCGTCGATGACCGCGCTTTAGGAGCTCGAGCGTCAGGCCCGAGGGTGGGAACTCCAACTCGGCAGTCACTTGCTCAGCGGACCGAGCGGATCAGCTTGCCAAGCGCGCGCTGGGCTGCGGTGGGCGGGCGCGGGTTCTGCAGTGCCCGCCAAAGCGCTATCTGATCATCCCGAGAGAGCTTCAAGACACCGGTGTCGGCTTCGAGGAGGTCCTGGCGCGCGAGCGGAACGACCCGGCTGCGGACATAGTCACTGACGCTGAGTCCGCACGCGGCGGCGGCCTTGCGCAGCAATGCCTTCGAGCTCCGATCGACCCTGACGAGCAGGCTCTCGCTGCGGGGACCATCCTTTTGCGCCGATGCTCGCGACATAGCCCGAAGGATAATGTATCGCTTATAGACATACAAGACGCCCAATGGAAATGGGCGCCCGGAGCTGGCGGGGGCATCAGGACGGGCGATGGTGCCGGTCGCGAGTGCCGTGAGCGTGGATTTTGGCGCGAGCCCCGCAGCTCCTCCGCGGCGTCTCCGACCCAGGCGTGGATCCTACGCATGGCATCTCTGAGGCAGGCCGCTCGCAGGATTTGGCGGGGTTTCGAAAGATCTTTCTACCTGGTTCTATCCGACTCCGACGCGACAGCCGTACACCGTGGCGCGGTTTCCCCTCCCTACCGTGGGGCGGACCCATGTCCGGATGGTCCGTGAGTCGTCGAGCAATGATGAGGGAGCGATTGTCACCGCCAGAGAGGATTTGCTCTCGACCACCTTGGCCGTGGACAGCGGCATCACCTCGCACGCGGTAGCGGCCGCGCTCGGTCACGAGTCGTTCAAGACGACGGCCGAGAGCGACGCCCAGCGCGACGTGGTGGCGGGTGCCCAGCAGAAACGGGCGCTCGGCGTGTTGGCGGGAGGCAAGCTTGCCTCCTGAACCACTCTCTGATTGGGAGCAATCGTTCCCCAATCATTCCCTAAACGTTCCCTTCGACCAAAACCGACAGAAAAAAACGAATGAAGTCGTGGAGCTGAACGGGATCGAACCGTCGGCCTCCTGAGTGCGATTCAGGCGCTCTCCCAGCTGAGCTACAGCCCCGACCGCCCACGACCCATGTCGCGAGCGGGCGGTATTCTATGCAGGCGCGCCGCGTTTGCAACCGAATAGCGTGGGTGGAGCAGGGCGGTGTGAGAGGCGCGCGTGGGCGGTCGCGGATGTGGGTGTGATCGGGCGCGCTGGGCGGGCCGTATGGCGCATGTTTCCCGTCGGTGGGCGGCGCATGATTCTTGTTCTCGCGCGCGGCAGGGCATACTCTCGAAGGTCAGAGGAGCCCCATGTCTCAAGGCAACTCGAGCTCCGGATCGGTTCGTGATCGCCGCCAGACCGCACGGATTCCGCTGGAGATGTGGGTCGAGGAGCGGACCGAGCGGGATCGTTACTTCAGGCGGGCCGGGAATCTCTCGCGGGGCGGGCTGCGGCTGGATCACACGATCCCCCTCCCGCTCGGCACGCAGGTCAACCTGACGTTCACGCTGCCCGGAGACAGCGTCCCGGTTCAGGTCGCCGCCGAGATCGTCTCGAACGCGGGGCCGGACGATCTGCGCATGGGCGTGAAGTTCGTCAACCTGAAGGCCGAGGCGCAGGCGCAGATCGACGCCTACCTGGCGCGCGTCGCGGCCGCCGAGCGCGCCCAGCCGACCTCGCGCTGAGCGGGGGCCGACCCGCTCGCTGGTCGGGACGTTCGCGGCGCGCTGGTGGTCGCGCAACCGACACGCACCTCGCTCTGGCGCGATCTCCTCACGTGTCGTCACGGTGACGCCACCGCTCGACTTCATCGCGAAGGGCACGAGCAGTCCTCGACTCGACGACAGCTCCTATTGCCGCGCCTGATCATGCCGATAACATGGTCCATGATGCGGAAGCTCACCGTCGCGCTCGCACTGCTCGTGCTGTGCGGGAGCTGCGCCGAGCTGCGCGGGCGCAAGAAGATCCAGGAGGGCACCGCCGCCTACAAGCGCGGTGACTTCGTGGGCGCCGCCGCGCGCTTCAAGGAGGCCCTCGTCTTCTTGCCCGATCAACCGATCGCCTGGCTGAACCTGGGCTACGCCTGTCGCGAGCTGGTGATTCCGGGCGCGGCGTCCGCCGAGAGCCGGGCCCCGGCGCTCTGCGCGCTGGACGCCTTCAAGCATCTGCGCGACCTGGCGCCGTCGGATCCGCGCGGCGATCGCCTGTACGTGCAGACGCTCTTCGACGCGGGCGAGTACCGCACGATCGAGCGGTCGTTCACCGCGCGCCACGAGCACGACCCGGCCGATCTGGACGTCATCCTGACGCTGCAGCAGGTCTACGTGCGGATGGGGCGCTGGCGCGACGCGCTCACCTTCTATCGCAAGGCGGCCGCGCTGCGCCCCAGCGACCCGGAGGCCGCGTACAGCGCCGGCACCTTCATCTGGCAGGTGCTGGTGGCGCACGGGGGCGGGCCGGCGATCGACGGCTACGATCCGCGCCCGCGCCCCGATCGCCTGACGCCTCCGGCCCCGGGACCGGGAGACGTCACGGGCGCCGAGCGCGTCGCCCTCGCCCAGGAAGGCATCGCCCACCTCACGCGCGCGGCCGCGCTTCGCCCGCATTTCACCGAGGCGCTGGCGTACATCGGGCTCCTCTACCGCCAGGAGTCCTACGCGCGTTTCGACGATCCGCCGGCGTGGGACCGCGCCGTGGCCCAGGCGGCGACCTATGCGGCGCGCGCGACGGAGAAACGCTGACATGGCCTCGACGTCGCCATCCCCCGTCTCCGCTTCCGGGTCTGCGTCGCCCCCGGGGGCGCCTGCCCCGCGCTCTCCGCGGGAAGCATTGGTCCCGCCGAGCTCGGCCGCCTTTCCGGCGCGCGTGCGCGGCCGGGCGCCGGACCCGGGCGCGCGTCGCGTGACGATCGTCGTCTCGGTCCTGGTCCACGCGCTCGCGGCGCTGGGCGCCATCGCGTACTCGTTCTGGCGCATCGAGGAGGTGGCTCCCGCGCGGGTGTCGGTGACGTTCGTGTCGGCGGCGGCCCTGCCTCCGCCTCCTCCTCCTCCTCCTCCCATCGGAGGCGGCGCGACGCCGGCGACGCCGAAGCGCCGCGCGCCCGTGCGCCCCAAGGTCGACGTGGTCAAGGTTCCGGAGACCCCCAAACCGACCCCCGTCGTCGAGGCTCCCAAGGTTCCGGTCATCGAGATCCCGAAGGCGGCCCCCGACCCCGAGCCCAACGGACGCGCCGGCGACGCGGCGGGTTCGCCGAATGGCGTGGCGGGGGGGGTGAAGGGCGGGGTGGCCGGCGGCGTGAAGGGGGGCGTCGCGGGAGGCACGACCGGAGGCACGGCGGGCGCACCGGTGCCGCCCAAGTTTCTGCCGCCGCAGATGGGGGCGCAGCTGAAGCTCGCGGGCGCCGATCCCGACTTCCCCATCTTCTTGCGGCGGCCGGGCGCCTCCTATCTGGTCGTGGCCAAGATCTGCGTCAACGTGTCAGGCGGGGTCGACTCGGTGACCGTGCAGAAGCGCGCGGAGCCGACTCTCGACGGCAACGTCGTGGCGGCAGTGAAGGCGTGGCGATTCAAGCCGTGGACCGCCAATGGCACGCCGGTTCCTTTTTGCACTTTCAAAGGTTTCGAATTCAAGTCCGAATAGGAGAGCACGCAATGAATTTCACGGTCATGGGGCTTTGGAGTGAGATGGGCATCATTGCCCGCGCGGTCGTCATCGTCTTGCTGGGTATGTCGATGTACTCGCTGGCGATCGCGGTCGAACGGTTGCTGGCCTTTCGCCGCGCTCGCGTGGCGTCTGCGCAGGCGGCGGCGTTGCTGGCGACCATCATCGACCAGGGAGCGAAGATCGAGTCGGGGGTCGGCATCGATCAGAAGTTCCCTCACAGCCCGGTCGCGCGCGTGGCTGGCGCGGGCGTCGTGGAGTTCAGCAAGGCGCTGGGACCGGCCTCGGCCCACCCGGGCGCGGGCGACTACGACATCGTCGACGCGGTCGTCCGCGCCATGGAGAGGATTCGCGAGCGCGAGCTTGCCAATCTTCGCCGCGGGCTTCCGGTGCTGGCGACGGTCTCCTCGTCTGCGCCGTTCGTCGGGCTGTTCGGGACCGTCGGCGGCATCATCACGGCCTTCCAGAAGCTCGCCGATCCGGCCAAAGGCGGCGGTGGCATCGGGACCGTGTCGGCCGGCATCGCCGAGGCGCTGGTCACGACCGCCGTTGGGCTGGGCGTCGCCATCATCGCCGTCTGGTTCTTCAACTTCTTCAACGCCCGCATCGAGCAGTTGACGGTCGACATGGACGAGACCGCGTCCGAGCTGGTGGACGTCGTCATCAAGGACGGTCGGTCCAAGCGGAGCGCGGGCACGTCGTGATCGTCACGGGGCTGCGGGGGCGCTCGCCGTCGAGCGGCGGCTCGGGCGCGTCTGCCATGACCGCGGGCTCGGGCGGCCTGGGGCGGGGAAGGGCGCGTCGTGGGTCGAACGGCCGATCCGGGGCGCGGCGAGGCGCGGCTGGCGAGCTGAAGGCCAACATCAACGTCACGCCCCTGGTCGACGTCGTGCTGGTCCTGCTCATCATCTTCATGGTCGTCACCCCCATGTTGAGCAAAGGCGTCAACGTCGATCTCCCCGTCACGCAGAACCACGACAAGCGCAACGACGACAACCGCGACATCGTCGTGGCCATCACCCACCTCGGCGAGGTCTATCTGGGCAGCGATCGCGTGCCGCTGGAGGGGCTGGGCGAGGCCGTGTCCCAGGAGCGCCGGCGACACCCGGACAAGACCATCTTCTTGAAGGGTGACGCCCGCATCGAGTTCGCGGCTGCGCGTCACGTCATGGAGGCGTTGCACCGAGCGGGCATCGCCGACGTCCAGATCGGGACCGAGGAGGAGCGGAAATGAGCTTCTCGGCTGGCGACGGGAAAGGGCCGTCCAGCGAGATCAACGTGACCCCGCTGATCGACATCGTGCTGGTCCTGCTGATCATCTTCATGGTCCTGACCCCCGTCATGTTGAAAGAGATCGCGGCGGTCGTCCCCCGCAAGGCGACGGACGCCTTGCCGGTTCCCGCGGGCGGGGGGCCCATCGTCGTGCGGCTCGACGCCGACGGGCAGATCTTCGTGGGAGCGGAGCCGGTGGCCGCGGAGGCCCTCCCGACCGTGGTGTCCGATCGGCTGACTCACGACCGCCAGAAGGTCGTGTTCTTCGACTTCAATGATCACGCGAACTATGGGCGAGCGGTGCGGATCATGGACCTTTGCAAAGGCGCCGGCGCCAAAACCCTGGGAATCGTCACCCAGGATTGAGCGGGCCGGCGGCTTCTGTTCCGGAATGACGAAAATTCGGGGGAGGCATTGTCCTCAAGCAAACATCCGACCCGACGATGACCGGGGCGAAAACTTACGCTGAAGACGATCCGCGTGTACGATGTCGCCACCAATCTGTGTCCGTCGACGGATGGCAAGAACTCGCCCAAGGAACTCGCCCAAGAACGCGGCCACAACGCGCTCGGCCCGGCAGGGGCTGCCAAGCTGCGGCCCGCGGCTGGCGGCTCGGTGATGCGGATGCGGCAATTCGAGCGGCAAGGATTCCTCAAGGAGCCTTCAATGAAGAGTGACGTTTCTCGACCAGGCAGCCAGACGAGATCGACGATTCCAGAGACCTGGCCCCGCAATATCGCGGGCGCCTGCGCGACGGCCCTCGGAGGGCTGTACCTCGCGCTCTTCACCGGGTGCGAGCCGTCGAATTCCGTGAAGGCGGGCGCTCCCGAGATCGTCTCGTTCGGCCCGGTGTCCGCCGCCGACGGCAGCCCGGTCAAGGACACGGACACCCCCCCGATGACCAACTTCGTCGCGATCTTCGATCGGCTGCTCGACGCCGCGTCGCTGGAGGACGCGGACGGCGGCGCCAAGGCCGGGCTGGTCCAGGTGCAGTCGGCTGTCCCCACCGAGCTGATACCGGTGACGACGAACTATGTTCCGAACGGGGACATCCAATTCTCTCTGCTTTTGCCCAAGGGTCCCAGCCTGACGGTCTTGCCGGTCTGCGGGTTGCCGGCAGCCAGGTCCATCAAGGTGAGCCTCGAGCTGACCAAGCTGCGATCGCACGATCGCAGCGCCAGCGCGGTCTCGGCGGTGGATGCGGTGCCGCCGGTCCTGACCACCCTGGTCGTGATGACGGCGCCGCTGTCGGTGGCGACCGACGTCCCGGCGCCCTCCATCGATCCCATCACGGGGGCCATCGCGAGCTTTGGCGCCGCCGATCCGACGACCGTCTTCAATCTGACCTTCAACAGCGTGATGCCGGGCCCGGCCGCTCCAGCGGCGTGCGCGGCGCTCCCGTCGGCCGGCACCCACGTCCACGTCACCGCCGAGGTGGGCGGCGCCCCCGCGACGCCGATCCCCGCGGTGATCGAGCCGGACATGACGAACCCCTCGCACTGGACCGTCGCGCCCCCGGCTGCCACGGGCGAGTGGCCGGCCGGCGCGGTCGTGACGATCACGATTGACCCGACCACGACCGACACCTACGGCGTGGCACTTGGAACGGCAACCAACGCTTCCTTCATGGTGAAGTCATGAACGCTGCCCCGATCCGCGTTTCGCCCCCCCGATCTGGCGTGCCTCCTCGGACGCGTCGAGCTTCTTCGGCCAACCTGATCCTGGCCGCCGTCGCCGCGTGCGCCGCCGTCGGTCTGACGGGCCGCGCGGCCCGCGCGCAGGAGACCACCGGCCGCATCGTCGGCCAGGTCACCGACGAGGCCACGCGCACGCCGCAGGTGGGCGTCACCGTCATCTTGCAAGGGCAGCAGGGCGAGGACGCGGCGCTGACCGACGACCGCGGCGAGTACAGCTTCGTGAACCTGGCGCTCGGCACGTACACCGTGCGCTTCTACAACGCGACCTCGTCGACCAACGTCGAGCGCAACGATCTGGTGGTCTCGGCCGGCGCGACCCTGCGGGCGGACGTCGTGATCCCGAGCCAGGCGGCCCCCCAGGAGACGTACGTCATCAAGAAGAAGGCGGCCGCGGTCGACGTGGGCAGCACGCGCCTCGGGCTGACCTTGAACGAGGACTACATGAAGAACCTGGCGCTGGACCGCACGTTCGGCGACCTGATCTTGAAGGCGCCCGGCGCGTTCCTCGAGACCTCCGGCGCCGTGTCGATCGCGGGGGCCAGCGGCCTCGAGAACGTCTACATGATGGACGGCCTGAATGTCACCGGGATGGAGTACGGCGACATCATGAGCAAGCGCTCCGACGCCTCGGGCGGGTCGAACCTGAACATCGACTTCATCAAGGAGCTGCAGGTCAACACGGGCGGCTACCGCGCCGAGTTCGGTGGGGCGATGGGCGGCGTCGTCAACGTCGTCACCAAGTCCGGCACGAACGACCTGCACGGGTCGGCGTTCATGTACTGGTCGCCGTACTGGCTCTCGGGCTCGCCGACGTCGGTCAACACCAAGGCGTCGGTGCTGAGCGGGGTCGACAAGCCCGACTACGACATGAACCTCGGCTTCGAGGTGGGCGGGCCCATCGTCAAGGACAAGGCGTTCTTCTGGGTAGGGTTCGCGCCGCGCCTCGAGAAGAGCCACTTCTTCCGCGACGTGCGTCCGCTGGTCGAGGATCCCGCGGGCGGCGATCCGCAGCCCGGCGACGTGACGATGAGGACGCGCACGCGGGAGCTCCGGCAGAGCTACCAGTACGGCGTGAAGCTGGACTTCATCCCCACCGTCGATCACAAGCTGACGCTGAGCCTGTTCCAGACGCCGACGGGCTCGGAGCACGTGCGGTACATGGCCGGCGACGAGGCCAACAGCGATCCGCGGTGGGCGCTGCAATCGCTGCACAAGAACAACACGGACGTGACCGCGAACTGGATGTCGCAGTTTCTCGAGCGGCGGCTGCGGTTCGACGCCGGCGTCGGGCTTCACCGCGAAACCTTCGACGAGAAGAGCCCCTACAGCGAGCTGAACTCGCTGAACCAGCTCGAGTATCACGGGGCCTTTCCGCTCTCCAGCTTCGAGCAGGTCCCCGGGTGTGAGCCGCGCATCAGCTCGACGACGGGGATGCCTTTCGACCCCTGTCCGGTGGGTGGGACCGGGGGCTATCACACGGGCGGCTACGGCCTGCTCAAGTCGTACACCGGCAACCGCTGGATGGCAGATGTGAAGGCGACGGCCCTGGTCAACAAGAACGAGATCAAGGTGGGCGGCCACTTCGAGCTGAACACGTTCGACCAGACCCGGTCCTACTCGGGGCCTCCCGACGGTCGCACCCTGGTGCAGCTCTGGCCGGACAACGCGCTGTTCTGGAACTTCTTCACGTTACCGCCAAAGACCTACGCGTCGCAGTTCCCGGATGAGGATCGGGCCGATCCGACCAAGGACCTGTACCAGGCCAGCCTGGTCGCCAACGTCAAGAGCATCAACACCGCCTACTTCCTGCAGGACACGATTCACCCGCTGCCGAACCTCACTGTCGATCTGGGTCTGCGCTACGAGAACCAGAAGATGTACGACTTCCGCGGGGCCGAGTTCCTCAACCTGGACAACCTGGGCCCGCGGCTGGGTGTGGTCCTCGACCCGAGCAACGACGGTCGGTCGAAGGTGTACGCCAGCTACGGTCAGTTCTTCGAGACGATTCCGATGAACCTGGCGGCCCGCTACTTCGGCGGCGAGGGCATCTTCATCAGCGGCTATCCCATCTCGTCCTGCAACCCCCCGGTCACCTCGTGGAAGGGGGCGGGCCGCGAGTGGGAGTCGAGCAAGTGCGAATACCTGGGCGGCTTCGCGTACAACGCGGGCGCGCCCTACGAGGTGCAGAGCCACCTGAAGGGCCAGCACCACAACGAGATCGTGGCCGGGTTCCAGCACGCGCTGACGGACGACCTGGTCGTGGGCATGAGCTACGTGCACCGCTGGCTGGGCGCCATCATCGAGGACGGCTCCGGCGATCCCTCCTTGCAGAACGTGCTCGCCAACCCCGGCGACGTGCCTCAGGCGGCCAAGGACGACGTCCAGCGGCAGATCGACGCCAAGAAGGCGGAGGTAGACGCCCTCACCGCCGACCCGGCCGCCAGGGCGACCGCCGAGGCGCAGCTCACCACGTTGCAGAACAAGCTCACGGGGCTGACGGCGCTGGGCAAAGAGCCGAAGCCCGAGCGGACCTACGACGCCGTGACGGTGACCGCGCAAAAGCGGCTCGGCAAGAACTGGTTCTTCATGGGCTCGTACACGTATTCGCGGCTGATTGGCAACTACAACGGCCTCTACGACGCCGACAACAGCTACTTCGCGCCGAACGGCAACAACGCTTACGACACGCCCGACCTCGTCCTCAACAAGCGGGGGCCGCTGTCCAATGACCGGCCGCACTCCGGGCACGTCGATGGCTTCTATCAGGCGCCGGTCGGGCGCGGCGTGATCACCGGCGGGCTCAGCTTCTCCGCCTTCTCGGGCGTGCCCCGAAACTACACCGCGGGCGTCATCGCGGGCCAGCAGCTCATCTTCTTGCTGCCGCGCGGTTCGGCGGGACGCACGCCCAGCGTGTACCAACTGGACGCAAAGGTCGGCTACAAGCAGCAGCTGACGAAGAACACGGCCGCCGAGCTGTTCCTGGACGTCTTCAACGTGACGGACGCGCACGCGGCGCTGCTGATGGACGACAACTACACGTTCGACCTGGCGCCCGCCATCGTCAACGGCAACCGCGACGATCTCGCCCACGCCAAGAACTCGGCCGGCTTGCCCATCACGGTGAACCCGAACTTCGGTCAGCCCACGGCCTTCCAGATGCCGATCCACGGCCGCATCGGCCTGCGCCTGCTTTTCTAGTCGCGGCGAAGCGCGGTCCCGGCCTGACGTCCGGCCCTCACGCCAGGGCCGACCGGCGCGCCGGACGCAGGCGTCCGAGCGGCGCGCGCGTCGGACCGAAACGCGCGCCTGGCCGCTGTGGAAAGGGTGGCACGCCCCTGGCTACATGCGAGCCCGCCCATGCTCGCTCGCGTCTCGTCCGCCACCGTGATCGGCATCCAGGCCGCGCCCATCGCCGTCGAGGTCGACTTCGCGGCGGGGCTCCCCGGCTGCCACATCGTGGGGCTGCCCGACGCCGGCGTGAAGGAAGGTCGGCTGCGCATCCGGGGGGCGCTCGAGAACTGCGGGTACAAGCTGCCCTCGCGGCGGATCACGGTGAACCTGGCCCCCGCCGATCTGAGGAAGGACGGAGCGTCGTTCGACGTCCCCATCGCGATCGGCATGCTGTGCGCAGCCGGGGTCATCTCCAACGACAGCCTCGGCGATTCGTTGTTCGTGGGCGAGCTGGCGCTCGACGGGTCGCTGCGGCCCGTGCGGGGCGTGCTGCCCATCGCCGTGTGGGCGCGGCACAACCGTTTGCGCCGCCTGTTCGTGCCGCGTGACAACGCGAACGAGGCGCGCGTCGTCGGCGACGGCTGCCAGGTGGTCGCGGTCGGCGGCATCGTCGAGCTGGTGGCTGCGCTGGCGCCGGAGGCGCGTGCGCCCGAAGGCGGGGGTCCGTCTTTCCGAGAGAGCGGGCCGGGAGCCGCGGCGGGGGTGGGTGAAGGGGGCGTCCCGAACGGAGCGCCGCTCGGGCTGGCGGGCCCGTCGTCCTCGTCCGCCGCGCCCGATCTGGCCGAGGTGCGCGGCCAGGCCGTCGCGCGCCGCGCGCTGGAGGTCGCCGCCGCCGGCGGTCACAACCTGCTGTTCGTCGGCCCGCCCGGCTCGGGCAAGACCATGCTCGCGCGGCGGATCCCCGGCATCTTGCCGCCGCTCACCTTCGACGAGGCCCTGGGGTCGGCCATGGTGCATTCTGTGGCGGGCCTGCTGCGGCCCGGGCAGGGGTTGCCGAGCGAGCGCCCCTTTCGCGCGCCTCACCACACGGTCAGCGTGGCCGGGCTGGTGGGTGGCGGTCCCAACTGCCGTCCCGGCGAGATCTCGCTCGCGCACAAGGGTGTCCTGTTCCTCGACGAGCTGCTCGAGTTCCAGCGCCCCGCGCTCGAGGCCCTGCGACAGCCGCTCGAGGAGTCGGCCGTGACCATCGTGCGCGTCCGCCGCAGCATCGAGTACCCCGCCGACTTCATGCTGGTGGCGGCCCTGAACCCGTGCCCCTGCGGAAATCTCGGCAGCACGCACCGCACCTGCACCTGCTCGCTGGCCGGAATCGCTGCCTACCGCGCCAAGCTGTCGGGCCCGCTGCTCGACCGCATCGACATGCACGTCGAGGTCCCCGCCATCGCCTACCGGGAGCTGGCCGGCGAGGCCGGCGGCGAGCCGAGCGCCATCGTCCGTGCGCGCGTCGTCGCCGCGCGCATGCGGCAGGCCGCCCGCTTCGCCGCCAGGCCGCGCGCCGCGCCGGCGAGCGACGGCGCGCCGCCGTCTGCCGCGGGCCACAGCGCCACCAACGCCCGCCTGGACGCCAGAGAGCTCGATCGACAGGCCGCCCTCGACGAGTCGGGCCACAACCTCCTCGAGCGCGCCGTCGAACGCCTCGGCCTCTCCGC
>Ga0068853_100000834_pt1 | contig 21532 bp, 17 predicted proteins | sample KBSCornC32_FD_65655 | JGI IMG/M metagenome (GOLD analysis project Ga0068853, IMG submission 65655) | Corn rhizosphere microbial communities from Kellogg Biological Station, Michigan, USA - KBS Corn C3-2 | ecosystem: Host-associated > Plants > Roots > Rhizosphere > Soil ...
TGCTGCCTCTCTGCGAACAGCGCGGCACCAGGATCATCATCGGCGGACCGTATAATTCGGGTATCCTGGCGACGGGCGCGGTCAAGGGTGCGACCTTCAACACCAGGCCGGCGCCCGAGCCGGTGCTCAAACGCGTACGCCGGATAGAGGCGGTTTGCGCCCGCCATCGCGTATCGCTGCCGGCGGCGGCGCTGCAATTCCCGCTCGGCCATCCGCTGGTGTCGAGCGTCATCCCCGGCGCCCGGTCGGCGGAAGAGCTCAAGCAGAACCTGGCCTATCTGCGCGAGGATATTCCATCCAGTTTGTGGACTGATCTCAAGGACGGCGGATTGGTTGCCGAGGACGCTCCCCTTCCCTGACCAAGCGGGGTTGAATGCCATGCCGCAACGCCGCTGCTGGCGACGCTTGGGTGCCATAATCCGGCTTTCTGACCGCTCGGTCCCGACCGGCGCGAGGCGTTGATCATACCTGGCACCGCGATGAATCCGGCGGAAGGCGGCTCTGGCTTCATACCGCCCAGTGATGGCGATACCCGAGAGGGGTTCTCTCGAATCCAAGATATCGGGCGCTTTCGTCCAAAGCGGTCGCCGCACAATCGGAATAGTCTGCCCAGACACCGATCGGCGCCAACCGAGAAGGAGCACGAAGCTCCCACCCGGCATCGATCTTCCTGGCTTCCGTTCCGGTTCCAGAGGGCGGCGCGGCAGCTGCTACTATCAATGGGAGACTGTTGTGGCTGCCACAGCTCGTTCTGACACCGCTCAATCCGAGAACCCTGATTTTTCGATGCGGCCTGTGCCAATCGATCAGCGCATGTCGAAGAGTGCGTTGACAATGGCTTGGTGGGCCGTTTCCAGCGCGGTTTTCTATTTCGTTGTTGCGGCGGCGCTTGCGCAGGGTTTCGGCGCAAAGAATGCGATCATCGGCATGCTGTTGTCGGTGGTGGTTTACGCCGTCATCAATGCCGTCATCGCCCGCTACGCCATCAAAACCGGCCTGTCGGTGGGCCTCTTCTCGCGCATTCTTTTCGGCAATGCGGGAGCCGCTCTGGCCACGCTGATCTTCTTCGTCACCGCCATCTACTATGCGGTCTTTGAAGGTTCTGTCATCGCGGTGGGGATCAGCACGGTTTTCCCGCGAATTTCCTACGAATGGGCAGCGCTTATCGTCGTCCTTTACAGCGTCCCACTGACCATGGGCTCGGTCCAGAACTGGCTCAACAAGCTGAACGGCGTCCTGCTTCCGCTCTACCTGATCGGCCTTGTCGCGGCGGTGGTGATGGCTATTGCCGAATATGGCTACTCAAATGCGTGGATGTCGCTTGGCCCGGCAGGTGGCGCTCCCGCCGGCGGCTGGTGGGATTGCTTCGTCTACTTCATGGGCGTGTGGATATTGATGATGTACACGTTCGACTATGCCCGCTTCGGCCGCGAGGAAGACACGCGCTATCACGCGCTGATCAATTTCGGCACACCGTTCTACTTGATGGCGCTCATCGTAAACGGGCTGTTCGGGATCTTCCTGGTTGCTACGGTGCCGATGCAAGGGGCGCTGTCGGAGGTCTCGGTGTTGCTTGCCCTCCTGAAATTGATGGGGCTCGCCGGCCTGCTGTTTGTGTGGGTGACCCAGACGCGCATCAACACGGCAAATTTTCATCTCGCCACCGTCAACATGGAAACTTTCTTTGGTGAGCTGTTCGGCGCCCGATCAGCCAAGTGGGTATGGGCCCTCCTCGTGGGCGCTGCTGTCTACGTTCTCATGCTCGCCGACGTCTTTTCCTACCTGCTCCAGGCACTGGCCTATCAGGGCATCTTCGTCGTGGCGTGGGTGGCGATCGCCCTGACACACATTCTCTCGTCGCGTTACGAAAAGATGTTTGGCGCAACTCTGGAATACCGGAGTGACCGCGTGCCGACGTTCAATCCATGCGGCCTCGTCGCATGGTTTGCCGGTGCGGGTGTCGGGCTTGTCCTGCAGCAGATGGGCGGACTGACCGCAAGCTTCTCGGCTCCGGCCACCGCCATCGTGGCAGCCGGCCTCTACTACTGTCTGCTGACGCAAGCCCAGCCCCACTGGTTCGTGAAGCGCACAGCCTGACGCCGTCGGTGAGGCTCAGGCCCCATTATTTCCGTTCAAGAATCGAGACAGTACAATGGCTTATCGTATTTCCGTCGACACCGGCGGGACATTTACCGACGTCGTCGTCAATGACGGCAACGGCAATTTCTCCATCGGCAAGTCGCTTACGACGCCCGACCGCATCTTCGAAGGCATGCGCAACGCGATGGTCAACGTTGCGCAGGACGTGGGGACCTCGCTCGAAGACCTGCTGGAGAACACCTCGTTGCTGATCTACGGCACGACCCGGGCAACCAATGCCATCGTGACCAAGACCGTGGCCAAGACCGCATTGTTGACCACCCAGGGATTTCCAGACGTCCTGGTGCTCAAGGAAGGCGGCAAGTTCAATCCGCATGATTTCTCGCAGGACTATCCGCATCCGTACATCCCCCGCCGACATACGTTCGAGATCGAGGAGCGGGTTGGATCCGAGGGGCAGACCATTATCCCCCTGAACGTCGAGCAGGCGCGTCGCACGATCAGCAAACTTGGCGAGCAGAATTTCGAGGCAATCGCGGTCTGCCTTCTCTGGTCTATCGCCGACCCCGCCCACGAACTTCAATTGGGCGCCCTGATCGAGGAGACCCTGCCGGGCGTGCCCTACACGCTCTCGCATCAGCTGATTTCGGTCGTTCGCGAGTATCGCCGCGCCTCGGCGACGGCGATCGACGCTTCGCTCAAGCCGCTGATGCAGGCTCATCTTCGCGACCTTGAAGGTGACCTTCGCCTGGCTGGCTATCAGGGCGAAGTCCTGGTCAGCACGGCAGCGGGAGGATGCAGCAGCATCGATGCCCTGATCGAGAAGCCGATCTACACAGTGGGATCAGGCCCGGCAATGGCGCCGATCGCGGCGAAAACCTACTCAGCCATCGAAGGCATGGGCGAAGACGTCATCGTTTGCGACACCGGTGGCACGACATTCGACGTGGGCGTGGTGCGCGACGGCCGCCTGACGTTCAGCCGCGACACCTGGCTGGGCCCCCGTTACACAGGCGACCTGCTCGGCATTTCCGCGGTGGACATGCGCTCGATCGGCGCGGGAGGAGGCTCCATCGCCTGGATCGACGACGGCGGCCTGATGCGGGTCGGCCCGATGTCCGCCGGCTCGGTTCCGGGACCAGCATGTTACGGCCGTGGCGGCACGAAACCGACAGTATCCGACGCGGCGGTCGTGCTTGGATATTTCGATCCGGATTATTTTCTCGGCGGCCGAATGAAGCTCGACGTCGAAGCGGCGCGTCGCGCCGTGCATGGCGTCGCGTTGCGGATCGGCCTGACGATCGAGGAAACGGCCTTCCGGATCCTTGGTCTTGCAAGCGACCTCATGGTGCGCGCGATTGGCGACGTGACCATCAACGAGGGCGTCAATCCACGTGAGAGCACCATCGTCGCCGGTGGTGGCGCGGCCGGCATCAACATCATGCTGATTGCCAAGGAGCTCGGCTGCCGCAAAGTGGTCCTGCCAAACAGCGCCTCGGCTCTTTCCGCCTCTGGCATGCAGTTCGCCAACATCGTTGCCGAAGAGGCGCAAAGCCTGGTCACGATGTCCAATCGTTTCGATGCTGCGCGTGTCAACGAAGTCTTCGACGAGCTTGAGAACAAACTGCATGTCTTCCGCAGGAGGTTGCCAGGTCGCGGCGATGCCTATGCCATAGAGCGGATCGGCGAGGCTCGCTATCTCGGCCAGATATGGGAGCTCGACACGCCTTTGCCGGTGGATCGGTTCTTCGGCGACGACGACCTTGCGGCCTATGTGGGCGCCTTCCATGACGTGCATGAGAGGGTCTTTGCGGTGCGCGATCCGAACAGCCCGATTGAGACCGTCAGTTGGAAAGCCCGCCTCAAGGTCGCGCTGTCCGAGCCGCCGGTCCCGGCCCCTCCCGTGGAGTTTACCGAAGTCAAGCACAGTGCAACATCGCGGCCGTGCTTCTTTGGCGGCAAGACACCGCTGGAGGTGCCCATCTACAAGCCTGGCGACCTCGTACGCGGCAGCCGCATCCAGGGACCCGCCATCATCGAGGAATCGACGACAACGCTGGTCGTCTATCCCGACATGGCCGTGTCGATCAGCGGCAACGGCAATTACCTCCTTGAAATCGCCTGACAAATCGCGCCTGCGAAGGATGATATCATGAACGAGACGACAGAAACCGATTTCGACCCATACATGACGGCGATCATCTCCAATCGCATCGACGGCATCATCCGGGAAATGACCAACACCTTGCTGCGCGCGGCCCGGTCGGGCGTCATCAACGGCGCGCGGGACTTCAGTTGCTCGATCTGCACAGGCGACAACCGGCTGCTGGCCTCGGCCGAGGGTTTGCCAATCCACATCTTCGGCAGCCACATGCAGACGCAGGCGATGTGCGACTTCGCCGGCGCGGAGTTGAGCGAAGGGGACTGCTACCTGCACAACGATCCCTACAGCGGCAACACGCATGCCGGGGATCACACCTATCTCGTTCCGGTCTTCGTCGATGGTGAACATCTGTTCACGGCCGTCGCCAAGGCTCATCAGGCGGATATCGGCAACGCCCTGCCGACGACCTACATGGCCGGAGCGAAGGACCAGTATGCGGAAGGTGCCTTGATCTTCCCGGCTGTGCGCATTCAGCGCAACTACGAGATGGTCGAGGACGTCGTGCGGATGTGCCGCTCGCGCATACGTGTCCCCGACCAGTGGTACGGCGATTTTCTTGCAGGCATCGGCGCGGCGCGCATCGCGGAGCGACGGCTGAAGGAGCTATGCACCAAATATGGAAAGGATCAGATCAAGGCCTTCATTCGCCACTGGTTCACCTATTCGGAACAGCGGATGATCCAGGCAATTCGAACCCTGCCCAAGGTGACGCTGAAGAACTCCGGTGCGCACGATCCGTTTGGCGACCTCCTGCCCGATGGCATTCCGCTGAACGTCACGATAGACATCGATCCGGAAAAGGCGCTCATCGAGATCGACCTGACCGACAATGTCGACAATGTCGAATGCGGCTTCAACGAGAGCGAGGCCTGTACGTCCTCATCGACGATCACCGGCATATTCAATGCCCTCGATTCCTCCGTGCCCCGCAACTATGGGTCGTTCAGCCGAATTCGACTGAAGCTGCGCGACGGCTGTGTCGCGGGACGCCCCAAATTTCCCCACAGCTGTTCGGTTGCGACGACCAACGTTGCCGATCGGCTTGTGAACATCGTGCAATCCGCGTTTGCCGAGCTTGGAGACGGCTGGGGCCTCGCCGAGGGTGGGTTGGGTATGGGCGCGGGTTGCGCCGTGGTTTCGGGCAAGGATCATCGCGCCGAGAATTCAGCCTATGTGAACCAGCTCTTCCTGGCCAATGCCGGCGGACCGGGATCGCCGAGTGCGGATGGGTGGATAACCTATGGGCTGCCTGTCGCGGCCGGGCTGATGTATCGCGACTCGGTGGAGATCGACGAGCTCAAGCATCCGATAGCCATTCGCTTCCTGCGTCTTATGGAAGGCACTGGCGGCGCCGGCAAGTTTCGCGGCGCGCCGGCGATGGAAGTGGCCTATGGACCGAAAGATCAGCCGATGGATGTCATCTGGCCTTGCGACGGGACAGTCTATCCGCCCAAGGGAGTTCGCGGTGGTGGCGACGGCTTTCGCTGCAGGCATTGGAAGGTCGGCGCCAACGGACAAGAGGAGGAATTGCCTAACATTGCCGTGCTGAACATTCGCAAGGACGAGTTTGTGAAGGGAAATCAGGCCGGCGGCGGCGGCTATGGAAATCCCTTGGAACGCGATCCGAAACGCGTCCTGATCGACGTGATCGAACGATACGAGACGCTGCAGCGGGCAAACGATATCTATGGCGTGGTGTTGTCGGGGACTGATCCGGACACGATGCGGGTCGACGAGGCGGCAACCGCTCGGCGGCGTGCAGAACTCAGTCCTGCCAGCTAGAGCAATTCCAGCAAAAGTGTGTAACGGTTTTCCGTCCGGAATTGCGTAAAAACAAATAGTTAGAGCGGTTCGGCGATTCCGTTGAACGCTGAACCGCACTAGGCTCTCAGGAAACCGGACCGCCTGAATGAAGCCTGCGGTATTCGCCGGGAGACATCGAGGTTTCCTGGCGAAATACCCGGCTGAAATAGGCCGGGTCGACGAAACCCGCCAGATAGGAAATTTCCTGAACGGATTTGTTTTGCAGATTTCTGTTCCTGAGCAATTGCTGCGCTTCGGTGATGCGCCGCCTGCGAATGAGCTCGGTCACCGTCTCGCCACGCTCGGCGAAAATCTTCTGGATGTAACGGGGCGACAGGCCCAGTCGTGCCGCTATCAGCGAGCTGCCTAGCTTCTGGTCGGATATGTGTTCCTCGACGAAATGCAGTATCCGTTGCCGGTTGGCAAAGCGCACGGAGCTCTCGTCGGATACCGCGCCGCCCGGGACAGTCAGCGCCAGCGCCAAAAGGTCGAAAAGAGTGCGTCGCAGGAGTTTCGCTTCCGGGCCGCTCAAATGCGATCCATGTCGCGTGATCGACCGCAAAAACTCGTGAAACATCTGCACGAGAGGTTGCTCGCGCTGACATTGTCGCGCCGTCATGTCGTCTATCCACGGCACCCTCTCGCGCAGCATATCGGCTGGCAGGCGGACCGCCGTGATCGTGGTGCGGTCGGGCTGCGCGTAGACGTAAGGATCGCCAGTGCCGATGAACGCAAGGTCGCCGGGCCGGACCTGACATTCGCGCGTTCGCTGGGTGAGGTAGAGGTTGTTGGAACCGGTTATCGGCATCATGAAGAAATCGTCGTCACTGCGCCCGATATGGGTGTGGCGGCGCGTAACCGTCATAGGATCGCTGTCAAGCACGCCAATGCGAATTTCGGCGACATCATAGACCGACAGATGACCGACGCTGAAGGCCGACGCAGGCGTGGAAAGATCGAGAGGGTAGTAGTAGTTGTTCAACGCGTCGCGCCACGCCGCCAACCGCAGCCCCTCTCTGACAACTGAACTGATATCGACCTGCGTGACCGGCGCATCGGCACCGTGTCCCGGCATGTTGAAATCGAACCCCGTTTGGTCCTGCATGATTTCTTTCCGTCACCGCCCTTTTCAAGGCAGCTGTAACCAGTCGGCTAACTCACCGATGTCCCACGCCAATGTAGCGCAGTTGTCGCAGCGATCACACAATTTTCCATCCGGCTAACGAAACTTCGCGGGGGAACGCTTGACGGCAGACCGGCAATCGTCGTGGCGACGTTGCTGGGCTGCGGTAGGGCCAACGGGTGACCCGTCGCGTCATTATCGACGGGGTCGAGCGTCAGTTCGAGGGTTCGATATCGGCCAATGCGGCCTCGAGTGCGACGCAGAAATGCGGAAAGCTCAGCGCCTGTGTCGCAAGGCGAACGAGCGCGGACGCAACCTGCAGCCAATGCGCCTGGCTCACCTCGAAGGCATGGTTCCGGGACATGGCGATCCCGCCCCGGGATTATCCCGCGCTCGGCAGTTTCCTCTGTGCGGCCGCGACGATCGCTTCGGCGGTTATGCCGAAATGCCGGAACAGATCCTTGCCGGGGCCGGATGCGCCAAAGGACCGCATGCCGACGAAATCGCCATCTCTGCCTATAAAGTCATCCCAACCCTGGCGGATGGCGGCCTCGACGGCGATGTTGACGGGCGCATTGCCAATGACAGCCGCACGATAGTCTGCCGGCTGTTCGGCGAACAGTTCGAAGCAAGGGACCGAGACGACGCGCGCGGCGATGCCCTTGTCCGTAAGATCGGCCGCCGCCTTGACCGCGAGTTCGACTTCGGAGCCGGATGCGAAGATCGACACCTTTGCCCCGTTTGCCGCGATCAGCTCATAGGCGCCACTAGCGCAAAGATTACGCGCCTCGTGGGACAGGCGCACAGGCGAAAGGTTCTGGCGACTGAGCGCCAAGCCGCAAGGGCGGTGCTGCTTGAGCGCCATCTGCCAGCATTCCGCCGTTTCGACGGCATCGGCCGGGCGAAACATCAGCAGGTTGGGAATGGCGCGCAACGCTGCCATGTGTTCGACGGGCTCGTGTGTCGGGCCATCTTCGCCGACACCGATCGAATCGTGCGTCAGGACGTGGATGACGCGAATGCCCATCAAGGCGGCCAGGCGGATCGACGGGCGGCAATAATCCGAGAAGATCATGAAGCCGCCAGAGTAGGGTATCAGGCCGCCATGCAGCGCGATGCCGTTCATGGCGGCGGCCATGCCGTGCTCGCGAACGCCCCAATGCACATAGCGACCGGAGAAATCCGTCGGCGTGATCGAGGCCATCTGGCTGGTCTTGGTGTTGTTGGAGGGCGTCAGATCCGCCGAACCGCCCAGCATTTCGGGCAGCGTGCCGTTGATGACCTCCAGCACATCCTCGGACGCCTTGCGGGTGGCAACGACGGGCGGCTTCTCGGCAAGCGTCTTCTTGTAAGCCGCAATCGACGCGTCCAGGTCCAAAGGCAGCGCGCCGGCGAAGCGGCGGGTGAACTCGGATTTCCGGTCAGCCGCGGCCGCCGCCAGACGGCCTTCCCAGGCCTTTCTCTGCTCGACGGAGCGGCTGCCGGCTCTGCGCCAGTCGTCGAGAATGTCGGCCGGCACCGCGAAGGCCTCGGCTTCCCAGTGAAGCGCCTTGCGGGTGGCGGCGATTTCCTCCGCCCCGAGCGGCGAACCATGCACCTTGTGGGTGCCAGCCTTGTTGGGTGCACCGAAACCGATGACGGTCCTGCATGCGATGAAGGTGGGGCAGTCGGATTTCTGCGCGGCTTCGATGGCAGCTGCGATCGCATCGGGATCATGGCCGTCGATTTCGATGGTGTTCCAGTGAACCGCCTTGAAACGCATGACCTGGTCGGTCGAATCCGCGAGGCTCACGGCGCCATCGATCGTGATCCTGTTGTCGTCCCAAAACAGCACCAGCCTGTTGAGCTTCAGGTGGCCGGCAATCGCAATCGCTTCCTGGCTGATGCCTTCCATCAGGCAGCCATCGCCGCACAGCACATAGGTGAAGTGATCCTGCAACTCGCTGCCGAACTCCTCGCGCAGCCTGCGCTCGGCAATCGCCATGCCGACGGCGTTGGCAAGCCCCTGGCCAAGCGGGCCGGTGGTGGTCTCTATGCCGGCGGCATGGCCGTATTCCGGGTGACCGGCCGTCTTGGACCCAAGCTGTCGGAACTGCCTGATATCCTCGATGCTCATGTCCTCATATCCGGTGAGATAGAGGAGGGAATAAAGAAGCATCGAACCGTGGCCGGCCGAAAGGACAAAGCGATCCCGGTCGGGCCACAGCGGCGTCTTCGGATCGACCTTAAGGTAACGGGAAAACAACACCGTGGCCACATCGGCCGCGCCCATCGGCAAGCCGGGATGCCCCGAATTGGCCTTTTCGATCGCATCCATGGAAAGAAAGCGGATCGCATTTGCCATCCGGTCGTGCTGTTCGCGAGAGATCATCGTGGTGTTTCCTGATGCCAGACCGTGAGCTTCCGGCTTGCAACGTGGCAAGCGGAAGCATGGCGTCGTCATATTGGGTTCATCTACAGAGAGGCGGCGACCCGCTGCAGAATGTCGAGATAGCCTGTGACCGTCCAAGCCGACCGGCCGATGAACAGGCCATCTATGGCAGGCTGACTCACGAGTTCCGCGCAGTTCTGCGGATTGACGCTGCCGCCATAGAGTATGGGGACCGCCACCCCGAGGGCCGCTTTAGCGACGGCTGCGATTTTCTCATGCCGTGCGTTGGCATAGTCAATCGTCGCGGGAATCCCGTTGACGCCGATGGCCCAGACCGGCTCGTAGGCGATCAGTATCGTTGCCGCCTTCTCGTCTTGCGCAAGCTGCGACAAGGCCGCTTCAACCTGCCGACGAAGCACGGCATCGGCTTCCCCGGCTTCCCGCTGAGCCAGTGTCTCGCCAATGCAGATGAGTGGCACCAGTCGATGGCGGACGGCGGCTGCCGTCTTGAGGCCAACCGCCTCATCCGTCTCGTTGAAGAACTCGCGCCGCTCGCTGTGCCCGATCTCGACGAGATCGAGATTGCAGTCCTTGAGCATCAACGGCGAGATTTCGCCCGTCCAGGCGCCGCTGTCATCCCAGTGCATGTTCTGCGCACCAACCTTCACGCTGGTGCCAGCCAGTCTTTCCTTGACCTGACGCATGGCCGTGAATGGCGGAATGATGAAGCGCTGGACCCGCTCGTGCCTGCCGGCATCGGCGGCCGCCAGACCGTCCGCGAAGGCCATCGCCTCGGCAAGCGTCTTGTTCATCTTCCAGCTGGTGCCGACCCAGAGCCTTGATGCAGTCATCCTCTATTCCTTCTGGCAGCCAAGCCGCCCTCCTGCCCTTCGGGCGCGTCCAGGGCGGAGGATTCTCTCGCATGGGCCGCCCCCGTCTCTCTGTTTGAAATAATGGTCTTCCCGGACCTGGTTCCCAACTCGGGTCCGACGCTCTAGCGATTGAATCCGGTGTCGATATGGGGCTCCCAATAGGCGACGGATTCGCGGATCATGTTGACGACGTTGCTGTCGGTGGGCTCGCGCTCGCGAAACGACAGCTCCATGCAGATTTCGTTGTCCGTGCCGCCGGCGGCCTCCACGGTCCTGATAAGCTTTTCGGGCTGTATGCGGCCGTCCTTGTTGTGCTCGGCCGTGAAGGGCCAATGGCCGCCCTTGTTCATCGATGACTGCTTCACGTGGATGATGGGCGATTCGCGTGGAAAGGCGGCGGCCCAGGCATAGGGATTCACATCGTCGGGATTGCTGGACGTGACATCGCCATGATCGACATCGACGATCATCTTGAACGGCAACGGCAGCTTTGCCTCGGCCAGGCGTGTGTCGAAGGAGCGGCATTCGGCGATCGTGTGACCGAATTCGCGACCGACCGACATCGGTTCCCAGAAAATATATGACAGTCCGGACGCCTTCGCGTGCTCGGCCACGTCGCGCCAGCAGTCGATGACGATGTCGATCAGCGCCTCGCGACGGGCTTTATCGTTGTAGTCCTTCTGGGTGAAGACGGCGAACTGGGAGCCCATGCCTTCGGCGCCGAGCTCGCCGGAAATATCGGCCAGCGTGCGGAACCAGTCGAGATAGTAGCGTCGGATATCTGCATCGGGATGGCCGAAATGATTGAGGCGGCCATAGGTACTGGTCATCACCGATGTGACCTTGACCCTGGTGCGGTCGAGTGCGTTGCGAAACTGGCGCACCCGCTTGGCGATGGTCGCGGCCGGCCAGGACGGATTGATGAACTCCGGCGTCAGTTGGATATGGCCGATACGAATGCGTTCGGCCAGCGTATCGACCAGATCGTCCACCTCGGCAAAGCGGTTGATAAGCGGGTTCGCGTTGAGCGACAATCGTAGTGCCATGGTGTTCCTCCTCGACTATGAGACGCGGCCGCCTATGCCGTCATTCACCGTCTTCAGTCTTTCAATTGCGTCTTGGCTTCGCTTGCCCTTGATCCTGGACGGACTGGGCCAGGATGCAGTTCAGGCCAGCTGGAAGATCAGCGAAGCGATCGACCAGCGCGTCCGGCAAAAGCGAAACGAGCGGGGCTTTCGAATAGCCATAGCTGACTGCGATGATGGGAACGCCCGCGGCCTTGGCCGTGGCGACGTCGACCTCGGAATCGCCGACGAAGATCACCGGACCGTCGGCCCCCACGGCTTTCGCGGTTTCCAGTAGATGACGCGGATCGGGCTTACCGAAGCCGAACGTGTCGGGACCGGCAATGACCGAAAAATAGGCATCAAGGCCAAGATCCCGGATGATCGTCTTGGCGTACCGCTCCATCTTGTTGGTGCAGACCGCCATGCGCCACCCGTCCTGCCCCAGAAGCGAGAGTGTCTGCTCGACATCCGCATAGGGCCGCGTCTCCCGCGATACGCGCTGCGCGTAGATATCGGTGAAGCGCTTGATATCGACAGCGCCCTGCCCGTCGTCCCACTCGATGCCACGCAGCGCCAGCGCGCCGCGCACCAGATTGGGAATACCATGGCCGATCAGTTTCCTTGCCGCCACAATCCCGATGGCCTCCAGCCCCTTGTCGGCCATGAGGCTATCGAGCGAGCCGGCAAGATCGGGGACGCTGTCGACGAGCGTGCCGTCGAGATCGAAAACGATGGTGCCTCTGGAGTGATCTTGCGGCCTGTTCATTGCCCTCGGTCCCTATGCATGGATGGCGCGCCCGTCGGCGGCGAGAATAGCCTCGTGCATAGCCTCGGAAATCGTGGGATGCGGAAAAATAGTCGTTATGAGTTGCTCGCGCGTGGCCCCCAGCGTCATCGCCAGCGAGAAAAGCGCAATGAGTTCGCTTACCGAAGGTCCGATCATATGCGCACCGACGACTTTCCGGCTCGCCGCATCGAAAATGACCTTGACCATGCCGTCGGTTTCGCCGAGCGTCACCGCCTTGCCATTGCCGCGCAGGCTGAAACGACCGATTTCGACGGCCCTTCCAGCCGCCCTGGCCGCCTCCTCGGTGAGGCCGATGGATGCGATCTGCGGATGGGCGTAGACGCAGGACGGCACCGCCCCCAACGCCGAATGCGCGCTTTTCCCGGCAATCGCCTCGACGCATAATACGCCTTCATGCTCTGCCTTGTGTGCCAGCATGGGCGGGCCTGCGACATCGCCGATTGCATGGATGCCCGCGACATTGGTGCGACCGTTCGCGTCGGTCCGGATCGTGCCATTCGAAAGCTCGACCCCGAGGCGCTCCAATCCAAGCCCCTCGATGTTGGCGACGACGCCGGCAGCCGACAGCAGCCGCTCGGCCTCCAGCGTGCGAACTCCACCGTCGGCCTGGCTGATTTCGGCGCCAACTCCAGCCATGTTCGCAACCACCTCCGTGACGCCAGCGCCGCAGACGAGCTCGATACCCTTTTTCTTCAGCGCCTTGGCCATCAGCTCGGCAACCTCGGCGTCCTCGAGCGGCAGGATGCGCGCCATGCGCTCGACAAGCGTCACCTTGGTTCCCAGCGTCGCGTAGAAGGAGGCAAACTCGACGCCGATCGCGCCGCCGCCGATGACGATCAGCGACGCCGGTCGCTCGCGCGCGGTCATGGCATGATGATAGGACCAGATACGCTGACCGTCGGGGTCTACTCCCGGCAGGGCCCGCTCACGCGCGCCCGTCGCCACGATGATGTCGGTCGCCTCGTAGTCACCGGGCGGCAAGGTACCTTTGGGCGGCTCTCCCACGGTCGGCTTGACGCGCACATGCCCGTGGCCGGCGAGCTCCGCCTCGCCCCAGATGATATCGATCTTGTTTTTGCGCAGAAGAAACTGGACGCCGGCGTTCAATTGACCGGCAACGCCGCGCGACCGCTCGACCATCTTCGACAGGCTGACGGCCTGTTCGCCGGGCTCGACGCCGAACTGCGGCGCCAGGGTCTGGCCAAGGACGACCTCGGCGGAATGCAGCAGCGACTTCGTCGGGATGCAACCCCAGTTCAGACAGATGCCACCGAGGTGACGCCGTTCGACCACGGCCGTGCGTAGGCCGAGCTGGGCGGCACGGATCGCGGCGACATAGCCACCCGGGCCAGCACCGATGATGATCAGATCATAGGCTGGCATCCACCTGCCCTTTCACGCAAAATGGTCGGGATATTTCTGGACAGGCGCGCGATTCTCATTTCAGCGGACCACGCGTCCTGGCGGATGCGTGGTCCGGCCTGAGTGCCGGCTCAACCGGCACTTCGAACGTTTTCGGCGACCAGCCGCCCGACCAGCCGCGCGGCCTCGAGCTGCGGCAGATGGCCGGTATTGGCAAGGCGGTAGAGGCCGACATGCGCAGGCACCGCATCCGATTGCTCGGCCGGGATGATCTGGTCCTCGCGCCCGACGATCACGCGCGCCGGACCGGCAAACCTCTGAAGCGCCTCGCGGATCGAGAAGAGCTGCGTGTTTGCGGAAAAGACACCGGATGCAAGACGGGCTTGATTGCTGGCCATGGCGGTGCCTTCGCGTGCCGCAAGCGTGGCCCGGACCAGCACCCCTGGGAGGGAGGCGGGATCGTGAACCAGCAGTTCCAGCCAGATCTTCAATGCCGCCTCGCTCGACGACGACAGGAAACCGGCGACAAAATCGCCGTTGATCCTGGGGCCGAGGCCGGCCGGCGACAGCAAGGACAGGGAGCGGATATCGAGGTCGCCGCCGCCCGCGATATTTGCCGCCACCGCTGCCCCGAGCGAGTGGCCGACAAGATGAAGCCTCTCGAGGCGCTCAGCGTAAAGGGCCGAGCGAACAGAGGCGGTCAGGCTCTCGAAATCGGTTGCCAGCAAGGCGGCGGACGCGCCATGGGCGGGGAGGTCCAGTGCCAGGATCGGGTTTGTCAGTCCGAGATGGGCGACGAACGGCCGCCAGGCCGAGAGTTCGGCGCCAAAACCGTGTATCAGCAGAATCGGATCGCCCGTTCCAGCCTGCAGCGTGCGGATCGGCAAGACACCGCCGGAGGCGGCCGCACCGCCAGTGAAGGCGACGACCGAAGAAACGCCGGCCTTGCCGCGCTGATAGTTTTCGATATCGCGCTTGACGACGGCGCCGCGCGCACCGCTTCCCTTGACGGCGCCGATGTCGACGCCGGCCAGGGCAGCCAGACGCCGGGCCAGCGGCGAGGAGCCGCCAGTCCCGGTTTTGAGGAACGCGGTTTCGACTTCGCGGGTGGCTTGCGCGGGGGCGGCCCTGCTGACGATCGCTTCGGCATCCTCACCGGCAAAGCCGGCGGCGGAGACAGTTTCGAGGACCTCTCCTTCCTCGCCGACCATGATCATCGGTTCGAGGACGATCCCCATGTCGCCGACATTGTAGCGGATCTCGAGGACCGTTCCGGTTTCGAAAGCTTCCACCTCGAAGACGGCCTTCTCGGATTCCACCTCTGCTACGATATCGCCTTTCTTGACCTTGTCGCCGACCTTGACGTTCAGCGCGGTTATCTTGCCTTCGGTCAGATCCTGCCCGACCTGCGGCATGAGAATGGGACGTGCCATGACGTTTGCTTTCTTTCTCAGGCAACCCGGCGCCGGACGGATTCGACCGACTGGGCGACGAAATCGACGGTTTTGCGGGTCGCGGCGGCGAATTCCCCCGCTGTCGTTGCGAATGCCGCGAACTGCGAAAACTCTTCGGCGCGCATGCCGTCGAACTCGTAGGCCTGCCGGAAATAGGGAATGCGCATCAGCTTCTCGATCGTCTCAGCCGGCGCATCCTCGTCGATGGCGCGCGGATCGAAATCAGGGAGCCTGTCTTCGGCATGCATCAGTTGCGCGATGTAGCTCGGTGGGCAGGTGTAGACGAAATCGCCTCCGGCGAGCTTCGCGATGTGCCAGCTCGAAGCCGTTCCGCCGGGGCCGCTGTCCGTCACACGCATGGAGCATTGCAGCATCTTGCTGGGATGTCCGCGATCCTTGCCGTAGCGATACGCCCGCTTGAGGACGGCAAGCTCGCCGTGAAGGATGTCTTCCGCAGACAGCGCAATGCCGCGCGCGTCCGCCTGGGCCTTGAGATCGCCGACATTGCCGAGCCGAGCCGACATGTGGGTGATGACCGACCGCCATTTCGACAGATCCACACCCTTCGCCCTGGCTCGCTCCAGCCCTCGCGAGACGGCGTCCATGCAGGCAACATATTGCGGCACGGTGAAGGAGGTCGTGTTGTTGGTGGAAATACCTCGCGCCGTCAGTTCCTCGATGACCTCGTAGCCCTCTTTGGAACCGGGGATCTTGACCATGACGTTGGGGGCGATCTCGGCAAGCTGGAGCCCCTGTTCGAGCATGCGCTCTCGGTCCGTGACGAACCGCGGATCGACCTGCCCTGAGACCAGCCCGTACTTTCCGCCGGATACGTCGTAGACCTTGCGGATCATCGCGGCGCCACGGCGAACCACATCGAGATAGATGGCCCAATAGACATGTTCGATGTCGTCCGGGCCGCAGGCCGTGGCAAGCTTGCGGATTTCATCCGCCCAGAATGCCGGATCAGCCTGGATCGCCTGCAACGACAGGGGCGGATTTGTGGTGACCCCACGAAAACCCATCTGACCCGTCGCAAGCGCGTGGTCCGCATCGAACAGGCGCGTCAGCTGCGCCTCCCAGTCGGCTCGCTTTTCAGCCGGCGCCTCTTTCAGAAGGGATGCTTTCCATTTCGGGTAGACCAGCGGCGAGGAATCCCACCAGATCTCACAATCCGGATTGGTTGCGGCAAGTTTTTCCAACACATTCATAGACATCGTCGTTTTCCTCTCCTGTCCGGGGCCTGCACTCATTCAGCGGCAAGCGCGAACGGCTTGGCATGAAGGGTGCGGCGGGCGGCGGCGATGATGTCGTCGACCTGGGGAACGCTGGCCTTTTCGAGTTCGAGGTTGAACGGAACAGGGATGTTGAGGCCGGCCACGATCTCGATCGGCGCATCGAGGTGGTAGAAGGCTTCCTCCTGGATGATGGAAGCGATGTCGGAGGCGACGCCGCCTCGACGGACGGCTTCCTGGACGATGACCACCCGGTTGGTCTTGGCAACCGAAGCAAGGATCATCTCTCTGTCGAGCGGCACGAGCGTGCGCGGATCGAAGACCTCGGCGTCAATCCCCTCCTCGGCCAGCTTGGCGGCCGCTTCCAGTGCGCGTGGGATCATGTTCGACCAGGCGATGATGGTCACGTCCTTGCCCGGGCGCTTGATGTCGCCCTTGCCGAATTCGATGACATGCTCGCCGTCGGGCACGACCCCCTTGGTCATGTAGAGGTGCTTGTGCTCGAGGAACATGACCGGATCCTGCTGCCGCAGCGCATATTTCAACAACCCCTTGGCGTCAGAAGGCACGGAAGGCATAACGACCTGGAGACCCGGGATGTGGTAGAACAGTGCCTCGAGGCTCTGCGAGTGTTGCGCGGCCACGCCTCCACCCGTGCCGCCTTGGGTGCGCATGACGAAGGGCACGCGGCCGTCGCCACCGGTCATCAGCCGGAACTTCGCCGCCTGATTGACGAGCATGTCCATGCCGAGCATGGCGAAGTCGATGTAAAGGATTTCCACGATTGGGCGGGCACCTGCAATCGCCGCGCCTACACCAACGCCGATCATGCCGGCTTCGGCGATCGGCGTGTCGCGGACACGCTTCGAGCCATATTTTTCAAGCAGGCCCTCGGTCACCTTGTAGGAACCGCCGCGCTCGGCAATCCCTTCGCCAATGATAAACACCGAGCTGTCGCGCCCCATCTCCTCGTCGATCGCCTCGCGGAGGGCGTCGCGATACATGATTTCTCTGGCCATTGTGGTTCTCTCTCCCGGGAAATTCAGTAAGCGGCGGCGAATTCGCGGAACTCCGCGATCGTCACTTCACCGCTCGCCTTCGAGAATTCGATCGCGTTCTCGAACTCCTGCCTGATCTCGCTCTCGATCGCTTCGATTTCGGACTGGTCGATGCCCGACATTTCGACCAGCGCGTTGCGCGCCCGATCCACAGGGTCGCGCTCTTTGTAATAGGCAAGCCGGTCGGCCGGCATGTACTTGCCGGGATCGTTCACGTGGTGCCCCATGTGGCGGTAGGTCTTTGCCTCGATAAGGATCGGGCCTTTGCCGAGCCGGCATTTCTCGACCGCTTCCTTTGTCATGTTGTAGACGGCAAGCGAGTCGTTGCCGTCGACCTGATGGCTCTCCACGCCAATGGCCAGGCCACGCTTGTAGAGATCGACGTCGCGGGTCGATTCCTCGATCCTGGTCGAAACGGCGTACTGGTTGTTCTCGACGACCAGCACGAAGGCGAGGTTCCAGATCGCCGCGAGATTGAGCGATTCCATGAAGGTGCCGTTGTTCGATGCACCGTCCGTGGTGAAGGTGACGGTCACGGCATCGGATCCCTTGATCTGCGAGGCGAGCGCCGCCCCGACGCCGAGCGGAGTTCCGGCGCCGACGATGCCGTTGGCACCAAGGTTGCCGGCCTTGATATCGGCGATGTGCATGGAGCCGCCGTAACCGCGGCAATAGCCGGTTTCCTTCTGGAGCAGCTCGGCGACCATCTTGTTGATGCTGGCGCCCCAGGCAATGCAGTGACCGTGGCCGCGATGGGTCGATGCAATGTAGTCGCCGTCACGCAAGGCCGCACAGACGCCCGTCGCAATTCCCTCTTGCCCCAGATAGGGGTGGAAGTAGCCGCGGATCAGACCCTGACGGTAAAGCTTGATGCCTTCCGTCTCGAAGACGCGGATCTTATAAGCCGTTCTGAAAAGTTTTTCCAAAAGCTCCCGCGATGGGGCATTGGCCTTTCTGGACTGGGCTGACATGGAATCTTCTCTCCCCGAATTTGTCCGTTTGGTCATTGTGAAAATCTCTCTAACATTCCAATATAAGCCTGTCGAGAAAATTTTCTTCACAAACTCATTGACTTAAAGATCTGTGGAAAGCCGATCATTTGGATCGAGTGGTTTTCCATAACGCATTGTTTTAAATTAATAAAATTTGTGCAGTCGCGAAACAAAAGGATTTCCCTCCTGGCAAATTTCGGCGAAATCCGTTCTTCCTCGTCAGATAATTCAGCTTTTTGGAAATTTCTTTCATGACGGGTCGCGCCCCCTCCAGGCGACGGCCGGACGCGCTCTTGCAGTCCGCAAGAGATCTCGCCCGCCGGTCTTCCACTGGCGGCATCGCGCCCAATCGGAAAAGCTTGATCTGAGCGGGTGAAAACTTTTACTCTTCTATCGGAAGTGGTAGTGTCGAGCCATGCTGTCACGATGGCAGCGCATTTCTGGAACGGACGTCCTGCATGACAGAGCCTCGCCAGCTTTCGGACCTTCAGCAAAGCGATCTTCTAGAACGGATTCAGGAGCGGTACGGCACACTGCGCAAATCCGAACGGATCGTTGCCGATTTCCTGCGCAACAATGCCGGCAAGCGATTGGATTCTTCGATCACCGAGTTGGGTCGGAATCTCGGCGTCAGCGAAGCCACCATCAGCCGCGTCAGCCGCGCTCTCGGCTACGAGGGCTACCCCGATATGAAACTGTCTCTCGCGGAGGGCGCGCGCAGCCGCCGGTCTTTCGTCAACATTCCCCTCGAGATCGACGACAGCGATTCCCTGATCGTGACGAGCGGCAAGCTTGCGTCATTGCTGACTTCGGGACTGGAAGGCACGCATCGCATGCTCGACGCACAACGCCTTGAACTCGCGGTCGAAGCCCTGCGCAAGGCGCGCAAAATAGTCTTCGTCGGCGTTGGTGGCGCCGCTGCCATCTGCGACGAGGCGGCTCACCTCTTCATGAAGGCAGGTTTCGATGCAACCAGCTACCGCGACGGCTACACGCAAACGATCGTGGCGGCGACACTTCGGCCCGACGACGTGATGGTTGGCGTCTCACACACAGGAACGACCGAAACGGTCACCGGCGCGTTGCTCCTCGCCCGCGAAAAGAAGGCGACGACGATCGCTATCACCAGCAATGCCACTTCGGAGGTGGCAAAGGCCGCCGACGTTTCACTGACGACCTGGGGGGCGAGCTCGCAGCTCGTGCCACTGCACGGTGACTTCCTGGAAGGCAGGATCAGCCAGTTGTTCCTGATCGACCTGCTTTATGTCGGCACACTGTTCCGCACGGGAGAAAAGACGGCCGAGAGTCTGCGGACAACCGGTACCGCCCTTGAAAAGCGTTACCGGCACGGCGGCAACAGCGCGGCCTGAGTCACTGGACCTTATGGCGCCCTGATATCTCCTGATATCTACAGAGCCGCCAGAGCGGATCCGTCGACGATTGCGCGGCATGCCGGAATATCGACACCGGCATCGAGGTCGGCCACAACCCTGTCGGCCAGCGTGAAATCCTCTTCGCCGGTGTAGGACGAAACGGTGACGATGCACTTCATGCCGGCCGCCTTAGCCGCCCGCAGCCCGTTGTTGCTGTCTTCGATCACCATGCAATGCGCCGGCGAAAGACCGAGTGTTTTGGCAGCGAGATCATAGATGTCGGGCGCCGGCTTCTTTGCCTTGACCGCATCGCCAGCGAAAACGGATATTTTGCCGGACCGTTGCGGTCCGAGCATGACGTCCACCACCGCCTGCACCGCTTTTTCGTTGGAGGTGGAACAAACGGCAAGCGTGACGTTTTCGGCAATGGCTTCATCCACGATCCGGCGCACGCCCGGTCTCAAGGGGAGCTCTCCGGTCTTGATCAAAGCCATGAAGTTGTCTGTCTTCTGACGGTGGATGAGCGCGATCAAGGCTTGGCGGTCCGGATAGTTTCGCGGCCATTGCGTCTCGTCGAAATGCCGCCGCATACGCTCCTTGCCGCCCGCGGTCCCCAGCAATTCGCCGTAGCGCTCGATACTCCAGACGCAATCGATGCCAAGCTGGGCGAAAGCCTGATTGAAAGCGACGCGGTGACCGTCCCGCTCCGTATCGACGAGCACACCGTCGCAATCGAAGATAAGCGCCTGCATCATCGCTCAGGCCTCTGCGCCCGCCGCATGCGCCGCCCTGCCCGCTGAACCGAATGCCGCAATCATGTCGCACACATCCTTTTTCATGGCCTCGTACTGGCCGATAATGAAGGGCAGCGGCTCCTCAAGCCCGGGCTTATCCTGCCGGACGGCGACGAAACCCTCGATGAAGCGATGTTTGTGCATGGTGGAGATATTGACCTTCGCACAGCCCCCGGCAATGCATCGGTCGAATTGCTCCTGACTGAGGCCCGTACCGCCATGCAGGGCGATGGGAATGGCGACCGCAGCGGTAATTTTCTCCAGCAGGGCATAGGCGATCTTTGGCTGCCCTTTGTAGAAGCCATGCGCAGTGCCGATGGCGGGCGCGAAAACGGCAAGGTTTGGCATGTTCTCCACGAATTCGAGGCATTCGTCATAGTCGGCCAAAATGGCCGAATCCTCGGCAACAAACTTGTCGTCCTCGACCCCGCCGATCGCGCCGATCTCGGCCTCTAGTCCGACACCGGCAGCTTCGGTCAGCCGATAGATCTGCTCCGAACGTGCTTTGTTTTCCGCGAACGGCAACGACGATCCATCGAACATCACGGACGTCCAACCCGCATCGATACACCGCCTTATGACATCGCTGTCGCTGCAATGGTCCAGATGAAGAGCTACCGGCACCTCTACGGCTTCCGCCAGCATCCGCACCCATGTCGCGATCGGCTTGAAGCCCCAATGCCTGATGGTCTTGACCGAGACCTGAACGATTATCGGCGCCTTCATGTCGGCGGCACCCTCGATGATGGAGCGCGCACTGTTGTAGTCGATCATGTTGAAGGCGGCGATGCCATAGCCGGCCGCCTGTGCCCGCTTCAGCATCGGCCCCATCGATACAAGTGCCATGTCCTTGCCCATCCCGTCTGTTGTCTGTTGTCCGATCGCCGTCATGTGGCGTTGCCGCCGGGCGGTTGCGGGTCAATAGCGACCCTTGCCATGATTGATACCAAACTTGG
>Ga0068853_100000836_pt1 | contig 21527 bp, 16 predicted proteins | sample KBSCornC32_FD_65655 | JGI IMG/M metagenome (GOLD analysis project Ga0068853, IMG submission 65655) | Corn rhizosphere microbial communities from Kellogg Biological Station, Michigan, USA - KBS Corn C3-2 | ecosystem: Host-associated > Plants > Roots > Rhizosphere > Soil ...
GTCTGCGCGGCGACGCCGAGCGACTGGCTCGCGTCGAAGGTGAAATCGCGGCTGAGCTCGATCACCTGCTTGGGCACGATCACGCTGCCGGCGCCGTCGAGCACGTCGAACTCGACGTGGTAGCGCAGCGAATACTCCGTCGCGCGCGCGTTGCCGCCGACCGTGAGCACGTCGGTCGAGAACGCGTTCGCCTCGAAGCGGATGGTCGCGACGTCGGCTGCAGCGACGTCGACGACTTCGCTGCCCGAGCGCGGCAGCGCCTTGGCGAGGCCCTTGGCGAGCGCGCTGGACGCGTCGTCGATCTGGATGTGCACGCGCTTCATGCTCGCCGGCAGGTCGGCTTCCCGGCGCAGGTGGAATCCGCACGCGGCGAGCGGCAGGGCGAGCAGGGCGACGAGGGCGAACGGCGTGCGACGCAGGGTCATGTGCGGGTTCCGGCGGCAATCGGAGGGCTGGCGACCAGCAGATCATACGGTGCGAGCCAGCCCGGCAGCGAGCGGACGCGCTCGAGCCAGGCCGCGAGGGCCGGCCACGGCGCGAGGTCGACGCCGGCCTGGTCGGTCCAGAACAGGTAGCCGCAGCACGACATGTCGGCGATCGTCGGCGCGTCGCCGGCGACGAACGGCCGCCCGCGCAGCTCGGCGTCGAGGCGATCGAAGTCGGCGTGCATGCGTGCGCTCCACCACGCCTCGAGCGCGGCGTCGGCGCGCGTGAAGCGGCGCGAGAAGCGCAGGTGCGGGAAGCTCATCGCGAGCCGGTTCGCTTCCCACGCGAGCCACTCGCGCACGCGCATGCGCTGCGCCGGCGTGCGGCCGTCGAGCTTGCCGTAGCGGCGCGCGACGTGGTCGAGGATCACGTTGGACTGGCACACCGCGAGACCGTCCTCGTCGACGAGCACGGGCACCTCGCCGAACAGCGACGCGGTGCGGAAGTCCTCGCTTCGCTGCTCGCGCGGCACGTTGAGGTCGACCGCGCGCTGCTCGAACGGCACGGCCATGAGGCGCAACGCGAGCGCGATCTTGTAGCTGTGGCCGGACTCGCGGTTGCAGTAGAGGACGGGAACCGTCACGGCAGTTTTCCTCGGCTCACTTCGATTTCTCCGGGACCTTCATCCTGCGGACGCGTGGGCCGGACGGGCATGCATCGCCCGTCCCGGCACGAACGCGACGATGGATGCCCGCGCCTGCGCGGGCATGACGCGGATGCGCCAGGCCTCGCTCCGTCCGGCGCGATCAGACGACGATGTTGACGATCTTGCCGGGCACGACGATGACCTTCTTCGGCACCTGGCCACCGACGAACTCGGCGACCTTCGGCTCGGCCAGCGCGAGGCGTTCGACCTCGTCCTTGCCGGCGGACACCGCGACCTCGATCGTCGCGCGCAGCTTGCCGTTGACCTGCACCGCGAGCGTGACCGCGTCGCGCACGAGCGCGGACGGATCGGCCTTCGGCCACGGCTGGTCTTCGATCAAGGTCTCGCCATGGCCGAGCACCTGCCACAGCGCGTGCGCGATGTGCGGCGTGACCGGATTGAGCAGCAGCACCATCGCTTCGAGCGCCTCGTGGCGCACGGCGCGCCCCTGCTCGCTCGGGTCGTCGAACCGTCCGACCGCGTTGAGCAGTTCCATCAACGCGGCGATCGCGGTGTTGAACGCGTAGCGGCGGCCGAGGTCGTCGGACACCTTCTGGATCGCCTCGTGCACCTGGCGGCGCAAGGTCTTCTGCGCGGCGTCGAGCCTGGCCGCGTCGACGACCGGATGATCCGGATTCGACGCGTGCGTGACGACTTCGCGCCAGAAGCGGCGCAGGAAGCGCGCCATGCCTTCGACACCCGCCTCGTTCCATTCGAGCGACTGGTCCGGCGGCGCGGCGAACATCGAGAACAGGCGCACCGTGTCGGCGCCGTACTTGCCGACCATCGACTGCGGGTCGACGCCGTTGTTCTTCGACTTCGACATCTTCTCGGTGCCGCCGATCTGCACCGGCTTGCCATCGACCTTGAGCAGCGCACCGACCACGCGCGCCTTCTCGTCGCGCTGGATCTCGACGTCGGCGGGGTTGATCCATTCCTTCGAGCCGTCGGCGGCGTCGCGGTAGAACGTCTCGGCGATGACCATGCCCTGGCACAGCAGGTTGGTCGCCGGCTCGTCCGAATGCACGAAACCGGAGTCGCGCAGCAGCTTGTGGTAGAAGCGGAAATACAACAGGTGCAGGATCGCGTGCTCGATGCCGCCGATGTACTGGTCGACCGGCAGCCAGTGGTTCGCGCGCGCATCGACCATGTCGGCCGCACCGGGGCTCGTGTAGCGCGCGTAGTACCAGCTCGACTCCATGAACGTGTCGAACGTGTCCGTCTCGCGCTCGGCCGGACCGCCGCACTGCGGGCAGGTCGTCGTGCGCCACTGCGGGTCGGCCTTGATCGGCGACTGCACGCCCATGAACTGCACGTCCTCGGGCAGCACGACCGGCAGCTGGTCCTCCGGCACGGGCACGGCATCGCACTTCGCGCAATAGATGATCGGGATCGGGCAGCCCCAGTAGCGCTGGCGCGAGACGCCCCAGTCGCGCAAGCGCCAGTTGACGCGGCGCGCACCGGTACCTTCGCGCTCGAAGCGCGTCGCGAGCGCGTCGAACGCGCCGCGGTAGTCGAGGCCGTCGTAGTCGCCCGAATTCACCAGCGTGCCGTACTCGGTGTACGCGCCCTTCTCGATGATGTCGCGCTCGAATGCCTCGACGATGCTTTCGGCCGCGGCAGGTTCGTAGACGTCGATCGCGCGGCTCTCGCCGAGCGCGGCGGACATCGGGTCGGCGTTGCGCGCGGCGTCGTCGCCGAGCGCGCGGATCGCATCGCGCACCGCGTCGCTGACCACGACCATCCTGATGAGCAGGTCGTACTTGGTGGCGAATTCCCAGTCGCGCTGGTCGTGCGCGGGCACCGCCATCACCGCGCCGGTGCCGTAGCCCATCAGCACGAAGTTGGCGATCCACACCGGCACGCGGTCGCCGGTGACCGGATGGATCGCGGTGAGGCCGGTGTCGATGCCTTTCTTCTCGGCGGTCTCGATGTCCGCCTCGGCGGTGCCGCCGTGGCGGCACTCCTCGATGAACGCCGCGACGAGCGGCTTGTCCTGCGCCGCCTTCAGCGCGAGCGGATGCTCGGCGGCGATCGCGAGGTAAGTCACGCCCATGAGCGTGTCCGGGCGCGTCGTGAACACGGTCAGCGGTTCCTTCTCGCCCTCGATCGCGAACGCGATCTCGAGGCCTTCGGAACGACCGATCCAGTTGCGCTGCATCGTCTTGACCGCGTCCGGCCAGCCCGGCAGGCGGTCGAGGCCGTCGAGCAGTTCCTGCGCGTAGTCGGTGATCTTGAGGAACCACTGCGGGATCTCGCGCTTCTCGACCAGCGCGCCGGTACGCCAGCCGCGGCCGTCGATCACCTGCTCGTTGGCGAGCACGGTCTGGTCGACCGGATCCCAGTTGACGACCGACTGCTTGCGGTAGGCGAGGCCCTTCTTGAACAGGCGCACGAACATGCGCTGCTCGTGCACGTAGTACTCGGGCCGGCAGGTCGCGAACTCGCGCGACCAGTCGATCGCATAACCGAGCGTCGCGAGCTGCGCGCGCATGTGCTCGATGTTCGCGTAGGTCCACTTCGCCGGCGCGGTGTTGTTCTTGATCGCGGCGTTCTCGGCCGGCAGGCCGAATGCGTCCCACGCCATCGGCTGCAGCACGTTGCGGCCGTTCATGCGCTGGTAGCGGCTGATCACGTCGCCGATCGTGTAGTTGCGCACGTGGCCCATGTGCAGCGCACCGGACGGGTAGGGCAGCATCGAGAGGCAGAAGAACTTCGGCCGCGAAGCGTCTTCCTTGGCCTCGAACGCGCGCGTCGCGCTCCAGTAGGCCTGCGCGGCCGATTCGACGGCCTTGGGTTCGTAGTTTTCCTGGATCGACATGGGTGTGGAGCGGCGTCGTGCCGCCGGAGCTCGGCTTGGGGAGTCGGTCAGCCTAGCGCAGCCCCGCAGTCTAGGAAAGGCGACACGCCCATTCGCGCGGCACGCCGCGGGTCGGCGTCGTGCCGGGATCGCGCCGGTCGGCGTTCATCGATGCGTCACGGCGATTCGAACCCGTCGGCAAAGATCGTCATTCCCATTGGCGCGACGAATACCGATCCCCCGGAACCATAATCCGGCGAACCGATCAGCGCGTCCGCGCCGGAGAAGGCGACGGCTTGGCCGAATCCGTCGTGCACGGCCTCGTTCCCGGGGGATCGCCAGGTCGCCGCGGGCGCCCAGCTCGCACCGTCGCGGCGGAACGCATAGGCGTATCCCGCCGGTCCATTCCAGGCCTGCGACGCCCCCACGAGCACGAGGTCTTCACCGGGCGACAACGCCACCGATTGTGCGTAACAGCTCGCCGAGGGGAGCGTCACGCTCAAGCTCGCCTGGTAGTTCCAGGCGCCACCCTCGCGCACGTACACATACGCGGTGCCGCGCACGCCGTCGTCGTCGGCGGCGCCGACGACGAGCGTGTCGCCAACCAAGGCGACCGCATAACCGAAGCCGTTCCGGTAGCCGGCGATCGGGGCCACGATCTTCGCCTGCTGGTTCCAGATCGATCCGTTCGCGACGTAGACGTAGACCGCACCGGCGTCGTCGTCGATCCCGAGGTTCGCATGAGGCGATCCGATCGCCAGCGTCGATCCGTCCAACGCGACGGACCGGCCGAATTCGTCGCCGGCCGCACCATCGGCCGCTTCGACGATGCCGCTTGCCGACCAAACGGCACCGGTGCGCGTGAACAGCCGGACGCGCCCGTGCGCGGTGGGCTGCGCCACATAGGTGAGCGGCCCGGGCTCGCCGGCGGCGAGGACTTCGCCGCTCAGCGCCACGGACCAAGCGAAATTGGAGTCCGGTTCGAGCGCCCCGCCGTCGAGGTGTGCCTGGAGCGTCCACGAACCGCCAGCGTGCACGAACACGTAGACGCCGTTCGACCCGTCGTCGCCGATCGCTCCCGTCGCGAGCGTATCCGCCGACATCGCGAGGGACGCCGCGAACCCTTGCGCGCCAGCCGGCGCCCGCACGCGCGTGTCGAACGCCCAACCGCCGGACGTACGTGAGTAGACGTCGATCGCGCCCTGCACGAGCTGGCCTGGCAAAGGCGCCAGGGGCGCCCCGATGGCGACCATCGACGGCGTCGCAGCCACGGCCTTACCGAACGCCTCGTGCAGATGCTCCGTCCCCAAATCGAACGTGGCGGACGCCTCCCACGTTCCGCCCACGAGATCGAACACGTGCGCATTTCCCGCACCCGTACCTCCTTCCGTGTTCGCACCGGGGGCGCCGGCGAGAACGGTGTCGCCCGAGAGCGCGACGCTGGATCCGAGCATCTCGCCCTGGATGGTGATGTCTTCGTCGGTGAAATGACCCGAGCGCGTCCAGACGCCGTTGTTGCGTTCGAACGCGTAAACGCTACCGGTGAACGCGAATCCGAACACCGAATCGCCGGGCGAACCCACGACCGCACGATCCCCCTCGAGCGCGACCGGTCCGCCGACCGCGCCGAAGGCGAGCGGATCGAGGATGCCCTCGTGCGTCCACTGACCCTGATCACGCACGTAGGCGTCGATGCTCGCCGGCCCGCTGACGATCGCGGTCTGGCCGGACACCGCGATCGCCGGGCCTGGGCTGTCGAAATCCATTCGCTGTTCCCGCGCCCACGTGCCTGCCGTGCGGGCGTAGAAGGCGACGTGCGATGTGCCCGTCCCGAACACGCTGGTGCAGATCGCGGCGACGTCACCATCGACGGCGACGCCACAGACGCCCTCGCCCGGATCAAGGTCGAACACGGCCTGCTGAGTCCAGGTGTTGTCGGCGCGCACATACACGACATTGCCGACGAGCAGGGTGTCGCCCGAGACGGCGACGAAGTTGCTGTGCGCGACGAAACTGTCGGTTTCCGCCCAGGTCCCGTCGTGGACGTAGGTATGGACGACGACGTCGAAGCCGCCGACGGAAACGACCGCCAGATCCTGCGCCAAGGCTACACCGGGATTCGCGTAGGTCGTCGTCGGGGGGAGCAGGATCGACTCGCGTTGCCACACGCCGCCGACTTTGCGGAACGCACCCACGGCTCCCGTGGTCCCGGCCACCAGCGCCGCATCACCGTGGATCGCGACGCTCGAGCCGGCGCCTCCGCTCGCCGTGCCGACGCCGTCGGGAGCACGATAGAGCCGCAGCGGCGGAACCTCGGCCACGGCCGGCATCGAACACGCCAGTGTCACCAGGATCCAGCAAGCGACTGCCCTGCACGTGGACGTCCCGTATCCGATCCTGTTCGCCACGGCCGCTCCGAATCAGCCCTCGTCGCTTCCATCGTAATCCGTCGTCGAGGGTGGCCTCAACGAGCCCGCGCGCCGTACCGCCCCTGTCGAACGGCACGTCCCAGCACCTCACCGGTGCGCGGTACCATCGGCGTTCCATCGTCGAACGAAAGGGTTGTTCATGCGCACGCAGGTGCTGTGCTGTGCCGTCCTCGCGACTCTCGCGCTGCCCGCCGTTGCCGCCGACGCGCCCGCGGTCGTCCATTGCGGCCATTTCGTCGATACCGTCGCCGGCACGCTGCTGGGCGAGACCAGCATCGTCGTCGACGGCAAGCGCGTACGCGAAGTGAAGCCCGGCCGCGTCGACGTTCCAGGCGCGACGACGATCGATCTCCACGACGCGACCTGCCTGCCCGGCCTCATCGACAGCCACACGCACCTGACCGGCGAAACCAGCCCGACCGGCTACACCGACCAGTTCCGCTGGAACGTCGCCGACTACGCGATCCGCTCGACCGTGTACGCTCGGCGCACGCTCGAGGCAGGCTTCACCACCGTGCGCAACCTCGGCGACAACGACGGCGAGTCGGTCGCGCTGCGCAACGCGATCAACGCCGGCATCGTGCCCGGCCCGCGCATCTTCACCGCGGGTGTCGCGATCGGCTCGACCGGTGGCCACGCCGACGGCACCGACGGCTACCGCAAGGACCTCGCCGGCGACCCGGGCCCGAAGGAAGGCATCATCAACGGCGTCGACGACGCGTGGAAGGCGGTGCGCCAGCATTACAAGGACGGCGACGACCTCATCAAGATCATGCCGTCCGGCGGCGTCCTCGACGAGAGCAGCAGCGTCGACAACGCGCAGATGACCCTCGACGAAGTGAAGGCGGTCGTCGCCGCCGCGCACGACTACGGCTTCACCGTCGCCGCGCACGCGCACGGCGCCGAAGGCATCCGCCGCGCGGTCGTCGGCGGCGTCGACTCGATCGAGCACGGCACCTTCATGGACGACGCCGACATGAAGCTCATGAAGGAACACGGCACCTGGTACGTGCCGACGATCATCGCGGGCAAGTACGTCGAGGAGAAGGCGAACGTGCCGGGCTACTACCCGCCGCAGGTTGCGGCGAAGGCGAAGCAGGTCGGGCCGATCATCCAGCAGACCGCGGCGCGCGCGTACAAGGCCGGCGTGAAGATCGCATTCGGCACCGACGCGTCGGTCTATCCGCACGGGCAGAACGCGAAGGAATTCCAGTACATGGTCGAGGCGGGCATCCCGCCGATGGTCGCGCTGCAGGCGGCGACGACGCACGCGGCGGAACTGCTGCACAAGTCGAAGGATCTCGGCAGCGTCGAGGCGGGCAAGTTCGCCGACGTGATCGCGGTCGACGGCAATCCGCTCGAGGACATCACGCGCATGCAGAAGGTCGCGTTCGTGATGAAGGAAGGCGTCGTCTACAAGAGCCCGGGCGCCGCGACACCCTGAGTTTGAGTTGCCCGTAGGGCGGACGCGCGCAGTGCGGCCGGCGGCCGGCGGCCGGCACTGCATGCCGGCCGACCTGCGGTCGTCGGCCTACGCCCCATTCCACTGGAACACGTCCTCGATGCGCGCGCCGAGCGCGTGCGCGATACGGAAAGCCAGCTCGAGCGACGGCGCGTAGCGCCCGGCCTCGAGCGCGATCACCGTCTGCCGCGTGACGCCGCACGCGTCGGCGAGCGCCTGCTGGGTCATCTCGCCGCGCTCGAAGCGCAGGCGGCGGATCGTGTTGCCGACCGGCGTGCCGTTGCCCATCGCGGTCAGCGCCGGTCGCGCCAGTAACCGAAGCCGATCACGAGGTACTCGAACGCGCACGAGATGACCAGCGCGACGATGAGCAGGTGGCCGATCAACGGCGGTACGGCCCAGTCGAGACGCTCCGTCGGCGAGAACGACAGCAGCACCGCGTAGCCGACGAGGATGACGACGAGCGCGAGGCGCGCCGCACCGGCGCCGCGCGCTTCGATCTCGCGGTCGCGCTCGTCCTGCCGCACACCGCGGCGCCAGCGCGCATCGAGCACGCGCGCGAGGATCATCCAGGCGACGAGCAGCATGGCGACGTTGCGGCCGACGCGGTTCGCGTCGGGGTTGTGCCACAACGGCGGCCCCTGGAACACCGGCGCGTGCACGAGCGAGTACGCCGCGATCACGAGGGTGAAGGCGAGGCCGAGCCAGGCGCGCCATTCGCCCGGCGACATCGTTTCGCCGAGTCCGCCGTCCCGGATGCGCGAGATCGCATACAGCGAGCTCCAGCCGACCGCCATCAGCAGGAACACGCCGGCGTTGCCGGCGTCGATGCCGAGCACGCGATCGGGTCCGGCGAGCAGCAGCCAGGTCGCCACCGCCGCCACGACGGCGAGGCCCGCGAATCCCGCACGATGCAGTGGCATGCGTCATCTCCAGCAGACATAATGTAATACATACATTACATTCACACGTTTTGATGTCAAGTATTTTTGACATCATCTTGCGAACGACGCCGGCTGGCACAATCTGCGGCCGACCCGATCCAGGAGCCGCCGAATGTCCGCCACCCCACCCTCTCCCTACGTGTTCGACGCGACCGAAGCGAACTTCCAGAACGAAGTGCTCGATGCGTCGTTCGACCAGCCGATCCTGGTCGACCTGTGGGCGACGTGGTGCGGCCCGTGCAAGGTACTCGGCCCGCTGCTCGAAAAGGTCGTCGGCGAATTCAACGGCGCCGTGCGCCTCGCCAAGATCGACTGCGACAAGGAGCAGGCGCTCGCGGCGTCGTTCGGCGTGCGCAGCATCCCGACCGTCGTGCTGATCCGCGAAGGCCAGCTCGTCGATGCATTCACCGGCGCGTTGCCCGAAGGCGCGATCCGTGAATTCCTCGCGCGCCACGTGCAGCCGAACGAAGCCGCGGCCGAAGCGGCCGCGGAGCCCACGCGCGACGAGACGCCGGAACAGGCGATTGCACGCATCCAGCAGGCGATCGCCGCCGAGCCCGACAAGGCGGAACTCAAGCTCGACCTCGCCGTCGCGCAGATGCAGGCCGGCAACGCCGCAGCGGCGGAAGCCGAGCTCGACACCTTGCCGGCCAACCTCGCCAACGACGATCGTGCCAAGCGCCTGCGCGGCCAGCTCGACTTCGCGCGTTCACTCGAGGGCGCGCCGGGCGCGGCCGAGCTGCGCGCGCGCCTCGAGCGCGATCCGAACGACTACACGGCACGCGACCTGCTCGGCGTGCGCCTGCTCATCGACGGCGAAGCCGCCGCCGGACTCGACCAGTTCCTCGCGATCCTCCGCGCCGACCGCAGCTGGAACGACGGCCAGGCGAAGAAGCGCCTGATCGCCGCGTTCAGCGTGCTCGACGACGCCGACCTCGTCGGCGACTACCGTCGGCGCATGTCCTCGCTGATGTTCTGATCCGCGCAACCGCGGCACCCGACGCAGGTGCGCCCTGGCGCACCGCCACCCGGAAGGGGTGCGCCAAAGCTCACCCTGCGCACGCACGCGACGCGGAATGCGCCGGCGCGCTCAGGCCGCCCCACGCGCGCGTGGCCGCAGCGCGAACTGCAGCAAGCCAATCGCGACGAACAACGCCGCGGCGCTCGCCGCGAGCGACCAGTGGATGCCCACGCGCACGCCGGCGAGCCCGACGGTGACGCCGCTGAACGTGCGCATGCCGAGCGCGAACATGGTGAACACGCCGATCGCGCGACCGCGCATCTCCGGCGGCGCGTCGAGCTGCACGAGCGTCTGCGCCATCGCGTTGAACGACAGCTCGACGAAACCCGCGACGAACAGCAGCGGGATCGCCAGCGCGTAACTGCGCGTGAGCGCGAAGCAGCCGAGCGCTACGCACCAGACCATCGCGAGCACGCAGGCCGTGCGCGGACGCGCCTGCAGCAGGCCACGGCTCTCGAGCACGATGCCTGCGGTCAACGCGCCCGCGGCGTCGGCGCCGAGCAGCATGCTGTAGAAGAAGTCCGCCTTCGCCTGGCCGAGGTCGTGCGCGAAGCCGGGCATCTGCGCCTGGTAGGCGTTGCCGACGAACAGCGAAGCGAGGCCGGCCAGCAGGGTCATCGAGAGGATCACGCGATGGTGCGATATCTCGCGCAGCGCGCGCACGATGTCGCCGAGCGTGCGCACCGCGCGCGTCGCGACCGCCGTCCCCGCGGCGCGGAACTTCGGCCCGTACGGCGCGACTGCCAGCCAGGCGATGAACGGCAGGTACAGCATCGCATTGACGAGGATGCCGCGATTCGGGCCGAGCCAGAGCAGTAGCGCGCCACCGATGCCGGGCCCCATGAGCATGCCGAGCTGGCGCGCGGTCGCGTTGAGGCGCACCGCGCTCTGCAGGTGTTCGCGACCGACGATGTCGTGCAGCAGCAACTGCGACGGCGGCCCCCACAGCACGCCGGCCATGCCGTGCACGACGAGCAGCGCGGCCGCGTGCCACACCTGCAGCACGCCCGTCACGAACAGGATGCCCCAGGCGATCGACACGCTCGCGAACAGCGCCATGCCGAGCTGGATCATGCGGCGCGGATCGACGCGGTCGGCGAGCGCGCCCGAATACACCGACAGCAGCAGGAACGGCAGCCAGTGCGACACGACCGCGAAGCCGCCGAGCGCCGGCGAATCGAAGCGCTCGTGGATGACCCAGTAGCTGATCACGTGCTCGATGTTGTCGGCCATCATCGCGAGCGCCGACAACAGGAAGTAGGCGCGGAAACCGCGGTGCCGCAATGCGGCGAACGATACCGGCGCAGCCGGCGCGGGAGAGGAAGGAGCGTTCATGGATGTCCTTGTGGATTTTCCGGTCAAACGAAGGCGCCCGTGTCCGTCGAGACGGAGCACGATGAATCCGGCAACACCGGAGACGTTGGCGCGTTGATTGACGTGAACGCTTACGGCAGCCCTGGGGCGCAGGACGCGGCGCGGATACTACGACGCGCGCGCTCGGGCGGCAAGGCGGAAGCAGAAGCGAAAGACTGACGCGAAGAAGAGCAAAGGATTCAGAGATTGAAACACGGAACACACGAAGCAGACGGAGAAAGCAAAGACAGGGAATGTCTCCTACGTTTGAAAGCCTTTCCTCCGTGTGCTCCCTGCTTGTTTTGCGATTCTGCTCTTCCTTCGTGTCCTTCGTGTCCTTCGTGTTTCAATCTTCGCTCTCGCCTGTCCGGACCCTCCATGAAACCAATGACGATGACGCCGTCGCGCCTTCGGCGCGTGATGAACATCTGGCCGCCGTTCCTGTTCGCCGGCATCCGCGTGCTCGACATCGGAGCGGACTGGCGCAGCGCGCGCGTCGCGCTGCGCCTGCGCTGGTACAACCGCAATTACGTCGGCACGCAGTTCGGCGGCAGCCTGTTCGCGATGACCGATCCGTTCTGGATGATCCTCGTGATGCGCGGACTCGGTCGCGACTACATCGTCTGGGACAAGGCCGGAGAGATCGACTTCGTCGCGCCGGGCCGCGAGGCCGTGTACGCCACGTTCCACCTCGACGACGCCCTGCTCGACGAAATCCGCGCCGCGACCGCCGATGGCGGCAAGTACCTGCGCTGGTGCGAAACGGCGGTCTGCACGGCCGGCGGCGAGGTCGTCGCGCGCGTGCGCAAGCAGCTCTACGTCCGGCGCAAGCCCACGACCTGATGCCAGGCCCGCGTTTCGTGAACCACGTCACATTGGGAGCGTGATTCGCGCCCGATACCGCCTGCCGACCCGTCGGCGGCAAGCGGCACGCCTTCGCCTTAGGATCTTCCTCCAGCGTGCCAATGCACGCACCCGCTCGGCACGAAACGTGCCAAGCTGCGAGAGGCCGGCCTGCGCGCGCAGGTTCTCATCCGGCGACGCTGTGAACTTCATCACAAATCGTGAGAAGCGCTACACTTTTTGTGCGCGGCCGGCATACCGGGGGATGCCCGCGCAGCCCTAGCGGAGGGCAGAACAAGGTCGTTCACCAGCAGGGAGACTCTTCCATGAAACGCTTCAGACAGCGCGCGGCCGATGCGCCGCGCCTCAATGCACTCGCGAGTTGCCTCGCGACCGCGCTCGCCTTGGGAACGAGCGCGCTCGTTCCCGCCCATGCCAACGTGCCACCGCCGCTGCCGGCGTCGGGAGCAAACACGACGGCCGCTGCTCCGACGTTGTCGCTTGCCGAACGCGACATGGTGATGAACACCGTCAATGGGGCGATCCGAACACCGCCGGCGGTTCCGGCGACGAGCATTCCGGTCACCAACTGCAATGATTCCGGCGCAGGCAGCCTGCGCGACGCGGTGAATGCGGCGGTCGACGGCGACACCGTCGACATGAGCGCGCTCGCCTGCAGCACGATCACGCTGACCAGCGGCGCGATCAGCATCGGCGTGAACAACCTGACCCTGCAGGGCCCGGGCATCCTCTCGCTCGAAGTCAGCGGCAACGACACGTACCGGGTGTTCTGGCACATCGGCACCGGCACGTTGACCGTCAACGACATGCGCGTGACCCACGGCAAGAAGTACCTCAACGACGGCGATATCGGCAATGCGGGCGGCGCGTGCATCTTCTCCGGCGGCTCGCTCGCGATGAACCACGCCTGGGCGAAGTACTGCGACACCGGTTCGAGCGACGTCGACAACGCCGTCCACGGCGGCGCCGTCTACGCGACGAGCGCGGTCACCATGGGTTACAGCCTCGTCACCTCGAGCACGGCGCACTCGTCGGCGTTCCAGGCCCGCGGCGGTGGCGTCTACACGCCGGGCCAGCTGTTCATGCTGAGGAGCACCGTGTCGGGCAACACCGTGACGGCGGCAAGCGCAGCCACGGGCGGCGGCGTGCAGGTCGGCTCTTCACGTCCCGAGGGAGTACCGGGCATTCCGGGCCATTCGGCCGGCGTCAAGTACAGCAGCATCACTGGCAACAGCGCCTCCTCCCTCGGCGGCGGCGCCTACTTCACCGGTGATGCCGCCGTCGGCCGCTCGACGATCTCCGGGAACCAGAGCTGCCGCGCGGGCGGCCTGTACTTCGTCAACGGCGCCAATGTCACGCAGCCTGCTTCCCTCTACAGCAGCACCGTGTCGAGCAACACCGCCAATTGCACGACGGGTGGCGCCGGCGTGGCGATCTGGAGCCGGAATTCGTCCTTCAAGGACACGACGATCGCGTTCAACACGACGCACAGCGGCGGATCGACCAAGTACGGCGCCGGCCTACGCATACCCAACGCGAACACGATCGACTTGCAGAACACGATCATCGCGAGCAATTTCGTGGACTTCGGCGCAGGCCCGCTGGCGGACGACGTCGGCGGTACCGGAACCATGACGGGTGCGGCCAACCTCGTGTATTTCCCGTCGTCGATGGTGACTCCGGGCGGCACGATCCTGCTCACCGATCCGATGCTGAGGGCACTCGCGAGCAACGGCGGTCCGACCGCGACGAACATGCCCAACTACGGCAGTGCGGTCATCGACGTCGGCAACAACGCATCAGGCGTCACCGTGGACCAACGCGGAACCGGATATCCACGCATCCTCGGGCCTGCGGCGGACATCGGTGCGGTCGAGTTCGACCTGCCCGACTCGATCTTCGCGAACGGCTTCGACCTCTGACGCCACGACCGACAGCCGCCCTGCTCACGCGGGGCGGCTGCAATCGGCGCCTCGCTGCGCCATCATCCGGACACTCCAGTGCAGGACGCCACCGACGTGAGCACGACCACCGAAGCTTTCGTGGACACCCCCGAAACCGCGGCCGACGACGATCGCGGCTTCACCTTCGTCGTCGGCTGGCCCGAGGTAAACGTGGACGACGCGGCCGCGATCAAGGCGTTCTGGCGCGCCGAAGGTGCGCTCAACGACGAGGCTGCGATGGACCAGCGCGTGAAGCAGGTCGTCATGCACGCGCGCACGCACGACGGCGAAGTCGCCGGCGTCTGCACCGCGATGCCGATGACGCCACCGCGCCTCGGCCAGCCGATGTACTACTGGCGCACGTTCGTCGGCGCGCGCTGGCGCGCGAGCCCGCTCGTGATGTCGCTGCTCAAGCGTTCGTGCGTGCTGCTCGAGGAACATGCGCGCGCGCACGACTACCCGTGCATCGGCGTCCTGCTCGAACTCGAGAACGACCGCTTCCGCGAACGCGGGCGCATGGCGACCTGGTTCAATCCGCGCTTCGTCTACATCGGGCGCAGTGACCGCGGCCTCGACCTGCGCGCGCTGTACTTCAAGGGCGCGCGGCTGAAGGAGTCGGCCACGCCGGCGTGATCGCACGCGGAGCACGCGCTCCGTGTGGCACGATGGAACCCCGAATCCGCCGACCCGCCATGACGAACTACGAGACATCCGCGACGCCCGCCGCCGACGCCGCGCCCGAGAAGACCGTCGCCGAAGTCCTCGGCAGCGTGCACACGACGAACTTCCCCGACCTGCTGCGCCAGCTCGGTGGCTGTCTCGTCGTGAGCACGTACCAGGCCGGCAAGCTGGTGATCCTGCGCCCCGACGGCGCGAGCATCAACACGCATTTCCGCAACTTCGTGCGGCCGATGGGAATGGCCGCCGACAACCAGCGCCTCGCCCTCGGCACCGCGCTCGAGATCGCCGAATTCCGCAACATGCCCGCGGTCGCCAAGCGCCTGCAGGACCCGCCGCGCCACGACGCGGTGTACATGGCGCGGCGCGCGCACATCACCGGCGCGATCGACATCCACGAGATGGCCTGGGACAAGCACGGCGACCTGTGGTTCGTGAACACGCTGTTCTCGTGCCTGTGCACGCTCGACATGAAGTCGAGCTTCGTGCCGCGCTGGCGCCCGAACTGCGTCACCCACTACGCACCGGAGGATCGCTGCCACCTGAACGGGCTCGCGATGCGCGACGGCCGCCCACGCTATCTCACTGCGCTCGGCGAGACGAACGAGCCGCAGGGTTGGCGCGTGAACAAGCGCGACGGTGGCGTGCTGTTCGACATGGCGAGCAACAAGGTCGTCGTGCGCGGCCTGTCGATGCCGCACTCGCCGCGCTGGTACGACAACCGCCTGTGGGTGCTCGAGTCCGGCCGCGGCAAGCTCGTGACGATCGACCCGAAGACCGGCGAGAAGACCGACTTCGCGAGCGTGCCCGGCTTCGCGCGCGGGCTCGACTTCCTCGGCCCGATCGCCTTCGTCGGCCTGTCGCAGCTGCGCGAGACGAACGCATTCACCGACATCGAGATCACGGACGACAACAAGGACCGGCAAAGCGGCGTGTGGGCGGTGCACATCGGCACCGGCAAGACGGTCGCCCTGCTCAAGTTCACCGGCGGCGTGCAGGAGATCTTCGCGGTGCAGGCGCTGTCCGGAATCCTGTTCCCGGAAATCATCCACGAGGGCGACCTGCTCGCGAGCGCGTACGCATTGCCCGACGAGGCGCTGCGCGAAGTCGCGTTCACAGCCGCACCGGCCGGCCAGACTGCGCCGGCGCCGGTCGACTGAACTCAGGCCGGTGCGCCGCGCAGGCGCAGGCGCACCGCCTCGACCGCGCGGCGACAGACGTCCGCGGCCGGCAGCGACGCATCGATGCGCACCGCGTCCGCCGGCGGCTCCTCGAAGCGCGCGGCCACCGCGTCGACGAGTTCAGGGCTGCGATCGCGCGCGGGATGCGCCCGGCGCAACGCATCCTCGGCGACGCGCCGGCGTGCGAGCGCGGGCGCGCAGTCGAGTCGCAGCGCCATCACCGCGAAGCGATGCTGGCGCGCGAGTTCGCGCAGGCGCGCGTAGTCCTCGCGGCGCGAGAAGGTCATGCCGTCGATCACGCTCGACAGACCGAGCAGGCTGTTGATCTCGACCGCGAGCAGCACTCCGCGATAGGCCGCGCGCTTCTCGATGAAGCTGTAGTCGCACTGCGGGAACATCGCCGCGCGAACCTCGTCGCGGCAGACGCGGCGCAGGCCGAGTTCGGCGACGAGCGCACGCGCGACCGTGCTCTTGCCCGATCCCGGCAGGCCGATCAACGCGACCGCGAGTGGCGTGGCGCCTGCGCTCGCGCCTCGAATGGGCGGGGGGTTGTTGTCCGGCACGTCGTCCACGTCCAGTCCCTGCGGAGCGACGCGCGGCGGTTTCCGGTCCGGCGGCCACGGCGATCGGCCGTGCCGGCGGTCGATAATGTGCCGTCCGCCGCGTTTTCCCGGTGGCGGCCGCGCCGCAAAGTCGCCGGTTCGATAGAATTGTGACCCTGACGCCACGCGATTGCCATGACCTATCTCAAACAACCGTTCACGATTCCGGGCTATCGGCTGATCGGCCGGCTCGGCGTGGGCGGCATGGCGACCGTCTACCTCGCCAGCCAGGAATCGCTGTCGCGCCTGGTCGCGATCAAGGTGCTGGCCAGCGACCATTCGGGCGACGAGCTCGTGCGGCGCTTCGAGAACGAGGCGCGCACGATCGCACGCCTCGACCACCCGCATATCGTGCAGATCCACGACGTCGGTCGCACCTCGACCGGCCAGATCTACTACACGATGCCGTACCTCTCTAACGGCGACCTGTCGACGCGCAATGTCCGCGACGATCCCGAACGCGTGCTCGCGGTCATGCGCGCGCTCGTCGAAGCGCTCGGTTGCGCGCACGACCACGGCATCGTCCACCGCGACGTCAAGCCGGAGAACGTGCTGTTCGACAAGCTCGACCGGCCGATGCTGGCCGACTTCGGCATCGCGCTGACCGGCTCCAAGCAGCAACGCGTCACGCGCGAAGGCGCGACGATCGGTTCGTCCGGCTACATGAGCCCGGAACAGGCGCGCGGCCAGCCGATCGACGGCCGCTCGGATTTCTACAGCCTCGGCGTCGTCTGCTACGAACTGCTCACCGGCGAGATGCCGTTCCAGGGCGCCGATGCGCTCGCGGTCGCGCTCGCGCACATCGAGAAACCGGTGCCGCGCCTGCCGGTGACGCGCCGCGTCTGGCAGCCACTCATCGACAAGGCGCTCGCGAAGCATCCCGACTCGCGCTTCCAGAGCGCCGAGGAGATGCTCGCCGCACTCGACATCGTCGGCCGCCGCATGCGCGCGATCTCGCCGAGCGGACTGGGTCGCCGCTGGAAGGCACTGGTCGAGCGCATCGTCGCGATCCCGCGCCGGCGCCGCGCGCTCGCGCTCGCCGGCTTCCTGGTGGCCGTGCTCGTCGTCCTGCTCGCGCTGTCGCCGCACGTCGCGCAGCGCACCGCGCTCCACGCGGACGGTGGCGCGGGCACGTCCGCGACGAGCCCCGCCGCGGGCAGCGACGGTCCAGTCGCGAGCGCGCGCGCGCAGCACCTGCAGCAGGCCGACGACCTCATGTCGATCAACCGCCTCGTCGTGCCGACCGGGGCGAGCGCGGCGGACGAATACCTCGCCGTGCTCGAGGCCGAACCGCAGCAGGAAGACGCGCGCAAGGGCGTCGCGCGCATCTTCGATCGCCTCGGCGCGCAGGCCGGCAAGGCGATCGCCGAGGACCACGACGCCGACGCGACGACCGCTCTGAACCAGGCCGCCGATCTCGCCGCGCGCGCGGGCGCCGCCGCGGGCGAAGCCCACGCGGCATTCGCGAAGACCGTGCACGACGCGGTCGAGCAGCGCCGCGCACGCTCGCGCGATTCGCTCGACGCGAGCGCGCTGCGTGCACTCAAGCCGCTGCTGCCGGCCCTCGCGCGCATCGATGCGGCGCAGGCGAAGGCGCTCGAGGCCGCGTTCGAGCAGGCGACCGCGCGCGTGCGCGAAGGCGCGGCGATCCGCGACGACGGCGGTCCCGACATGGTGGTGATGCCGGCGACGCGTGGCTCGACGCCGTCGATCGCGATGTCGGTCAACGAAATCACGCGCGCTGCCTACGCCACGTTCGCGAAGGCGACCGGTCGACCCGCGGCGCGCTGCCGTGCGTCGCAGAACCTCATCGCGCTCGTCGCTTCGCGCGGCATCGACTGGCGCCACCCTGGTTTCGACCAGGGCGACGACCATCCGGTCGTCTGCGTCAGCTGGGCCGATGCGGTCGCGTACGCACGCTGGCTCGGCGAGCGAACCGGCGCGCGCTATCGCCTGCCGAGTTCGAACGAATGGCTCGCTGCGGCGCGCGCGGCCGGCAGCGGCAAGGCGTGCCGCGCGGCCAACATCGAGGCGCGCCGCGGTTGCGACGACGGCTTCGAACACACCGCACCGGTCGGGCGCTTCGGCACGAGCGCGCCCGGCCTGCACGACATCGCAGGCAACGTCAGCGAATGGGTCGACGTCTGCGCGAACCGCGGCCGCGGCGGCGAGGACTGCGGCGAGCATCGCTTCCGCGGCCTGTCGTGGCGGGACGACGACGAGGAATCGAACCTCGACCGCATCGACAGCGCGCCGGGCGACGTCGGCTACGCGAACGTCGGCATCCGCCTCGTGCGCGAGTTGCCTGCGGCGGACGGCGCGCAGTGACGCGCGGGCGCAGCGCGGAGCGACCGCCGATCCGCTACGCTGCGCCCTGACCCCGATCCCGCCTCCCCCATGCGACCGCTCTACGTCCAGCGTTACCTGCTCACCGGCCTGCTCACCTTCATCCCGATCTGGCTGACCTGGATCGTCTTCAAGTCGATCTTCTCGCTGCTGTCGCAGGTGAACCTGCCGTGGGTGTCCGCGCTGTTCGAGGCGTTCCCGGAGACGCTCGGCCGCCTGCACCAGGAGTGGCTGATGTCGCTGCTCGCGTTCATCGCCACCGTCGTCGCGCTGTACGTGATGGGTTTCGCCGCGAACCGCGTGTTCGGCCAGCGCATGCTCGGCGCGCTCGAGAGCGTGATCGAGCGCATCCCGGTCGCGCACAGCATCTACGGCGGCGCGAAAAAGCTCATGACGATGCTGCAGCACAAACCGACGGGTACGCAGCGCGTCGTGCTGATCGACTTCCCGTCGCCGGAGCTCAAGTCGATCGGCTTCGTCACGCGCGTGTTCCGCGACGCGAGCGGCACGGAACTCGCCGCCGTGTACGTGCCGACGACGCCGAATCCGACCGGTGGCTACCTCGAGATCGTGCCGCTCGATCGCCTCGTTGCGACCGACTGGAGCGTCGACCAGGCGATGGCGTTCATCCTGTCCGCCGGTGCCGTCGGTCCCGATCCGCTGCCGTTCGAACTGCGCGCCGGGCGTCCCCTGCGAGCCGACTGAGTAGGCTGCGCGCTCGCCATCCGGTTTCATGGACCGCTGCGCGCGCGTGATCGTCATGGGTGGTTTCCCCCACGCCACGCTTGTACGCGGCGTGCGCACTGCCGATGCTGCGGACGACTCCGGGAGTACGCCATGACCACCATGCCTGCTGCGCGCATCGTCGCCACCCTGCTCGCGCTCGCCGCCTTCGGCGCGCGTGCCGACGAGCGCCTCTGGTACAACGAGATCGACACCTACACGACGACGCGCGACAGCATCGTCGTGACCGGTCCCGGCGCGGCGTTCGACCAGGAAGTCGCCGACGATTTCGAGGCCACTGGCCTCGTGCGCCGCGTCGTCGCCTACGGTCACGACTGCTTCAACTGCGCCGGCGCCTTCTCGACGGGCGTGCGCGTGCGCGTGTACGCGAAACAGGCGGACGGTTCGCCCGGCGACGAACGCTACGGTTTCCGCCTCGACGCCGACGACCCGCGTTTCCTGCACGATCTCAACCACACCGGGCACGAGGAGACGATCGACGTCACGTTCCCGCAACCGTTCCAGGCGGACGGCGCATATTTCATCTCGGTGCAGCTCGAGTACGCCGCGCCTGCGTACTGGCCGATCTGGTCCTCGCACCACACCGCGCCGCTCGGAAGCCCGGTGTACCTGCGCGACAACGCCGCCGGTGGCGCCTGGGTGCCGCACAGCGATGCGCTCGGTCCCAGTCATTTCGACTTCGCGTTCGCGCTCTACGGCACCCCGCCGGGTCCGCCTGCGCCAACGCTGGTCGCGGGCTGCGGCGAATGGAACGTCGAGCCACTGCCCCTGCCCGACGGGGCGACCGCGGTGACCGTGCACGCCGTGCGCGCGTTCGACGACGGCGAGAGCTGGCTCGTCGGCGGCTACGACACCGGCGTGATCGGCATGCAACAGACGTTCTCGCTCGCCTACCATCGCAGCGCCACCGATGCCGCATGGAGGATCGTGCCGACGCCGAGCCCCGAAGTCTGCTCGCCGAATCCGTCGTGCGCGAAGGTGTGGTTCAACGCGATCGACGGCATCGCCTCCGACGACGTCTGGGCGGCCGGCTGGAAGGACGGCCAGTCCGACGACTTCTATTTCGGTGGCCAGCTGTTCATCGCGCACTGGGACGGGCACGCCTGGACCGAGGTGGCGGCACCCCGCACACATTCGGGTACCGGCGCCGAAGTCGCCGGCATCAAGGTCGTCGCCGCGGACGACGTCTGGTTCGTCGGCTCCTGGATCGCGGGCGGGCAATGGCCCGCGCTTGCATTGCACTGGAACGGCGCGTCGCTCGAACTCGCCGATACACCGTTCCCGCTGCCCGGCACGCCAGGCTGGTCGCTCGCGGCGATCGACGGCCACCCGGGCGATCTCTGGGCGGTCGGCGCCGGCAGCGACGGCGACATGTCGACGAGTCCGTACGTCCTGCACGGCGACGGCACCTCGTGGGAGCTCGCGGCGTCCGTGCCGATGCCGGGCCAGCAGATCGAGTTCAACGCGGTGCTCGCGCTCGCTTCCGACGACGTCTTCGCCGGCGGCAGCTGGTTCACCGGCGGGGCCGGCTACGGTCCGCTGATCGTGCATTGGGACGGTGCGCAGTGGGCGACCGCGACACAGGCCGGTGGTGGCGGCCCGATGGTGCGCATCGCCTCCGGCGTGCTCGCACTCGGCAATCCGAGCGTGTTCGACGACGGTACGCAATGGCTGCCGCAACCGGGGCTCGACGGCTTCGATGCCTACGCCTGGGCCGACCTGCAAGCGACCGGCGCATGCCACGCGCTCGGTGCCGCGATCGTCGACATCGCCGGCGTTCGCCGCTCCGTGTCGGTGGAGCTCAAGCCGCGCATCTTCACCGGCGGCTTCGACTGAGTCCGCGCGGACGGCGATGCACTACCATCGGGCGATCGTTCCGATGCGAGAATCCGCATGATCGTCGCCCGCTGCATCCTGTTCGCCGTGCTGTCAGGCGCGGGTTGCACCGCCGCGGCACCGAAGGACGACTGGACCACGCCGGCGGAAGGCGCGCATTTCCGCACGACCCCGTCGTACGCGAGCACGCAC
>Ga0068853_100000840_pt1 | contig 21448 bp, 16 predicted proteins | sample KBSCornC32_FD_65655 | JGI IMG/M metagenome (GOLD analysis project Ga0068853, IMG submission 65655) | Corn rhizosphere microbial communities from Kellogg Biological Station, Michigan, USA - KBS Corn C3-2 | ecosystem: Host-associated > Plants > Roots > Rhizosphere > Soil ...
GGCGGCACCAAGAGCGGCAGGAGAAACAGCAGCATCACGATGCGCTTGGCGGGGAAATCGCGCCGCGCCATCGCGTAGGCCGCGGTCACGCCAAACAATCCAGCCAGCACGACGACCGTGAGCACGATCTCGAAGGTCACGATCAGCACCTGGCCGAGCTGGAATTCGCTCCACGCCGACAGATACCATTTCGGTGTCCACCCGACGGGCAGCCAGGTGCGCAGCCATTGCGTCGCAAACGAATCGATGATGACCGTCGCCGTCATCGCCAGGAGGTTGAGCACGAAGAAACCTACGACCACCCAGATCATCGTGGCCCAGAGCTTGGCTCCGATAGTGGTATCGCGGATCATCCTTTGCCGCCCGCCGTCGAGCCGCGATAAAACAGCGTTCTGACACCCAGAACCACAACGACCACCACAAGCTGTACCGCCGCCATGATCATCGCGATCGCCGAGCCCATCGAGTAGTCGTATTTCTCGAACGCCGCCTGGTACGCCGCAACCGAGATCACGCGCGTCGGCCCCGCCGGGGCACCCAGCAGCACCGCGGATGGGAACACGGCAAAGCTCTGCACGAACGAGAGCAGGAACGAGACCGCGAGCCCCTGCACCAGCAGCGGCAGGAAGATGTGGCGGAAGCGCTGCCAGGCATTGGCCCCGTGCGTCGCAGCGGCCTGCTCGAGCGCAGGGTCGATGCCGGTGATGTAGCTCAGGGTCAAAAGGAAGGTGAACGGGAAGCCCGTGATCAGCAGCGAAGCGAACACGCCCCAATAATTGTGGGTGAGCCGTACCGGCCCATTGCTCAGGTGGAGCAGCATGAGCACGCGCGAGAACCAGCCCTGTGGTCCGAGATAATTGAGCAGGCCCTGGGCGACGAGCACCGTGCCGAGCGTCACCGGCAAAACCAAAATCGTCGTGAGCAGCCGCGGATTGCGCATCAGCCTGACCCGCATGGCGATGGGCACCGCGACGACGAGGCTGATGATCGTCACCGGCAGCGCCAGGGCCAGCGTCGTCCAGATGGTCGAATATTGGTAGGGGTCGCTGAAGAACGCGGCGTAGTTCCCGAAGACCCCGCCATCCTTGGGGGCAAAGCTCAGCCACAGCCCGTAAAGGAAAGGATAGACGAAGACGGCGAGCAGCAGCAGCAGCGCCGGCAGGATTAGCAGCGTCACCCCATCGACGCCCCGGGCTGCCAGCCGCTGGCGAAAGCCGATCTGCGCTATCGCCGGCGCGCTCATGGGCCCGCCGGAAAGACGATGGCCCGTGCCGGATCGATCGCCAGCGTCACTTTGGAGCCGAGCTCAAGTCGGGCATTGGCGTGAAACACCAGCTCCGTGTCCCCATCGGTCCGCGCCAGGCCGACGAATTCGCGACCCCGGTACTCCATGCCCGTGACGATCGCCCCGATACCGGTGTTGCCGAGCGAAAGATCGTCCGGGCGTGCGGCGATGATCGCCTCCATGCCCTCGCGAACATTGCCCGATGCGAGGCCCGATAGTTCGGCGTTGCCCACGGCGATTTCTGCCGTGCCGCCGGACACGCGCGTCACCTTCCCGGCGAGCCGGTTGCGGAAGCCCATGAACTCGGCGACGTCGAGACTCGCCGGCGCGGCATAGAGCTCCTCGGGGCGGCCGACCTGCCGAACCTCGCCATCGCGCAATACGACAATGCGATCCGCGAGGGACAGGGCCTCGTCCTGGTCGTGCGTCACATAGATCGTGGTCGAGCCCAGCTGATTGTGGATGCGCCGGATCTCGGCGCGCATTTCGAGCCTGAGCTTGGCGTCGAGATTGCTGAGCGGCTCGTCCATGAGCACCAGTGGCGGCTCGACGACGATGGCGCGCGCGATCGCCACGCGCTGTTGCTGGCCGCCCGACAATTGTCCGGGCAGCTTGCTCCCCTGGTTGCCCAGCCGGACGAGTTCGAGCGCAGCATCGACGCGCCGCGCGATCTCGTGTTTGCTGACACGGCGCATCTTGAGGCCGAAGCCCACATTATCCCGCACGCTCATATGCGGGAACAATGCGTAATTCTGGAACACCATTCCGAAGCCGCGGTCTTCGGGCTTCAGCTGGTCGATGCGGCGGTCGTCGACAGAGATCTCCCCGCCGGTTGTTGCGAGCAGACCCGCGATGCAGTTAAGGGCGGTGGACTTTCCGCATCCCGATGGGCCGAGGAGCGCAATGAACTCGCCACGCTCGATGGTGAGGCTCACCTCGCGCAAGGCGTTGAAGGCGCCGAAGGCGCGGCTGACGCGATCGAGCCGGAGCTGGTTGAACTGGGAGTTTTGGAGCGGCACTCAAGCACCTTCGCGCGGGGGCCCGGCAGGCGCAACTGCCAGTTATGAAATCAACTGGGCGAGGCAGCACAAGTCCGCCTCGCCCAGCTTCGCAGGAGGTTCCTACTTCTTGATCTGGTCGCCGCCGATCTGCTTGTCCCAGATGTCGAATGCCTTGACCATGGTGAGCGGGTCGAGCGGAACTTCGATCGGATTGTTGGCGATCCAATCGGCGTATTCCGGCCGGCCGAACTGATTGATGGCGTCCTGGCTTTCCTGGGGTGCCATCGACAGCGGCACATCCTTGACCGCCGGGCCCGGATAGAAATAGCCCGCGTCGTAGGTGTAGGCCTGCGCCGTCGGCGTCAGCATGTACTTCATGAGGTCGAGAAGGACGGCGAGCTTGTCGTCGCTGATGCCCTTGGGAACGATCATGTAGTGAGCGTCGGCGACCCAGTGGAAGCCGTCGAGCTTGCCGACCTTGGCTTCGGCCGGAACGGTGCCGAGGACGCGCGGATTGATATCCCAGCCCGTGGTGGTCACCGTCATGGCCCGCGTGCCTTCACCGAGCTCCTTCATCAGCGCACCGGTGCCGGTCGTGTAGTACTCGATGTATTGGCCCAGTTCCTTGAGATAGGCCCAGGTCTTGTCCCAGCCCTTCTCGGGGTCCTTGGGATCGGAGTCGCCAAGCAGATAGGGCAGCCCCATCATGAAGGTGCGGCCCGGGCCGGAATTGGCGGGGCGCGCATAGATGAACTTGTTGGGATTGGCCTTGGCCCAGTCGAGCAGAGCCTGAGCGGTCTTGGGTACATCGGCGTCGGCGACCTGGTCGGGCATGTATTCGATCAGGGGGCCGGACGGATAGTAAGTCACGATCACGCCGAAGCCCTGCGCCAGAGCCTGCATCTTCTTGGCGGGATCGAGCAGAATGGAGTCGAGATCGGGCAGCGCGTCGGAATGATCCGGCACGAGCTTGATCCAGAGATTTTGCGCAATGCCGGCGCTCAGCGCGTCGGTGCCCGATAGCACGAGGTCGATATCGAGCCGGCCAGCGGCCTGCTCGGCCTGGATCTTGCCCGGCAGTTCGGGTGACGTGGCCTTGTTGAAGGTGATCCCCGAGACCAGCTTCGGATTTGCCGCGACATAGGCCTCCATAGCTTTTTGCGTCAAAGCGAGATTGCCGGCCACGTCGATGACGTTCAGCGCCACGGGCGAAGCGGGCAGCGGCGGGCTGGCGCCGAACGCGCCAGTCACCGGCAGAGCAGCAACCGCACCGAGGCCGGCGAGCGTCTGCCGGCGAGTGAATCTGATCATGTTATCCTCCCTGGATGCGGCGAGCCCTTCCAGTTCGCCGTCGCATCTTGCATACTAGTGCACTAGTTGACACTTGCAACTTCAAATTGCACCTCTAGTGAAGGGCACGAGGCGAGGTATCTTTGGTTGAGTCGAGGACACTGGTGGACGAAACCGCAGCGCACCGGGTCCGCGGCCGCGAGCGTTCAACCAGCGCCAGCGCGATCTACCGCGATCTGCAGCGCCAGATCGTCACCATGGGGCTCAAGCCCGGCACGGTGCTGGGCGAGCAGATGCTGGCCGACCGCTACGGCGTGAGCCGGACTCCCGTCCGCGAGGCAGTGATCCGGCTCAGCGAAGAGCGGCTCGTGGATGTGCGACCGCAGCAGGGCACCTTCGTGTCCCGGCTCGACCTTGCGCTCATTCCGGAGGCCGTGGTGATCCGGCAGGCCCTCGAGGGAGCGACCGCGCGCCGGGCCGCGATGCTCGCGACCGAGGCCGACATCGCCCGGCTCGACGACATCATCGCCGAGCAGCGCTTCCACCGCGATCGCAGCGCCATCGACCGGTTCATGAATTCCGACGAGGAATTCCATGAGGTCATCGCGGCGGCCGCCGGACTGCCGGGTGTGTGGAGTTATCTCAAGCCCGCCAAGGTGCACATCGACAGGGCCCGCTGGCTCACCGTGCCGTTCCTCGGGCGCATGACGCCGGTCGTGGGCGAGCACGAAGAGATCAGGAACGCGCTCGCGCGACATGATCCGGATGCGGCGGTGGCGATGATGACGTCCCACCTCGAGGCGGTGATTCCGGACATCGCATCTTTGAAGACCAAGTTCCCGGACTACTTCGTTTGATTCTGGAGCGCAGGCAGTGAAAGAGGGTTGGCGCTGGTTCGGACCCGACGCGGGCGTGTCGCTTGACGAGGTCCGGCAGGCCGGCGCCACCGATATTGTAACGGCGCTCCACCAGGTGCCCATCGGTGTCGAATGGGCTGACAAGGCCATCGCCGAACGCAAGAACCTGATCGAGACGACACCGCCGGGCCGGGTGCCGCTCACCTGGTCGGTCATCGAATCCATTCCGATACCGGACGCCGTCAAGCGCACCGGCGGCGCTGCGAAAGCTGAAATTGCCGCCTGGATTGCGAGCATGGAAGCCGCCGCCCGCGCGGGCATCAGGATCATCTGCTACAATTTCATGCCGGTCGTCGATTGGTGCCGCACCGATCTCGACTACGAGACAGCCACCGGATCGACGGCCATGCGCTTCGATCAGGAAAAAATGGCGGTGTTCGAGCTCTGCATCCTCGAGCGCCCGGGGGCGGATGCAGACTATACCCCCGCGGAACGAGACCGCGCTGTCGCCCTGTTCAAGACCATGGGCGAGGCCGACAAGACCGCGCTCATCGTGAACATCGCCTCGGCCCTTCCGGGCTCTACCACCGAGCCTCTTACTATCCCCGCCTTCCGCGACAAGCTCGCACAATATCGCGGCATCGACCCGGGCCGGCTCCGCCAGAATCTCATCGAATTCCTGCAAGCGATAACGCCCGCGGCGGAGGCCGGCGGCGTCGTTCTGACCCTCCACCCGGACGATCCGCCCCGCCCATTGTTTGGGCTGCCGCGTGTGGTTTCGACCGCTGCAGATTATGCGGCCTTGTTCGAGGCAGTCCCTTCACCCGCCAATGGCATGTGTCTGTGCACCGGAAGCCTTGGCGTGCGCGCCGACAATGACCTGCCCGCGATTGCCCGCAAATTCTCCTCGCGCATCGGTTTTGCCCATCTGCGGGCGACGCGCCGCGAGGCCGACCCGCGCAGCTTCCACGAATCCGCTCATCTGGAAGGTGACGTCGATATGGTGGCCGTCATCCGCGAGCTCCTGACCGAAGACGGCAAACGCGACCGGGAGCACAAGATCGTCTTCCGATCCGACCACGGTCAGAAGATGATCGGCGATTTCGGACGAAAAGGCGCGCCCGGTTATCCCGTCGTGGGCCGCCTGCGCGGCCTGGCGGAATTGCGCGGCGTCATCGCCGCCCTTCAGTCGAACGACGGTCGGCCGCATGCTTGACGACAACCGTCTCTTCCCCGCCGATCCCGGTATTCGCGCCCTCGCCAGAACGCTGTTCGAGAGCATTCGCGCACTTCCGATCGTGAGCCCGCACGGGCACACCGAGCCGCGCTGGTTCGCCGAAGACCAGCCCTTTCCCGATCCCGCCCAATTGCTGATCGTGCCCGATCACTATGTGACGCGCATGCTCGTCAGCCAGGGCATGACGCTCGAGCAGTTGGGCGTGCCGCGGCGCGACGGCGGTCCGGTCGAGACCGACGGCAGGACGATCTGGGGCCGCTTTGCGGGCAATTATCACCTCTTCCGCGGCACGCCGAGCCGGATGTGGATCGACACGACGCTGTCGGAGCTCTTCGGCATCGAGCCGCCGCTCAGCGCGGCAAATGCCGATGCCACCTACGACCGCATCGCGGAACGTCTTTCACAGCCCGCCTATCGGCCGCGCGCGCTGTTCGAGCGCTTCGGCATCGAGGTGCTTGCGACGACCGACGGACCGCTGGACGATCTCGGCTGGCACCGCAAAATCACGGAGTCCGGTTGGAAGGGCCGCATCATCCCGACCTATCGGCCCGATGCCGTGATCGACGCCGACCGTCCGACGTTCATCGCCGACCTTAAGCGCTTGGGCGAAATCACCGGCTCTGACATCGATAGTTGGACCGGGTATCTCGAAGCCCATCGCGCTCGCCGCGCGTTTTTCCGCTCAATGGGTGCAACAGCGACCGATCACGGTCACCCCACCGCGCTCACCGCCGATCTGAGCCGGGCCGAAGCCTCCGCGCTTTACGATCGTATCCGAGCCGGCGCCGCCTCGACCGACGAGCGCGAACAGTTCCGTGCGCAGATGTTGACGGAAATGGCGCGCATGAGTCTCGAGGATGGCCTCGTCATGCAGATCCATGCGGGCTCATGGCGCAATCATTCGCCATCGATTTTCGAGCGCTTCGGCCCCGACAAGGGCTTCGATATTCCGCGCCGCACCGATTTCGTCGGCGCGTTGAAGCCGCTGCTCGATCGGTTCGGCCTCGAGCCCAACCTCACCGTCATCCTCTTCACGCTCGACGAGACGACCTATGCCCGCGAACTCGCGCCCTTGGCGGGCGCCTATCCCGCACTGCGCCTCGGGCCGCCCTGGTGGTTCTTCGACAGCCCCGAAGGCATGATGCGGTTCCGCGAGCTCGCGACGGAAACGGCGGGTTTCTACAACACGGTCGGATTCAACGACGACACGCGTGCGTTCCCGTCGATCCCCGCAAGGCATGACGTCGCGCGACGCATCGATTGCACTTTCCTCGCGCGGCTGGTCGCAGAGCATCGGCTCGGTGAGGCCGAGGCCTTCGAGCTCGCCGCCGACCTGACCTATCGGCTGCCGAAAGCCGCCTACCGCCTCTGAAAGAACGAGCTGGCTTTTCGGTCCACAATGCGCGCCGGCAAGTACACCTTCGCGCGAGATTGACTCTCCGGCAGACCCAGTATTGACTGATGGAACGTTCCAGAGGGCAGAATTCCATGACTCGGTTGCGCGTAGGACTAGTCGGGGCAGGGCTGGTCGGTCAGGCCGAACATGCGTTTTACCTCTGGGAGGAGCGCGATCTCTTCGATTTCGTCGCCCTTGCGGATGCCTCGGCCTCGGTGCGCGCGGCGGTGGGCGCGCGCTATGGACTGACGACGCTGAGCCCTGACTTTGCCGGCCTCGAGGGCGCGCGCCTCGATGCCCTGGTGATTGCGGCACCCGATCCCTTCCATCCCGAATTGGCGGTCGCCGCGCTCGATGCCGGCTTGCATGTGATGTGCGAAAAGCCACTGGCGCTGACCGTGGCCGGCTGCGATCGGATCGCCGCCGCACGCGACCGGTCCGGTAAGGTGATGCAGGTCGCTTACATGAAGCGCTACGATCCGAGCTATCGCCGGGCGCTCGATTTCCTCCCCAAGCGCGTCGAGGACATCAAGCTGATCTCCGTCGAGGTCAACGACCCGGACCAGCATCCGTTCGTTGCGCATCTGCCGATGACGATCCCCGACGACATCCCCGCGACGCTGCGCGATGATTTCCGTGCCAAGAACGCGGCGCAGCTGCGCGAGGCGGCCGGCGGCGAGCCCAGCGAGAAAGGCGCCCGCGCGCTGAGCGGCGGCTTCCTCTCATCGCTCGTCCACGACGTAGCCGTCGTTCACGGCATGCTGGATCACGTCGGATTCGAGTTCCCTGCCGCTGCCGAGCATGGTGCGATCTTCGACGACGGGCGCGGCGTGCAGCTCGCCTTTGGGCTCCCAGGCGGCGGGCGCGTGAGCATGACGCATCTCGCGCTCGCCGGCGTGCCCGACTACACCGAGCGGATTGCGGTCTATTGCACCGACCGCATTGTCGAGCTCACCTTCCCCTCGCCCTATTTGCGGCATCTGCCGACGCGGCTGCGCGTTCTGTCGCGCGGACCGGGCGCCCCGCACGAGCTCGAGACGCAGGAATTCCGCACCAGTTACGAGGAGGCGTTCCGCGAGGAACTGCGCGCCTTCCACGCGGCCGCGACCGGCAAGGCACCGGTGCAGACCAGCGTCGAGGGCGCACGCCGTGACGTCGAGTTCCTGATCTCCGCCTACAAGAAAGCTGCGGCATGAGGATCGGCGTTTACTCCGACTCGCTTCCCAAGCTGAGCCGACGCGAGCTCTTAGCCTGGTGCGCCGAGCGCGGCGTCAAGGATATCGAGCTCGGTGTCGGCGCCTGGGGCCCGTGGCCCCGCCCGCATCTCGACATCGCCACCGTCGGCGATGCCAAGGAGCGCGACACGCTGCGCGGCGAGCTCAAGGAATTCGGCATCCGCCTGGCGGCGGTCAACGCCGCGGGAAATCTGCTTCACCCTGATGCCGCCAAGCGCGCCGACGCACAGAAGCGCTTCCGCGCCGCGGTCGATCTGGCCAAGGCGTTTGGGGTCAAGCGCGTAATCACCATGAGCGGTTGTCCGGCTGGTCCCGGCGGCGGCTCGCTCAGCGTCTTTCCGTGCTGGGCGACGTCGTCGGATGATGAGCGCATCTTCGATTGGCAGATGTCTGAGGTCGTCGGGCCCTATTGGCGCGAGACCAGCCATTGGCTGGCGAAGGAAGCGCCCGAGATCATGGTCTGTCTCGAGCTCCATCCGGGTGTAACGGTGTTTTCCGCCGCCGGCTTTGGTGCACTCACTCCGTATGTCGGCCGCAATATCGGGCTCAACATGGACCCGAGCCATTTCTGGTGGCAGGGCATCGACCCCGTCACCGTGGTCGAGGAATATGGCGACCGCATCGGGTATGCGCACGGCAAGGATACGCTGCTCTATCCCGATCGCATTCGGCGGCAGGGCGTGCTGCATTTTTCGCCGCCATCCGATCCCAGCAAGGCGCCATGGCATTTCGTGTCGGTCGGCGAGGGGCACGACGACGCCACTTGGACCGCGTTGATCAAAGCGCTCCAGAAAGCCGGCTACGACGATGTCGTCTCCATCGAGCACGAGGATCCTCGCTATGACGGCGAGGAGGGGACGCGGCGGTCTTTGGAGGGCCTGCAGCGTGCCCTCAAGCCCCTGGGGGCGAAAGGATGACCACACTGTTCGATGTGGCGAGGCGCGCCGGCGTCTCCAAATCGACAGTCTCAAACGTCATCCGCGGCGATGGCCGTGTTGCAGAAACGACCCGTGAGCGGGTCGAGCGCGCCATCGAGGAAATCCAGTACCGGCCCAATGTCATTGCGCGCTCGCTCAAGGCGCGCAGCAGCATGACAATCGGGATCATCGTCCCCGATCTTACCAACCCGTTCCACGCCGAGCTTGCCGCCGGTGCCGAGCGTGCCGCCAACGCCTCAGGTTACGCCGCGCTCATCACCCACACCGAAGCTTCTCCCCACACTGAACAGGACGCAGCACGCGCCTTCATCGAGCGGCGCGTCGACTGCGTCGTCGTCACCGGCGTCTCGGTCGGCTCATCGCTGCCCGCGCTCCTGCTCGATCGGGAGATCCCCGTCGTCGTAGCTTCCTTCGGTGAGGCCGACGATCCGCGCCTCGGCGTCATCGACAATGATGATCTCACGGCGATGGAGTTGGTCGTCGCGCATCTGTTCGAGCTCGGCCACCGCCGCATGGCATTTGTCGGCCCGCTTCTCCTCGAGCAATCAGGCGAGCGTCGTCGCCTCGGTTTTGCCCAGGCGCTGCACCGCCGTGGCCTCCAGGATGTCGGCATCGGCGGCAAGCCCACCGCGATCGCAGCCCACAATGACATGCAGGCGATCGCTGTCATCGACCGCCTTGAGCGCGAGGGCCAAAAGGTCCCGCGAGACGTCTCTGTCACGGGCTACGACGATATCCCGCTCGCCTCCCACAACCGAATTCAGCTGACCACCGTCCACGCCGATGCGGCGGAGATGGGTCGCCGCGCCGTCGAGCTCGCCCTCGGTGCAGCGCGCGAAAGCCGCCACGTGGCATATCGCGAGATCCAGACCGGACAATTGATCGTGCGGGCGACGACCGGGAGGGCACCCGCATGAGTTCGGTGCGCTACGAGTCGGTGGAGAAGAAATTCGGCGCGCTGACCGTGCTGCGGGCGCTCAATCTCGATGTACCCAACCACGCATTCCTCGCGCTGCTCGGCCCCTCAGGCTGCGGCAAGACTACGGCGCTGCGGCTGCTCGCCGGCCTCGATCTGCCGACCTCGGGCCGCATCCTTATCGGCGAGCGCAACGTGACGCGCCTTCAGCCGCGCGACCGCGATCTTGCAATGGTGTTCCAGTCGTACGCGCTCTACCCACAGATGACGGTGCTGCAGAACATCGCCTATCCGCTTCGCATCCGTAAGGTCGAGGCAACGGAGATGTCGCGGCGTGTTGCCGACGTGGCGGCCGCGCTCGAGATCGATCATCTGCTCGACCGCCGTCCGCGCCAGCTCTCGGGCGGCCAGCGTCAGCGCGTGGCGCTCGCCCGCGCCATCGTCCGTGAGCCCGCGGCGTTCCTGATGGACGAGCCGCTGAGCAATCTCGATGCCCGCCTCCGTCTCACCATGCGTGGCGAGATCAAGCGACTCTGCCAGCGGCTCGGCGCTACCACCATCTACGTCACGCACGATCAGGCCGAGGCGCTGACCATGGCCGATTTCGTCGCGGTGATGAAGGAAGGGCAGGTGCAGCAGATGGCGCCGCCCGCCGAAATCTACGAGCGCCCCGCCAACCGGTTCGTTGCGACCTTCGTCGGCAGTCCGGCGATGAATGTGCTGACGGCTCATGTGGACGATGCGGGCCTCCATATCGGCAATGCCTGCCTCGGCCTCGACCCGATGCGTCGTGACGCCTGCAAGACCTTCGCTGTCGACGCGATCGGCGTGCGTCCGGAGGACGCGGCGCTTGCCACTCCGGGCACGCCCGGTGCGCTCAACGCGGAAGTCTATGTCGTCGAGCCGATGGGCAACGAGACACTCGTCGACCTACGGCTCAATGGTGAGCGCATGACCGTGCGCACCCGCAAAGGCTTTACCGCGCCGATCGGCTCGACCGCCGGCGTGATTTTCGACCCCGCTAACGCATGCTTCTTCGACAAGGCGGGCAACACAGTGGTGCATCGCGCACCCAACAAGGGAGAGACGTCATGACTGATAAACATCCCTTTCAACGGCCGATCAGCCGCCGGACGATGCTGCAGGGCAGCGCCGGGCTGGCCATGGCCGCTGCTCTGGGAGGAACCGTGCCGGCCCGTGCCGCCGACGCGAAAAAGGTGATCATCGGCGCGTTCGCCGACGGTGGCCTCACGCCGTTCAAGGACAAGATCATTCCGCTGGCCAAGCAGAACGGCTTCGACATTACCTTCCTCGAGGATGAGTATGGTGTCACGCTCGAGAAATGGTTCGCCGACGCCCAGAACAAGGCCGGCCAGTACGACCTCTATCTGCTCGACGATCCGTGGGTGCCGCAGTTCGGCGCCGCCGACGTCCTCGAGGATCTGGGTGCCGGCGGCATCGATGGGGACAACAAGGATTGGGTCGGACCGCTGATCGACATGGGGTTCTGGCCCCCGCGCCAAGGTCCGCGCGTAAAGGGCTTCGAAGACGCCAAGCCGACACTGGTGACCGTCCCGTTCGTGGGCGACCTCCAAACGCTCACCTATCGCAACGATGTGTTCAAGAACGGCGCTCCAGCCACCTGGGACGACATCATCAAGATGGGCCAGGAAGGCGTCAAAGCCGGGGTCATCAAATATCCCGTGGTGTTCCGCGGGGTCTCGGGCAATCCGATCGTCACCAGCTGGTACCCGGTCTTCCTGTCGTTCGGCGGAGAGTTCTTCGACGATAAGTGGAAGGTCACCTTCAACAACGACAAGGGCAAGGCCGCGGCCGAGTTCTTCGTCGGCACCATGAAGTCCAATGCCCCTCCCGGTGTCGTCGAATTCGACTCCGACCAGGAGGGTGCCGCGATCCTCGGTGGCGACGCCGGCGCGATCATCCAGTACTCGGGCAATGCGCTCAAGGCCGACGATCCGGCGCAGACCAAGGTCGCCGGCAAGCTCGACTTCGGCGTCGTGCCCAAGCAGGAAAAGGCGATCGCCCAGCTCGGCATCTTCATCGCCGGTGTGCCGAAATCTGCGCCCAATAAGCAGAACTCGATCGACTTCCTCAAATGGTACACGAGCCCGGAAATCCAGGTGAAGCTGGCGGAGGCCGGCTCGATCCCGGTGACCCGGTCCGGCTTCGGCGCCAAGGACCCTGGCAATCGCCTGATCCCCGTCGCGCTCAAGCAGCTCGATGCCGGCGCATTGCCGCGTCCGCGCATGCCCGACTGGGCCAAGGTCGAGGAGCTCCTCGGCGTGCAGCTCAACAAGGCACTGCAGGCCGGCTCCGGCGGTGGTGATGCACTCGATGTCGCTGCCAAGCAGGTCACCGACTACCTCACCCAAGCCGGCTATTATTCATGACCACGAGCGCGCTCCCGATTCGTCGTGAGCGCCTCCAGGGGGCAGGGCTCGATGGAGCTCTGCCCTACCTCCTGCTCGCCCCGAGCGTGCTGATTGCGCTCGCGGTGCTGATCTATCCGCTGCTTGATGGTCTTCGCGCCAGCGCGAGCTTTTATCGCTACGGCAAGCCGGTGCGCGATATCGGGATCGGCAATTACATCCAGCTCTGGAGCGATCCGGAGTTCCTCAATTCGCTGGCGGTCACCGTCAGCTTCGTTACGCTGTCGGTCGCGATCGAGACCGTCCTCGGGCTGCTGCTCGCTCTGTTCTGCGCGCGCGAGTTCCGCGGCATCCGCCTGCTGCGCACCGTGCTGATCATCCCGATGGTGATCACGCCAGTGGTGGTCGCCATCGTCTTCCGTCTGATCTACGCCAGCGACGCCGGCATGCTCACCGCCTTCTCCGAAGCGCTGGGTGGCCAGCCTGTACAGATCCTCGGCCAGCCGCTGACGGCCTTCATCGGTCTCGTCGCGCTCGATGTCTGGGAATGGACGCCACTGCTGTTCCTCATCATCCTCGCCGGCCTGCAGTCGTTGCCGGTCGAACCCTTCGAGGCAGCGCGAGTCGACGGCGCCGGCGCCTGGCGCACTTTCGTCGACCACACGCTTCCGATGCTGCGACCTGTGCTCGCGGTCGCTATCGTCCTCCGCACCATCGACGCGTTCGGCACCTTCGACCAGGTGTTCGTCCTGACCGGCGGCGGGCCTGGCCAGTCGACTCTGCTGCTGTCGATTTTCGGCTACAACGCGGCGTTCAAGTTCCAGCAGACGGGCTACGCGGCGGCGCTCTTCGTCACTATGGGCGTCCTCGTCCTGGCACTCGCCCTCGCGGCCGTCCGCCTGCTGCGCCGGGTGGACGCAACATGACCGCGCGCATCGCTCGCGCCGTGGTCACGGTGGTCATCCTCTTCATCGTGCTCCTGCCCATCTACTGGATGGTGTCGGCCTCGCTGAAGCCCAACCGCGAGATCACGCAAGACGCCACGCTCTATCCGCACGCGCCGAGCTTCGACAACTATGCGCGGCTCTTCTCGCAAAAGCAGTTCGGCAGCTTCCTCCTGAACTCGGTCGCGGTCACCTCGATCTCGGTCTTGTTGGCGCTGATCTGCGGCGCGCTTGGTGCCTATGCCATTGCGCGTTTCCGCCTGCCCTTCGGCATGGAGCGCTGGATCGGGCTGTCGCTGCTGACGCTGCGCATCGTGCCGCCGGTCGTGATCCTGATCCCGATCTATCTGCTGATGCTGAAGCTCAGCCTGCTCGATACATGGCTGGGCCTCATCATCACTTACACGGCCATCAACATCACGTTCTGCGTGTGGATGATGGAGAGCTTCTTCCGTGAGATCCCGCTCGATCTCGAGGAAGCAGCGATGGTCGATGGCGACTCCCGCTTCACCGCCTTCCGCCGCATCGTGCTGCCGCTCGCGGCACCCGGCCTTGCCGCGACGGCGATCTTTGCGGTGATCGTCACCTTCAACGAATTCCTGTTTGCGCTCGTGCTGACGGCAACGCCACGCGCCATGACCATGCCACGCGGCACCGCGACGCTCATCGGCCGCATCGACACCGACTGGGCCTCGATGTCGGCCGCGGGCGTCGTTGGCGCATTGCCGATCGTGATTTTTGCGCTCCTGGTCCAGCGCCATCTGGTGCGCGGGCTGACCATGGGCGCGGTGAAATAGAGGGAGGACATCCATGTACGCAGTTGGACAGGAGGAGATCGACGCCCTCACGCGCGTCATCCAGACCAAAGCACTCTTTCGTTACGGCGTTGGCCACGAGTGCGATCGCTTCGAAGAGCGCTATGCGCGCTATCTCGGCATCAAGCACTTTGCCCTCGCCGCAAGCGGCAGCAACGCGCTGGTCGCCGGCATGATCGGCCTGGGCCTCGGTCCTGGCGACGAGGTCTTGATCCCGGCTCATACGTATATGGCCACGGCCACGTCGGTGCTGACCTGCGGTGCCATCCCCGTGATCGTCGATATCGATGAATCCCTCACCATCGACCCCAAGTCCATCGAGGCCGCCATCCATCCGCGCACCCGGGCGATCGTCCCCGTCCATATGTGGGGCACCGCGTGCGACATGGCAGCAATCATGGACATCGCGCGCCGGCACAACCTGCTGGTCATCGAGGATGCCTGTCAGGGTGTCGGTGGCGGCTATGAGGGAAAGAAGTTCGGCACCATCGGCAATGCCGGCGGCTTCAGCTTCAACTATTTCAAGAACATGACGGCGGGTGAGGGTGGCGGCATCGCCATGAACGACGACAGCGTCGCCGAACGTGCCCGCTGTGCCATCGATCCCTGCCATTTCTACTGGCACGGCCGCAACGAGGCCGACAAACCCTTCGCCGGCAATGGCGCTCGTCCGTCCGAGCTCATGGGCGCGATGCTCAACGTCCAGCTCGACCGCATCGACGGCATGATCGGCGCGATGCGCAAGGAGCGCGACAGAATCCTCGGTGGTACTGCATCGCTGGGCAATCTGGGCCTCAAGCCGGCGCCGCTGCACAGCCCCGGCTATGATTGCGCGACGCAGGTGATGTACACGCTGCCAAGCGCCGCCGATGCCGAGCGCTTCGTCAAGATTTTCCCCAGTGTCATCGCCGGGAAGACCGGCCGACACAACTACACCGAGTGGGATCAGGTGCTGATGGGCGCAGGCGCCGCCCATCCGCTGATGAACCCCTACAACATGCCGGCGAACGCGGAGTGCCGGCGCACCTATTCCAAGGACATGTGCCAGCGTTCGCTCGATATCCTCAATCGCACGGTGATGGTGCCGACCAATCCCGCGCACACCGATGCCGATATCGAAGACACGATCCACAATATCGGCGTCGCCGCCCGGGTCGCGCTCGCGGGCATGTCGCGAGACGAGGCGGAGCTCCGCAACGTCAAGGCGATCGATGCCCAGAAATTCGACATGCCGGCGGGCGCCTGACGCGCCGCCCCAACAGATAAACCTACGGAGACCAAATGGCCGTTCGCCTTGCCATCAACCCCATCACCTGGGTCAATGACGACATGCCCTCATTGGGCGCGGGAACCTCGCTCGAAACCATCCTCTCAGAGACACGCGAGGCGGGCTTTGCAGGTACCGAGATGAGCTTCCAGTTCCCCAAGACCTCGGCGGTCCTCGGCCCGCTGCTCAAGCAGCACAACCTTGTGCTGACGTCCGGGTGGTACGATGGCCGCATCCTCGAGCGCGACCTCGAGGCCGAGTGGACCGCCATCCTGCCGCATATGACCCTGCTCAAGGATCTGGGCTGCACTTACGTGGTGTACGCCGATACCTCGCGCCGGGCCGAAGGCGATCTCTTTGCTCCGATCTCCCGTCGGCCAAAGCTCGCAGAGAGCGAGTGGGCCGACTACGGCAAGCGGTTGACCGCGCTGGCCGATCGCATGCGCGACTTTGGCGTTGGAATGGCCTTCCACCATCATATGGGGACCATCATCGAAACCGACGCCGAGATCGATCGCCTGATGGCGGTGACGGGTCCGTCGGTCGGACTGCTCTACGACACCGGCCACTGCGTGTTCTCGGGCGGCGATCCCGAAGCGCTGCTGCGGCGGCACGTCAAGCGCGTCGTCCACGTCCACTGCAAGGACGCGCGCAAGGATCGGCTCGACAAGGCACGCGCCACCGACGAGAGCTTCATGCAGGCCGTGCTCGATGGCGTCTTCACCGTCCCCGGCGACGGCTACGTCGATTATCCCAAACTCCTGAGCCTCCTGCACGATGCGGGCTATTCCGGCTGGCTCGTCTGCGAGGCCGAGCAGGATCCCGGCAAGGCGCACCCGCTGACCTACGCCCGCATGGGATTTTCCAACCTCGTCCGCATGGCGCTGCAGGCCGGCTTCTCGGTCGATCCCTGAGGTCTATTCACTGCGGTAACAGCCGGCGGCGCGGGCCGCCGGCCCTGGATCAATTGCTCAGCGTCAGCGGCACCTGCAGCGTGATCTGCGGCAGGCACTTGCCCGGCACGCCCGCGAGCGGCGGATTGCAGACGCAGGCCTGCTTGCGCTTGTCGTAGTGGCTGTCCTGCGGGCACTCCGCCGTCGGCAGTTGGATCACCAGGTCGGGGACGCACCGGCCCGGCACGCCATGCGAGCCCTCGCGGCACTGGCAGACCCCGTCGACCAGCGTGCTGTCCTTGGCGCAGTTCGGCGTCGGCGCCACGCAATGGCCCGGGTCACCTTGCGTCCCCGGCAGGCAGACGCACTCGCCGTTCACGCTCCGGCTGTCGCGCGGGCACGCCTGCGGCTTGGGCTGGCAGAGACCGGGAACCCCCTGCGTACCCGGCTTGCACACGCACTGGCCGTTGATCGACACACTGTCCGGCGCGCAGACCTGCCGATCGGGCACGCACCGTCCCGGCTTGCCATGCGTGCCGTCCTTGCACTCGCACGCACCGTCGCTGTTGAGCCTGCTGTCCGGGGCGCAAACGGGCTGGTCGGGCACGCATCGTCCGGGCTTGCCATGGGTTCCGTCCTTGCACTCGCAGGCGCCGTCGCTGTTGAGCGTGCTGTCGGGAGCACAGACCGGCTGGTCCGGCACGCACCGTCCCGGCTTGCCATGAGTGCCGTCTTTGCACTCGCAGGCCCCCGCATCGTTCTTGCTGCTGTCGGGCGGGCAGGGCTTCACGACTACCGGCGGCGCGCACTGCTTGCCGTTCCAAATCGTGCCGTCCGGGCAGCATCCGCCACCTGGCTTGACCTGTGTCCGCGGACATTGCGGCGGCTGCTGGCAGGCGCTGGCGGGGAGCTTGTCGGTCGCCGACGCCGTGTACTGCGCGCCATTGGCCGAATGCAGCACCGCGGCCGAGATCGCGGCGTTCACCGTATTGGTGATCGCACAGCTTCGGGCGCCTACATCCTTGGGCACAAAGACCACGATCTTCATGCTCACGCTCTTGCCGACGGCAAGATCCATGCTTGCCGACGAACAGTGTACGTCGTTGCCGGTCGTCGGCACGCAGGTCCAGTCCGCCGACTTGAACTTCGTGCCGTCGGGCAGCACTTCGTCGAGCTCCACCGTCCCGTGATAGGGGTCGGGGCCCGTGGACGTAGCATTCACGGTAAAGCTGCAGTCATAGCCGCCGCTCGAGGGCACACATGGCCCCGGTATCTTCGCAAGCTTGAGGCTCGGCGGGTCGCAATAAACCGCGACCGGCCCTGGCCCCACATTGATGAAGAGCTGCGGCACCTTCTCGGAGGCTTGTGCCGTATAGCCCGGATCGGCCGAGGCCGGGGTCGAGATCTGCACCGTATTGACGACGTCGCAATCGGCGAGTGTAACGCCGTTCGGATCGACGCGGGTGGTGGCCGAGAATGTCCAGGTCGCACCGGCATTCAGTGGTGCCGGATCGACGCAGACATAGTTCGGTCCCGAAGGCCCACAGGCCGGCGTGCTGAACGTCGTCGGCTTGGAATTGACGTCGGTGACGACGATCGGTGCCGGCTGCGGGCTGCCGCCGAGATTGGACACCACGATATCGAAATCGCAGAGCCAGTCTGTGCTCGACGGATCGGACGCACAGCCGGTCGCGGTCTTGGTGATGTTGAGTTTCGGCGCAGCGGGGTTGCAGAGCGGATTGGGCACCGTCTGGTTCGCGCTCGCCGAATCGTTGCCGGCCGGGTTCGGGATCGAGCCCGGATTGGGCGTCAGGATCGAGACGTTGTTCGACACCGAGCACACGCTGGGTCCGTCCGGATAGAACATGGTGATCGGCACGATCGCCGGGCTGCCCGCGGTCAGCGACACGCTCGGGATCGTACAGGTCTGAACCGCGGGCGGTCCGCTGCAGGGCGGCGAGGGCAGAGTGGTCACCGTCGCCCCGGCCGAAACGTCCTTGAAGGTCAACGGCCCGTTGTAATTGTCGGGCCCGAGATTGGTGAACTTCAGCGTCCAGCTGCAGGCATAGCCATTGGTGCCCATGTAGATGGTGGCGCTGCATCCCGCGGCGGACTTCTCGACCTTGAGGTCGGTATGCGGCTGCGGTGCCAGGCACGCCGGGTCGAGATTGACCGTCGTCGCGGTGCCGAAATCGTCTCCCGGCAGGGCATTGTTCGGCGACCCGCCGGCCGGGCTCGCAATGTTCGCCTTGTTGTCGAGGCTGCAGAGCGGCGAGCCGGTGTTCTTCTTGACGTGCGCGGTCACGTAGAACCCGGAGGTCCACCCCGGCGGCACATTCACCGGCGGCGCAACGATATGGCACGTGAGGACCGGCCCCGCCTGGCTGCAGGCCCACGGCCCGAGCACGCTCGCGGGGGCATTGACGCTCAGCGTGTCCTTGACCGTGATCGGGCCGGAATAATTGCCGGGCCCGGTGTTCTGCACCGTCACCGCATAGGAGCATGCCCACTCGATCCCGAGATCGACGCAGAACGGCGGCAGCGCCACCTTGCTCAGCGACAGATTGGTCACCGAGCCGGGCGGAACGGCACACGGCGCCCCGGGAATATTGGCCGCGCCGAAACCGAAATCGTCGGACGGATCGTCGTCATGACCCCAGAACGGCCAGCTGATCGAGGCGACATTGGGCAGGTCGCAGGCCGTGGTCAGCGCCTTGGGCAGCTGCACGACCTCGTGGAGGTCGACCGTGTCGCCCGGAAACAGCAGCGTCGGGCCCATCGAGCACTGCGCGGCATCGAACCCGATGGTGCTGCAGGACCAAGGCGGAGACGGCCAGAAGGTGATGCTGGCGCCGGGGTTGGCGTCGGGCAGATGATCGTTGATCGTCACCGGCCCGAAATAGGGTGTCGTTCCAGTGTTCTCGACACGGACGGTGAAGTTGCACCACCAATTGGCGCCGCCATCGAAGCACGAATGCGGGCTCGCCCATTTGTCGAGCGACAGGTTGTAATGCTCGGGCGGCGTGTAGTTCGGCGGCGGCAGGACATCCGGCGGCACATAATTGCCACCGCATTGCTGCCAGATGGCGACACCGCCGACATGACCCTGATGCGCGGCTTCCGCCGCATCGGTGTTGCCGTCGAAATCGGTGAAGAAGGACTTGCGCGGCGGATCGTTCGCCGGGCGCACGAGGCTGCGTGCATTGCCCTGTAGCCCCGCGACCTGCGCCGGTGGCCCGAGTGGCGGCGACGCGGAGTCGTCATCGCGCAAAGCTTCGCCGGTGGACCAGAGATACGCACTGCAGGCGCCATCGAAGCTGTGGTTGTATTTGTCGTAATCGTAGCCGAGCGCGACGCCACCGGTGGCGTTGCTGCCGTCTGGCTTAAAGCCGATCGCGTAGCTGTCGGGCGTTTCGACCCAGCTGCTGGGCGTCGACGGATCCTCCGGGAACTCGCGGCTGTAGCGCGCGACGGACGACGTGCCCGTCGCCGCCAGGACCGAATAATCGTAGCTCCCGGCCTGTGCGCCGCGCTGCGCCAGGATCATCCGGCCCGCGGGATCGAAGACGATGTGCGTGATCTCATCGGTCGAGGCGAGGCCCGTGACGTCGAGCTCCCAGCGCGCCGTGCCGAAGCTGCCATCGGGATTGATCTTGACCGACCAGATCGAGGGGCCGTCGGCCGCGGCGTAGTAGAGCCGGCCACCGCGCAGCCCGAGACCCCAGACCTTGCGCTCGGCCTGAGTGACGCCCCAGGTCGAGGGATCTTCCGTATTGAAGGCCGGGTCGGTGACATCGACGGCACTGCCGTCATCGGAAACGTCCGCAAGGCCATGCGTGGGGCGTGCCGTCACGCCATGGTCGAAGCTGTCGATGATCGTGCCGTCCGAGGCCAGCCGGTAGATGAGGCCGGTGTCGAGATCGGAGACGAAGAATTGCTGGCTCGCCGGATCGAAGACGATGTCGCCCAGCCCCGCTCCGGTATTGGCGGCGATGGTGGTAAAGAGCGACACCTCGCCGGTTGTCCCGTCGATCTTCCAGATGCTGCCCGGATAGCCGGTGGACCCGCCCGCCGCGCCCCACTGGCCGGGGGCAAAGCTCGCGCCGGGGGCACCCACCTTGCTGCGGACCGGATTGCCGTCCGGATCGGTCACAACGAGATTGAGGCCGAAGGCCGAGCTCGCTGCGACATAGATGTTCGGAGCCTTGGCGCCCGTCATCTCCGGGGCGTTGTCGAGCGTGACGCCAAAAACCTGGCCGACGTCCTTGGCGGTCGCGGCAAAGACGGTCTGCGAATTGATCAACTGCCCCTTGGGCGTGCCGTTGGGCTCGAGCTTCTGGATGACAACCGAGTTGCCATTGAGGTCGATGAAGGTGCGGTCGAGCGGGTCGCTGCCGGGCGGGGGTGCGTCCGGCGCCACGACGCCGGAAAAGCCTGTGATGATCGGCTGGCCTGGAGCGAAAATTGCGTCGGCGGCCGATGCGGGCTGCGCGAAAAGCGCCAGCGCCAGCAGTGACGCGGCCGCAAAGATCTTATGGGATGCCCGAAAACCAAAAAGCGACGTCATGGTCTCTCCTCACCACGCTCGCCCCTATGTTTGCGCTCCGCCCGCGCAAAACCCGCGCGCGTTCTATAGCACAGGCGCACGACGACGCACGCCAAATCTGCGCCGGCCGACGAAGGAAAAGCCCATCAGATGCGGACGATTAGGACCCTAGCTATTTTGCAGCCGGCGAGAGCGGCAAGTAGTGCGCCGTTCTAGCGACAGCCTCGGACATCGCCACCGCTACGTGATGGCACCGAGCTCCGCGTATCGCCCCACCCCTGTCATCCCTGCGAGGGCAGGGACCCAACTGTCCGCAGGCGCGAACGATTGCAGTCGATCTCCCTCCCCCGCGTGGGGAGGGTAGCGAAGCTAGGAGCGGAGCGACGTAGCGCAGCTGGGTGGGGGGGAATCTCAGTCGGCATTGAATTCGCGGGTGAG
>Ga0068853_100000841_pt1 | contig 21433 bp, 17 predicted proteins | sample KBSCornC32_FD_65655 | JGI IMG/M metagenome (GOLD analysis project Ga0068853, IMG submission 65655) | Corn rhizosphere microbial communities from Kellogg Biological Station, Michigan, USA - KBS Corn C3-2 | ecosystem: Host-associated > Plants > Roots > Rhizosphere > Soil ...
GCCACGTCGAAGGTCGCGCCGCCCCACATCTCGAGCGAGAAGAAGTCGGACAGCAGGTGGGACGTGGCGTGCGCGATGCGCGACAGGTCGTAGGTGCGCAGGCGCGTGGCCAGGAGCGACTGGTGCGCGTCGCGCCAGGTGGTGTCCATCAGCCGCACCCGCCGGTCCGAGCGCAGCCAGCGCACGATGCCGGCGGGGCCCTGCTCGTCCAGGATCTGCTTGGTCCCGCGCGGCGGCGGGCCGGGGGGCGCCACCGGCACGAGCGGCAGCTTCGTCAGCGCCGCCGAGGCGGGCTTGGGCTTGCCGCGCACCGTCGGGTGGCCGTTGACCACCATGCTGCCCACGTACCGCAGCATGCGGGTGGCGCGGTCGCTGCGCGGGCGGTAGCGCACCAGCTCGGGCGTCTCGTCGACGAAGGTGGTGTGCGCCTTGCCCTCGGCGAAGGTGGTGTGGCCGAGCACGTTCTCGAGGAACGCGATGTTCGTCTTGACCCCGCGGATGCGGAACTCGCGCAGCGCGCGCAGCAGCTTGCGCCGCACGTACTCCCACTCGAGCCCGGAGGCCGTCACCTTGGCCAGGAGCGAGTCGTAGTACGGCGACACGCGGGCGCCCACGTAGCCCGACCCGTCGTCGAGGCGGATGCCGAGGCCCATGGCCGGCCGGTACACGTTGATCTTGCCGGTGTCGGGCAGGAAGTCGTTCTGCGGGTCCTCGGCCGTGATGCGGGCCTGGATGGCGCAGCCGCGCTGCTGGATGGCGGCCTGGTTGGCGATGTCGATCTCGGGATCGGCCAGACGGTGGCCCTCCGCGATGCGGATCTGCGCCTGCACCAGATCGCGCCCCGTCACCACCTCGGTCACAGTGTGCTCGACCTGGATGCGCGGGTTCACCTCGATGAAGTAGTGGTGACCGTCGGCGCCGACCAGGAACTCGACGGTGCCGGCGTTGGTGTAGCTGGCCTGGCGCGCGACCTTGAGCGCGTCCTCGGCCAGGCGCGCGCGCAGCGCCTCGGGCAGCGACCAGGCCGGCGCGTACTCGACCACCTTCTGGTGGCGCCGCTGCACCGAGCAGTCCCGCTCGAACAGGTGCACCAGGTTGCCGTGCTCGTCGCCGAGCACCTGGACCTCGATGTGCTTGGGGCGCACCACGAGCTTCTCGATGAAGACCGAGTCGTCGCCGAAGGCCTTGCGGGCCTCGCTCTGGGCGCGGGCCAGCGACTCTTCCAGATCGGCCTCGCTGCGCACGACGCGCATGCCGCGGCCGCCGCCGCCGCCGGAGGCCTTCACGAACACCGGGTAGCCGGCCTTGGCTGCGAACGAGCGCGCGTCCTCGACCCGGCGGATGGCCTCGCCGGTCCCCGGGACCACGGGGACCCCCGCCTTCTCGGCGATCTTGCGGGCGGCGATCTTGTCGCCGAGCGCCTCGATGGCCTCGGGCGAGGGGCCGATGAACTTGATGCCGGCGTCGCGGCACTTGCGCGCGAACGACGCCCGCTCGGACAGAAGGCCGTAGCCGGGGTGAATGGCGTCGACGTCATGGCGGCGGGCCAGCGCGACGATCTCGTCCTCGGCCAGGTACGCCGCCACCGGATCGAGCCCGCGTCCCACCAGATAGGCTTCGTCGGCCTTGTAACGATGCAGGTGAACCCGGTCCTCTTCCGAGAAGATCGCGATCGTCCGGATCCCGAGCTCGGTGCACGCTCGGAAGACGCGGATGGCGATCTCGCCACGATTGGCACACAGTACGCGGCGGAAGCGAAGCGGAGTCATGGGGGGCTGATCTGTCCCGACGAATCGCCCCGTGTCAAGGACGCTCGCGCCGCTCGCTCGCGGAAGGGGCTCCGCCCCTCCCGCGGGCCCTCCCCCGACTTAGAGCCGGGCCCGGATCCGTGGAAAAGCTGTGTCTTCGGCGGGCGAAGCCCGCCTGCGATGATCCAGGGAGAACGGGCTTGGGAAACGGAGTGACGAGGGCGGGTCGGTTTCAGCCGGCGCGGAACTGGAAGTCGCGTTCGCGGACGACGACGGGCTCGATGGCGTCGACCAGGAAGGCGCGGCCTTCGCCGACCATGCCGTTGTAGGTGAGCAGGTACCAGACGTCGATGCCCCAGCGCGCGTGACCGCTCTCGCAGGGGGGCGCCCACTCGGCCGCCTCGAGATCACCCAGGCCGGGGGGCCGGAACGTCCCTTTGGCCACGACCTCCTGGAACGAAGGCGAGGCGCGCACGATGCCCACGGCGCGCGCCGCCGCGCCGGCTTCGATCTCGCGACGCCACTCGCTGACCAGCCGAAGCTTGGCCGGCGCGCCCCCCGCCTCCAGCTCGGCCTCGTAGGCCTCGTCGGCGGGCATGCCGCCCAGGTCCGGGACGTCGAACTCCGGGAACAGATCCTCGCGGGCGATCTCGGCCAACCGCAGCTCGCGGGCGGCCTGCGCCATCTTCCGGCGCTCGTCCGTGTAGTAGGCCGACAGGCGCAGGATCGATTGCTTCGATGGCAAGCGATGGTCCCAATCGAGGATCCAGTCGCCGCCGACGTACTCGGCGCTGCCGAACGGGACCAGCGGAGGCAGCTCCGCGGCCAGACGTGTGCCCTTGGTCGCTTCCACGATCTCCGGCTGCGCGGCGATCCTTGGGTGCACGATCACGTGAGTCTTAAGAAAGTCTCTCAGGTCGAGCCCCATGGCGCGACCGCCCATTGTAGGGTTTCCGCCGGAGTCGCGCCAGTCCGCACGAGGGGGCTCGCCCCCTCGTGGGCTCCCCCGGAGCAGGCCGTCGATGCCGGCGCGGCGAAGCCGCGCCTCCCGGGTGCTTCGACTCCCTCGCTGCGCTCGCTCTGGCGTCCGGGTCGCCAGCGGAGATATGGAGGAAGAATGTTCTCGCGACGGCTGGATTGGAATGTGAGCGAGAACCGGCTGGCGGTGGCGGAGGCGGAGGCGCGGGGGAGGCGGGGGTTCATCGACCTGACAGTCTCCAATCCGACGGTGGTCGGACTGCCGGATCTGGGTGAGGAGATCCGGCGCGCATTCGGAGCGGCGCCGATGGGTACATACGTGCCGAGCGCGCGGGGGAGTGAGGCGGCGCGGGGGGCTGTCGCCGAGGACTACCGCGCGAAGGGGATCGAGGTTTCGCCGGAGAGCCTGATTCTGACCGCCAGTACGAGCGAGTCGTATTCATTCATCTTCAAGCTGCTCGCTGACGCGGGGGACGCCGTGCTGGTGCCGGCGCCGAGCTACCCGCTGTTCGAGTACCTGGCGCGGCTCGAAGGGGTGCAACCCGTGCCTTACCGGCTGTCACATGGGATCGATCGGCGCTGGCACGTCGACCTGTCCTCCGTCGACGAGGCGCTCGCGCGCATCGATGCGGCGGGGGGACGGGTACGGGCCATCGTGGTCGTCAGCCCGAACCATCCGACGGGCTCCGTTCTGACCACCGAGGACGCCGCCGCTCTGGACGCGCGCTGCGCGCCGCGCGGCGCCGCCCTCGTCGCGGACGAGGTGTTCGCCGACTTCGTGCGATGGGCGGGGCCCTCCCCTGTTCGATGCCTGGCGGCCCACGGCACGAGCGCGCTGACGTTCAGCCTCGGCGGCCTGTCGAAGAGCTGCGGGCTCCCCCAGCTCAAGCTGGGATGGATCTCGGTCGGCGGACCTGCGCACGCAGTCCGTGCCGCCCTCGATCGCCTCGAGCTGGTGGCAGACACCTATCTCTCGGTGAACGCCGCGACGGAGGGCGCCCTGCCCGACCTGCTGCGCGTGGGCGAGAGGTTCCGGGCGGCCCTGCGCCCGCGACTGGCGGCGAACGAGGCCCGCCTCGCGCGCCTGGTCGGCCCGGGCTCGTCCGCGTCGGTGCTGCCGAGCGAAGGCGGGTGGTCGGCCATCGTCCGAGTCCCGGCGGTCCTCTCCGACGAGGCGTGGGGGCTCGCCCTGCTCGAGCGGGACCGGGTGCTGATCCACCCCGGCTTCTTCTTCGATCTCGAGGGCGGCACCTTTCTGGTCGTCAGCCTCCTGCCGGATGAAGACATCTTCGCCCAGGGCATGGAGCGCCTCGTGAGTCGAGTGGAAGAGATCGCCGCCGGCCAGGTCGACGAGCGAGACCGGGGACGGGAACGGTGACGTTCGGTACGATGGGGACATGTTGCTCCTGACCGCCGGCCCGTTGCTGGCGATCGTCATCGCCGCGCCGGCGGGTCCCGAGGACAGTTGCCCCAGCGCGCGCCAGGTGACCGAGGCGCTGCAAGCTCACGTCTCGGGCGCGCTGATCGGCCCGGATCACGGCGGCGGCGGCCCGCTCCGGACCGATACCCTGCGCTCCGTGCTCGAGGTCCCGGCGGACGGGACGGTCGTGCGGTTCTCCCTGGTCGATGCCCGGGGGGACGTCCAGCTCCGCCGGACCCTGCAGGCGCCCGGACGCGGCCGTCCGGCGGCGGATTGCCTGGCGCTGGCCGAGACCATCGCCACGATCGTCGAGCGCTACCTCAGCTCGGTGCCGTACCAGGCGAGGGAGACCGAGCCGCCACCACCACCCGCCCCTCCGCCCCCTCCACCTTCGCCCCCTCCGGACGGATCGTCACGCGCGCCCACCACGATCGCGGCTCCCGCGGCGCCTTCGCCACCTGCCGACCCGGGTCCGCGGAGCTTCCGCCCGTACGCGGGAGGGGGATGGCGCGCCGCCGTCAACCGCGGCCAGTCCCTGTACGAGCTGCGCCTGGGCTCCGAGCTGGATCTCACGCACAGCCGCCAGCGCCTCGCGGCGCTCCTTCACCTGAGCGGGGGCCAGCCCCAGCAGGTCGTCTTCGGCGACGGTTCGGCCTCGCTGTGGCGGATGAGCGCCCAGGCGGGGCTCGCGCTCGGATGGCCGACGGGTCCAGGTGTGACGGAGATCGCTCTCCAGCTCGGCATCGATCTCCTGCTCGGGAAGACGAGCACCAACACGACTCCAGGGGGGGGGAGCACGCCATCGACGACCAGCTCCTGGCAGGTCGCTCCCACCGCGGAGGTGCGGGTGGGGTATCGCGTCGCGTTGGGTCCCTGGCTATTCCTCAGGCCCCAGGTGGGCCTGGGCTCTGCTATCGTCGGCTACGACATCCGACGGACCGCGGCGGACCGGGGCGAACCCGATATCCGAACCCCGACCTGGTTTTCGACGCTCGCGCTGGACGCCGGCTTTGTTTTTAGATGAAGGGCCGGGCCGCACGGCACTAATGGTCATAGTTGATACGAGATTTGCCGCGTGAATACCCCTGGACTCAGTCGGCTCCCCGCTCACACGAACCGGATCTCGGACGGTGAGCTCGTGGCGAGATGTTGCGCCGGCGATCGCGGCGCCTGGCGCTCGCTCTACGAGCGTCACTCCGCCCTGGTCTTCCGATTCCTGAGCGCCCTCGGCGTGCGCGACCCCGAGCGCGAGGACGCCTGTCAGGACGTCTTTCTCGCTGTGTACCGCAGCCTCCCCAGCTTCCGCGGCGAGGCGCAGCTCTCGACCTGGATCTATCGAATCACGGCCCGGACCACGGGGAAGCTGATCCAGAAGCGGAAGCTCCGCTCGGCGCTGACGAACACGCTGTCGAGCGAGCCGCCTCCGGCGCCATCCGACCCCACGGAGCGAGCGGCGCGCAGCCTGTTGCTCGACCGCATGCTGGACAAGCTGAACCCGAAGAAGCGGCTCGTGCTGGTTCTGTTCGAGCTCGAGGGGGTGCCGGTCGAGGAGATCGCGCGCATCGCGGAGTGCCCGACCAACACCGTGTGGTCGCGTCTGCACCACGCGCGCCTCGATCTGGCGAAGATGGCGGCCAAGGAAGATAAGCGCCGTCGCAAGACGCGCGGCACTGCTGACTCGGATGGACCGTTGCCTGGGGTCGCACCGGCTTCGGGATCTCGAGATTCGATCGACACCGACGCGACGGACGAGACGGGAGGAGCGGCGTGAGCGGGCGTGATGACAGTGGGCGCGACAAAGGGCGCGAGAACGTGCGCGAGGATGGCGGACGGAGCGAGCGGGACCGCGAGAGCGAGGGCGGTCAAGGCGGAAGGTCTCGCCCCGCAGGGGCGGTGGCGTCAGGCTCGTCGAGCCCGTCGTGGCTGAGCCCCCCTCGCCACTCCGTCGATGTCGAGCTCGCCCAGGCGATCTCCGAAGCGCGCGAGCGCGAGGCCGACGAGGTGGCGCTGCGGCGGGTCTGGACTCAGCTGTCCCAGATTCCGGATCTGGTGCCGTCGCGTCCCGAGCCCGAGAAGACCGAGCGGCGGGTGCGCTGGTCTTTCGTGGCGGCCGCTTCGCTGGGTGGCGCCGTGGCGGCGGCCGCGATGTTCTTGGTGCTGACCGGCCCGCCCGGCGGGCGGCGGCTCGGCCCGCCCACCGCCGCGACGCCGGCGACGGTGGCGGCGACCGCCGCTGCCCCGCGACCCGAGCGGGGACGTTCCACGCTGGTCGCCCCGGCCACGGTGCGTACGGCCAGCGGGGAGACGCTGCAGCTCGACCTGCGCGCAGGCGCAGAGGTGACGGTGACGTCGGACTCCACGCTGGTGCTCGACAAGGACGAGCAGCCGACGGTGGCCGCCGGTGAGGTTCGCTTCCATGTGGCGCCCCAGCCCGCCGGACATCACTTCACCGTCCAGGCCAGCAGCTACCGCGTCGTCGTCGTGGGCACGCGCTTTCGCGTGCGCGTGAACGGCAGCAACGCGGCGGTCGGGGTCGAGGAAGGCGTCGTCGAGATCTGGAAGGACACGGCGCGGCTCAGCCGCCTGACCGCGGGCGATTCATGGATCAGCCCGCCGGCAGAAGCTGCGGGGCCGCGCGCGGCCGGCGCTGCTTCGACGGATGTCCCGGAGAAGGTCGCCGGCGAGGCGGGCTCCATCACCGGACGGGGAACGGTGATCGCGCCGTCCGCCCCGGCAGCCACCTCGAAGAAGCGTGGATCGCCAACGGGCGCGGCCGTCGCGGCACGCGCCAGCAACAACAACGTCGAGGGCATCTTCCATCGGAGCAGCGAAGCGCAGCGCGGCCCGCGCGGCCTGCGCGCCTCGCTGGGCGCCGGGGCTGGGTCCGCGACTGGCATGACGGGAAGCCTGGGCGCGGGTGATCGCATCCTGGCGCCGACGTGGTTCGACAAGACGCCGCTCCCGGTCACGACGCCGGAGCCGCCGGCCTCGGGTCCCACGTCTGCCGCACCGGCTCCGTCCGCGGCGCCGGCGCCGAGCGTCCCCACCCCGACGGTCGCCCCGAATGCCTCGCCGGCCCCGGCCGTGCCGAGCTCGGACGTCGCGCTGGCGGCTCAGGCGCGCGCGGCCAGGCTGGCGGGAGAGCCGCGCAAGGCGCTGGCGCTCTACCGGACTTTGGCGCAGCGGGGTGGCCCGACCGGAGAGAACGCCGAGTACGAGGTCGCGCGCGTGCTGCGCGACGGGTTGCACCAGCCGGCCGAAGCCGTCGCCGGATGGCGGGCGTACCGGGCGCAGCACCCGCGCGGGTTGCTCCGGGTGGAGAGCGACATCTCGATCATCGAAACGCTGCTGGCGATGAGCGAGAAGTCCGCCGCGCTCGCCGAGGCGCAGGATTTCGTGCGGCGGTTTCCGGATGGCGAGCGGCGCGGCGAGATCGGCGCCATGGCCGCCGATCTCCTGCGCGAGCGCGGAGACTTCCGCGCCGCGGTGACCGAATACGATGGCGCGCTGGCCAGCGGTCGTTGCCGGCGCGACCTCGTGGACAGCATCTCGTTCCATCGCGCCGTTTCCCTTCTGCACGATGATCGAGACGCTGGCCTGAAGGGCTTGAAGGCGTACGTCGAATCGTTCCCTTCGGGACGATTCAGGTCCTCGGCCGAGCGCCTGGTGAAGGAGCAAACGAGGGCGCTCGCCGCACAGGGCGCCACCGACTAGGATCACGCCCGAATGCGGGGAAGCCTCGCCTCTGCCCGCGCCGTCGGCGTTGCCCTGTGCCTGACGTGGCTCACGTCCACGCAGGGCGGGTGCACGCGGACCTGGGATTTGTCGGGCGGGTCTGGCGGTGCCGGGGGTGCCCCCGCCGACGCCGGCGCAGGTGGCTCGACCGGAAACGGCAGCGGAGGCGCGAGCAGCGGAGGCGTCAGCGGCGGAGAGGGCGGAGGCCGGGCCGGGGCAGGTGGAGGCGGCGGGTTCGCCTGGCCTGGCTCCGGAGGCCGGGGCCGGGGTGGCGGGGGCGAAGCGGGTACCGCAGGGCTGAGCGGCCAGGCCGGAGGGGCCGGGTTTCCGAATGGTCAGGGCGGTCGTCCAGGCGGGACGTCCTGCCCGAACCCGCAGGACTGGTCGTCGAAGTGGAGCAACAACGAGGATGACGTGATCTTCCTCGTCGGCCGCAACCCCTCGATGGCCATCCCTTTCGGCAGCGATGCCTCCCGGATCACCGCCGTGACGAACGCCATTCAATACGTCATCGACAAGGCTTTCCCGTTTGCGGTCAACTATGGCTATGCCGAATATCCGTCGCGCACGGGCTGCACCGGATCGAACAGCTGTTGCGTCTCGACCGACGGTTGGCTCAGACCGAGCAACCTGACGTCACAGAGCGAGCGGATGGTGTCGTGCGATGGCCCGCCAAGCTCGTGTCTGGTGGCGAACGACGGACGTCCCGTCGCGCAGGCGTTGGGACGAATCCCGCAGTGGCTCAGCTCGGCCACCAATCCCCGGTACGCCATCCTGTTCGCCGACGGGTCGCCAGGATGCTCCGGAGAAAATTCCGGCGATGCCTGCACTCAAGCCATCGCGGCCATCACCAGTCTCCGGCAGCCGCCCACGGGAATCAAACCCGTCGTCGTCGTCGTCGCGCTGGGCGACGACGCCTCGAAGAACACGTGCCTGAAAATGATGGCCCAGGAAGGGGGCTACTTCGACATGCCTCCCCCGGTCCAGGCCGGCGACGGAAAGACCTTGAACACGGTCCTCACTCAAATCGTGGCCAAAGCAGCGCTGGACTATTGCACCATCAACCTCACCTCCGCGCCCGATCCGGGATCGACTCTGCATATCAAGGTCTGGGGCATCGAGATCGACCGCGACACATCCACGCGCGACCCATCCCAGAAGGACGGCTGGGACTTCAACGCTGCGGGGTCCTCGCGCATCCAGGTCTACGGCGAAGCGTGCGAGCTACTTCAAAGTGCCCCTCGCAGCGAGATCAGGATTTCCTCCTGCCCGTCCCAGGGCAGCCCTTGACGTTCAGCGCCTGAACCGCCGGCGCTCCCCACCGCCACGACGCCGATCGTTTTTTTTGATGAGGGCCGGGGGGCCGCCTCACCTACCCCGCAGTTCAGACAACTCCAGCGGAGGCCCTATGCGTCGTCGTCTCACCTCATCCAGCAATTCCCTGTCGTGGCTCGTGGGCTCCCTCGGGATCGTCGCCGTCGCGGCGTTCGGTCTGCAGGGCTGCGGCGGCGAGAGCACCTCAGATGACGCCGGTACTCCGGACGCGGGGTCCGGCTCGGGAGGCGCGGGTGGCAAGGCCACCGGCTCCGGCGGCAGCTCATCGACCGGCTCCGGCGGCAGCTCGTCGACCGGCTCCGGCGGCAGCTCGTCGACCGGCTCCGGCGGCGCTGGCGAAGGTGGCCGCTTCGGCGGTGGTGCCGGTCGCAACGGCGGCGGCAGCGGCGGCCGCAACGGCGGCGGCGCCGGTGAAGACGGCGGCGGCAACGGCGGCCGCTTCGGCGGTGGCGCCGGTCGCAACGGCGGCGGCAGCGGCGGCCGCAACGGCGGCGGCGCCGGTGAAGACGGCGGCGGCAACGGCGGCCGCTTCGGCGGTGGCGCCGGTCGCAACGGCGGCGGCGCCGGTCGCAACGGCGGCGGCAGCGGCGGCCGCAACGGCGGCGGCGCCGGTGAAGATGGCGGCGGCAACGGCGGCCGCTTCGGCGGTGGCGCCGGTCGCAACGGCGGCGGCGAAGGCGGTCGCAACGGCGGCGGCGCCGGCCGCAACGGCGGCGGCGAAGGCGGCCGCTTCGGCGGCGGCAACGCCGGTCGCTTCGGTGGCGGCGAGGCTGGGACCACCGGCACGCCCTGAGCTGCCGGCTCTTCTCCTTCTGCTGTCGGGATCAGGGGTCGCCCATTCGGGCGACCCCTTCTCGTTTGTCCGGGATCGACGTCAGGAACTGAGCCGTCAGGGCTTGAAGTGATCGCGATTGGGCGCCGAGCGCAGGTGCTCGATGACGCTCTCCTCGAGCAGCTCCTGCATCGTCTGACCGCCGTAGCGCGCGGCGATTCGATCGTCGTACTCGTCGGCGATGATGGCGACGTCACGCACGGCCGCCGTCAGCTCGGTGGCGTTCAAGGTGGCTCCGCCGAGCAGGGTGTGTGAGAAGACGATCACCTCGCCGGTGGGAACGTACGCGAAGGCCCCGAAGCGCAGCAGCGCGTTCATCTCGAGGAGCTGCATCGCCAGCGGCACCTCCATGTTCACGCCCTTCACGAGCTGGGCGACGCAGCGGACCACGGCACGGTCGGGGTTCCAGTCGAGGACGCTGATCATCACCATCGACGAACCCTGCTTGACGACGTAGAGACCGTCATCAATCTTGCGGTAGGCCGAGCTTTTCTTCAGAGCCTTCTCGATGGTCTGACAGCTGAGCTTGGCAGCGGCGTTCATAGTCAACCGCTACCACGGATTGGGCAAAATTGGGAACCCTTGCAGAGGGCCCAGGTCGCTCGACACCTCCCCGGGCCGGCGGTCTTGGTAGAGTCTTCGTTCGGATGCGCTCGTGCGGCTCGTGTGGACACGCCAACGCCGACCACCTGGCCTATTGCTCTGCATGCGGCCGCAGGCTGCGTCCGATCGGTGAGGGACCCCTGGCAGGACGTCCCGACGAGGCCGCCACGATCGCCGATGTCCCGGCGAGCGCGGCGGCGGGGATGACCGCCGGGCTGGCGGCGACCATCGCGCTCGAGACGATGGGACAGGGGGCGGGTGGGCGGCCCATCGAGGAGGGGCGCCGCCCCCCGATCTCGCGCGCCTATCACGCGGCCCGCTACGTGTTCACCACGATTCGAGGTCGCATGGACGCGGAGGAGCGCAGGCGCCACCTGGTCGCCGAGACCGACGGCGCCCGCCGCATGGCCGAGGGGACGCTCGTCGAGATCGGCCAGACCGTCCTGGCGCAAGGGATCACCCACCCCGAGCTCCGGGTCCTCGTCGAATCGCTGACCAAGCAGCGGGCCCGTCGCGACACGGTCAGCTCGGATCTGGCGGCGGCCGAAAAGTTCCAGGCCTCCGAAGACCTGCGCCTCGGGTTGCTCGAGAGCTCCGCCGAGAACGAATGGAAGTCGTGCGCCGACGCCGCGCGGGAGGCGGAGCTGGCGCTCGGGCGCAACGAGGCGGAGAAGCGCGAAGCCCGGGAGGCGCTGGCCAAGCATCACGCGGCGCGGATCGGGGGAGGACCGCCCCCCACGACGGATCGCGCGACGCTGGACCAGCGGCTCGCCGCGCTGGACGCTCAGTACCGGACCTTGCGCGAGCGGGCCGCCGCCCTGCGCGCCTCGACGCTGGCGGCGAAGACGCGGCTCGAGCAGGCGACGGCCAACCGGCGGCAGGCGGCAGCGGGCGTGTCTGCCAGCGTCGCCGGCCACGCCCGCGAGCGCGGCGAGCTCGACGCCGACATCCGCACCCTCACGACCCGGATTGGCCTGACCGCGCTCGAGCATCGGGTCCCCTCACCCTTCCTGACCTCCGCCTACGAACGGTTCGATCGCCTGCAGGCCACCACCCGCGGGCACCAGACCGAGCTCACCCGGATCGAGCGCTCGAAGGGCGGCATCGATCGCCCCCGCTTCGCTGCCGGCGTGGGTCTGATCCTGGGTTTGCTCGGAGCGTGCGGAGCCGGCCTGTGGGCGCTCCTGCGCTGAGCCCGGGGGCGGACGGCCCTGACCGCTCAGCGACGGGGCCGGGGGAGGAGCAAGCTGGCCCACCCGCCGAGGAACGCCAGGCCTCCGAGCGGCGTGATCGCTCCCCACAGCCGGACGCCGGTCATGGCCAGCGCGTAGAGGCTTCCCGAGAAGATCACGATGCCCACCGAGAACAGCCAGGTGGTCACCCGCGGCGCCCGGAGCCGATCGCGGATCCCCACGATCCCCAGCAGGGCCACCGCATGGACGAGCTGGTAGAAGACCCCCGTCCGGAACACCTCGAGGAGCTCGGGACCCAGGCGCGCCTTCAACGCGTGCGCGCCGAACGCGCCCAGCGCCACGCCCGTCAGCCCGAACAGGCCCGGCAGGACGACCGGGGACACGCCGGCCGTACCGCTACGCTCCGCCGTCACCGGTGATCCTGCCGGCCCAGGCCGAGGGCCCGCATCTTCTTGTGCAGGTTCGTGCGCTCGATGCCGAGCAAGCCGGCGGTCCGCGAGATGTTCCACCCGTTCTCGTCGAGTCGCGTCCGGATGTACTCGCGCTCGACCAGGTCGCGGAACTCGCGCAGCGGGAGGGCCCGCGCCTCGGGCGGCAGCTCGATGCGAGGAGCCGCCGCGTCGGCCGCTCCCGGCTGCCCGGCCGCCGCCTGCTCCCGCCGTCCCCGTTCCACGTCGGCGACGATCTCCTCCGGCAGGTCACCGATCCCGATGGTCTCCTCCGACAGGATCACCAGCCGCTCGATCAGGTTGCGCAGCTCGCGCACGTTGCCGGGCCAGGTGTAGGCCGACAAGATCGCGACGGCCTCGTCGGAGATGGGCTTGGGCCGCATGCCGTTCTCGCGCGCCGTCGCCTCGATGAAGGACGCGCACAGCAACGGGATGTCATCCGACCGATCGCGCAGCGGCGGCGCGCGCAGCGGAACGACCGCCAGCCGGAAGTAGAGATCCTCGCGGAACTTGCCGGCCGCCACGTCGGCCTGCAGATCCCGGTTGGTCGCGGCGATGACCCGCACGTCGACCTTCAACGCCTGCTCGCCGCCGACCCGCGTCATCTCGCCGGACTGCAACACGCGGAGCACCTTGGCCTGGGCCGAGGGGATCATGTCCCCGATCTCGTCGAGGAAGATGGTGCCCCCGTCGGCGACTTCGAAGTGACCACGCTTGCGCGCCGTGGCCCCGGTGAAGGCGCCCCGCTCGTGACCGAACAGCTCGGACTCGATGAGCTCGGGAGGGATCGCCGCGCAGTTGACCTTCACGAACGCCTGCCGCGCGAGCGGGCTCTCGCGGTGGATGGCGCGGGCGATCAGCTCCTTGCCGGTGCCGGACTCACCCGTGATGAGGACGCGGGCGCGCGTCGCCGCCACCTTCACGATCTGCGCATAGAGCGCCTGCATGGGCGCGCTGCGCCCCACCATCTCGAGGCGCTCGTCGGCCTGGGCCCGCAGCCCCGCCACCTCGCGCGCCATTGCCCGCCGCTCGAGCGCGTTGCGCACGGTGACCAGCATGCGCTCGCGATCGAGCGGCTTCTCGAGCAGATCGTAGGCCCCGAGCTTCACGGCGCGCACGGCGTCGGCCAGCGTGGCGTGCCCCGAGATCATGATCACCGTCGGCAAGGTCGGTTCGACGCCGGGGCTGGCGGGCGCGGCGCCGAGCGCCCCCGCGGCGCGCGGCGCGCCGGCAGCGCCGGGACCTCCGCCCGACGCTCCGCCGCTGCCGGAGCTCGCGGCGGCCGGAATGGCGGAGAGGCGCTCGAGCGTCTCCAGCCCGGAGATCCCGCCGAGCTGCACGTCGAGCAGCATCAGGTCGGCGCCCACGTCGGGCAAGCGCGCGATGGCCTCCTCCCCGCTCGACGCCTCCTCGACCGCGAACCCCTCGCCTTCCAGGACCATGCGCACGGTGCGGCGAATGTTCTTCTCATCGTCGACGACGAAGACCGTGGAAGGCATGCGCCGGCCACTATAGCGCGAAGGGCTCGCCGCCGGACAACGTCAGGGCGTCAGCCGACCGCCGCCGGCGCGTCCGGTCCGTCGAGCGGCAAGACGCCCACCTCGCTGCCGACGTCGAGCTGCAGCTCGCGTCGAGCTTCGTCGGAGAGCGCGATGGCGCCACCTTCGACGCCAGCCCCCACCACGGCGAGGGCGCGAAACCCGCCTGGCCCGGCCGTGGTGGCCGGCGAAACCAGGTGTCGCGTCGTGCGGGCGAGCGGCGAGCCCGGGCCCGGCCCACGGACGGCGCGCGCGGCGCCGTCGTCCTCGGCCACGCGGGCCCTCACCGTCCGGCGCACCAGCGCCACGTCGTCGATGCGCGCATGGAAGTGCGGACCACCGTCGAAAGGATCGATCCGATGCGCGTAGTCGAAGCCGATCCGGCGCAGCATCTTCTCGACTCCTCTGGTCTTCGGCCCCACCTGACCGATCACCGCCTGGACGTTCGGCGGCAAGAGCGACGCATAGATCGGCACCTCGGGAAAAAGCGTGCGGATGAACTCCTTGTTGCTCCGGGAGAGTCGATCGGCCTCCTGGTACGACAGGCCCGTGAACTTGCGGCCGAGCGCCTCCCACAGGACGCTGGTCCCGTCGGCCTCGAGGGGCGGCATCAGCTCGGACAGCACCTCCTCGCAAAAGATCGCGCGGTGGAGCGCGATGTAGAGGAAGCGCACGTGAGAGAGCAGCTTGCCGAGCTGCTCCGGATGGCCCCGCGACTCGGGACGGACCACCAGCCCGCCGATCTCGGTCTTGCCCGTGTAGTTGTAGCCAATCCGCAGGACGAGGTGCTTGAAGTGACGATCCAGCGTCTCGCTGTACCGCTCGTCCTCGAGCACGTCGAAGAAGACGTGCGGCGCCCGCATCGAGCCGTGCCGCGCGAAGATCATGGACGTCCCGTGGATCTGCCCGGAGGCGGTGTCCACCAGGACGAAGACGAACCGTCGCTCGGCCACCTCGCGGCGCCCCGCGAACGACTCCTCCGAGCCTGCGATGATGGCGCGCAGCTCGTCCCGGTCGGCGGGTAGGTTGATCGAGTCGAGGTAGCCGGCCAGGTCCGCCATCGCGTCCAGGTCCCCCGAGGAAGCTTGACGGATGAGCAACATCGGTCGTCGTCCCTGCCCTTGCCCTAACGCCGCGCGAAGCGGTCGGACACCAGGGCCAGAGGGGAGAACGAAGGGAGACCGCGCGCCATGCGCTCGGCGACGGTCTGGATGCCGGTCGGGGGCACGCCGCGCGGCGGGAGAAACACGGAGTAGTCGCGCATCACGATGGGCGGCCGACCCTCGGCCTCGGCCCGCCGGTTCTCGCGAGCGATCCAGTCGAGCAGAGGCCCGAGCGCGAACACCGACGCTGGGTGCGTGTCGTGCAGCAAGAGGATCCCGCGGCCGCGCAGGTGAGCCAGCCGCTCCTCGAAGTAGGCCAGGATGTCCTCGCTGGTCGGGTTGCGCCAGTCCTGCGGATCCAGGTTCCAGCCGACCGACACCAGCTCGCGGGCCTCGAGCGCGGCCTCGAGCCCGCGGCAGCGCGCGCCGTACGGCGCGCGAAAGAGGATGGGCCGCACCCCGGTCGCGCCCGCGATGACCTCGGCCGGCGCGTCGATCTCGGTGGCCAGATCGGCGGGCGACGTCTGCTGGCACAAGTTCGCGTGCGTCATGGTGTGGTTGCCGACCAGGTGCCCGCGCGCCGCGATCTTCCGCAGGAGCTCGCGCCGCGCCAGGTCCTCGGGCCGATCGCCCACCACCCGATGGCCCGTCACGAAGAAGATGGCCTTCAACCCGCGCCGGTCGAGCTCGTCCAGGACCAGCGGCGTGAACTTGAGATCGGGACCGTCGTCGAACGAGAGCACCAGCTCGCGCGGGTAGTCGCTGGGGCGAAAGCCGGTGAACGCGCCAAACCCGAACGGCTGTCCACGCCCACCGACCGCGCGCTCGGCCGCGCGCGCCGGCCCCGGGCCCGCGCCTTCACCGTCCAGCGCGGCGGCGGGCGCCTCGGCCTCCTCGTCGGCGATGGTCGAAGCCGCAACGGAGGCAGACGGCTCCAGCAGGTGCTTGGCGTCGAGGCCCACCCGGATCGAGGGCAGCAGGACGACGAGCGCCCCGGCGACCGCCGCCGTCAATCGCCAGATTCCCACTGAAATAGTGTACCCCGCCGGAGGCGCCTCCTCCCTCACCGACCGTCGGGCAACATGGGCGCCTTCTGGCGCTCTGATGTGGGATCCGCCTACATGGTAGCCGAGGCCGTCACCCCGCCCCGCGTTGGATGCTGGATCGAGATGCAAGCGAACAGGCAAGTTCGAGGGGCGACCGGGACATCAGAGCGAGCGGGTCCAAGCCCCCGAGAAGCGCACCCACGCGACCTCCAACGGCAGCGCGAAGGCGCGTCAGTTGGCGGGCGGCAGCGGCCTCATATAAAGCCCGTCCGCCGGATCGCCGACGTTGACGGTGTAGAGCAGCGCCCGCAGATAGGGATAGAGCGATAACGAGCTGTTCATCCGGGTCTGCACCAGCGTCGACTGTCCGGTCGCGACCTGCCCCTCCGGGGTCAGGCCGACGATGCGCAGGGTACCCCCGGTGCCGTCGTAGCTGTCCGAAACCAGGATTCCTTCGTCTCCCAGCGGCCCCAGCGAGACCAGGTCGGACTCGACCGTCTGGGTGGCGCAATCGGCGGTGCGGGTGAACTTTCCCGCGGCGATCAAACGATCGTCGGTCGTGTCCAGGTTGGTGACGCGCCCCCACAACAGGGCGGCGCCGCCCGGGAGAAAACGCGGCCCCATGGATGACCCGAACGGAACCTCGTCGCGCCGGTCGAGAGAGCACGGCGTCCTGCCGTCGAGGTGCGTGAGATAAAGATCGATCAGCCCGAACACGAAATCGTACTGCTTCGCATACGCCAGGTACCCCGCCGAGCTGTTCGCGACCACGCCGAGCACGCCCGAATCGAGGGTCGTCAGGTCGGCGCTCACGCCGAGATCGGCCACGCCATAGAGCTGGCCGTCCATTCCCAGCACCGACAGCCCGCGGCTGCCCACGAACGTGAACGCCGCCGTGTCCTCGAGGATCGTGACGGGCGCGGCGCCGGTCGGGAAGGTCGCCGTCTGCAGGATCCCCGAAGGGGCGCTGCTGTCGTAGTTGAAGCGGCTCAACCAGGTCCAGCGCGAGCCGTCCGGAGAGACCGACCAGCGGGAGACATCCGACGCGACCACCTGGCGGCTGTCGTCCGCCCCGACGAGCTGGGTCTTCAGCACTTCGGGCCCGCCTCGCGTCTCGCGCGTGGACCAGGCGATCCGATCTCCGGCCGCCCCCACGAACCGGTACTGAAAGCGCTGCGCGCTGTCGTTGCTGTCACTCGAGACGACGGTGTCCAGCACCGGCAGCAGCGCGCTGCCGGCCCCCACGTGGCCGACCAGCAGGTTGCTGTACTGGGCGGTCACCGCACCGCCCGTGCCGGGCAGGCCGGCGCCCGGCACGATCGGGGTGGGGATGTCCTGGAGGCAAGCCACCAGATCGCCCTTCACCGCGGCCGTGCAATCGTGGGCGTTGCCGGTCTCGGACGTGACGACCACCAGCCGGCGGCCGTTCACCATTCCGGGCCGCCAACCGTACGGGGTGGCGGTCTGATCGAAGTAGACGAGCGTCCGTCCCGCGAACCCTGTCTTGTGCGTGTCGTCCTCGGCGAAGCCGCTCGTCAGCATCAGGCAATTCGGATCACCGGCCGGGTTCCCGCAGGAGACCGGGACACCGGCCATCGCCTGCGTGACGTTGACCACGAAGAGCGCGTCGCCCCCCTGATTGAAGGTCGAAGGCCGCAAGATCGCGCACCACATGTCCTCGGTGGAGCCCGCTTCGTTCGTGCAAGCGGGCCCCTTCGAGATGAGGCTCGCCCTCCCCTGAACGATGCGAAGGCCACCGGGCCCCGTCATGGGCGGCGCCGGGCCGTCAGCGTCCGCGCCGGCGTCCGCGCCACCTTGGCCCGTGTCTCCCGCCGGTCCCTTACCGTCATCGGCCGCGTCGGCACCGCCGTCGATCTCGAGGGGCGGGCGGTACGTCTGCCCTTTCCCGCCTTCGCCGCAGCCGACCGCCCCGAGGATTGCGACCGCTCCCAGCGTGGTCGTGAAGTGCCAGCGAGCCGCGCGGCGAGTCTGCATGCGTCCTCCCGGATGCCGGATGATCAAGGCGAATGACGAGAGCGGATGATCGAGACGGTGGCTCAGAATGGGATGTCGTCGTCGGAGATCGGCGGCCCACCCCCCATGTCTCCGTCGTCCGCCGGCCCTCCTTCGGACCGTCCGGCACCGCCGCCGCCACCCCCGCCGCGACGGAAGCCTCCGGATTCACCACCGCCACCACCGCCACCACCACCGCCGCCCGCGCCACCCCCGCTACCCAGGAAGACGACCCGGTCGGCCACGACGTCGGTCGCGTAGTGCTTCTGGCCGTCCTTGTCATACGAGCGCGTCTGGAGCCGCCCCTCGATGTAGACGGAGCGCCCCTTGGCCAGGTACTTCGAACAGTTCTCGGCCTGGTCGCCCCACACGGTCACCCGGTGCCACTCGGTCTTCTCCTGGCGTTGGCCGCCCTTGTCCTTGAAGACCTCGGTGGTGGCGATGCGCAGGTTGCACAGCGCCCGGCTCGACGGCGTGTATTTCAGCTCGGGATCGGCCCCGAGGTTCCCGACCAAGATGACCTTGTTGACGCTTCCCATGTCTCTCTCCTTGCGCCTTCTACCATTTTTTGTGACGCCCGGGTCCGGACGCCCGTCTATCATCGGCGCGCCGCCCCGCCGGTTTCGCGTTTTGGTCGGTTGGCCTCGCGGCTGGTCCTGCTGGTAAAGATGGTGCGCATGACCGACGGCCCCCGTCGCGCCGAGACAGGCCCGCGCACGACCGCCGCGGCCGGCCCCAGCGTCGCCCTGTGCTCCTTCCGCCTCCGCCTCCGTCGCCAGCGCGGCGCGGCGACGATGGTCGCGCTCTGGCTGGCGCTGGGCCCCCTGTCGCTGTTGGGGGCGCCCCGCCTCGCCAGCGCCAAGCCCGCCGAGCCCGCCGCGGTCTTGGCCCAGGCGGTGCAGGCCTTTCACGAAGGCGACTACGCCCAGGCCGAGACCCTGCTCGGGCGCATGCTCGGCAAGGCTCGCGCCGGCAAAGGTCCGAGCGCGGCCGGCACCGCCGCCGACGATGAGTGGGCCCTGTACCTGCGCGCCGAGAGCGCGTTCTACAGGGGCGCTCCGGGGCGCGCCCGCGAAGACTTCGAGCGCCTCGCCAGGGCCAAGGGCGGCCGCTTCAACGCCGTCGCCGCCCTGCGCGCCGCAGACTGCACCTGGGCCGGCGGCGCTCACGCGGACGCCGCCGCGCAGTACCGCCGCCTGCTGGCGCGCGTGCCCAAGACGCGAGAGACCATCCCCATCGATCCCATCGTCGCTCGCTTCCGCGTCGCGCTCGACGCGGAGGAGCGGCACGCGCCCGACGCGCAGAAGCTGTTCCTGGCGATCTTCCGGGACGCGCCCGCCCACCCGCTGGCCGCCGAGGCCCGCCGTCACCTTCCCGAGGGCGGTCGCACGACGACAGACGCGCCGGAGAGCGCGGGCGCAGGCGGCGCGGGCGGTGCCGCCACCGTGAGCGTGCAGGACCGCCTGCGCCGCGCCGAGACCCTGACGCACGATCGCCACTGGGACCTCGCGCTCGAGGAGCTGGGAAAGCTGCCGGGCGACCTGCCCCGCCCGCTCGCCGTCGAGCGCGACTACCAGATCGGCATGACCAAGTTCAACATGCGCCGCGACTACGCGAAGGCGGCGGCGCTGTTGCTCGCGGTGGCGCCCGAGCTGACCGGCGACAAGGCCGCCTCCGCGCTGTTCCACGGCACGCGGGCGCTGTCGCGCATCGACAAGGACGACGACGCGATCGCCGGGTACAAGAACGTGGTCGCGCGCTTCCCCTCGTCGCGCTACGCCGCCGAGGCGCAGTTCCTGTCCGGCTGGCTCGACTACAACCGCGGCCGCTTCAAGGAGAGCCTGCCGGGGTTGAAGGCCACCCTCGACCGGTACGGCAAAAGCCCCTTTGCCGACGACGCCGCGTGGTGCGTGGCCTTCGCGCACTTCCTGATCGGCAACTTCGACGACGCGCGCGCGGCGCTTGACGTCTACGCCCGCCAGCCCCCGACCGGCATGAGCGCCGACGAGCGCGGAGCGCGCGTGGCCTACTGGCGCGCCCGCATCGCAACCAAGGCCGGGCGCTCCGACGAGGCCAAGGCCGGGTACCGCGACGTGAACCGCCGCTGGCCCTTCCTGTTCTACGGCGCGGCGGCGCGGGCGCGGCTGGTCGAGGCCGGCGAGCCGACGGAGATCGACCTGCCGCGCGCCCACGACACGCCCCCCGACGCCGGCAAGCGCGCCGCCGCCGATCCGACGCTGGCGCACGCCGACGAGCTGGTGGCGGCGGGTCTCGACGTCGAGGCGGGCTGGGAGATCCAGCGCGAGGAGAAGGCCATCCTCAAGCGCCTCGGCGAAGGCGGCGGCATGCGCGTCCTGCTCGATCGGTACGCGCGGACCAAGGCCTTTCGCCGGGCCTACGAGCTGGCCGAGAGCCGAAACGGCGGCGCCCTGGCCATCACGCCCGAGAGCGGGGCGCGCCTCTGGTGGGAGGCGGCGTACCCGCGCGCGTTCCGCGACCTCGTCGAGAAGTTCGGGCCGCCGGCCGGCAACCCCGAGCTGTTCCTGTTCGCGATCATGCGCAAGGAGTCCGGGTACTCGCCCTGGGACACGAGCTACGCCGACGCCCGCGGGTTGCTGCAGATGATCCCACCCACCAGCGCTCGGGTCGCGGCCGGCATGGGCGTCGAGTTCGGCCCTGACGAGCTGTACGATCCCGAGGTGAACATACGCCTCGGGGCCGCGTACATCGGGGGGCTCGCGCGGAAGTTCAAGGGCCAGATCCCCCTGGTCGCCGGCGCCTACAACGCCGGCCCCAAGGCCATGTCCAAATGGTGCGAGCAGCACGGGCGCTTCCCCATGGACGAGTTCGTCGAGCTGATCGCCTTCACGCAGACGCGCGAGTACGCCAAGCGCGTCGTCGCCATCTACAGCCGGTATCGTTACCTGTACGGCCCCAAGCCCTACGCGCTGCCGCTGGTCGTCGACGCGGCCGTCGCTCCCGGTGGCCCTGACTACTGAGGGCGGCGTCGTCCTCGCCCCGATCGGCGTGTAGACTGGACGGATGGCAAAGTTCTCGGGAGTCGCGCGGCGCAACGATCTGGAAGGCGGCCACTGGCAGCTCGTCGCCGACGACGGGACGGCCTACGTGCTCGAGGGTGAGGCCGTCGAGGCGGCCGGGGCGCTGACGGACGGTCAGCGCGTGGTCGTCGAGGGCGCCGTCGACAAGGGCGCGATGTCCTTCGCGATGACGGGCCCGACTCTGAAGGTCAAGTCCATCAAGCCCGCTTGAGATCGGCGGCGCGCTGATCGCGCGGTCGGGAAGTCAGCGCGACAGGGGGACGGATGAATCTCGAAAGACGGGTCATGATGCTCGCAACGCTTGGATCGGCTGTCCTGTCCTCGACGTGCGTCACGACGAAGACGTGCACCGAGATCGGGTGCATCGACCAGTTCAGCGCC